>JACCEA010480538.1_pt1 | contig 10957 bp, 18 predicted proteins | sample 7449851 | NCBI WGS metagenome assembly JACCEA01 (sample SAMN15323453, study PRJNA562643) | freshwater metagenome | isolation source: river surface water | place: USA:Blue River Watershed | collected 2017-08-18 | reverse complement strand
GTGGTGGCTGGGTATCAAATAAGTTGAATATTTTGTACGCGGTCCTTACAGGCATCACGGGTCTCTTGATGATCATTGCTTGGACGTTTGCAGGTTACAAATTCATGTATCACGAGCAAACCAAGTTGACCGACTTGAAAGGCTTGTTCATCGGTGGTCTTTGCTGCGGTGGTGCCAGCTATTTGTCATCCACCATGCTCAGCTGAGGCAAAGCCATGCCTGAATGCCGAGTATTCAAGGGCGCAACTCGCCCGCCCATGATCGGCGGGGTGCCCTTGGTGCCGATCGTCGTTTTGTCACTGACCACGCTCATGCCATTGGCCATCTTTGTGATTGCGCGGATTTACGTCATGGCACCGGTCTTTATCCTGATCTTTTTGACTGGATTTCTCTGGCTGCGCCTGATCAGCAAAAAAGATGGCTGGCGCTTCAAGCAAGAGTTCTTGCGCTTTCGGTTGCGTGCCCAAAAGGGAAATCCGCAAATTTGGGGCGGCATCAGTTACAGCCCGTTGCGCATCAAAAAACACAAAGCGCCATGACAGCCGCACGGCACGCTGGCCGTTATTTCGTCGCTTTGATGGTCTCCTTGTGGTGTCCGGTTTTACCGGCCAATGCAGGACTGAATGCCGAAGCCAGCGGCCGTTTGGAAATCGCCTTTTCTCCCAATGAGGGCGCTCAGGCCTTGGTCATCAAAACCATTGCCACAGCTCAGCGAGAAATCCACATGCTGGCCTACAGTTTTACAAGTTCGCCTGTGACGCAGGCTTTGTTGGCGGCTCGCAAGCGGGGCGTCGACATCAAACTGGTGGTCGACCAAGCGCATAACTTGAATCAAGACCACAGCGCAAAGGCGCGATCCGCATTGTCTTCACTGGCTACAGCAGGTGTGGACGTCAGGGTCACCAACGCATTCGCCATTCACCACGACAAGACCATTGTGGTGGACCGCAAACACGTCCAGTTGGGCAGCTTCAATTACAGCGCCGCCGCTGAAAGCAAAAATTCAGAAAATGTGCTCGTCAATTGGGACAACCCAGCCTTGGCAGCCATTTATCTCAAGCACTTCACGCGCAACTACGCGCATTCGGTGGTTTTCCGTGCAGGCTACTGAGACCATCGCCGACAACAGGGATGCACGAATTTGTATCCGCCTGGGCAGCCTTTGTGGTGTGCTCAAAGCGCTTTGCATCCAACAAGACGTATCGCTCAACGACGAAATCCGTGACATGGTCGCGGCTGTGCTGGCCAAGCCCGATGCCCTCAATCTTCAGGTCATGGATGACGATGACCGCATCAGAGTCAATCTGGGGGCGTTAAGGGCTGACTTTGCGCAATGGTGCAAAAGCCACGGATTGACCGAAAAAGCAGGGTTGCGCTGGGTGGTTGCACAGAAATTTGAGCAGCTGATTGGGAGCCTGAAGAATGATCCACAGAGGCAGATCCCATCGACCCCTGCAGAAATTGGACTTATCTCTCCACCAGGTCAAGCCATTGTTGGCATCCAAGAAGAGGCACACGAGCCATCCAGACTGCGCCTGAGGCTCAAGGCCAGTGAATTGGAGGCTGTCACGCGTTTGGCTGAGCAAAGACGGGTCAGTCCTCAGCGCCTGGTTACTCAGTTGTTGAGGGCCTTTTTGCTCAAGTCTGCGGTTTTCAGCGAACAAGAGACGGTGGATATGGGGGCTGTGAATTTGTCGCTCATGCGCATTGGAAACAATCTCAACCAGATTGCCAAGCAACTGAACGCTCAAGCAGCCAGCACCAGTCGACCAGGTGAGGGCGCTTATTCAGAGTTTGAGGCGACCCATTTGGAGATTCGCCAGTGCCTTGCGCAGCTCGACTGCCATGTCAAAACGTGCGCCAACGCCTTGGCACTCTCGCGTGAGCGCTGGCGCATCGAGCTCAAGGATTGACCATGGCCAGCAAAGTGTATGTCGACCGCGTTTTGGTGCATTGGGGCGAAGAGTTGCTCTGGGACGGCAACCATCGCAGCGTGCAAAAGAAAGCAGTCCTTTCCAACCCCTTTCGAGCAAGCAGCGCTCATTCTGGGGGCGCTGGAGCGGCCGCGTCCGCAGCGACCGCTGCAAGGGTCCGTGCTCACGTGGCTGCCATGGTTCGCCAGGCACCGCAGGTGATGGTCAAAATCACGGGTGGTGGCGCGGATATGCGGCGCATTGGTGCTCATATTGACTACATCGCTCGAGGCGGACGTTACAAAAAAAAGGGCGAGGACGAACTGGAGATCGAAACGGACGACGGCCAAACGGTCCAGGGTGAAGACGCTCGCCGTCGTCTCAAAGAGTTATTTGCTTTCAGCGGCACGCCCATCCCCGCTGAAGTCCAGGATTTCAAGGGTGACACCACGCTCGTGCGTCGGCAGCGTCGTGAGGCCTTGAACATGATTTTGTCGATGCCGCATGGGATCAATCGGAAGCAAGTCAAGGCGGCAGCACGGGCAACTGTCAAAGAGCTTTTTGGGGACAACCACTTGTACGTCATGGTTCACCACGAGGACACCGATCACCAGCATACCCACGTAGCGGTCAAGATGGCGGGACACGACGGCAAGAGACTGAACCCCAAAAAAGCGGATCTGGAAAACTGGCGGCTTATTTTTGCCAAGCACCTCAACAGCCGAGGGATTGATGCGGTGGCCACCAGACGGCGCGTTCGGCTCCAGCGCAAAAAAGGAGAAAGCCAAGCGGTCCGTCAAATCAAAGATCGGGGTGAAGAGCCGATGCGCGAGCTGACTTCCCAAACTCAGGCGGCTCACAAATTCAGGGCGCAAGAAAACGAAAAAACGGTCTCTCACGCCTATGTTGAGATGGCCAAGGCACTGGCCACCAGCGAGCAGACCGAGGACCGTCAGTTGGCCAAAGGCCTGCAAGGCTATTTGGAGCAACACGGCGTTCAGGTGCGTTTGCGCAGGCAGCCAGGCATTCGTTGAAAGCACACGCCATGCTGATGCCCGAACTCATGCTTTCTCTTGCGCTTGCTTGTGCGCCCATGGTGCATCCTGACACTGCACTGCGTCTGGTCAAACATGAAAGTGGCAACAATCCGTTTGCCATCGGCATCAACGGCCCATACAGACTTTCCCCTCAACCCACATCCCGCGAGCAAGCTGTGGCCACAGCCAAGATGCTGGTGGCCGCAGGCCTGTCGATTGACATGGGCTTGGGGCAAATCAACTCGCGCAATTTGTCATGGCTTGGATTAACGGTGGAAACCGTCTTTGACCCCTGTCTCAATTTGCGAGCCATGCAAGCTGTATTGCTGCAAGGTTATCAAAAGGCCTCCAAGACCTACGGTCCCGGGCAGCAAGCTCTGGTGGCCGCACTCAGCTCTTACAACACCGGACATCCAGAGCGTGGCGTTCGAAATGGCTATGTCGCGTCGGTGTTTCGAACCCGTGTTCCCCCGGTAAGCCGGTGGCCTGAAAAATCAATTCATGTGCAAACCCAAGGAGAGCCATGAATACGACAGATGACTCCTTCGACAGCCCATTCGATGGCCTATTTGACGGCCCATCTGGACTTTTGCGGCAAAGCTACGCAGGAGCGGTGCGCCAACGTTTGCTTGAAATTGAGCGAGCCGTTCAATCTGGCCAGAGGCACGAGGTCATCATGCTGCGCATGCAGCAAGCAGGCATGAGCGCGTCTATGGGAACTTTCAGAAAAAGTTTGTCCCGTGCAAGGATCTGGTGGCGCAGACAACTGTTCATTCAGATGGACGGCAAGGCGGTGTGGTGCCCTGCGAAAGTGCAAAGCAGTGCCTTGCCAAATCACCCAAGCAAAACGCAACCAGAGACAGGGCTCAGTGGCCCATCACCCCAATCCGTTGCTCATCAGTTGACGATCACAAGCGCTTCGCCTGATTTGCCCAAACCGCAGCCACAGCCAGCAACGGATGCAATTGCCGCTGCGCGGGCCCACGCGCCACGTACCAAATCAGCTCCAGACGCACGGCGTGTGGATCTTGACCAATTTTTCAAACCGAAATCTGTGTTCGCCAAAACTTGATCTGAAAGGTCTCTCATGAAAATCGCTGTTTTGAACTTTTCCGGCAACGTGGGCAAATCCACGTTGGCCCGCCATTTGCTCAGCCCAAGAATGCCCAATGCGGGGCTGGTCGCGGTCGAGACCATTAACGCAGACAGTGCCAGCGACAACAGGATTCGTGGTGCCGACTTTGGAAAACTCCAGCGAGATTTGCAGCTCGAGAATGACGCCATCGTGGACGTGGGGGCCAGCAACGTCGAGCAGTTCATGGCTCTCATGAGGCAGTACCATGAAAGTCACGAAGATTTCGATTTGTACCTGGTGCCCACTGTGCCTGTGCCGAAACAACAGCGTGACACCACGGAATGCATTGTTGAACTGGCGGAGCTAGGTGTCCCGGCTCACAAAATCTTCGTGGTTTTTAACTTGGTGGAACCCGGTCTTGATGTTGAGGCTACGTTTGAGCCCATTTTTAACTTTGTGGATGCGATGCATCTGTGCATGGCCGATCCACAAGCGGTCATCTACAAAAACGATGTTTTTGGGTTGATTCGCAATTCCGGCGACTCATTGTCTGATGTGGTGAACGACACCACAGACTTCAAGTCCGCCATCAAGAACGCTACCGATCCCGCAGAAAAATTGGCGCTGGCCGAGAAACTTTCCGTCCGTCGCCTTGCTGTGGGCGTCAATCAGAACTTGGATGCGGTGTTTGAGCGGGTGATGCTGTCATGCCAGGCTGGGTAAGGACGAACGAAGCCGTGGAAGACGATTCTGGCACCGATAGTAATGTTCGGCAAAGCTCAGAAGCAGAAGGGGGCGGACATCGCGCTACAAACACCGTGGCGCCCGTGACTGCAGGTCTGGGGGCACAACCGGGTAGGTCAGCTTTGACGCAAAGCCAACGGGATGAACTGATCGCAGAAATCTTGGGAGATGTCGTCGCCTTGTCCGATCAAGTGAACCAAGTGGCAGGACAGGTGCAGGCCCTTGGCCAGGCGTTGACGGCAAATGACTTTGTGCGCTGGCGAAACACCTTGGACCTCAAGATGTCCGAATTGGCCGAGGTGAATTTGTCCGAGCAATCGGCCAAGCGGTTGGGCTCCTTTGCGCAGGCCTACATTGAACAACTCTCGCGCGAAACCAACACCATGGTGACCTTGCAGGCCAAACGAGCCGTGGCTGATACCTTGGCGTTTAACCAGTTGTTTGACAAGCTCAATCGGGATTGGTTGCTCAGATTGGTGGCTGTTGCCGCAGCGGCATTTGTAGGCACCTTGCTTGCAGGCTTGTTTTGAATTGGAGAAGTGACATGAAAATCAAACCACTCTATCGCGTTGGTTTTGCCTTAGGTTTACTTGCCAGCATTGGAGGCTCGCCCGCACACGCACAGGGTCAACTGGACGGGGATGCGAAGCTCGCTTGCGAAGCTTTGTTGTGCCTGGCTGCCAGTTCGCGGCCGACAGAATGCATTCCGCCCATTCGGCGGTACTTTTCGATCAGCTATCGCCGGTTCAGCGACACGCTGCGTGGACGACTCAATTTTTTGAATTTATGCCCTGTCGTCTCGCAACCCAATATGGCCTCATTCAAAAATGCCATCGTCAATGGGGCAGGGCGATGTGATTCAGCAGCGATCAACCAGGCCAGTTATGTGAGCACGTGGGAGGGTGAGTCGTATGTGGCCAACAGCATGCCTCAGTATTGCGTTGCCTATTACGGCAACGGACTGGTGCAGGCGTCAGCACCGGTCTATGTGGGAGAACCCATGCAGGGCGGGCATTGGGTCGAGGCGCAAGACTATCCACAAGCCCTGCAGGCCTACAACGACATGCGGGCAAAGGCGGCTGCAGAAGCTGCGGCTGCTGCACTGGCCTACTGAAACAACCTTTTTGGAAGGGGTTCCCATGAAGCGTGTATATCTAATCGGGTCACGTGAGTTTTACCCGGGGGATGAAGATTTCCAGCAAATTCTGGCGCACGCCTATGCCAATGGTGTGCGGCCCCTGTGTGGATGCAACCGGAGTTCACCGGTCGAGCTGTATGTGGCCAAGATCGCTAGTCGTGCCAGTTACGAATTGCGGCGAATGCCCAAGGCCGGGTCTAGACACGCCAGTGATTGCGATCACTACGAGCCGCCACCGGGTTTGAGTGGGTTAGCGCAAGTGCAGGGCCACGCGATCTTGGAGGACACCCTAACCGACACGGTGGAGCTCAAACTGGATTTCGCCCTGTCAAAAATCAGCGGTCGCACACTCCCCACGCCCAAAGACACACCAGCCGACAGCGTCAAAAGTGATGGCACCAAATTGACGCTCAGAGGCCTGCTGCATTATCTTTGGCACACAGCACAGCTCGATAAGTGGTATCCAGCCATGCAGGGCAAAAGAACATACGGCACGATGTTCAAATACATCAACCAGGCTGCGACCGGCAAGGTGGCAAAGTCACAGCCCTTGGGTGACATGTTGTATGTGCCTGAACCACATGATCCAGCAAGGGAGGCGGATATTCGCAGTCGCCGGATGCTTCGACTGGCTCAACTGGCTAGCAGTTCGGGCACAACCACGCGCCTAGGTCTGGTGGTCGGCGAGCTGTACGAGCTGCGTCCTGCTCAATTTGGGTACCAGGCGGTCTTCAAAGGGGCCATGGATTGCCCATTCAGGGTCAATGAAGACTTGTACAAACGCATGATCAAGCACTTCAAAACGGCACTTTCCATGTGGGATCAAAACCTGACGGACAGCCACTTGATCTTGATTGGCACGTTCACGGTTGACTCGGCAGGTATGCCATTGCTCAACGAGGTGGCTGCCATGAATGTGACGCAAAACTGGATACCCTTTGAGTCGATCTATGAAAAAAGCCTGATTGATCGCCTGACAGAACAAAAGCGAGTATTTTGGAAATGTCTGCGGTTCAATTTGCCCATCAGTGCGCACATGGCCAATGCGGTACTCACCGACACGCCCGTTGCTACAGCACTGTGCATTTTGCCGCCAGGTGGAACCGAAGAAGACCAGGATGAGTTGGTCAAACAAATCGGTTCGGACGACATGCCTTTGTGGTTTTGGCGGGCGGGAGAGCAGGAGATGCCGGAACTACCAGAGCCGCATCAAGCAGTGCTCACGCACTCAAAGGCTGTTTGAAATGAAGCAATCAGGTAGTTGCGGTGGAGCTGGGGGCTTTAGCGTGACTGCTGCATGCGCAGCCTGTTAATGCTCAAAGCTAGCTTCTTTGGCTCTGGTCTTTGTGCGATTACAGACGCCGTTCGTGACCGCAATCCCCAATGTGACATAACTAAGGATAGGCGATGAATCTTGCAATTTTTCTGTGCGCGATAGGTGTTAGCTCCTTCGTTTTGGCGCGTCGAACCAGCTCCTTCTCGAGCGAGGCTCTTTTAGTTGTGATCGGGATTTCTTCGTTCGCGACTGCAGCAATTCATTCATACGGAAGAAGCTAGGCCATCCCAATGCAGAATTCATGGCGCGGCTTTGTGGTTTTGGCGGGCGGGAGAACAAGAGATGCCTGAGTTGCCGATAAAGGCTGACGGTAATGTTTAGTCAGATCCGTTTTCGGGGTGCGCCCACGGTGGTTGTCGGTCTGACTGCCCTGTGTTCGTCTTTAGTCTTTGCGCAAGTCGCAGATCACTCAAAAGCCGATGCAGGTCCCAATTGTTTGATCTTGGGGGATTCGATCGCAGTCGGGACCGCACAACAGGCAAGATGCATGGTGGCCGCACTCAATGGGATCAGCACCAAGCAATGGGTGCGACAGTTCTCGGCAACTGTTGAGCCTATCGCCTCTGCGTTTGAGGTGGTACTGATCTCTCTTGGCTCAAACGATGGAAAATTACCAGACCCAATGACATACCAGTACCTTGCCCGTGCCAGAAAGTCGGTGGCGCACGCAAAGCGCGTAGTCTGGATTGCGCCTGGCCCCCAGTTTCCGGCTCGAGCTCAAGTGCAAGCCGTGGCCATGATGTACGGCGATGTGGTTTACGAGCGTCCAGTGGAGCAACTGCACGCTGACAGCGTGCATTTTTCGAAGGGCGGTTACCAGCGGATTGCTAGCCTAGTGTCCAAACAGTGATCTGCGGTGCTGGGCATTGTTGTCGAAATGCTTGTATCGCAGGAAACCCGGTCAACGGCAGATCAGTGATCAGCGGTGCCCAACAGAGCTTGCTTGTGGCTTTCGTTGATGTGCATAGCAGCCTCCTTGCCGTTTGCGATGTTACGCAGAACGATCTCACTACTTTTTGTGAATCGGTGCCCAACGCGAACTGTGTACGACTGCAGCGCCCAGCTCAGAAAATTCGGGAAAAAAACTGCATCTTCAAGGTCTCGCCACTTGACACCGCTCACTCCCTTGTCCCACGGGAAAATGCCACGGAAGACCCACACACCGTCCAGGTCGGTGTACAGCTGGATGCTACGCAACATCAGGATCTGATAAGCGGCATAAGTCAGGATAAGCAGTGTCAGAACCAATGACGCCCAGATGTTCGCTTGAGTTACACCAAGAGTTAACAGCAATGCCAGTAGCGAAAAACCAACTGTTTTGAGGTAAGCCACCCAAGAGATACGAAAAATAGGGCCACTGACGTTAGGGGTTGCTGCAGATTCCATGATGCTGTCAATTATTTGTTGCACAAGGTATTCATTTTACGGGTATCCGGATTTTGCCGGGTTTGCTTTGGGCACCGATTCACAAAAACGGTGTTGCGACAACAAAGCGCTTGCAATCTGCATTGAATAAAGTTATATTTAGATATAACTTAGTAATGGAGATGCATCATGCACACAACCAATCTGCGCAAGGTAGGCGGCTCGGTCATGTTGGCCGTGCCACCCGCGTTCCTTGATCAACTTCACCTGCAAGCGGGAGCGACCGTTGGTATGGCCGTCTCCGGTGGCCATCTGGTGATTGATCCCAAGCCAAGGCCGCGTTACACGCTCGCGGAATTGTTGGCTGCCTCGGACTATTCAAAACCCCAACCGACTGAAGATCGCGAATGGGTCGATGCGCCTGTCGTGGGCGGCGAGTTGATATGAAGCGAGGCGATATTTACCTGGTATCACTTGACCCGACCGAAGGGCGTGAACAGCGCGGGAGCCGTCCTGTTCTGGTCGTGTCCCCGGCCGAATTCAACGAAGCAACCAAAATGCCGGTAATTTGCCCGATCACGAGCGGCGGTGACTTTGCCCGCCGCATTGGCTTCGCCGTTCCTGTGACTGGCATTAAGACAACAGGCGTTGTCCGTTGCGATCAGCCCCGGGTTCTCGATCTTGGCGCACGCAACGCTCGCAAGGTAGACACCTTGCCGGAGTTCCTTATGGACGAAGTTCTGGCAAAGCTCGCCACAATTTTCGAGTGAATAGTAAAACTGCACAAGCAGGGTAGGGGCAAACATGTCAGTTCAAACAATCGGTGTTTACGAAGCCAAAATGCACTTTTGTCAGTTTTTGCGTCAGGTGCAGGCTGGTCAAGAATTTGATATTTCAGGCCGTGGCGTAACTGTGGCGAGGCTTGTGCCGATCGCGGAATCTGATGAGCGTCGAGTCAAAGCCGTAGGAAAGATGCGTGAGTTCACTCGTCAACAAAGCACAGCCTGCGTGGGTGAGGGTTTTAATTTGACTGAATTGATTGGTGAAGGTCGGGCATGAGTTTTGTTTTGGCCAACTCGGTTTCCATACCGTGGTTATTGCCGCAAAACAAAGTTGCGGGCATCAAGCGGGTTAATGGCTGTGGCATCTCAGCCTGCAGTGTTTGCTCAAAGCCAGATTTATGTTCCGCCGCCAGTGGCCTACATACCGCCGCGTATGATTTATGTTCCCTCAGCGGTGCTGCATCGCCCTTGGCCAATTCGGGCCCACATCCACTATGGTAAGCACCGCCTGTACCGAGCTTTGATTATGGTTAAAAATGGAATGCGCCCCATCCACCCAGGGGAAGTTTTGCTTGAAGACTACATCAAACCCATGGGTGTGAGTGTCCGTGCGGTGTCGATTGCACTTCATGTTCCTTATTCGCGTCTGCGCGAGATCGTAGACGGCAAGCGCGGGGTTTCTGCTGACACGGCGCTGCGCCTGGAACGTTACTTTGGCAGTGAGGCAAGGGGTTGGCTTACGCTGCAGGCTGCATACGACCTGCGGGTTGCCGAAAAGCAGAATGCGAAACTCATCACGCGTGAAATTGAGCCGCTCTCATTGGTGCTCAGTTTCGCGATGTAACCCATGTCAACGCTGTACAGCAGTTGATCGTTAAACAGATAACACAGGGAGACCCTTCATGAAAACTTTCCGCACTTTTGCACTGCTCGTGTCCACCGCTGCCTTGCTGGGGTTGGGGGGGTGTGCTTCATTCACTCCCAAGGACATGCTTGCTCAATTCGAACCTGGTGAGCAACCTTTGTATGCTGTGGTTGCTGGAAAACCAAGAAAGATGTCTGATCTGTCTGACTACGCTGACTTTCAAAAAAACTGTGGTCGCCAAAATCTCGGCGAGATCGTTGCACCATCATTCAATGAATGGCTTGAAAAGAACGTCTGTGGTGATATGCAGAAATGGCAATTTGTTCCGCTTGTTTATCACACCAAAGTGTGGGGCACAAATGGAATCAAATACACCAGAGCTTATGCTCCTGTTGACTGGAAAATTGAAGAAGACGATATTCTTGAGTTGAGCATGAATACGTCCAAAGACGGGCAGAAGCTGCGCCCCAACACGGTTAAACGCATTGCCCGCAAAGCCAAGGACGCGACCAAGGAGTCGGGTTGCTACTGGGATGGCGGCAAAGGTGCCACCACAGCATTCATCGGCGGCGGCGCGGTGTGCGATGGTTGGAGTTGGAAAGATCAGAAGTTCGCCAAAGAGTGAATTGAACCTGTTGATTTCAAACCAAAAGGGCCGCATCAGCGGCCCTTTTGCATTTGTAGCAGTCAATCAATCCGCAC
>JACCEA011504145.1_pt1 | contig 10958 bp, 9 predicted proteins | sample 7449851 | NCBI WGS metagenome assembly JACCEA01 (sample SAMN15323453, study PRJNA562643) | freshwater metagenome | isolation source: river surface water | place: USA:Blue River Watershed | collected 2017-08-18 | reverse complement strand
CAGGCCTACACGGGCACCGTATTGTTCAAGGACTTCGTGACCGGCCAGCTCGACGGTTACGCCGGCCCAAACCCGACTACGAGCGGCGTTTTCTCCGCCGCCAATATCGTGCTTTCTGATGCGGTTTCCCTGCGCTACCAGACCACCGGCAGCGTAACGCTCGAGAACGCAAACGCGGAGCTGAGCCTTGCGACTTTCAACGGCACGACGAACCACGTTGGAGCTGTCACGGTTTACGCCGGTAAGGTGAACACCGAGGGACCAGCCGGCCCCAATTCGATTTTCGACACCCTGCAGGTTAACGGTGACCTGACGTTGAACAACGGCACGTTTACGGCCTTCGACGGCACTACAAAGTCGGGCTTCTCTGAACTGCGTTTCCAAATCGGAGAGGGCGGAAATTCCAAACTCATCGTTACCGGCACGGCCTTCTTTGACGGCACTCTGTTGGTAGCTGGCGAAGGCAACTTCACCGCAGGCGTTTCTTTCGACCTCATCGACGCCGCTTCTGTCGTTGGAACGTTCGACAACATGACCCTGCCCACCCTCGCCGAGGGTTTAGAGTGGGACACCTCCCAGCTCTACAGCACCGGCCAAATCTCCGTCTCGCCCGTGCCTGAGCCCGCCGCATTCGCCGCCCTCGCAGGTCTCGCGACGCTCGCCCTTGCAGTCACCCGCCGCCGTTCCCGCAGCGCCTAACCGTCAACCGCGCCCCTTTCGTCCTAACATGAACAAACTACTCCCCGCCATTGCTCTCATTTCGGCTACCGCTGCCCATGCCCTTCCTTTGGACTTCGACGGAGCGGGCGGCTCGCCTGTTACCGTCACTCTCGACGGCAAAATCGCCTACACACTCACCGGAACGGTAAACAGCCAGACGCTCGCGTTTGTTTTCCAAGGCGGAACCCCGGCACTTACCAATTTCGCCAGCGGCACCCAGTTGGCAGACGTGGACCTGTATTTCACCATCAACAGCGCCCCATATCAATTTCAGTTGGTCGATACGCTCAGCACGCGGTTTGGAAACACGACGGCCCTCAATTTCACCTCCGTTGATTCGGTGACGCTTGGAATTGGAGACGTCGTCACGCTCTGGGCGGGTTCTGCAACCACCGTCGTTGATATTTACGGCACCATCCCGACCGGAGGCGACTTCACCACCTTCCTGTTTCCTGTCGGCGGTATGGCGCCAGCCGCCACGTCGGGAACTTACTCCGCCGTCCCTGAGCCCTCCGCCTTCGCAGCCCTCGCAGGCCTCTCCGTCCTCACCCTCGCGGCTACCCGTCGCCGCAGTCGTTAACCCACTCCCGCCATGAACTCTTTCCGTCGTCTTAATCTCTTCCAGAAAATCCTCGTTGGCACCGTCGCCTACGCCTTTGCGTGGGCGTTCCTCTTCGGCGCTTGCTTCGGAATCGACAAAGCAGTGGGCGACGCAACCACCGGCCAGATTCTCCAAATTGTGAAGTATGCCGGATACCCACTTTTGGGTATCGGTTGGGTTCTTGGCTGGATCATTGCTGGAGTTGTCTGGGTTGTTGCGCAAATCGCCCTTGGCGCGGTTTGGCTGCTCAAGGCTACGTTCCCGGTTTGCCTCTACGTGCTTGGCATCCCCTTCGCCGGCTGGGTTCTCTACAAAGTCGGCAAGCACCTCCTAACCAATCCCGGCCCGAGCCAGGCGGAGCAGGAGGCCGACGCCCGACACGCCGAGAGTATGCGCGTTGTTCGCGGCGCGATGCTCTACCGCTCCCTGTCGGACATGAGCAAAAAGTAACATCATGCGCTCCGTCATCCTCGCTTCGCTATTCCTCGCCGCCGTTGCCCAGGCTCAGCCCACTCCCGAGGTCTTAGCCGTTCAGGTTAGTCGCCTCCCCGCCGACCCTTTCCAGAAGCACGGCGGCGCGCTGCCGGATACGGTCTTTGCTTTCGATATGGGCGTCCAAAACTGGAATTCGGGAACGGCGGTTCTTTTGAGGCTACCCGCGTCCGCAACCGCCCGCATTGGCCCCGGAGAGCTGCGCCTAGTCATGTTCAAAGATGACGCAGGCACGGATCTAACCATCCAACCCAAGGACGCGCCCGAAGATCCGTTCAACAAACGCAAGCCCGTCAGCCTGGTCATCGACAAGAAGACCGGGGACGCCTACGTCGTCGTTGCATCGCTCCGCCCGACGAGTTCGACGGCAACCCGCGTCGCCGGAGAGTTTGAGGTGCCCGTGTTGTCGAGTAATGAAACGCACAAAACCAGCTCCCCAATCGAGCCAAAGCCTGGAGCAGTCGCAGACCTCGCGCCATTCTCGGTGAAAATCACCGATGTGAAGGAGCTGGCAGCAGGTGAAGGCCCGGAAATACCAACTATTCCAGAGCCCCCGATACCGCCAGGAGCGAAGCGATTCCCGGAGCCTCCGAAAATGTCGGACGGACGCCCGACTGAACTCCACGACCCTTCAAGGCCCACGTCTAACGAACCGAGAACAAAGGTTTCATTCAATCTCTGCGCCGAACCCGGTTCGCAATGGCTCGCCACCAAATTGGAGGTGAAGAGCGCCGACGGTAAAGTTACCAGCTTCGACACAAATTCAATTTCGGATACCCATGACAACTATGGGCGTTTTAGCATCACACGCCCAAAACTCTCCCCGCTTACTTTTAAAGTCACCGCCGTAAACCTTGGCACTTCTCAAACCGTTACCATCAAGTTTATGACTGGACTAGGAATCGGCGCGGGGAAGGCACGGGAATAGCGATTCCTTTAGTTTACAGCCACTTTAAATCCCCAAGGGGTATCTTTACTAGTCCGCCTCGTCACAGGGGCGGATTTTGCATTTTATAGCTCCGGCTGCAGGGTGGGGAAAAATTATCATAAAAACCTTCGTGGGGAAGGGGTGTTGCATTTGCGGCCAATATAGGAAGGAAGGAAGGGGAGGGTCTTAATAAGGGGATGGGGAAACTCCGAGTTTTTATCAAAAAATGCGAAAGGCATAGGAGTGAAAAGGAGTGGTATAGGAGTGAAAAATCAAACCACTCCTATGGTTTAAGTAATTGTATGGCAATGCCTTGATTTAGGCAAAAGGAGTGAAAGGGGCCTTTCTATGTATTTATTAATAGCTGTAACTTAATACATGCATACTTTTACATGCTTATAAATATAAGCATGTAAAAGAATATAGAAAACACCCCTTTCACTCCTTTGGGCAAATTTAGGTTATTATAAGTCAATGCGTTAAGCCATAGGAGTGAACGCAAAAACCACTCCTATCTCACTCCTTTCCACTCCTTTCTTACCCCTATGCCTGAGGGTGTCGACGGTTTCAGGTGCGGCATCTCTTACCTGTGTTTCGCTTTTGTAATATCCTTACAAATGTGAAACTATTAAAAACCCAGTTCGAAACTGCGGTTTCAGATGCTGCCGCATCTCTAACCGAGAAACTATGCACTTTAAACTACGCCACACCTGAAGAGGTCTTGCTGACTCACGCAAAGCTCGGGGAAAAGGGCGTCAATAATTTACGTTGGCCATACTTTACATTCTGCATCGGCAAGAATCCCGATTGCAGGATAAACAAAGCGACAAACCCGCTCCATAAAGTAGAGGCGTTTGTTTTACAGGATAGCAAGCCAGCAGCCGACATTAAGGAGGTTGAGGCTCGGGCAAAAGCATTTCCTATAAAACCCTCTATCATGGGATTGGGGGTTATTGATAAGCTACCGCAGTATGTTTTCCTTTTGGAGAGCGTTGTTGAGCTGGAATACGGTCAATATGTTAAGCACGCCAAACGTATCGCGGAGCAAAACCTAATCAGCCCGACGCGGGCCTCATTTTCGCCCTCTACCTGTTGGATGCACGCCGGGGCATACCTCGATACCGGTTGCGGGTCGATTAAACTAGAAAGCGGGGGCAAGGCCGAAGGCCCAGACCTGGAGGAAATTGACGGGAAGGCCCATGATCTGGCGTCCCGCATGTGGCACGAGGCAAACACCAACTCCTATTGGTTTGCGGACGCGCAAGGCGTGATTCGAAAGCGGCAGGAACTCCACGCGAAGGCTGAGTTTATAGCACTAGGTTTGTCGGGCACCGCCAAGAAGTCCCTTAGCAGGGCAGACCACTTCTTAAGAAAAGTGCGCGAACAGAATTCGGTGGATGGCGTTGTCGAGGCCCCATTTCGGCCGGTCGGCCCATTCCAATACGGAGGCCGCACTATCCTGAACCGCTCGCAGCTTTTGGCGCATAAGCCTTCGGATGCTCCGGCACCGGCTCGACCAGATCCGGCCAGCAATCCGCGCCGGACAGCTTGGGAGCGGTTCTGTGCATACACACATGCACTCTTTGGTTCTGAACAACTTCCTTACATTGATGCTCTTCTTTGCCGTAGTTATCTTTCACTTCGCGATAACCGGGAGACCTTCAAACAGGCAGCAATCTTGTCAGGCTCCGCGAATGCCGGTAAAACGCTATGGGTTTCGCATGTGGTTGTTCCGTTGCTAGGCGGGCGAAGTGGAAACCTAAAAAATTACCTACAGGCAAACGGTTCATTCACCGAGTCCCTGTTTTCCTCGCCAGTCGGCCTGCTAGATGACCAGGCACATGAGGAGAAGGATAAAACCCGCTTCACCGCCGCACTCAAGAACCTCATTTCATCCAAGCACCAAGAGTTTCACGCAAAGTTCATGCCCGAGCAGGGCATCCCTTGGCAAGGGGCGGTCTGGATACTTTGCAATCTAGATTCCGATAGCTTTTCCAGCACGCTGCCAAATCTAGGAATGTCTATTTTGGACAAGCTCCACCTCTTCAAGGCACAAACCCCCGAGGACTTTGATTTCTCGACTGTGCCCGCCGACATTGCGGAGGCATTACCGATATACGCCAGATTTTTAATTGATAACGAAAAGAGTATCATGGCTGCAGTTGCCCCTAGCGGCGCGGCTGTTAAATACGGGATTCAGCCATATCACAGCAGGGAGCTACTTAATAACTCGCGCATGACGGAGAACGCCACCAACGTTCTGGAGCTTCTTGAAATCCTGCGGAAAGACCACTTCACCACGTTGGGTTCATTTGTGAGAATCACAGCCACGGAGGTTTTGAAGCGCATCGAGGAAATCGAGGAACTGCAGCCAGCAACCAGGAATCTGACACCCAAAAAAGTGGGGGAGTCCCTGGCGAACCTATCGAGGGTGGTTGACTGGGTGAAGGTAGAAACTCGGCAGGCCCATAACTCGAATCGCTACACCATCGTCCCGCCGAGTTCTTCGATTACGCCGACACCCCGAGCCGTGACCATACGGCAGTTGCCGCCGCGCTCTGGTTTCTTCGGCCCCGCCCAGCCACGTCCAGACGAGGCACCAGACGGTGAAGATCCGTTCTGAGATTTCACCATCTCGACAACAAAAAAGCCGCCCATTTGAGGCGGCTTTCTTGTCGATTTATGAGGTGTGAAGCTATTAAAACCAAAGAACAATGTTGTTATATTACATTCCAATTACTCGCGCAAGCAGTCGGCTTGAAAAAACGAGAAGGCCCCCGGTAAACACTCCGGGGGCCTTCCTGCGAACTGTGAGGTGTAGTGGAAACTATCCCTAGTAAACACCATCGCCTCACATTTATAATATACGACGAATTTAATTTTCGCGTAAGAGAAATTTTGCAAAAAAAGAAACCCACCGGTGAGGGTGGGTTTTCTTGATTTAAACCTGAAATTTAAAATTATGGGGTTGTGTCGTATGAGCCAGAATTAAATACGACCTCTAGATTGCGATGAATCGCTCCGCCGGTTCCTGTTGCGGTGGCAGTTAGGTAACCACCGTTAGGCGTTTCATCGGTAATATTTCGATTCATCTCGGTAGCGGACGAAAGAGTGAATGAATTGTAGGGGGCGCCAGCCAAAGTTGTGACTAAGGTTGTCAGTCCGCTTGCATCAGCCGAGGTTGCGGCAGCGGCAGCGGTTACAGTGGCATCAGGCAGAAGATTGCCCTTCACATATGCAGACTGAATTGCCTTGTTCAGTTCAGCAGCCGCAGACTTCTTAACGGACTGAACGGCAAGTTCTTTGGAATCACCGAGCTTGGAGACGGCGATACCGGCCAGAAGACCGACGATGATTACGACGATAAGGATTTCAACAAGTGTGAAGCCCTTGGTTTTGAGTTGGTTTAGTTTCATAGGTTTTTATGTGGTTTGGCCGCATTGATTATTTATATATGCGGCGCTTTTGTTATTTTATAACTGATTTACAAAGCGCGCAATCAACTCGCCCGGCAAAACACCTCATTTTGCAAATATCGGTGTTTTTATCACTATTTCTACGAGTCCACACTCACCACGTAGGTTTTTAATGATAAAAACACGAGCCCAACACGCCGCATCTAACCAATCTTGAACCCGAATCACGCTTGTGAATTAGGTAACACCCCCTAGGCCGAGGCGTCTGGAACTCTAATTGTAAAAAACGAAGGCCGTTTTGGCTGTATAGTTATAATACCCGCCATATATGTAAAAGTGCGGGATTTTATGAATGCATCAAATATACCCCAACTAAACATCCTACTTCAGAACAAGGAACTTCACAAGAAGCACCAGGTGACTTTGCAGCTCACTCAGCTTCAACTCAAAGAGCTGAACGCTAGAAAGAGCCACGCGGTCGGAGAAAAAGGCGTTTCTCGCGCTTTGGTCCATCTCTTGGAGTGTTACCCGCCCGAACTCGACCCGCACCACGAGAAGTTCAATTCCGCCGCGCACCTGGAGTTCATGCTTCTGCTAACGAAGCACCAGATACCGCTCATGCGAAAACTGACGCCCTGACACCCAGAGCCCCGGACTCACCTCCGGGGTTCTTTGTTTTCACGCGTCCTTGGCGTAGCCAGGGAAAGCGCTCTTCACTTCCCAGCTCTCAACCTTTTCAACTGCTCCTGCAGCTCACCCTTATCAGGACTCAATGCGGCATTCTTTGGCAACCGCACCTCACGGCCTTGAAGTTCCCAATACTCTGAACCCATCAACGCCGGCGACAGTTCGACTCGATACTCGTTGTCTGGATCTATCCCCATCAGGTCGGCATCAAATAAGGCGTGAATATCGGAACGCAGTAAAAGGCCATTCGAGACCCGGCTTTCCCCGTCCTGTGCATATCCCTTTATATGCGCAGCCTCTAAAACCCTCTCCACATCGGCCCCCGTAACTGCGCAACGCCCATTGTAGGCCAATAGCAGCTTTCTTCTAAACTCGGGTTGCCCGTATCTCAACTTAACCCATGCCCGCTTTAGCTCCGCTTCCCTGCCACCTCTGGCGTCATTGTTATCTACGGGGGGCTCGCCCTTCAAAATCCTCTCGTAGCTCGCCACAATCTCACGCAGGCGGATGCGCTTGGCTCCATTCCCTAAATCATAGGCAAGATGTAATCTCGTCGCCGCCAGCGCCCGTTCTAGGCCATCCGGCCCGAAGTCCCGAAGTATCCAGCCCAGATACCAACCATGCGCCTCGTCCTTTAGGGAAAGCTTGAAAACCTCCCCTGATAGCATCCCACGGGTGATTTGAAGCATGTAGCTTCCACTCGTCTCGTTCGTCCCCATATCCACCAGCTCCGCGATAGCCTCTTCCTTGGTGGTATCCCCCTCGAACACGTCCCGACCCAGCTCATAACCTCGCCGGTATTGCTCATCGGTAATAGGGCGCTTCTTCTTCTCTCCGGTTTCTTCGCTTCGCTCAGTTCGCACCGTATTGTTCCGCTTCACCCGTAGCGCATCAGACCGTCCCGTTATCTTCCAATACCCGCGTTCATCGCGCTCGACTTCCAAGCCGTGCACATACCGCAAATGGTCGATATGCGCACGCCAGCTAACCCGGCAGGCCTCAAGCTTTGCATCCTCGACGCCCCGGAGCAGGAGCATGTCTAGCTCATACCCCTTCCACTTTTTTTCATGGCGAAGCCAAGAAAGGTCACCGCGTCCGGGTGTGGCTTCGCGCCGAATCACGCGAACGGTTTCGGCTAAATCGAGGGCCTTGTCCGGGCACTTGCTCATGCCTTTTTCAAAGCCTGCAAGTTCTTATTTAACAAGCCCCAAACGGTGAATTTAGGCCCTCGCCAAGTTCGGAACCGCATCCAAACCGCGAGCCCACCGCACTCCTCCGCGACGCTAATTTGCGGTTCCTGAACTTTCCAGTTCTTCGATTCCAGCCACACCCAGACTGAGGCGAGTGGACCAGAACCCGGATTCCCAGGAACCGCCGTGTCTCCAATTGGAGACACGCAGGCTACCTGTCCGGCAAATTATCCTGCACAACTCGCCGGCCCGTATCCGTGCCAGTCAGCTTCTTCAAAACATCGGAACCGTGTCCATCGCCTTCCTCCGTCCATCCCTTGCTTTTGAAAAAATCCACCGGCCCCAAAACCCGCACACTTTTTCCCGCATCCAAAAGACCCGTTTGGTGGTCTTTATATTTCCTGTAGTCGCGATGGTTTTCGTAAAGGAATTTGAAGTAAAAACCCAACGCTGATTCCTCATGCGGCTTCACCCCATTTAGGGGGTTCATCAACCCAGCTTGCCAAAGAAGCCGAGGCCACCCACGGCCGGGTTTCTCCATGTTTACCAAGAGCCGCATCCAAGGCTCAGCAATTGCGCCTCCGTCCTCAAAAAACACTGTCCGAATATACATTCCAAATACGTTTACTAATTCGGGCGGTAAATCTCCATGTTTTGCCAGAGCTGGAATGAAGTTTTGAGAAGTCATTAGCCGCTCATGGCCGATTCTCATCATCGCTCTCATGCATAGTCCGAAACGGCCCCGTATATGCCTGTCTGCGTTCAATTCTAATGTGTTTTTTGGCTCAGGTGGATAGTAGCCCGTTTCCTCACGGTTTATACTATCTATCCAGTGGCAAATTCTTATAATGCTAAATTCAGGGTCGCCCATACCCCTATTTTACGAGTGCTTCCCGAAATTCACAATAGCACCTGTCAAAATACAAGAAACCACGGTTCCTATGATGAAATTTTGCAGAGTAATACATCGATGGGGCAGGAATTTGGAGAATTAGCAAAAGTGTCATACAATATTATCAAGCAAGTTATAACTGTGAGTCCCGCGCAAAGCGCGGAACCCCCAGTTTACCCCCACCTCTGTCGCCCTAACGGGCTCTGTCGGGTGAAATTGCGACACCAAGAAAGCTCGATACTATGAACACTACAAACACCCCTCAAAATACCCCAATTACACCCCCCTCTAGTTCTGAACTTAGAAAGGAACCAGCCACCCCGCAAAACAGCCCGATTTCTACTACAAAACCAACCTCTCAAGTTCCGAACTTAGAGCAGAACTCTAAACCAGTCACCACCACCTCAAACACCCCGGTTACGGCACCTGGACAGCCCTCCGCCGGTTCCGTTCTATCTTCGACACCGACCACGGGCCAAACCACCGTTCGTCCTGCTACATCCACCGCCGCTGCGGCACCGGCAACCCCCGTTTCGGGTTCCGAGCTTGGCAAGTCACCAGCATCCGCCGCGAAACCTGCAATTTCACCCGTTCCGGCCACCCCCTCGGTTCCTAAGCAAGTCGGGAACCAGGTCACCGTTACCAAGGCCGACCTGACACCTGACAAAATGACCGCCATGCAAACGGGATTGAAAGCGATGCCCGTCTCATCGGTTCCGAGCAATCCGGGTTCCACAGCTCCCGCAAAACCAGCGGCAACCACACCCGTTCCCGCGCCTGCCGCTCAGTCCACGGGTTCCGCGCCATCCAAGGCACCAGCACCGGCAGGATCTACACCGGCCAGTTCCGCGCCAACTGAGTTACCACCCGACTCACCCGAGGCCATCAAAGCACGTATCTATGCGAAGCGAGAACAGGCCGAGCTAGAGGCCAAAAAGAAGCGCCGAATCAGGAAGTTCGCCGAGAGCCTCGACCGCCCGAAAATGAAGAAGGGGGAATACGTCCAGAAGCTTAAAGAAATGCAGTTCGAGAAGCTGTCCGAGTCCGAGGCCAAGATGGTTTATGAAACCCTGCAAAGCCGCCTCACGAAGCACTCTTTGCAGCGCAACATGCCCGTCAAAACCCTCTTCACGAAAGATGAATTTGAGGCGCTCGAATCTATTGCTAACAAACTCAAAATTGAGAAGGCCCGCGTTGTAAGAAAACTGTGCTTCACGGGCGAGGCGAGTGTCGAGGTTTTAGAGGTATATGAAAAGCTAGCCGTTGAGCTGAACCGAATCGGCAATAACATCAACCAAATCGCCCATGCCCTTAACTTAAAAAAGGCGACGTTTTCCGATACCATAAAGGCTAATCTCGATAGAGAATTGAAAGACCTGCGCGAGCAGATTGCTAATCTCGAAAGGCGGGTGACTCGATGATTTGCAAAATCACACGCGGGGATAAGGCAAAGCGGCTCATGCAGTATCTACTGCGGCCATCGGCCAGTCCGTTCGTTTATGATGTATCGCCAAGGAATGCATTAGAATATGCTGAGATATTTGATTCTCACAATTTGCAGAACTCTCGGGTGAAGCGTCCGCTTTACCACATGTCCATCCGCCTGCCCAAAGAGATTAAACCTACAAAAGAGGAATTTGGACAACTAGCCAAAGATATGCTGGATGGAATGGGCCTCGGGTTAAACCGTCCCTACTTGATAGTAAGGCACAAGGACGAAGACAAGGAGCCAGGCGAGCACATCCACGTCGTTTGCTCCCGTATAGATTACTCGGGCAAGGTCTGGTATGGTAGCCATGATGTAAAGCAGGCCATAGCCCTATGCCGGGAGCTTGGTAAGCCGGAGCGCTTTTCTGACGTGCCGGTGACCTATAAAGACCGGAACTGGGGGCGCGACGTATCGGCCACGGCCCCCGTGACGCACGCGGAAACTCAGTTTAAAAAACGCACCGGGGAATCATGGCTGGATAAAGATCATGTAGGCGCGTCCTTGGCTATAGTTCTTCGTTCAACCCCCTGCAAAGGACAGGCT
>JACCEA011211960.1_pt1 | contig 10959 bp, 12 predicted proteins | sample 7449851 | NCBI WGS metagenome assembly JACCEA01 (sample SAMN15323453, study PRJNA562643) | freshwater metagenome | isolation source: river surface water | place: USA:Blue River Watershed | collected 2017-08-18 | reverse complement strand
GGCGTCGAGCGAGCCGGTGCGAGGCGGGGCAGGGACGGGGGCCGGGCTGCCGTTCGGCGGGAGGTACGAGTGCCGTGCAAGGCAGCCCGAGCATACCGGCGCTGTCAAGTCCGAGCCTCCGGGAACGAGCGAGGTGCAGCGCTCACAGGGCACGGAGACGCCGGGAACCGTCACGTCGGCGCTGCTGGGCCGCATGGCGGCGTGGAGCGAAGCGAGACGGGCTCGGGTGCTGTTGCGCATGGCGACGGCTCAGGAGCCGTTCTTGTCGTGGATCTTGGGGAGCTGGACACCGGGCAGGACGCCTGCGGCGAGCTGAGCGGCGATCTCGTCCGGACCGGGGATGTTGAGCGTGAGCGTGGTGGAGTACAGCGCAGCAATCGCCGTATCCAACGCCCGGGTCGGGCTCATGTGCGTGCGACGTGCGATGGCGAGGAGCTTGGCCTTGCCTTCGTCGGACACACCCATCTGCCGAGTCACGGCACGTGACTCCACTGCCCAGTCCGTCGATCCGACTTCAGCCACCAGCTTGTCCAGCGTGGTGGGTTCGTAGCGCAGCAGCTCTCGGGCGCTGGGCAGTCGGTTGTTGGTCAGGTCTCGCTTGAGATCCTCCAGCACCTGATCGTGCGACCCGATGTTGTGGTCCGACATATGGCTCCTTCCGTTGGTGCCTGGCAACTTGCTGGTACTTCCAACCAAGTTTGGTGGCGTCCTCATTATGCGCAGGGCAACGACCGAAAGCAACACCCAGTGGGGCGAAATAGAAAGAGCCCGTGAGCGGATGGCGGTCAACCAGCTCACGGGCTCTTTCAGTTGGGCGGCCCACAGGCGGGAGTGGGCTGCCGTCAGTATACTCACGCCGAGCGTGATTGCAACACCTCAGAGTGGGGTTGCGCCAGCCCGACTGATGCATTACCCTGTGCAGATCTCCCACCTGCGGAGACCTTCCTCACCAGGAAGCACAGAGCAAACCAACCGAGCGACAAGCCTTCGCCCAGAAAGGCGGATCGCCACACCGTCGACAGACCCGTGTGGCTTTCCTGCACCTGTATACCGATGAGTACGGTAATGCATCCTCACGCCGTTTGCAAGACGGAAGCTGACATTTCTCGATGGATCTCCCAAGTGGTCGAGACCATCCGCACCGAGACCTGGCGCTCGAACAAGGCCAGCATCGCCATGGTGGCCTCTGCCCTCACCGAGTGCTTCAGGGTCGACGACAACGGCGACATGCGAGCAGAGGTCACCAAACGGCACATCGCTCTGCTGACCGGTATATCCCCCACCTCGGTGTGGAAGACGCTCAAGGAACTGGAGCGCTCGGGCATGATCTTCTGCGCTCACTCGGCCTACATGCGTTCACGCAGGGAGTCTTCGGTCTTCTTCCCTCTGCTTCCGGGCGGGACCAATACGACGTCGTCTTCTTCTACCAACCTTCTACTCAGTACTCCCCCGTATGCTCTGCACTCGCAGAGTGCCAAGACCAATTGGTCACAGCGAGAGTCTGCCCAGGTCAGGGACTTGTGCGACCCTCGGCACAACGCCTGGCACCGGCACCGTGAGGCGTGGCTGATCTACCGGGTGGTGTGCGACGTCAACTGGGGCCAGGACACCGAGATGTCTCAGATCCGTCAGGCCACCGGGCTCAGCTACAACTGCGTGCGCCGTGAGCTGGAGTACCTGCTGGCTGAAGGCATCCTGGAGTGGGTGGACGACCAGGGGCCGTGGGAGAAGCGGCTGGTCAAGGCCAAGATCGTCACCGAGAAGCAGGTGAAGGCCATGCACGTGGTGGGAGTGGATCACCTCGCTCGGCTGCAGCAGCGCATTGCCATCGAGCGGAAGCTCCACAAGATTTGGATCGAGCTGGGCTGCATCACCAGGATGCGCAGATCACCGCAATGGAAGAGGACGCAGCAGATGTTCGATCAGGCCAGGCTCAGAGCGGTGACCCCATGAACGATGTGTGGGTGCGAGCCCCTGGCTTCGAGCTGCCTGCACCCGAGCTGTTCGAGCAGTTCAACGCCGTGATCTACACCGATGGCTCGTGCTCTGCCTCCGATCGTGTCGGTGGCTGGGCCTGGGTGTCCCTCGACCCCGATGGGGCGATCATCGAGCACTCCAGTGGGCATGCCCGGGACACCACCATCAGTCGCATGGAGCTGACTGCAGTGGTGCAGGCTCTGTGGGCTCACCAGCTGGGCAAGGTGGTGGTGTTCAGCGACAGCCAGTACTCGGTCAACGCCATCGGCCGCTGGGCTCCTGGGTGGCGTGCCAACGGGTGGCGGACCTCGGTACGGAGGGTCGTCCAGCACGCTGACCTGGTGGACATGGGCAACCAGCTCTTGGAGCGTGGAGGCTCCAGCCTGCGCTGGGTCAAGGGCCACCGCCAGGAGCTGGGCAACCTACGAGCCGACGAGCTGGCGGGCGCCGCTCGGGCGAAGGCTCTGGGCGCCACCAAGACCTGGAGAGTTGTTGAGGATACTCAACCAAACAAGGAGTACCTGTAACGACAGAAACGGCCCCCGAAGGGGCCGCTCCGTCTCTCACGAACCTCGGAGTTACCAGCTCCGGGGAAGAAGCACTTTCGCCGTCAGCTATTGAAAGCAGACCGAAGCGCTTCCGTCAAGGCTTCAGCGGAGATATCACTCGGCATGAGTAGAAGCTCGGGTTGCTCCGCTGCCTTCTCCACCTTGCCCGTTCCGCCGGTGGGGATCTCCTCGAAGCTCCCGAGATCGAACACGGCGAGCTGGTTGCGGTCACGTCCTGCTTGGATGGCGGCCTCCTTCTGACCGGGAGGGAAGACCTCCACAATGTCGATGTAGACCTTCTTCTCGGCCTTGTTGAGCCATCCACCGAGGTAGGTGTTGGGCTGGCTCAGCATAGCCCGCTTCCGCTTGAGGTATCGATCGACCTTCTTGGAGTCGGCCAGGTCGCTGAGGCTGAGCACGAGCGAGTGCTGCGGAGGATGCGCCACTGCGATGCCCTCGGTGGGCATGTCCCCCGTCATGCGGTTGACGGTGAAGCCTCCAGCGGTCCGCACAGCCCGCCTGACCCACGCTGTGGCCTCGCTGGTGCCGCCGGTGCTTGCGTAGGTGCCGGTGGTCTCTCGTGGCTTCAGCGGCTCGTGCTCGGGCTCGTTGTGGCCGCCGTGGACGCTCTGCGGGGTGCCGGTGTTGGCGTGGGGACCGGGTCCGCCATGCTTGGCCAGGACAGCCTCGATAGCTTCAGCTCTGCTCATGGCTTCCTTCTTGAGGATACTCACGAGCAAGCTGAGCAGCGACGCTCTTGCTCATCTGCGTGGGATCGTTGAGGTAGTCGATCTGGTCTTCGTCGAGCCCTTCGTACGGATCGACGTCGGGCTCGTACTCGTCGGCGTGGACGGGGAGCCGCCCGATCTCCGGGCTCACGCCAGGCTCCCCAGGAAGGCGGCGATCTCGTCGCCGGTGGCGGCGTCGATGAGCCCTCGATCAACCGCCAGGTCGATCTCGTCGAGCGTGCCGGGCTGCGGGTACTCGGTCTCCTCGTACAGCGGCTCGTCGCTGAACTGACGAGGAACCAGAGGCATGTGCTGGAGACGTTCCTTGAACCCGCCTGAGCCTTCCATGGTCGCTGTGCCTGCTTGCACGGCGATCTCGATGGCCTCGAAGATCTGCATCACCACTCCTTCCAGTTGTCCTCAATTAGTGTACCTGCAAAGCCCTCGTTGTCGATGACCACATACCCAGAGACGTAGGGCCGGTTCTTCCAGTTCTCGAAGGCAGCTCGGTTGCCACTGCGCCACCTGCCCTCTCTGTGAGCAGTGGCCCAAGTCGGCACATAGCGCTCGGCGAACGAGCTGACGCCTGACTGATACTGCTCCAGCTCGGTACGACTGGTGTCATACCGAGCGGCATGCTCTTGGTAGGCAACGGGGTCATCGAAGATGGCCTGCGCACGAGCGAGCTGCTTGTCGTAGTCCTGCTCCACTCCCCCGCTGCCACCGTCGCCCGAGGTGTAGCGACCGTGCTCGTCATACGGCTGGCTGCCTCCGCTGGAGTTGGGCTTGGTGCCCACCTGCCGCTTGTCGATCTTGCCGTCGTACAAGCTGGGCGTGAACTGCTTGGCCCGGCCGGTGATGTTCTCTTCCTTGTTGGTGCCTCCACCATCGGCGCCGGGGAGTTGGTCCCGGAACTCCTTGAGCACCTTCCAGCTCTCGCTGCGGGTCAGTTCGCCTCGCTCGACAGCGTGCTGGACATTCCGAGCGGTATCCACCATCCACTCGTTGCGGGCTCGTGGGCTCCACTCCTTGCGCCACTGCTCCCACGTGACCGATTGCATGCGCCGACCGAGCATCCCTCGCTCTGCACCGGCCTGGCGGTACGCCTCGGCGAAGATGGGGTACAGGCCGACCGTGCCCGCCTTGGTGCTGTTCGGCCCACCGGGGATCGACCGAGGGCCGCTGGCGATCTCGTAGGAAGCGGTGGTAACGGGGATGCCCAGCCCGATACCGAAGGCGTGGGTGTCGACAGTGATGTCATCGAACTCGGTGTCGTGCGGGTCTCGGATGTTGTTGTAGAAGGCCCGGATCTTGTGCTGTTGGCCCATCTGCTGGGAGATGTTGGCGAAGCTCGGTTCCCTCCACATCGAGATCGCACGGGTGAGGTTGTCGACCGACTGCCAACGGACATAGCGAGGGTCGCCGTCCACCTTGGTCATCGGCTTCTCGGTGTGATCGATGACCTGCAGCGGCCCACGAGTGTCCGAGATCGCCCGCAGCATCTTGGCCGAGTCCTCGTCGTTCAACTCGGACAACCTGAGACCCTCGAAGTTCTGTGGTATTGGAGCGTCCGGCTCCTTCTTGTACATCTCAGCCTGCTTGAGCTGCAGCGCTCGGTGGGCCTTCAGCACGTCCTTCGTGACCACCGGGTCCTCGTGCAGGATGCGCACGACTTCTCGGGCCATGGTCATGTTGTCGTTCCAGTCGGCCTGCGGGGAGAGCCGAGCCATCACGGCGTAGACGGCATCCGGGTGGATGCCTCCATTCTCCTTGGCCCACTTGGTGCCCAGCCCGTTGGCGATCGGGTACCACTCACCCCAGAGCTTGGCGTCCTTCGGGTCGGCCCGGTCGTGGATGTCCAGGATGTTGCCCTTGATGCGCTCGATGGCAGTGTCGAGCACAGCCTTGACCTCTTCGGGCTTGGCCTTCTTGCTGAGCTTCAAGTCACCGAAGCCCGCCACACCGCTCAGCTTCTCCACCCACTTGGCGCCGATGGCCGGATCATCCTTCAGCGCTTGCTCCACACCGAGACGGCGCAGCTCGTGCATCGGGTGAGGCTTGTCGACGCCCTTGACTCTGCCCTTGGGCGGGGCAGTGGAGATCCGCCCGCCCGACGTCCACCGGCCGAACTCGTCATACGGCTGCTGCTGCCCGGCGCTGTTGGGTTTGGTCCCCAGCTCTCGCTTGAGGATACTCAACACACCATGGCGAGCCCGCAGCCGTAGCTTGCGCACTTCCATCTCGTCGGGGTCGAGCAGGCCGTCGCCGCCGAAGTCCTGCATGGTCATGCCATACCGCTTGGTATCTCGGGCCTTGTGCATCTCTTCCTCCAAACCGAGATCTCGCAAGATCTGCTGCACACCAGCCTCGATCGAAACACCGATCCCCTTCGACTTGAGCACGGCATCAGTATCCTTGAGCACCTGGCGCTTGTGTGGAGTGACAGCGAAGGACAGCGCTTCGGCAAACAGCTCCGCACGAGAAGTCACCAGGTCGTTACGGTGCTTGTGGTAGCTCGTGGCGTAGTACCACTCGTTCGAGAGCGGGTCCACATCCCAGCTGGTGCTGTAAGCCCCCATCTCTGCCTTGGCCAAAGCGAGCTGCCAGCCGTTGACCACGTCCTTGTACTTGGTGCTGGAGAGATAACCACCCAGCTTGACCGCACGACCCTGTGCATCTGCGCTGTGCGCCAGCTCATGGTTGGTGTAGTAAGTGACGTCCTCGGCAGCGCCGCCGTTGCCCATGACCTTCTGAAGAGCCTTGGCGTTCATGCGGATCATGAGCCCGGCGTAGTGAGCACCGGCCCAAGTCGGTGAAGCAGTGGGATCATCGTCGAAGCTGTCCTCGATGATGATCTTGGTCTCGCCGCCCTTCTTCCACAGTGCACGGCTGCCAGCAGCAACAGCTCGGGAGACCACCTCGGGGACTCGCTGCCCGCCGATGATACCAATGGGTATGCCTTCTAGTGCTTCTCGTGCTGCTGTGGCCACCTCACCCTGAGAAGGCGTGCTGAAGAAATCGTCGGCAGTGCCCTTGCCATCGGCTCCTGCGTAGCGGCCTCGCTCGTCATAGGGCTGAGACCCGCCCGAGCTGTTGGGCTTCTGCCCCACCGTACGCTTCAGTACGCTGTCGAGATCGACGTGCCACTCCTGCACTGCCTCTTCGGCGATGACCTCGATCTCCTCATCGGTGAAGTCGTCCTCCCATGCCACGCTGATCTGCCCGAGCGGGCTGTTGGCGTGCACGTCGCCCACGAGGATCTTGTTGAGCCTCTTCGACCGCTGGCGGGCCGCCATGCTCTTCGGCCCCGGCATACCAGCACGACCCCACCGGCGGTACTTGTTCCAGTGAGCGTTGGAGATGGCAGCGCTCTTGGACTTGCCGTAGCCCTTGCGCCGCAGCGCATCGTAGACCTTCGGCCACAGCAGCGACCTGGACCGGCCCTTGATGCGAGCACTGCCGCCCAGCTTCTCGATGTCCTCCATGGTCTTCAGCCTCCGATGGCTTCGAGCACACGCCAGGTTGGTTCCCCTAGCTCTCGGCGCAGCTTCTCGATGGGGGTCACGTCCTCGCCGTCCATACCGACCAGTACGGCCTTGGTCTGGGAGTCGGTGAGGAAGCCGGGCATGAACAGGCCGTGGGTACAGCGGCAGTTGGGGTGGCCGGGAGGGTGGTAGAGGAGCACGCCCCCTTGGGACTTGCGGGAGCCGGGGAACATCCATGCTCCGTCGAGCGCCGCCAGCGCCTGCTCCCCCGTCATCTGTGCGCAGCGAGGGCAGAGCCGATCGTCCCTGGTGATGATCCAGAGCTTCTGCACCTGCGTTGGGAGCTGGCCGATGGCCACCTTGTGCTGCCACAGCCCGAGCTGCCCTGCGTTCTGGGCCGACATGATCTCGGTGCGGGCGATGGTGCGAGCACGGTACCCCAGCAGCCGCCGGGCGTACTTGCCCGCCATCTGGCTGGCCACAGCCGGGCCTCGGGTCTTCTCCACGTTGCGCCGGTAGCGGTCCACCGTCCGTCGCTGGGTGGGCGCCAGGCCCACTCTCGGGCCGATGAACCGAGCAGCCTGCATGGGGGTCATGGAGCCGCTCACTGCCTCCATGACGAGCTGACGCAAGTCCTGGCGCATGCTGTAGTTGGTGCGCACGACCAGATCGGCCGCCCGCTCCTTGGCCCACTTCTGCGCTCGGGGGTTGGTCAGCCCGAAGCGGAAGACGGTCTCGACCTTGCGAGGCGATGCCATCGAGCGTGCCTGCTGCCGAATGGCATCGGCCACCTTCATGCTGGAGTCCTGGTACACCCGCTGGTACACGTCGGTGATCCCGGAGAGGTCCATACCCTGCAGTACGCTCTCCAGCTCGTCCCAAGCAGCGCTGGACCCAGCCTGGAGCTGCGAGATCAGCCGAGCCAGCTCGTTGACGTTGATGCCGCCGGTGAGGAACCGGTAGATGGGCTCAGCGAGCTGCTGCTCCATACCGGTCAGGTTGTCGACGACGCTCTGGTACAGCTCCTGCTGCCAGTCGGTGGTGCCGAAGACGGATTGCACCTCCTGGACGGGCTCCAGGTACTGGGCGATCTCCTGGGCGAGCTGATGCCAGTCGGCCTTCATCACCTCGCTCACTTGGCTGGCTTCCTGGTGCTGCGGGAGCTACGGGTGCGAGCTTTGGCCCCGCCGGGCTTCTTGGGGTCGTCTTCCTTGCCCATGAGCTGGGTGGAGCGCTTGGTGGCCTCCACGCCTGCCTTGGTCTGCTCGATACCGGCGTGGGTGGCAGCGATCTGCGCCTTGGTGTGCTCCATGCCCATCTTGGTGGCTTCGGAGCCCACCTTGGTGTTCTCGGTCTGGGCGCCCTTCAGCTCGACGTCCTGACCCATGGCGGCGAGTCCCATCTGCGCCTGCTGCATCTCCAGCTCCTTCTGCGCTTCCCATTCGGCCCGCACCGCTTCGGAGATCTCGGGAAAGTTGGCCAGCGAGAAGAGGTAGTCCTCGAACTCCTCGTTCGGGAACATCGGCATGCCTGCGCCGCTCAGCTTGGTGATGAAGTCACCGATCTCGGTCAGGTTCGGGGTGACGATCTCTCCAGCCTTGAGCGTCGGCAGCCTGGTCTGGTCGAGCCCGTTGAGCTTGAACAGCCGAGGGATGGCCTGCCGGTTGAAGACGTCAGCGATCATCTTGGCCCACGTCTTCAGCGCCTCGTTGAAGAGATTCACCTTGTCGGTGCTCAGCGCCCACGAGCCCACGTTCTGGGTACCGAGCAGCAGGAAGTCGGCCAGCACCGTCATGGCGATGCGAGCTTCGTAGCGACCGATCACCTCGTTGGTGTTGAACTGCCGGGCGCCGCCGGTGCTCAGCAGCTCGAAGCGGTACTCCTCCTTGCCGTCAGGGCTGTAGGAGAGGGGGAACAGCACGCCCTCCTGCCGATCCCGCCGCACACGGGTCACCAGAGCCTGCAGGGCCGCCCTGAGCGCCTTCTGGCCGTCTGAGAGGTTCGCCGGGTCTCCCAGTAGCTCCGGGGGCACGTAGGCCACAGGAAGGCCCGCCAGGTCCCGATCGATGCCGATGCCCTCGATCTCCTCCAGCCGCTTCTTGAACCACCACGCTCGGTAGGCCGTGCGCAGGATGCTCACGCCTTCGGGCGAGTTGCGGCGAGAGGTGGTGCGGAACAGCAGGAACTTGTGGGCGGGGATCAGTGCGTCCTCCCAGTCGGGAGGAGCGAGCTGCCGCATGCCTGCCAGGGCTCGGGTCTTCGGGTCGAACTGCCAGCCGTTGAGCGTGTCCTGCGCTCGGATCGGGAGTCGAGCCCAGCCAACCCGCCCGTCATCGAACCGGCTCGACTTGATGTCGTCGTCCTTCAGGCCATCCCGGCGCTTGTAGACGATCTCCAGCAACGACCACCCGAAGGGCAGGAAGCTCATGGCCTCGGAGATGACGTCGCTCCACGCCATGTCCATGTCCTGCATGCACTCCTCCACGAAGAGTGCATTGTCCTCGTCCTCGTCGGTCATCAGCTCTTCGTCGTCGCTGAACGGCTCGACATGCCACTCGATCTTGCGCATGAGCATGTCGATGACGAAGAGGAACGCACCCACGATGGGGTCGTTCTGCGACATCTCCAGGTAGACCCGCCGAGCGAAGTCGCCCTGGAGCTGGGGCAGCCATTCCTCTTCGATCGTGGCGTAGTCGTCGGCGTAGCGCTTGAGACCAGTGGAGCCGATCTCGGCCGCCATACGCACCGGTATGCGCTTGGTTCCCGGCTGGCGCTCGATCGCACCCTGCTGGCCGTCCCCCGGTGGCTGCTTGCCATCCTGGGGGTCTTCGTCGCCTGCGGAGGTGGTCTTGGTCGGCATGGTCACAGCGTGACTGCGCTCTGCAGAGTTGTGAGGTTGGCACAACTGCAACCATGCCGACCGGTATTGTGCCTACCTCACAATGCCGAGCTGTGCGGAGGGTCGAAGTAGGGGTCAGAACTGCGGGGTATGGGGATACCCTCCGCTCGCAGCGCTCGCTCCAGCTCCTCGATCCTGCGGTCCTTCCGCTGGTCCTTCTTCTCCAGCTCCTCGATCCTTGCCAGGGCTCGTCTCAGTTCCGAGTGCAGCATCCCTTGCCAGGAAGTGTCCTCCTGGCTCTTGGACTGCCTCAGCTTCACCACCAACGCAGTGATCGCAGTGATGAGCGTGCCGAATCCGCCGATGCTGCCCAGTAGCTGGAACATCGCTACTCCTTGGTGAGGGTGAAGTGATCGACTGCATTCCGCCGCAGTGACCGCCTCGATGCAATGTGCTTGATCGACCAGACCGACCATGGACCGACCAGGAACACGACCGGCGCATAGGGCGCCACAAACTCGACGTACTGGGCTCTCGACCACACACCCGTCAGCTGCAGGGTGAGGAACGTCCACCACTGCAGCGAGAACAGCAGGTTGATGCAGTGCGCCACAACCACCGGAGTGACATGGCGTGGCTTCAACATGCTGTCAACGGTCGCCCATACCGACCAGCATGCAGCCCATGTGATCGTCAGCCAGGTGATCTCGACCGGCGGGACATAGGCCAGCACGTCGGATCAGTTGCGCCAGCCGGACAGCGTGAGCACCGGCTTGGTCTTGGGGACCTCGATCACGTCCGTGGCCATGACCTGGTTGTTGGCGTCACGGCTCTCAGCCAGCACCGAGGTGATCTGCACCTGCGGGTTGGCCACCGGCGTGGACGCACGACGGGCCAGCAGCGTCAGGACCATGCTGACGACCATCACGATGGCGCCGATGCCCTTGCTGATCCCGTCCTCGGTCCAGCCGAGTCCGAAGAGCCCAGAGGCGGCCAGCAAGAGGCGAACCAGCTCTCCAGTGAGAACCGGTTCGCCCCGTACCAGACCCTTGATTGCGTTGATGATTGCGCTCATACCACCAGGGTGGCTTGAGGATACTCAACCATCAGGTTGGAGGAACCCAACTCCCGGCATCAGGCTCCCGGGTCGGTGAGATCGTCGATGTCGGCGTGGCTCACGGCGTCTCGTCGCTGTTGATCGTTGCCAGGGAGGCGCTGTAGCCGGCCTGGAAGTCAGCGAACGCTCGTGCGGTGCGGTACTCGACCCGGTCCGCCTTGATGAGCGCAGCGAGCGCCGAGCGGATCGCACGGACGTCGTTGGCGTTCGGCGTCGAGTCCCCGGCCTTCCACGCCAATGCCTGGGCCGTCACGTGGACCTTGGC
>JACCEA011410900.1_pt1 | contig 10964 bp, 10 predicted proteins | sample 7449851 | NCBI WGS metagenome assembly JACCEA01 (sample SAMN15323453, study PRJNA562643) | freshwater metagenome | isolation source: river surface water | place: USA:Blue River Watershed | collected 2017-08-18 | reverse complement strand
TGCGCGCCACGATGCCCGCACGTGCGCCTTCACGGCTGGCGTTGGTGATGACCGCTTTGTCGTACATCGCCAAACTGCCTTCGATGGTGCCCAAGAGCAAGATCAAGAGTATCGGCAAGATCAACGCAAACTCAACGGCGGCCGCACCGCCTTGCGCTTGGCCGCATGCCTTTCGTCCCAAAGCACCTGGGGTGACTGCGGGTTTGAGGGCCTGGGGGCCAGCCCGCAAAAACTTGATTCGCCGTGCGGCTGAAGGTGGCTTGTCGTGCAATGAGGATGACATCGGCTGGCTCCTGAATCGGTCTTGAATGACCCGTTGCAAAAGCATCACCTTAAGCACAGCAACGCGTGGACTCGGTGCGCTGGCACACCACCCCCATGCTTTTTTGAAATTGTCATGTGTTGGTGCTTCAACGCACTGAATGCAGCGGGCCTTGTTCCTAAAGTGAAGCTTCGGTGCTGAGATCCCAGTGCCGCTGCAAAGCTTGTTGCTGGGCTGTTGGATGTTTTGTCAAAAAAGATCAACCGTGAAAGCTCAAGCTTGAAGTCCACCTCAACTTTGTTCATTCAGGAGTTTTCACCATGTCTCAATTTATCAAATCTGTACAAGCGTTCTGGGCCGATGAAGAGGGCGCCACCGCCATCGAATACGGCCTGCTGGCATCGCTGATTTCAGTAGCGATCATCGTACCTCTGCAATTGATTGGGCCGAGATTGACCGGCATTTTCACCACGATTAGTACTGCGCTGGGAGCCTAAAAAAAACAGCACCCTTCATTACTTTTAAACCCACCATGCCTTTGACGCTGTTTGACGCTGTCAGCCTGACCGCCCTCGCCACCCTGTTGGGGACGGCCATCTGGCACGACGCGTTGGCCCGGCGCATTCCCAATGCCTTGGTGCTGTGGGGCGCAGCGACCGCTTTGGGGCTGTCGTTGTCACCCCACGGCTTGGGCCTGGGCTCGGCTTTGGCCGGGGGCATGGTGGGCTTTCTCGGGTTTGGGGTGCTGTACCTGTTGCGCATGGTGGGCGCTGGCGATGTCAAGCTGGCCGCTGCCACGGGCTTGTTTGTCGGCCACCCCGACATGCTGTGGGTGAACCTGCTGATTTTGGCCGCTGGCGGTGTGTTGTCCCTCGTGTGGGCATTGAGCACGGGGCAGCTGGGCGCCGTGCTGCGCAACCTGCAGTCCGGCTTGCTGATGTGGTTTCTCAAACGCCAGCACGGTGCTGTGGGCCACACGGCGGCTTTTCCGGTCAGTCGCACCCGCATGCCTTATGCCGTGGCCATCGGCATGGGGACGGCACTGCATGTGTTCAACACCTGGCCTGTCCCCTGATTTCCAGACACTTCAAGGATCACTTTTCATGAGAAACATTCGTCCCCTGGGTGTGCTGACGCTGGCCCTGTTGCTGGGCTTGGCGGCTGCGGCCTTTGCAGCCAGCTGGTTGCAAAAGCAAGGCTCCGAAGCCACCATCCAAGTGCTGGTGGCCAAGCGAGATTTGCAAATGGGCACCCGTCTGCAACCCGACATGCTGGAAACCGTGCGCTGGCCCAAAGCAGCGCTGATCCAGGACCCCCTGACCTCCTTGGACCAAGCGCAAGACCGGGTCATCCACATGGCGGTTTGGCGCGGCGAGCCCTTGTTGATGAGCAAACTGGCCCCGATCGGGGAAAAGGGCGGCTTGTCCTCCGTGCTCACGCAAGGACAACGCGCGATCACCGTCAAAGTCAATGAAATTGTGGGTGTGGCCGGTTTTGCCTTGCCCGGCAACTATGTGGACGTGATGGTCAACACGCAAGATGCGCAGAACCAGCCGGTCTCGAAAATCGTGATCGAACGAATCCAGGTGTTGGCAGTGGCCCAGGATGTCTCAAGCAATGAGTACAAGCCCCGGGTGGTCAATGCCGTCACATTGCAAGTGACGCCCCAACAAGCCGAACAAATCGATCTGGCCCGCAGCGTCGGCACCCTGTCTTTGGTGCTGCGCAGCCAAAGTGACCAACACAGCGTGGCCACCACCGGGGCCAGAAAACCCGACTTTTTGCCCAGCATGGCGCTGCCAACGCCCTCCCCACCTGCGCCCAAGACCGCATCACGCCCCAAAGCGCAGGCGCCGGCCCCTGTCCCAACAGCCCCACCGGCACCTGAGCCTGCTCGTTTTGAAATCATCCGCGGCCTGTCGCTGTCGCAGGAATGAGACCACGCCGAATGGATGCCAGCCTTGGGTGGATGTCCACGCTGCACCACACCGATTTTTCAACCCTCCCCTGAGAGTGCCATGCCTGCTCAAAAAAAGACTCCCCATAGCCGCCGATGGATGCCATCTGCTTCGCCTCAGTGGCTTTGCCAGGCAGCGCTTGGCGCTGCCGTGCTCAGCACCCTCAGTGTGTGGCCAGCAGCAGGATGGTCGGCCCCGACGGCCGCGCAGCTGACCTCCCCCACGGTGGCCGCCAAGCCCAGCCCGCGCAGTGGCACCCACGTTTCAGGCCAGCCCGACATTCAAACACAAGGCCCCGTGCAGATCGCGCCGCCCTTGCGCCTGACAGCGGGCAAATCCATGTTGCTGCAATTGCCGGAGAACGCCGCTCGCCTGTCGGTGGGCAACCCCGAGGTGGCCGATGTGGTGCTGATCAACCCGCGCGAGATTTACCTGCTGGGCAAAAAAACCGGCTTGACCAATTTGCTGGTCTGGACAGCCCAGGGCAGCACCACCTTGCGAGACATCGCTGTGGGGGCCGACACCGATGCCCTGCACGCCAAGCTGCAAGAGTACGTGCCCAGTGCAGAAAACCTGAGGGTGGACAGCATGGCCGACAGCTTGGTGCTGAGTGGCCGGGTCGCTGACGGCATGAAGGTGCAACGCCTGATGGCCTTGACCCAGGCCTTCCATGGCAGCGCCAAGATCATCAACCTGTTGCGCGTGCACGGCACACAGCAGGTGATGCTCGAAGTGAAAGTGGCCGAGGTCTCCAAAACCTTGCTCGATGAACTGGGGGTGGACGTCAACCTGACCCGCACCTTCGGCAACACCTCGGTCAACCTCTTGTCGCAATTGCTCAGTGCCGGATCGACCGCACTGACCGCCGGGCGCGCCAACGGGCTGAGCACCGTCACGCTGACTGCAGAGATGAAAAAGGGCTTGGTCAAGGTGCTGGCCGAGCCGACCATCACGGCCGTGAGCGGGCAAGAGGGTTCGTTTTTGGCGGGCGGCAAAATTTTCATTCCCATCCCACAAACCACTTTGGGAGGGGGCACCATCATCACGCTGCAAGAAAAAGAGTTTGGCGTGGGCCTGAAGTTTTTGCCCACGGTGTTGGAAGACGGCCTCATCAATTTGCAGGTGACCCCCGAGGTGTCCGAGCTGTCGCAGGTGGGCACGGTGGTCAAAGGCTTGGGCAACCAAAGCAGCTTGTTGCCGACCATCACCACCCGCAGGGCCTCCACCACCGTGCAACTGCGCGATGGCGAGAGTTTTGCCATTGGCGGTCTGGTCAAGAACAACGTGACCCAGACGATCAAGGCTTTTCCGGTCTTGGGTGAATTGCCTGTCCTGGGTGCACTGTTTCGCAGCACCGCGTTCCAGACCGACAAATCGGAGCTGATCTTTGTGGTCACGCCTCGCCTGGCCAAAGTCCTGCCACCGGACTTCGTCTTGCCCACCGACACCTATGTCCCGCCCAAACGCAGCGAGTATTTCTTGGAGGGCCGAGTCGAAGGCCACCCACCCACGCCCGTTCCCGCTGCCCCAGTGGAAGAGACCTCACCGATCACCGATTAACCCTGGAGCTGACCATGCCCAATGACTACCCCCTCTCCCGTGTCTGGCTCGTGGGCCTGTGCTGCGTTGCACTGTCCGCCTGCCAATCGCCCCCCACCGCAGTTGACCAGTACTTTGGCTTGTCGGTGCAACAAGCCCAGGTTCAGCAAACCCAAAATTTGCCCATGGCCAGTTGCGCACTCTGGCGCTCGCACCGTGAATGCATGGCCTCCATGCAGGGTGGCCACCCTCGCATGAGGGGTGATGCCCATCAAGCCCCCAGAGACAGCGATGGCGAAAGCGCCCAGTCGGCCATTCAGCGCTACCAGGAAAGTTTTGCCTCTCCCACGAACGCAGCCGCCGGAACTTCGGTGGGCTCGGGTTCACTGATCAAACGCTGAAAGGCTGCTGATGGCCATCCACCTCATCACCTCCAGCGCCACCTTGCTGGCTCAGTGGCGCAGCATCATCACCCCATTGGGCTTGAATTGGGGCAGCGCCCCACTGCGATTGCCCGGGCAGCGCCTGGCCGCATCGCTGGCAGGGCTGGCGAACGCCCAAGCCCAAGACCTGGTGCTGCTGGAACACCCTGCCCAGACCTCTCTACAAGACCTGCAGGACTTGGACCACTGGCTGCGCACCCGCCCCCAATTGAATGTGTTGTTGCTGAGCGAAGACAACAGCCCCACATTGCTCGTGCAGGCCATGAAAGCCGGTGTGCGCGAAGTCTTGCCCCTGGCCACGGCGCCGCAGGACCTGGCCAAAAGCGTACAGCGCTGGACCGAGCGGCTTTCTGCGCGGCCTGACGACATGCCGCAAGACACGCCCCCAAAGAACTCCGAAAACTCGGCCAAGGTCTCTGCCCCACGCCAACCCGGTCGGCTGGTGGCCTTCATGGGCTGTAAAGGTGGCAATGGCACCAGCTTTCTGGCGGCCAACATGGCCCACATCATGGCCACGGAATTCGATCGCCAATGCGCCTTTGTCGACCTGGACCTGCAGTCGGGTGATGCGTCCTTTTACCTGGGCAGTGGCGCCAACAAAAACACACTCAGCGACCTGACGCGCCAAATCGACCGTCTGGATGCGCAGCTGTTGTCCAGTTGCCTGTACGCCGTCACGCCACGCCTGAACCTGCTGGCGGCCCCCCACACGCTGGACAAGGCCATGACCATCAGCGCCCAAGACATCGACAAGGTGCTCACTTTGGTGCGCAGCCAACATGACCATGTGGTGGTGGACCTGCCGCGCATCCTGAATGCGTTGTCGCTCAAGGTCCTGGATTTGGCGGATGTGGTCTACATCGTGATGCAAAACCAGACACCGGATGTGCGCGACGCCCAAAGACTGGTCAACACCTTGCTGTCGCTCGGCTTGAATGAGCACAAGCTGCGTCTCTTGGTCAACCGCTACGAGCCGGACGGTTGGGTCAGCCTGCCCGAGCTCGAAAAAGCCGTGGGTCTGCCGGTGCACCAGACCATCCCCAGCAAGCCCCAATGGGTGGGCGAATCGCTGCACACCGGTCAACCGCTGTCGGCGGTGCACGACCACAACACCGTCATGCACGCCTTGCGAAAAACCAGCGCCGCTTTGCTGGACACCACCCCCGTCCAGCAACGCCATTGGTTGCAACGCTGGATGGGCCAAACCGCTTGAACCCGCCCCACGGGCCAGCCTCACCGGAGTCCTCTGTGAACCCCACCTTGCGTTCCCAATTTGAAACGACTGTGCCCCTCAACGCCCTGGCGGATGCAGCGCAGTCGCCCCTGCACAACGGTCATGCCTTTTGGGGCGGTGAGCTGAACGTGTTCGGCAGCCAGCACCCAAACGGAAAAGGACTGGACGACGTCAAGGCGCAAATCCACCAAGAGATTTTGTCCTTGATGGACTGGCAGCGCATGGAAAGCATGGCCCCCGAGCGACTGCGCCAAGAGCTCAAGGTGCTGACCGAAGAGCTGATCCAGACCCACAAACTGGCGCTGAACGAAACGGATCGCAGGCAAATCATCCAGGGCATTCAGGATGAGATGTTGGGTCTGGGGCCGATCGAGCCTTTGTTGTCGGACCCCACGGTGTCCGACATTTTGGTCAACGGCCCTTACCAGGTCTATGCAGAGCGGCGCGGCAAAATCGTGCACACCGATGTGCAGTTTGACAACGAAGCCCACCTGCTGAGGGTGATCGATCGCATCGTCTCGCGCATCGGCAGGCGGGTGGACGAAATGAGCCCCATGGTCGATGCACGGCTGCCTGACGGTTCGCGCGTCAACGCGGTCATCCCGCCACTGGCCATTGACGGACCCCTGCTGTCGATCCGGCGCTTTGCGGTGGTGCCCTTCACGGTCCAGGATCTGATCGGTTTTGGGGCCATGACCGCCGGGATGGCGGAGCTGATTCAGGGCTTGGTCAAGGCGCGTTTGAACCTGCTGGTCTCGGGGGGCACCGGCAGCGGCAAAACCACTTTGCTGAACGTGATGTCGGCGAGCATCCCGGCAGACGAGCGCATCATCACCATCGAAGATGCGGCCGAGTTGCAACTGCAGCAACCCCATGTGGTGCGCATGGAGTCGCGCCCGCCCAACATCGAGGGCAAGGGTGAGATCTCGCAGCGCGATCTGTTGCGCAACAGCCTGCGCATGCGGCCGGACCGCATCATCATGGGCGAGGTGCGGGGTGGCGAAGTGCTGGACATGTTGCAAGCCATGAACACCGGGCACGATGGCTCCATGACCACCATCCATGCCAACTCGCCGCGGGATGCGCTGACCCGCCTCGAACACATGCTGGGCATGGCGGGCCTCAAGGCCGAGTCCCGCGCCATGCGGCAACAGATCGGCTCGGCGCTGTCGGTGGTGATCCAGGTCTCACGCCTGTCCGACGGCCAACGCAAAGTCACCAGCCTGCAAGAAATCACGGGCATCGAAGGGGATGTGATCAGCATGCAGGAGATTTTCAAGTTTGACCAAACCGGTCTGTCGCCAGAAGGTCGCGTGCTGGGCGCCTTTGTGGCGACCGGCATTCGACCCAAATTTGCCCAGCGCCTGAGCACCCGCGGCATTGTGCTGAGCGACAAGTTGTTTGAGCCCACACAGGGTTGGAGCTGAACCATGAGCCAGGCCTACTGGATTTTTTGGACCTTGACCGCTCTGTGCCTGGTCTTCACGGCTTGGGGGGCTTTGGGGCTGTGGCAACAGCACCTCGACCCACGCCGAAAAGCCTTGGCGAAAAGACTGAAAACCGCGACCACGGTGGGTTCATCGGGCCCATCCGAACCTGGCTTGAAGCTGCGTTCAAGACGGCGTTTGAGCCAATGGGCATGGCTGGAGCAGTGGCTGCAAAGTTGGCGCGCAGCGCAGGCCCTGGACCATTTTTTGCAGCAAACCGGCTTGAATTGGACGGTGGCCCAAACCCTGGCCATGACCGCCCTGTTGTGGGTGCTGAGCATGGCGCTGGGGATCGGTCTGGGCTGGCCCATGGTTTTGTCATGGGCTGTCGCGGGCTTGGCACTGCTGGTGTTGGCCGCATTTTTGCAACACCGCCGCAGCCAGCGCATGGTGCAGATGGGCCAAGCCCTGCCCGACGCACTCGACCTGATTGCACGTTCCATGCAAGCAGGGCACGCGTTCACCAGCGCCTTGCAGGTGGCCGCCAAAGACTGCGCGCCCCCCTTGTCCCAGGAGCTGCGGGCCGTGTTTGAAGAGATCAACTTCGGCGTCAGCACCACCCAAGCGCTGCAAGCCCTGTCACACCGAGTGGCGAGCGAGGATGTGCAGTATTTTGTGGTGGCTGTGGTCATCCAAAGCGAAACCGGCGGCAACCTGGCCGAGGTGCTCAAGAACACGGCGCAGCTGATCCGCGAGCGCCAAAAAATAGCGGGTGTGGTGCGGGTGTTGTCAGCCGAGGGCCGCATATCGGCGGTGATTTTGTCGCTCTTGCCTTTTGCCCTGGCCGCAGCCATGAGTTTGCTCAACCCCGCCTTCATCTCCAAGCTCTGGACCGACCCCTTGGGCTTGCAGCTGGTGTATTTTTCATTGGTCTTGATGGGCATCGGCATCCTGTGGATGTGGAAGATGATCCAGATCCGCGTTTGACCTTCACAAAGCATCCCACATGACGACTGCCACCTTGATTTTTTCTGCATTGGTGTTCGCCCTGGTGGTGACCATCAGCTTGGCCGTGCTGGTGCGCTGGCTGCCTGACCCCGGCGGGCAACGCCTGGCGCAGCTGACCCAACCGACGCGGGCGAACGCTGGCGTCACGCCAACCCGAGCCTGGCAACAAGCCCAAAGCCGCTTGTTGTCTGCCCTGCTGTGGCTCAGTCCCTGGACGGCAGGCCTGTCGGGCGGAGACAGCGAGCAGCCCACCGCCTTGCGCCTGCGCTTGGTGCAAGCGGGATGGCGTTCCCCATCGGCTCTGCCCATCTTTTACAGCAGCAAAACCCTGCTCACGGTGATGCTGCCGGCACTGACCTGGGCGCTGCTCGAGGTCAACCAGTGGTTGCCCGCCGGGATGACGCGCCTGGCCCTGGTCACGGCAGCGGCAGCGCTGGGCTATTACTCGCCAGATGCGCTGCTGAACATGCGCATTCAGCGCCGCCAACTGGCGCTGTCGCATGCGTTTCCCGATGCCTTAGACCTTTTGCGTCTGTGTGTGCAAGCCGGGCTTGGCCTGGATGCCGCCATTGAGCGGGTCGGCCGCGAAATGCGCCATGCTCGCCCTTTGTTGTCCGAAGAATTTGCCCTGACCGGCTTGGCCCTGCGAGCGGGGGCTTCGCGGGCCGATGCGCTGCGCCATCTGTCGCAACGCATCGGACTCAAAGAGATCGACGCCTTGGTGGTCATGCTGATCCAGGCCGACCGATTTGGCACCAGCGTGTCCGAATCGCTGGCCGTTTACGCCGAGGCCCTGCGCATCCAGCGGCGCCTGAAGGCCGAAGAGGCCGCCGCCAAACTCCCGGTCAAACTGCTGATTCCCCTGATTTTTTGCGTCTTTCCGTCCTTGCTGACGGTGCTGTTGGGACCGGTGGCAGTCACCTTGGCTCGGGAGTTTGTCAAAGTGGTTTGAGCGGCACCCGAGCAGCTGGCGATAAGCGCCCGTTAACATGGCAGCATTAAGCTGGCCACATTTGACACGCTGCTCCCCATGAACGACCAACCCACTGTTTCGCCCAAACGCCAGGGCCTGTCCCGCGTCTGGCACGCATTTGTTTACTCTGTCGAAGGCTTGCGGGCGGGCTGGCACGAACCGGCTTTTCGGCAAGAGGCGATTTTGGCCGTGCTGATACTGCCTGCGGCCTGGTGGTTGGGCCAAAGCTGGGCCGAAACGGTGATCTTGGTCGGTGTGGTGCTGGCTGTGCTGGTGGTGGAGTTGCTCAACACCGCCGTCGAGGCGGCCATTGACCGGGTTGGTCCGCAATGGCATGCCCAGTCCAAACGCGCCAAGGACACGGCCAGCGCCGCTGTCTTGCTCAGCCTGCTCTTGTGTGGTGGCGTTTGGCTGAGTGCCTTGTGGCGTTGGTGGGCACACTGATGGCCTCTGCCTGAGGCGAGCCAGTCGCACAGGCCGAAAAGACATCGCGTTCAGGCTGCTGCCAGCGGGTCTTGACCCCGGCCAAGCTCAGCACCGAATGAAAATAATGATCATGGGTGATCGGATCGGTCGCCTTGTTTTGCCAACACTTGGCGTCCCAACCCAGCTGAGCCTGCATGGGCTTTGACAACCACAGCGCCATGGGCACATGGGTCTGCTCTGTCGGGGCCATCATGTAGGGCATGCCATGCAGGTACAAGCCTTTTTCGCCCAAAGACTCGCCGTGGTCAGACACATACAACAGCGCGGTTGGACGTTTTTGGGTTTTGAGCCAACGCACGGTTTGCGCCAAAAAATGGTCGGTGTAGCGCACCGCATTGTCGTAAGCGTTGACGATGTCCTGCGCAGGACAGTCTTGCAGCACCTGGCTGCGACATTCAGGCTGATACGGCTTCATGTTGTCCGGTGTGCGTTTGAAGTAGGCCGGACCGTGGTTGCCCATTTGGTGCAGCACGACCACGGTGCCTGCCGCAGGCGGGCCAGACAAATTGCCGCGCTCCAACTCGGCCAGGCGCTCGGGCAAGACGTGCAGCATGATCTCGTCGAAACACTCGCCTTGGGGGCACAAGACCGGGTCCTTCAGTTCGCGGGTGTTGGCATGGGCCACCCGGTCACACACCCCTTTGCAACCCGACTGGTTGTCCAGCCAAAGCACCCGCATGCCAGCGCGTTGCAACACATCCAGCAAGTTTTCAAAAGGCTGCTTGCTTTGCCCGTACGCTTCACGCCCCAGATGAGAAAACATGCAAGGCACCGACACCTGGGTGTTCGTGCCACATGAGCGCACTTGGGAAAAATAGGACAACTCACCTGCATCTTGCAACTGCCGCAGTTGCGGCGTGGTGTCGCGCGCATAGCCTGCCAAGCCGAAATTCGCAGCCCGTACCGTTTCTCCCACCACCAACACGATCAAGGGTGCAGCGCTCGCTGCACTGGCGGTGCGCACCACCAGCGCATCTTCGCCAATGGGCTGCAAAGGCTGGCCCGTCTGAGCGGCCTGCCCTGCCACGATGCGCGTGCCGGCATAGACTGTGTTGAAAGGGTTGACCATGTAGCGCAAGGATTTGTGGTTGCGCATGGTCGAGGCCAAATCCTGGAATGAAGCCCAGATGACGACCCACATCAGCAGCAAAGCCAAGGCTGCAAAACCCAGCTGTCGCAGCATCAGTGGCAGTGCAGGCCACTTTTGGACAGGCTGTCGCCACCACCACACCCCCGGCAGCACCACGCCCCATACCAGAACGAACAGCATGGACCAGGACAGCAAATCACGCACCTCGCGCAGATCGGTCTGGAGGGTGTTGACCATCATGCTGGGGTCCATGACAACGCCATAGGTGACCATGAAGTAGCTGTTGGCCGCAGCCACCATCAGCAAGACCACGCCCATCGGCTTGCGCCAGCGTGGCCAGACCAGAACACTCACCAGCACGGCCATGGCCATCAGCACAATCACACCGAAAGCCGCCAAACCCAGCATGCTGCGCAGGTCATGGTGATCGTTCAAGGCCCACAGGGCTCGCCACAAAGGCACATTACCCAGGGTTGTGAGCCACAGGGCCAAGACCATGACCAGTGTCAAAGGGTGCCAGACCCGGTCCCCTTTGGGCGCCGCC
>JACCEA010794719.1_pt1 | contig 10968 bp, 8 predicted proteins | sample 7449851 | NCBI WGS metagenome assembly JACCEA01 (sample SAMN15323453, study PRJNA562643) | freshwater metagenome | isolation source: river surface water | place: USA:Blue River Watershed | collected 2017-08-18 | reverse complement strand
CGGAAGACATCAGAGTATGAATTCAAGGCATCCATGGTAAACACCGTTAAACCAGCATTTGTAATTACCGCAATAATTGAAATCATTAAGAAGATTGATTGCCTAAAAATCAATGAGTACTGCTCACTAGTGGCTTGGATAATTGCACTTACCAAGTTCCAATATCCTCTGAGGCTTTTGGTACAGGTCTTTGATGCAGATTTAGTAACTTCCAACCATCGCCCTTAATCTCAGCAACATTAGAAATTACTGCGAAAAATGCAGCCATAGGGAATGCAGTAATGAACATGGCGGTATAACCATACTGGATCGCAACTTCAGCGTAGTCATCCAAACTAGACGAAAGAATGTCGTACTACAACATAGGAAATGGAGAAAGAGGGAGATATGATCACAACTTTGTACTTGGTGCGAAATATATATCACTCACCGGTTCTAGCAAAAATTCTTTTTCAGGACGCGACATTTTACCGCCATGCACTAAGATCTGATACTTATGCTTGTACTGGAAGGTTAAATAAGGCAAGAGTAATTCTGTCAAGTTTCCGACTACAAGACGAGTTCCATAAATGATTGCCAAGTTGATCGCTAAAGATTTCATGCAATCATGATCCTGACAACCACCATCAATATATTGCGCAATGAATGCCAAATAGAAAAACGAGGCATAGGAATTCACAAATTGGAACAAGAAAATTTTCATGATCATACTGTCTTCAAATTGAGTATCAGTACGATGATTTTCACGCTCAGACAATGCATTTGCTAAGAATGAATACACAAAGTTCATAATTTGAATTTGTACAGCGTTAGCAATAGATGCTATAGTTTGCGCCTTATTATCACCCACATACTGAACCACTGCATACCGTAAGATATAAATACTGACGACAACACCAGTAACTAAGACAATCAAGGCACCAATTGCAACTAAACTCTGATAGATAAACATATTGCGTTTCTTAGTTGGAAAGTAGCGAATTTCCGATCCATCAATAAACGATTTGATCGCTTCACCCTTGAAATCTGTCAAGCAGATTAATAGTGGGAATACCAAGATGATTTAATATTCACTTACCTGGACGATCAATTTCAGTATTCTCAAAATCAATGGTTCCCCAATCTAATGCAATACTCTTTTCCTTTCTTTTCCAGAATTCAAGCATACAAACTGCCCACAGTGATATAAAGAAAGAGTAAGGTGGTAAGAATGGAGCAGAGTAATCATCGATGGCGAAGACGGCGATTTGAAAAGGCAATCCAATAATCTAATGAACAAAATATATTACTTGCGACCTTATTGATAGGCCAGTTATAACGTACCGCTGGGGCCCATAAAAAGGCAGTGTAATGTTCCATGAATGCAAAATATAATCCAATTTTTTCTCCAAAGTATTCCTTCAGATCATGCAATGGCAAGGATTGTCTTGGGTATAATGCCCATTTTTGCTCAATGTCTTCAGTTTTCGCACGGTTATGCAAAGGGAAGCAAGCTTTTAGCCATTTACTGCGAATGTATCGACGAATCTTCAAATTCTGTGATCCATCACCTGGTCTACTCTCCATAATCATGGCAATAACTTTCAATCGAATCAATTCACGAAAAGGATGATTTAATCCTTCTTCATGGAAATATAATTTCTCATCAATGTTCCGAGAATATTTACCATATATCTTTTCGTAAGGGCGATAAGGGGTAATTTCAGGCATATGCGAAATCTCAACAGGTGCAATGCTTTCTTCAGGATTTCCTTGTCTAAGACGCTCTTCAACTTCTTTTGCATCAAGCAACATAAGATAATCACGATTGTCAGCAAATGCACGCAACTTCTCCAATGAAGCACGAATCAATACAAAAATCTCGTGTTGGGCATTGATGTTTTTGTAAATGTACAAATCATAACCAAGTTTTCGCATTGTACGGATATACCCAGCACCTTTTTGAGTAAATTCTCCTTTTTCTGCGGGGAAAACAACACAATAGTCGTAATCAGAAGCTAAATCACGCACCCAATTTGTGTTTTTGCTGGATTCTTGGCTGAACGTACGATCGGCACCCTCATCATTGAGAGGCTGATCAGTACCTTGATAAAGAGGGTTGGATGTGGCATCATCGGACCCCATGAGATGATCGTTGGGAACAAGAGGAATGTTCATGAAAGACGATGTCGGACGGAATCTTATATTGTGAACTCGTTGGGGAAATGCAAATTGTACAAGACAACAACAATGAATATTGCAACCCTAGAGCGTACGAACAAGACTAGTGCACTGTCTGAGACGTGGGCCAACACCAATAAATCTACCACCGGTACAGTAGCAATATCTGGTATCTCGTATCTGGGTATCATCAGCATACGAACATACCTCCATACCTCCATACATTCGAAATCGAATCACTGTTAAATAACCGGCAAGTAAATCCGATAATTATTCGACAACATAAAAAAAAGTGATTTGTCCTTGTGCTTTTATAGTAGTAGTACAGGTACATGCCAAATCCTGTGAGTATCATCATTTCTCCATATTGCTCTATTTTGTTACAAGTGCTGCTATTTCACGGCATCAAAACGACTGGGTGGTCGTTATATTTTCCATTGTTGAAGCCCCATAATAATCTGGCTCGAACTCGCAATATCCACTCTACTCGTCACCTGAAAATGTCCTCATGCATGCTTCCTCCCACATCTTCATCTTTAAAAGACTTTGTTCAACATTACAAATCATCTCTTAATGATGGAGGATGCGCAAACAAAGTAGTGAATTTATTCCTGGGCAATGAAGCAGCAGATGCTGACAGTATTTTCTCTGCGTTTTGCTATGGTTATCATTCATGGTTGAAAGCTAACCAAAACCAAATACATAACCCATCATCCGTTCATTCTTCAACATGGCGAAAGGAAGTTTTCATTCCTCTCACTTTCGTGAAAGCAGCCGATCTCTCATTGCGTGCGGAGTTGCAGATCATTTTAAATAAAGTTGATCTTAACACTAGGGACTTGTTATTGGCTGAACAATTTCTATCGTCAACATCAATTAATTCATCAAAGATTGCAGAAGCTGATAAAGTTTGCATAACTTTACTTGATCACAATGCTTTATCCCCTCAGTTTGAATCGTCCATACTTGGTATCATGAATAGAGAAAAAGTGGAGGTAGTTGAAATCATCGACCATCATTGTGATGAGCAAGCGCACATCCACATACAAGGGAGAAAAAGGAGAATAGCATTTGAGAGTGAACCAAGTTTGAAAGCTTTGACTGGATCATGTTGCACTCTAGTTCATGAAGCGATTGTCGAGGATGGTGGAGTGATAACCCGCGATATGGCGGTACCTTTACTGGGTGTGATTCTATTAGATACATTGAATATGGATCCAGCCGCCCATAAAGGTACTGATCGGGATCAAATTGTTTTGAATGAGATTAAAGGGACACTAAATATGGATTCGTCGAAAATAAATACCTTCTTCGATGAGCTATCAAATGCAAAAACTGATCCAAAATTATGGGAATCACTCACAGTTTGTGAATCTTTAAGATTTGATTATAAAAAATTTCCTGCAGTTAATCGTTGCTCTGGAAATACAATCTCCATTGGGTTCTCTTCAGTCCTATTGCCCATCGATCGATTTTGCGAAAAGCAGCGACTGAAAGAAGAGATTCTCGATTACATGAACAACTGTGGTATTGACTGTTTGGTGATAATGTTCTTTTTTATTCACAAACAATCGAACCAACCTACTAGAGAATTGATCGTTGTCGAAAGAGCAAGTACGGCTCGTTTATCTGCTCATTTGGTGAATCATGTTGGAAGTTTGGAGTTGACACCGCATACAAGATTCCCAAGCATCGATTTCAACTCAGTTGGTTGTGTTGTGTCGGCCTTTAACCAAGGAAATATCAAGTTTTCTCGCAAGCAGGTTGCACCTATCGTGGTTGAATATTTCGAAAAAAATATAGATCATTAATAATAAATGATTAACTAAGTGCATAATGAATGGACCGCTTCTCATGCTCTAATGCATCTGTCACCATGTTTTTTTCTTTGTCATCCTTATTATTCTATAATGTAACATGTCTAACATGGGTAAAGTGTGTAGACATTATATGGTATACTTGTAGTTCGTCTCTTGTTATAGCAAAAGTTTCTTGCGGGGGAATCCGGGAATTTCGTTCTGAGGATGGGTTCGAACCCGGGACCTCTCGCACCCAAAGCGAGAATCATACCCCTAGACCAATTCCCCGCGTTGAAGTTGGGAGAGGAATGTACTTAGAAATAGTTCATTGATTGTTTCCGAAATAACTTATTATGAATTGGTATCTTGTTCGCACTTATCAAGAGCAGAGAGCAGACGATGAGAGCCCACATCTGGAATCTGGCATAAATTCCCTCTGCGTCCGTCCCTTCTCAAATCTATAGCGTGCTGCCCACCTACTGCAGCTACCGCCTGCTGCTGCGCTGCTGCGGCCTGCTGTGATCTCGCCTCTGCTGCCCTGCTGCTGCTGCTGCGGCCGCTTCTCAATTTACCATACCGTGTTTGGGTAAAATTTTTATTGTAAGCAACCACCTTGTTCAATGATGCATCGTCAAATTACAGATTGCGTCTTCATGGTGAGACCTCTTCATTTTTGCATGAATGAGCAGACTGCTATAACCAACCATTTCCAACAACACGAGGAGAGCTGCAGCCAATCTGACATATTGACTCGCGTACAAGGTGAATTTGATGGATATGTTCATTCATTGAGAGATGTTGGCGTCAACGTAATTGTGATTGAAGATCGTCCAGATGTGATAACTCCAGATTCAATCTTTCCCAACAATTGGATAGTCACAGATCAAACAGGGAATGTCTCATTATTTCCAATGTGCGCACCAAATAGACGTCTCGAGCGAAGGTTTGACATTATTGATAGACTTAAAGATAATGGGTATCGGATTAGTGACATAATTGATTTCACTAAGTCGGAAGAATCAAATGAAAAGAGGTATCTGGAAGGGACTGGTAGCATGATTCTCGATCGTCAACATCATCGAGCCTATTGTGCGCTCTCACCAAGATCGGATGAGGAGTTGTTTCGTGAGTTTTGCACGAGATTTGGTTATGATTCAGTTGTTTTCACGGCTTATCAAACATTAAAAACTGGAAACCGTGCTGCAATTTACCACACGAATGTTATGCTTACGATTGCTGAAAGTTTTGCTGTGATTTGTTTGGATTGTATAGATGACGTAAATGAGCGCAACCAGGTAGTAGAGGCTCTAGTCACTTCTGGTAAGGAAATTATTGAGATTTCCGAAGATCAAGTTGCGTCTTTTGCTGGCAATATGTTGCAACTATGTAATGACCGAGGAGAGAGATTTCTAGTTATGAGTCAAACTGCTCATCATAATCTCAACAACACGCAACTACTTCAAATAACAAAGCATTGCAAGATTCTCAGTATAGATATTGCAATGATTGAAAAATTAGGTGGGGGGAGTGCGCGATGCATGCTGGCAGAAGTTTTCCTTCCCAAACTTTAGGGCCTTGTTATTGTAAATACCCTTATCCTTGGTATTCAATTGGATTATAAATTAATTACATATGTGACTTACTTTAACAGCTGGAATACAGTGGTAGACCGATAATTTTTCGCTGGTCCCAGTACATCGAAAATTATCTTCATCTTATCAATATTTAGTCCTTTGAACGAAATTTCGAAATCTGCATAGTAATTATCTTCGCCACACAAATGATCAGCTTTTGCAATCCATCCCCGTTCACTTGGCTGAAACTGAAGTGATATGAAAGGTCGATCGATTACAGTAGGATTACCAACTGTACTAAAATAAATATCTAATCTATCGAGATCTCGATTGTAGGAATAGATATACGATTGAGACACATCAAACTTTGCTCCACGAGCAGTGGTAAATGTACCCTCTTCGTGATACCACAAATGCTTGTCACTGTAATCGGGTTCAGTTATGAGCGAAAATTTCACTTTGCCTTCTACGGTACTGGTGGTACCATTATCCTTGTCGAAAAGTTCTCGCTGCAACGTCCAAGTTCCACCTTCCAATGCATATATTATGGAATGTCCCAATCCTTTCCCACGCTTTCTGTCTTCAATCTCTTGGTGCATCGCACACAACACACTTTCCCCATTGCTTTCGCAATTTGAATTGACAAACAAACTAGGTACGAGAACTTGTTGGCCATTTGCATTAGTAACTTGACCAATGGAAAGCCCTAGATCCATGGCAAGGTCCAGCATCATACCTTCATAGTCTGAATGAGGAAATTGAGGTTTTGGGATTTGATTCCTTATTGTTTGGGAATCCCCCAGTCCCTTTGCAATTATTTCAGGGGATGGTAATGGCTTCAATCCTGCCAAATATTGAGCGGCTAACCTCTGTAACAATTGAAAATCGAAATATGTTATATGTGAGCGAAAGATTACACTGAAATAAACTTACCGCTTGCAATTCAATAACTCCAAAGTATGGACCTTTGTACATCCCAACGAAGTGTAAACCTGGTAAGGACGGATGGAATTGTTCTTTGTAAAGGATCATAGGCAAAAGGTTGTCTTCGCTTGAGTACTGTAGAGTAGATAGTATAGAAGAATCGAAAAAGCTTACATCCGGGGAATATCCGGTACAAAAGATGGTTTGATCAATAACATCATCAATATCGGAAGAATAGTCATTGTTATCATAACCATTCTTTAAGTTGATCCTAGTACCACTTGAAGACTGGTTTGTGAAATGATTGATATATCTTCCAGCGATAACTTCAATTTTCCCTGCACATACCATACTCTTATATTCATCACTGATTGATACCATGGGCTTCTCTGACCCTTCTTTACTCTTGCTAATGAAGGACGATGCTAATTTCCCTAATGGATCAACATGTGGATTTCCAGTTCCTACCATTTTACTGAGAAATGAAACGGTCTTTTGAGTTTCCTTGGCGTCTTTAAATAATACTTCAAGTTGTGAGCGAGCTTCGGAGTATTCTTCTGATAATGTGATATTTTTGCTTTGATGGGGAAAATAGCGTTGAAGTAAATGCTGTCGTTCTTCATTAAGAGTGTAGAATACCAAGTCCATTGGCAAGAATGCTGTAGCAGGGTTATTGGGACTCAAAGGAAGCATGCGTGGCACAACAAATGAATACCGTGGCACAATATGATATACTTTCTTCGCAACAGATGCAATCTCCGCTGCAATCTCACAACCACTAAATGACGCGCCGACGATCATTACTGTCTTGCCTTTAAATGACTCAGGATTGCGATATTCATCAGAACATATTACATTATCAAAAAGAACGTTATTTCTATCATGAAAATAATGCGATTGTGTCGTGTTGAAGAAACCACTGGCTATCACCACTTTATCAAACTCCTCCCTGCCCTTGTTGATTGCATCAGTCGAGCCACCTGCCGTTTCGAATTGCAAACAATACTTGCCGCTTTCCGAATTCCTGGATAAATTTGTTATCCTTGTATTGAAGTGAAAAGTTGGCATAAGCAACTCATTAGTAGTGCTGGACGAAACAATGGATGAAGGAATTCTGTTTGATAGAAATTGGGTGCAATATTGTTGCAAATATTCTTCGACTTGCTGATTTGTGGGATGAAGCGGGGCGTCTATTGACCACGGCATATCGGCAAAACAACATGTGTACTTAGACAAGTTGGTGCGAAGACGATCCCATACCCGCCTTGATGAACCTGATCTGTTCCATAGTCCTCCTACTGAACTTGCCGCTTCAAAAATAACAGGTGATAATCCAACATCGAGCAATGCTTTTGCGGTAGCAAGCCCAGATGGTCCACCGCCTATAACCGCAACACGCTTCATTGAGTTAACGTGATAAAAACCATGATACAAATGATATGGTATTTTTCATCAATCAACAATGTATGTATATAGGTGCATCCATCACATAATTATTGCGCCGTTTCGTGAAATAAGATACCTTTTTATGATAAAAGCACCAATTTCTATGTTCTGCTATTGTATTCAAGAGAGGATGTCAATCCCAAATCTGGCTTCTTCTGCTGCTGCTGCTCCTGCTACAATAGCAACAAATAATCTTCTGGCTTCTACAAGGTGTGTTCAAATTCCCAACTGAAAATTATACTATCATAAAAGAGAAAAATATTGAAGTACCAACGAAATGGTGTCCAGAAAACCTCGTCCGAGGAAACTCCCCACGATCGAGGATGTTGATGGAGTGGTTCCTTTACAGACTTGGATTCAGCCAAAGCCAAGAAATATTTTAGCATTACCCGTAACTAGTTCAGCAGTCCTCATGAATTCTATTCCGAATAATTCGACAGGAGGAGCCACCAATACCCTCACTCAATCTTCTTCTGCAAAAGCTCTTTCAACGAGTCCGACTCAACTGGGTCTCCCGCGCCGTAGCAGTATTGCGGACACGACAACATCTCCGTCACGAGGTGGAGTTACTGTTGGACAATTATCAGGCTCTCCCAGTCGTCAGCCTCTTCCTTTACCAATGTCATCGGATAAATCAGCACCGGCTAATCAATTACAAGGTAGAAATGAGACGGTTGTGATTAATTTAAATCGCGGTCAGCCTAGGAATCTAAATTGTGAAATATGCTTATCACTGGCTTCGTACTCTTCAGATGTTCTACAATGTATATACTGTAATGTTGTGTGTCATGCAAAATGCTTACAACGTTTCCAATCAAATTTGCTTTATCCTCAACGAAATTGGGTGTGTTTCCTCTGTGTCGATGAGCTGGATGCTAGTAGAAGCCATTTTGAAGGGAAAAGGCAAGCACAAATCGATTTCCAATTGAAATCAGCGGCTCAAGTTATAATTGCGAAGTATTTTCGTGGGTATAGTGCCAGGAAGTTTTACATCCGCATCTATACGATAATTGTTCGGCTGCAAATTATGTTTAATATTCGTCGTCGCAAACGTGCTTTTATGTTTAATACTCAAGCTAAATTGCGACCAATGAAGCTTTTCATAGTGAAATGCACTGGTTTGGTTATTTGTGATCGCGAAGCATTTAAGGGGATGATGGCAGCATCGCATAACTCTCAGAGTAACATTGAAATAAGTTCTACAGTGCAAGAAGTTCCAGGAATGCGATTGTCAACAGAAGCGATTAACCATCATAGTCAAAGTATCAGCCATGGCCATCGTCGTTCATCTTCATCATCATCAGAAGCACATGAAGATAAATTCCACCATGAAATTGAGAATGACCATGGTGATGAAGATGATACAATGAGCATTCAAAGCATTCAAAGCACAGAAACAACGGGTAGTCAGCTGGGAGGAAAAAAGTCTTCTAAGCATCTCAAAAATGGTGGTAAACCCAGCAAAAAATCAAATTTGAAAAAGAAAGAATACGAAGTGTACGTCTTGGTTACTGTTATAGATCAAAGCCGAGGGGAAATGATACAGTCATGGAGATTGTTATCTTCCATTAAGAAATTGACGCTCTATCCGAACAGTACATTTGATATTACATTCGAAGAGAGCGTTATGCTTGGTGGTGTATCAGGATTCAATACGATTGTTTTGTCTTGTTTTCAGAAAGGAGTTGCTAGAGATATATTCTTAGGTCAAGTTGCAATCGATCTGTCGGAAAACTATATTTGGAGGAAAGGTGGTTTCTTTCAAGCCATGCCTTTGACAAAGGCAGAGTATGAATTGCGCGATAACATTGGCATGGAAATGAAAGCAGATTATCGTTCTCCACCCAGAGGTAGTATCACCTTCGAATTGACGGCTTATCGTGGTATGAGTTCTGAGTGTGGTTATTGTAACGCCACTTCTGCTGAAGATATTATACGAGCAATTGGTAAAGGATCCAGTGAGTATCCTGGTTATGTTAATGCTTTAGTGAATACCGTGCATATTGGAGGACTGACAAATAGTCATGGAACAAGTCATGGGACTTCACATGTATCTGATTCGGATAAAGCACCGGATACACATCACAGCAGTCCAAACCATGGACACTCACATGGTCATGGTCATGTAAAAGTAAAATATGGAACAATGTTACCATTGTCTACTCCTTTCCAGGACACTCATGGCAATCCTATGAAAAAAGCATGGTTAGCGATTGCTGAAGGATTTGTGTTTGTGTATAGCCATTTTGGAGATCAACTGAAATTGGTAGTTGATTTAAGTCAGTTCATGTACAGTTTCCACTTTAAGGGGAAATCGATGGTGATCTATCAGCTGAGTCGCCCTACCTATCCCCCATTTATTTTCTTTCCAATGGAAGTCTCAGAAATGTTACGTTGGAAATGCGCATTTCTATCCAGTATACACGCCATCAAAGCAAAAGACTCCTCGGTAGGAAATGGTTCACATGGGAGTGGAAGCATTAATGATAAGTTTGATGTCAATTATTTGATTAATGATCTTTTGGCGATGGATCAGTTGAAACCCAGAAAAGCTGGCAAAAATGGCCAATTCGAGCCTTTGACCGCCCACCCACTGATGAAGACTTTACCAAGCGATAATCTTGCAATCCCTACTCATGCTTTACTTGCACCACCAACTGCTGAATCAATGCTTGCTTCTCATAGTGGTAATGTAGGGTCTGGAAATTCCGGCAGTGGGCCAGTAAGTGGGATGGGTATGGGTGGCGCATCATCCAAGAGGGTTTCCGCCAGTACCACTACTGCAAACACCCCTAGTCACAAGACCCAATTGCATAATCTGCGGACTCCCACTGCGTCAGGTAAAACTAAATCGACTGATATTGAAGAAGACTATTCGATTGCGAAAGTTTCATCATCCAGTGCTCATAAATCTCTTCTGACTTATAAACCAAAAGACAGTAAAATTGATCTTAGCAAATCAATGACAGTAGCAATTCCAGAGTTCAATTTCTCGCCTGATTTGAAAAGTAATACCACTAAGAATAAAGTTCTTGCTGCTATATTCCATGGTCATCCAACTTCAT
>JACCEA011822130.1_pt1 | contig 10972 bp, 17 predicted proteins | sample 7449851 | NCBI WGS metagenome assembly JACCEA01 (sample SAMN15323453, study PRJNA562643) | freshwater metagenome | isolation source: river surface water | place: USA:Blue River Watershed | collected 2017-08-18 | reverse complement strand
GCATCGGGTGCTCGCTTATGATGGCTCATGGAATTATCAAACGCAAACAATAATTCAAAATGTTGTGGATCGTGAAGTTGTTTAATAAGAGGCAAGCATTCAATAAATGGTCATTCAGATGCTCATTATTGAACCATCCTTCTCTACCAGGAGTGGAGCGATCTTACCGTCATATTGATCCATCTTTTCATAACATCGAAGCATGCGCGGAAGGAATTCATTCTTTCTATATTGGACAATATCGTCTCTGTTGTGGTTATCAGTGTAGTATCCCTTGACTGAATTAGCCTCATCCTGTCTCCACATCGCCCTACCATCCTTCTTCTTCATCGATAACTTCATCATGACTTCTGGTGATAAACTGTCCACTTACATCTCTACCAACGCAAGTCAATAACCTTTCCTTCGCTGCTTTATGCTTTTTACCTCTCTTCTTTACGTAGTACGACGCCATGATTTAAAAATCTGTTATTGTACAAGGGTGAAGGCGCAAGCAATTTGGCGAATGCTTTACAAAAAGTTGCGCAGCAAGCGCAAGCAGCAGCCGCCAAAACCTCCCTGCTGAGCCCATTCACCCTTCTGCTGCTGTCCGCCCATCGACCTGCTGCTGTGCACTGCTGTCTACCTCTTCGGCCGCCCAGCAGCGCTACCCGCCCGCCTGCCTACGGCCTCGCTGCTGCGCCCTGCCAATGGCGGCCCAGAGCGGCCCGCCCAGCCCAGCGGTATCCGGGCACCCCTGTGCTGAGTCCCCGCCTTCCCCCCCAGCCAGTGTTCCCTGTTGCACTTCGCGCAAGTTGAGTGGCAACTTCAGTCATCTCCAACTTTTGTATAAAATAAGGAATTAAAAAATTCTAGCCGATAAGTTTTGTAGCAATTTATGTTTGCAATCGAAGTTATCGGACCATTTTTTATTTAAGTTATTCCCCATAGTAGTAGAGGTGACTAAAGTATCTCCATATACTACTTTTGATTTAAGGCTACGTGCACCTTACATCATGAATGAAATTGAGTGGCGACAGCAGAGGAGTGCGCGCCCGCCAAACGCCCCCGCAGACATAGCGGCGCAGCGCACACAGCAGAGCGCGCCTGCTGGCGCGCCTGTTGCGGCGTTTTGGGCCCACCCCACGCATACATATAGATTTTTTTTTTATATAGATGGAATATCATACAATATTCCACACAATATATAGTTCTATCGCACAGTTTTGGAGAACGAAGAGCACATGCAAAATGAGTTGGTCAGACGATGTTTTGTCGGGACTTAGTGCCGAAACCATGAAAGCATTGCGTGAATTTGCTTTGCAACAAGGAGTAAGTTTGGACATTCCGGGTGAATCCGGAGAGGAAAAAGAAGAGTATCAAACAGGGTCATTACTTGAATCAGTGAGACAGCATTTTAGTGTTCAAGATCGAGAAGAAGTATTCAAAATACATTATCAAAGCAAAGATGGAGAGAGAGAAATAAAATTTTCTGTCAAGGGTTTAAAGAGAGAGCTCGGGCAAACATTGAATTCTACTGGCTTGACGATGTAAGTTTTATTCAAGAATAGTTTCACGGTGGTGCAATTAAGATGAGTCTATAAGCTGGCGAGCTGCGGAGCACTTGTGTCAATATTTGATTGATAATCCCCAAAGAATCAAAGACAAGAAGATATGTGAACTTGGAGCTGGACTAGGTTTGGTTTCTATATTAGTTGACAAGCTCAACGTTGCCAAACATCTGGTGGTCACTGATGGAGATGAAGATACCATCAACCTGTTGATCGAAAACAAAATTGATACTGAATGCAGTTTCGACACATCTTATCTATATTGGGGGGAACACGAAGACTTTGTGTCGGACCACCCTGAGAAGTTTGACACCATTATCGCCGCTGATGTAATTTACGAAGAAGAGCAGATTCGTCCATTAATCGAAACTGTTGCTGCAATATTAAAAGGTAATATGAATTTTATATAACCAATGGCTTTTGTATCAGATTCATGCTGTTTAAAATAGAAAATGGAGAATTCATTTTAGCTTTCGCTCGTAGAAATGTCCCGATGGATCGGGTGATTGCAGTAGCAGAAGAAAAAAAATTTAAATATGAAATATTGGATGAGACTGCAGAGGGAGTTAGTATGGAACCAATTTACTCATTTTCTTGGAAGGGATGAAAGATATATGTAGCCAAAGCAAGTTATATTAATATCTTCTAAGATTATATTGTCTCTAGATAATCATATGGAGAATTCTCCCAAAATAATGCTTCTATCACTGCTACAAGACGCGATTATTGGTTCAGTGGGGTGAACAATTACTTCGTTAACCGATGCCTTATGTCCTGGCCAACCACACACTTCTTGGAATCCGTTGGATTCCCAGAGGTGGACAATCCTAAATTCAACCGTACAATCAAAAACATGATTAAATAATGCAGGATTATTTTATATACCTGTCTGCTGAGCCAGCGGTCAAAAATTCTTGGTCTGGGGACCATCCACATTTTAACAACAATTTTTCTGCACCATGATGCACTCCAGATATAACTTTCTCACATCGACTAGAATGGTTAGATGCATATGGACGAACATCCCATACACGCAAAAAACAATCCATCGAATTAGACAATAAATGATTGCCGTCTGGACTTGTTGAAAGTCCAGTCACTGTATCAAAATGACCCTCTAGCAAAAGATCGGCATCACCATCAGGCATCCTTGCATCGTAACGTCTAGTAACACGAAACAATATAACACAATTTGCCGATTCAAAGTAGGAAGACTGATACCTAATAATGTTATCCACTCCACCAGTAAATATATGTTGGCCATCTAAAGACATAGTTACCGCGCAAACCTGATAATCGTGATAGAAAGTATTTGTAGAATGTTTTGAGCGCGCATCCCATAGAATTGCAGTACAATCATCAGAAGCACTTGCAAATAAATTCGAATCACCACCGCGTACTACAGCACATGAGTTGACAATTGATGTATGTTCTGTCAATTTCCGAACGCGTTGACCTCGATTAGCATCCCAAATGGAAACGGTTTTGTCCGCGGAACAAGATATTATGCTGGATTCTGATCTCCATTTCACTTGAAGGACAGCATTTTTGTGACCGCTAAGCACATTGTAATTTTTGTTTTCACCAAACACGTCCCACAAGACTGCGATATATCATGAAAAGAAAGCAAGAGATAAATAGTATATAAAACAAGTATTGTCTACACTTACAAATCTTCTGATCAATAGAACCAGAGGAAAGGTGTTGGCCCGTTGGGTCAAAATCGATTGTATAAATTGCTCCTTCATGACCAGTCAAATGTAATTCAGGGTTGGATAAAGATGACCAGCGAGACGCTTTTTCACTCAAAACAAGACTAGCATTTCTAAGGTTTACCGTTGTTGCAAGAGATTGCGATGTTTCCTTGTAGGATACTAGTTGATTGTTGTCAATCTTACTTCGTTTTTGGTTGTTACCCAGAAACTTATGGTCGTCTGGATTATTAACGTCCCCATCAACATCTGAATCGAAAATAGTTGCGCGCTTTGACATTAGAAAATTCTTATCTTTTCACTTTCAAATTTATATTTCCATACACCAATTGGGATCACACAGACAGCAACTGCAACAGCAGAAATAAATGCCTAACCCAGATCAATGATCAATGTGAACTACAAACTCCATACAATACAGCCTGTAGCCTGTAATTGTTTTTTTTCGCGTGTCCGGTTCACGGTGTGTGCTGGTGTAAGGTGCACCTTAGCTTTCGCTTTCCACGGACGACGGACGCACGGACGGGCGGCGGAGAAACGTCTCGGTCGGAAATAATAATAATAATAATAATAATGTTCGGTATTGCACAATAGAAGGTACACCTACGTTCTAGATCATAAATTATTGGAAAGCCCATATTGTATTGTAATGATTGTAGATGCGAATGAACTCAGTATCTAGGGAGAGTAGGGGCAAATGCACTTTTGATTGGAATTTTTTCTGAGGTTTAAATTGATAAGTAATGACCGACGTGATCGAGAAGCAACGGCAAGCCCTGATTGTGTCAATCAAGGAAGCAGACACAAAAGAAAAACAGCGGATCAAGCGTCTTTCGTTGGTGAAAGACGCTGGTGAGCAACAAGCATTACTGGCAAGGTTCGAAAAAGAGAGAAGTTTGGACAAGCAGCGTATAGAGCAACTCTCAAATGATTTCTTCACTTTAAAACAATGCTCCGCAGATGGGCAATTGTCTGATTTTATGGAACAACGACATACCATAAAACAATCGATGCGACGGGGTGAATCTAACCCAGAGAATTTTCCAAACCGATTTGCTGGGCTGGCTGACTACGATGCTCAGGTATCAAATTTCGTGTTCTCATAGACCAGACTTTTATTTATGACTTGCAACAAGTTATTTCATGTAGATATAGTAAAGAAGTTTGATCGTCACGATGCGAAATTCGAAAATAAGCAAAAAATAGTACCATATAACCCGAGAGAAGAAGTGAGAAAGGTATTTGCTGTTCAGGTAACTTGTCCGATTATGCATTAACGTATTGTTTCATCAGATGCGGCTACTTCAAGAAAAGAGAGACCTACTACAGCAACTAATAGTTGTTGAGTCCAAAGCTTCGAATGGGACAATTAATTGTAGAAGAAATGCAGATAATTTTTCAGTGCATTCAGGTTCATCAGGAACATCGTCTGCCACATATGCAACATTTGCGACCACTTCTCAAATGAATAGAATCCCATCAGAAACAGGGAGGAAAATCAATGTGCCGAAGTTGAATATTTCATAGATGAGAATAAAAGGATTGCATATTGATTCATTGTGTTCATTAATTTATCGTCTTTCTTTCTTCCGATGAGGAGCATTGTCATTTTTACGACTATGCCCTCCAGGAGTGATTCCATTTTCAGTTACAACAACAATTCTACTATTACTTGAAGCATTATCAAGTTTTGAGTCGCTTCCCTGCCCAGTTTTAACCATGTCCTTTTGTCCACCACGACTTCTAGAAATACCCCCACCCCTATTATGTCCTTGACTATACTTTTGAGTGGCTTGGATATCCAACCGTTTTTGGCGAAGTTCATTCACTCGCCCACCACGATCTGGCACATGTCCTACAATAACTTTTTTCACCAAGCTCTTTTCTCCAACATGTACAGCTCCTGTCACTTTCATGGTTTGTTCTATCGCCAGTGACAAAGGTGCATGTAAAGCATCATCAATCTAGCAATTCATAAACGAAACATATGAGACTGATAAGCGAGTTCTAGTATCTATTTTACAACCTTATAATGCAGGGGGGCACGTTCAAGATATTTTTGCTGAGATAAAATAGCAGTTCTCAACTTGTTAGAAGGATCATCAATCGATATTCCCACAGGGTTTTCACCAAGGAAAGAGTTTAGAGTGACTTCAAGACGCTTCAACATCATTTGTCTACGTATCAAGAAATCCTATTATGGTGAAATAGGTCACAGTTACAACCGAAAATTAATGGGAAAACTGACTTGGTAAAACGCATTTTCAATTTCTCTCAATTTTTCGTGTTGTTCCACTGAAATGGATTGGGCCTTCAATCCAGCAAGAAGTTTCGGTAAAAGATTTATATCCGTTGCTGAATTATCTCTGTTGAGACGAGCTACAGCGGCAACAATATGTTGAACAATTTCCTCGGTGGAGGAAATATCATTTATCTCGATGTGTAACAATTTGCATAACTTATCAAGTTGAAATGCAATACGATTTCTATTTTCATTGTCTTCATTCGATAAAACCATGTTGTTACATTTCTTCTTGGCAACCAATGCAGCAATCTGGAGGGTATATAAATAAATGGAATACCAAGAGCTCTATTCAAATAGATTTACCTCTACTTCTCCAACAATATAATTCAACAAGTGATATTCCAGATACGAAATTGGAGGGGTATCTTTCTCTGAAAAGATGTGCCTGTTCAGCCCTTTTGGAGCTAGAATGTTGTAGAACTATAAAATGAGTTATCAGTCTATCAGCCCCAATACATCAATACATATCAACACTCTCACATCTTCGAGTGTTTGTAGCGTTGAAAATGAACATTGTAAAGATGTATCATATAATGACCACTTCTTCAGCAACTGCTGAGCGATACAAACTGTAACCATTTCGTGATCCGTCGATCCCCATTCAAATTCGACATCAAATAAATTATAGGTTTGACCATCATCCATTTCATTATGATCGAAAATAGCAAGAATTGAATCAATCTTGTCTTGCAAACAATCAATTACGTCATCATTAAGTTCGTAAACCTTCTCCATATCTCTTCCCCTTTCCTGTCCTCTTTGTACAAGCGCTTGTTTTGTTGGTATTTCACCATGTAAGTGAATGATTTGGGATTGATGTATGTGCAAATTGCACCAGAAAATGTGGCCTAAATAAGAATATTGTGTTTTACATATGCTTACCAAGGCCTAATATCCCATATCACAAATAACGTAGCATAGGTCTCGATAAGACAAGCTATGCAACGCTTTTTAAAGATGACACCAAGAAAAAAAAGTTACAAGACTTTGAAAAATTCCAAATTAATAAGAGGTAGATCTTATTCAATGATATCCTCTATTGTTCTTTCGTCTTCTGCATTTATTCAATACAGTCTATATATTCTGAGAATTTCCACCAACAACATAAGCGAAAATTCATTAATATTTGGTGTAATGCACAGGCATTATATACGATACGTTTGTTGATTAAAATATACTGTTTCACAACCTTTACTTGAAACCTATACAACCACTATCATGATAATCTAAAAGCATGGTCAAAATAGGGAACTGAAGTACATGATAAGAGGATAATCCAGCACATGCATTTCATATACACTACAACAGCACCATTGATTAGGGAATCATAGAGCATCTCACCCGCTCAACACCGCGCAATAGAACTTCGTCTTCCAATTTGTTTGTTGCAGTATAATAATATTTAATTGTGATTCATGCCTAATCGATTGGTAGGATTCCTGAGCCCATATTTTTTCTCTTGCTGCATTGTCTTTTATCGCGATATTGATGAAGTTCAATCAAAAATATCCACGTACCTTCATTTTTCTTGCCACCAAGATGACATCAATTGTCCATTAAATTTTTAACCGAAGAGAGGGCACTACTTCTTCGCTTTTGGAGAACTTGATATGTAACAAAAAAACCCACTATTGCCATGTCCAGCCAAGCACAACAAAGAAAGGCTTGGGAAATACCTAATTTCTTGCAAAGAATTCCCCCAAGCAACGAGCCCAACGATTGACCAATGCCAGCGTATACTCCATTTAATAAACCCAACTACAGAAAAATGATGAACATTATGACTACCATGAAGAAACTATTAACAAATTAAATATACCATGGTTGCTGTCAATCCTGCAGGAGAGATTCCATAAACATAATACGTTGCGCCAGACCAAAATGCAGCAAATGTCATTCCACGCAACAACTCGGCAGGAAATGCATGCCATGCAGATTTCATTAGTGCATATGTATAAAATCTGGCGACATATGATAAAAGCGATAACGTTAGTACCCCCTCAACTCCTAAATATTGAACAATTTTGTTTGAAAGCCAAAACATCGGACCTCCAGCCATACTAGAGGCCAGCCTACATGTTCCTAATATATTGGAGTCTGTGGCGCCAACAACTTCAGCAATGCGAACATACGCAAAATTCTCAATAATACCAGAACTTATTCCAATGATAAATACAACAATAAAGAATGCTATCACATGAGGATCCTTCAAAGTATTGGTTAAGTGGACGACTACTTGCGCGTTCAACGGTGCCTCATCTTTTATTGAAACAGTGGAGGCGCTACCTTTTTCTAATTCGAACGACAACATGAGTATTGTAGTTGGGATGGCTAATAAAAGTTGTGATAGAAATATAAAACGCAATGGTGTGTTTGGAGTGGAAAATGGACCAACGATATATGAACCCAAACCAAATCCAATTTGACCGAAGAGTCGACACTTCCCATAAGCTGATTTATCTATCAAGGAAGACATGATGGCAGCATCAAGAAGAGGTTTAACAGGTGCATTCAACACTGCACTAATGGCAACAATGGAGCTTAACATCCCCATGTTCTTGTTTTGACAGAACGATAAGAAGCAACGCGAGAGGACAGAGCCCAGGAAAGTCAACAACATTATTTCCTTATGGCACCCTACAATCAAAACTGCCATAAGAGAAGGCAATCGCATCCAGTTCGCATATTTTACCAGTCAAGTCTGCAAGAACACCCCAGAGTGGCGAAACGATAAAAGTCATGGCGGGTGTTATTGCTCCCAATAAACCAATTTCGGCCTCTATCAAAACATTATCAGTAATGACCTATAAAATAAAATATTGATATAACCGAAAACTCACCATTTGCACCAATATGCTTGTAAAATATTGGTAAATATGGCATGACAGAGCCCAGAGTGCCGTAAAACAGTAACATCAAAACGTTGATACTCTTAAGGGAAGTTGATGGTCGATGGAAAGTCGGGGAATGCTCAGCATTAATTTGAATTGATCCCAGTGAAGATTTTGATTTGCGTTTCAAGCTAACCACCTTATGGCAACGCAAACAATTGGCGGTGTTCGTCCTCCATCTTTCCAAAGCACTATTTGCAGATGAGGCAGAAGAAAAATGACTAGTGGTTGAGCAGGATGCACTACAAAGCACAGTACACAATGCAAGATACGCGAATAAAACCAAGCATAGGAGCAGTTTCTTGTGCTTCATGATTCTTGATGTACAATAGGATGCATCAATGCCAATGTCTACTATTGTAATAATAATAATAAACGATGCCGCGTCGATCCTCGCCACACGGCGGCGCCGCTGCTGCAGGCGCAGCTGCTGCTTCTTCCTGCTGCATTTTAGGCCTTAGGCCTTATAAGCTGGAAGAAGCAAATGGCGACTGCGCTGCCTGCTGCTGCTGCGCGCCTGCTAGCGTGCTCCCCTGCTGCGCTGCTGCGGCCGCCGGGGTGCCACTACTCTGCTGGCGGCTTCGGCTTCTGGCGTGTGCGCTGATGTGTGATCTGGGATCTGCTAATTAATTCTTTCCCTCAATCAATGTCATTAAAAAAAAAAAAAGCTGCATAGTGTGTTGTTTGGTTTTTTTGTATTTGGAATTAGGATGGCTGATTTAATGCTCATTGATATGCTTGATCAGTATGATCAAAGGGTTGTTGAAACCAAGGACCAAACAGAGACAGTTTTCTCCAAGTCTCATATGAGCACATTATTAAAGGAGCTTCGCAAATCCAAAGTATGTAATTTGTAGTGAAAAATATTTAAACTAGTATTAATTTCATCTCTAAAGGTAGAGAGACATGATATTGTTCTATTGTGGGGACCTAAACTGTTGAAGTATGAGAGCTATGTGGAAGTTTGGAATTTGTCTGAGCAAATTGCCTACGCAGCAATTGACATGGGACAATTTGAATATGCAAAATGTATTATTGATGATTTAGAAAAGCAATTCCCAGGGAGCATACGAGTGAGTCGTATACTTGGAATGTTCTATGAAGCACAATCGATGTTTCCCGAAGCGATGTCAATTTACGAAGATGTATTAAAGAGAGACATCACAAATTTGGCAATAATGAAGCGCAAGGTAAGTTATCGTTATTTTGCTTTTTATTTCCAATTATTATATTCGTTCGTCGATCCAGGTATGTATCCACAAGGCAACAAAGGACACCAAAGCCTTAGTAGAGGAAATTAACAATGTTTTAAATTTTTATCCTTCTGATACTGGTAGTTGGTTGGAATTGGGAGAGATTTATGTGGCAGCTTGTGATTTTGCGGTAATATTGTATTATTGACACCGTTTTGATATCTGATTTTCTCTTGTAAGGCTGCATCTCACTGTTTTGAAGAATTAATTTTGCTCGACCCACGCAATGCGCACTATCATTGTCGACTGGCAGAAACATTGTACAGTCAAGGAAATGATCGCATTTTGCAAGCCCGGAAGCATTTTAGCATATCTCTCACACATCAAAATCCCTCCTACAATTTGAGAGCACTGTATGGATTGACTGCCGCGTGTCAAGCAATCCAGGAACTAGATTTCAGCAAAAATGAGTAAGGGTTACTTAATATCTATCTACTGATGGAGCTTATCGTTCGTTGTTGCACAGAAAATTTCATATGATGATCGATGATCATGAACGAAAAGTAAATTCGGAATTGCTACGTTGGGCAAGGGAACAGTTCGAGTGTCTGTCAAATGAAAAAAGTAACAATGTGGCTCTAGCAATTGCTAGGGCAACACTTTTCTGTTGAACCCTGAGTTAGGGATATTCAGTTTGATAACATCCATTATTTTCCATTACCACTCAAATTTTCATGTTGTCGCTGAAAGTTCAGGTTCATTAATGTTAATGTAAAGGTCTCATTCTATGGTTCACCAAGTATTTCATCATGGCTTATTTGAAATTCCGTTGAATTCATCAATAAAGTACTTTCTAGCACTTCGTTACCTGGTGAGACTGTTGGTGATAAGCTCTCAATTATGTCAGATAATACATTGGTGCTACTTCCTTCCATTTCTTCTGAACTCCATGAATTTTGTTCAACCGATAATAGAGATTCTTCGTCTTTCATACATTCTCCTTTAACGTCAACCCTTTGTCGGTTCACCTCGATGAATTGCAATAAACTTTCTACAGACCGATCACCATTGTAAAGTTTGGGCAAGACAGTGTTATCACCAATCCCATCTCCTCTTGAGCTTTCACAGTCTACCACAAAATCATTTCTAGGAAAAAAATAAATTGTTGGAAAGGCATATATCTTCACTCCTTTCGAAACAACTTCGTTTTTCGAACCATCTATCCGATAAAGTTTGAATGAAGAGTCATCCTTAAGTCTATTTGCGATATCTGCGATCACTGGTTCCAGCGCTTTGCAGTGAATACACCTAAAGAAATGAT
>JACCEA012090235.1_pt1 | contig 10974 bp, 11 predicted proteins | sample 7449851 | NCBI WGS metagenome assembly JACCEA01 (sample SAMN15323453, study PRJNA562643) | freshwater metagenome | isolation source: river surface water | place: USA:Blue River Watershed | collected 2017-08-18 | reverse complement strand
TTGACAAAGATTTAGAAGAAGTATCAGTGTTGGATAAAAAAATGATAAAATTTGTAGAACTGCTCAATATGCTAGAAGAATATCGACAATCCAAAAGACAATCATCAAGTGGTATTCAAAGTAGCATTTTCAATAGTAGTTTGTCTCCAATGAAAGTTGATTCTTCATTGCCACTATCTCCCACATCACCGCTATCTTCAACAATACCGTCTAAAACAGTGGTGACCCCACTTACTCCACTGCATTCGATATTGTCAACGACTTTATCATCGCAAGGTGAAAAATGGAATTTATTTCACCTATTAGATCAATTAACATTGATTGTGGAAGATATCGAAATTACCTTATGTAAAATTATTCAGGTTAGTCTTGTTGCTGGTACTATCCACTCTTCCGCTGAAGAGCGTAGATCAATGTTATCCCAATGGATTCATGACAATACAAGTAATCTTCAAGAAACTTATACATTGCAAAGCGATGATGAAGTGAGAGTGTTACGCTCAATGATAAAATCCATCCATAATCGGAATGGTCGTGGTCACGATTGGCACAGTTATGATGGACGAGAATTGGGTTTACCACATGTGAAAGAATTTGAGTTGAAGTCATTCTCAAACAAGTTATATCAGTCTTGTGGTCATCATTCTAACCCATCTCTAACCAACCTCCATTCAGCGGTAACCGTAACACATGGAAGTCGTACAGTATCTCGTTCATCGGCAGACCAACCTGTTTCACCATTGGGAAACGATCATAATTTATCATATACAGACAGTGAAGAAATGAATGTTGTTGGACTACCTGTTGAAGAAGAAGTAGCCACAAGTGCTTCAGTTAGGTTAGATTTTATTGGTGAAGAGGCAACGGCTACTGAGTTACAAGATGTTGACTTTAGTAGTAGCCAAAAAGATTTTGAAATGTTGGCAATCACTGATGGAGGCAAGATCCGGGTGATCTATTCCCACGTTGAAAGAGATTGATTGTATAGTATTGTTGAATAAATCTTTTATAGTTAATTATGTACCATCGCGCTTAAGAATGGAAAGGTTGTAAATATTGTACTTATTTGCAAATAACGGTGGAGCAAGTGCAATATATGGACTTTAAAAATTGTAAAGTTCCTATATTTAAGCTTTGATCAAATCATGTGCCAACAAAATATAAGGCACCATATTCTGCATATTTGGATTCACCCTCTGCTGCGGCCGCCTGTGCTGCCTGCTGCAGCACACCACACCACTTTTTTTAGCCTACCACACTACGCCGCCTCTGCCTGCGGCCTGCTGCAGGCGCATATTTGGTATTATTCGAATTGTACTTCAATCAACATTGCAAGATTCGAAAGTACTTTGTATCAACTCTGATTCTTTTTGGAAATGTTCTCTAGATCTATCTGTGTAGCAAATCATCAGGCTGCTAGGAGCATCAGGTGTCTCTCATCTGCGACCAATGTTTCACACACTGTATTCAATCAAGCACAACCATTCACAAATGTAGATTTGGTTAAATCTGACCCAGCTCTCGTTACCGGGATTCAGTCGATTCAAAAGAATTATTCACAAACTAAAATCGATTGGGATCACCTTCATAAATTTGGTCAGCTCTCCGGCACTCAAGAATTGATGGAAGCTAGTGAATTGGCAGAAAAGAATCGACCAGTTCTAAAGCAATTTGATAACTTTGGAAGACGAATAGATGTTGCTGAATATCACAATGCTTATCATGTCCTTATGAAGCACGGTTTGAGTCACGGCTGTGCAGGGTATGGTTTCAAGCAACAGGGGGAATCTCATTCGGGTTCACAGGTGATGCGTGCTTCTTTGATATACCTCGAAAACCAATTGGAAGCGGGGCATTGCTGTCCAATTGTTATGACTGCCGCTGCTATACCTGTTTTTCAACGGGTCTCTCATATTCCATGGATTAAATCATTTATAGATAAAATTCTCGTTCAAGACTACGATCCTAGTAATGCACCGATAGAACAAAAGAGAGCAGTCTCTATCGGCATGTCAATGACGGAGAAGCAGGGCGGTTCCGATGTACGTGCAAATACAACAATGGCAAAACCTATTGAAGGAAAAACAGGTATTGGTGCTGCATATCATTTGGTTGGTCATAAGGTGAGTTGTCCGGTTTATGTGCTCCATCCTCTCTAACCACATGTTTGGCCAAAAAGTGGTTCACCTCTGCTCCGATGTGTGATGCCTTTCTAACTCTTGCCAAGACAGATCCGAATAAAGATCATACATCTTGTTTCCTTGTTCCCCGTTGGCTCCCAGATGGCACTCGCAATACCGGTTTTTCTGTAATGCGATTGAAAGATAAACTTGCCGACAGAGCTAATGCTTCCAGTGAAGTCGAGTATCACAATGCTTGGGCCATGATGATTGGAGAAGAAGGAAAGGGAGTCAAAACTATTATTGAGATGGTTCAATCTACAAGATTAGATTGCACTTTAGGATCTGCTGGAGGAGCGAGACGTGCAGTACAGATTGCGTTAAATCATGCGGTGAGGACATAAAGAAACGATAATAACATGATTAAAAGCAACATAAATTCATAGAATAGCCGCAATGCTTTTGGAAGGAAGCTAATTGACCAACCTCTCATGCAAAATTTATTAACAGATCTTTGTGTTGAAGCAGAGGCTCATACTTTAACAGGCTTGAGAATGGCTGCTGCGTTCGATGCGTATTACAATGGTAATCCCAAAATTGTTGATTGTGATACTATAGAAGAGGCTCAAGAGTTATTCCGCATTGGTGTATCTGTCAGCAAGTATTATGTTACAAAGAGATTGCCACAATTTACATTTGAATGTATGGAGGCGATGGGAGGAAATGGATTCGTTGAAGATTTCCAAATGGCAAGACTCTTTCGCCACTCTCCTTTAAATTCGATTTGGGAGGGATCTGGAAATGTTATTGCACTTGACATTTTGCGAGGAGCAAGGGCTATTCCTACTTTATTGAGGGAAATTAAAAGAGCGAAAGGAATGGATTTATCCCTTGATCAATATGTAAAGAACTTAGAGAAGAATTTATTCTCCATGGTTTCGGATCCTTTGAATGATAACAATCAACGAGCTGCTCGCAATATCATGGACCGACTTGCTGTATCGTTGCAAGCATCAATTTTGCTTCGTATGGGTGATCCTCAAGTAAGCTAATCAGATATGTTATATTCCCAGTTTAAAAGTTTGAATGGTTTTAGGTTGCAAAAGCATATCTTGCTGCCCATATAACTCAAAGTGATAATCATGGTACCAATTATGGTGGTAATGTTGTCTACGAAGGAAGTCAGAGTCAATACATCATCGATCGCAATATGCCAGTGTTCTTAAAGTAAACAGACATTTTTTCAATCACACTCAAACTTTGAATTATTCGGTTTGACAAGATATAGCTAATATTTTCACATCAGCTACCGGATTTTTATAAGCTAGAAATTCAATATATACCCTTAATAGATTTTGTAGGCTTTAGAAAAACTGGTTATAGCTTAAATTCCAAATTTGAAAGGGCTTGTTTGAAATTGCTACATGTCATACACTGGAATATGGCTCGGAATGATTGCCAAATTTTCCGGAAAAACTTCGTCGTTCAACAGTTCTAATGCGAATGCTTTCCAAGTAATCTTCAATTGTAGGTAACGATGGTGGAGCTGGAGAGTCAGACTTTTTACCATCCTCTGACTTCGACCACCAGCTTCTTTGCTTTGTTTTGTCCTCTGCATCAACACTTTTGTGCTGCTGTTGTTTGTACTTTACCAATCTTGAAGCACATTTTCTTTCTGCATACTCACAAATTTCCTTCAAATCACGACATGAGAGTCCTTCCGATGCTTGACCTAGTTTCTCATAAGGATGAATACTTATACCATCGGATTGATTTTTATTTTCGTTGTTTTTACTTTCATTGGATGAACCGACAACAGTGCCCTGATCCGTGAATTGCTTGGCATAGCGCCGAAATATTTCCATTCGGGTGTTTAGATCCGGCAAATCATACGGAATAACTAGATCAAAGCGTGATATCAAAGCTCGATCAAGGTCCTGCTTTCTATTGGTGGTACAGATTAATAATGACTTCGACTTACCATGAAAGCCCTCTAAACGCTGAAGTAATATCGAAAGAATACGCTTTGAAACTTCATGGATTCCATTTTCACTGTCACGCGATTGTGTCAAAGCATCAATCTCATCGACAAATATGATGGAATTCCTCATCTGATCGCAATAATCTAAAATTTTGGATAATTTCTTTTCACTATCACCGTACCATTTAGAAACAATGCTTTCCAACTTGATTACCACCAATGGAGCTTCCACTTGACTAGCAAGAATACGGGCAGTTAATGTCTTGCCAGTACCAGGTGGTCCTTCAAATAAAATGGCTTTTGGGCGGTTACTTTCAAAATGAAGTCTTGTCTTTTGTGCAATTTCATCATAGATTTCAGGAAATTTTAAAGAATTTATCACTGTATCTTCTATCTCTCGTTTGATGTGATCGTATCCAGCAAGAAAATCCCAAGTAAACTTTTCATTACTCTCCTTGTCAAATACTTCTACACCCATTGTGCGAAGACCTTCGACGGCATTGTTGAGGTCATCTTGAATTGTAGTTGCATCTGCAGAACGTCTTTCTGATCTCCCTAATGCGCTGCTGCTCCAAGGAAAAGATCCATCAGGGGTTTCATCATTTCCACCATTAACAGTAGATGAAGCGAAGAATTTCTCAAGAATAGACTTCAGCTGATTTTGTGCGTCAAATATGTTCTCTACTTCATCGTCCATTCCAAATACCAGACCTTGGTCTTCACCTTTCTTAATATTCGAACTTCCAGCAGATATATCAACATCAAACCCTTCTTCATATCCCTTCACTATGGATTGCAACTGCTTCATACCAAACCCTTCATCTTTGAATATGGATATTGAAAGCTTTGCTGCCTGCTTGTGATGATCGTAATCTGATTGTCCCAGATATTTTGTGATGGTCATGCTACTACTCTTATCAGTAGACACAATCGGAAGTGTCAGCTGCTTCTTGTTGGAATAGAAATTCTTGAAATTTTGGAGTATCTCTCTTTTAATTGCTGCTGATTGTTTATCATCCATTGCATCCAACCAATAACTGATCAATGCGGTGATAGATTTCACTGAATTTTGGTCGAAAGATATATCCATCACTTGCGTTTCATTCTCCCGCCCATTACGATCAGGGAATGCAATAGCACGAACTGAGATACGCGGAATAGGACGTCCTTGTTTGCGCAACTTTTCGCGACCAGGACTTAATTTTTCACGCAGTATACGACCAACTTCTTTCACAGTAAAGGGCTCAGAATCACAATGTGCGAAAAATGAATTACAAGATTGTCCCCTATCTGTCATCTCATTTTGCAAATCGCATGACAAAAGCATCCCTGTCAAGGCAATGCTGGCAACTAGAACACCTCTTAAATTTACTGCTGGAACTGATGTTGGGGTTCTACATGCTGCGATGTGCTGTATCCTGGGAACCAATTGTCTACCTTGTCGCACTAAAAGACGAGAGCGAGTAACTAAAGAACGTAACATCTTGAGTTGAAGTAATATAATGAGAATGACAACTGTGAAGAATAGACAGGCACGGCAGGCGCAGAGCACGCAGCGCAGAGCAGGCGAAGCAAAAAAGGTTCGAGAACTACCCAAATGGGTCCGTTTCTCCCAATAATTTCAAGATCATCATGTTGTGAAACCAAGAAGCAGGACTTTCATTTAGTTGTTGACTTGAATTGGGACTCCACAATTATTTACTTTCCAAAGTTTTGAAGAGTTCTATGTCCTAAAATGATGACTAATGAAATAGATATAACCGATCCTGAATGTGTTGTGGATGTCAATGATATCAGCCATGACAAAATCATGTGTTGTTTAGAGAAACACGGTTATGCAATTATTACAAATGTCATCACACAAAAAAAAGCAGATACATATGTAGATAAGCTATGGCAATGGTTAGAAGGATTAAAGGATGAAAAGACTGGACAATCAGCTGGAATATCCAGAGATGATCCAACTACGTGGATCACTCGCGAAAGGGCAGAGTTAGAAGGTAGAAAAGCATTCAATTGGCCAAGTAACTCTTATGGCATTATTTCATTTCATGGTATTGCCCACTCAAACACTGTTTGGGAAGCTCGTTGCGAAGAAAATATACGGAAAATATTTGAATCAATATGGAAAACTAATGAGTTATTGGTTTCATTCGATGCTGCTTGTATCATGCTTCCTCCTCCTAATACTACTACTCGGGATCCAACTCAAGGATCTTGGTTTCACTTCGATCAATCTCCTAAGAAACAAGGATTTCATTGCGTACAGGGGTTTTTAAATTTGTCCGACACTCTGACAGCAGATGATGGTTGTCTGATGGTGTATCCAACTTCGAACCAACTTCATCGAGAGTTCTTTCTCGAAAGAAATCTAAATTTTGATAATGATTGGTATTCTTTTAATGAGTCCAATCAAGGAAATGAGTGGTTCCGATCGAGAGGTATCCGGCCATTGAAAGTTACGGCTCCGAAAGGATCATTTGTTTTGTGGGATTCAAGAACAGCACATTGCTCTTCCAGACAAAGATCGAATGTAAATAATATTCGATATACAATTTACATTTGTATGCAGCCAAAATCCAAAGCTAGTGAAGAGCAACTTATTGAGAAAAAGAGGTTATTTTTGGAGCGCATAGGTACGAATCATTGGCCTAGTAAAAATGAGATTGTGTTTGATGAATCTTCTTTGTTGTGCGATGATTCTGAAAATGATCTGAAAGATCCTAGATATTGTTCCACTGAAGTTTCAGTCCTAGAATCTCCATCGGAGGATATTTTGAAATTAGTTGGCTATTAATCACTTTGAATAAGTATTTTATTGCAATGTAAAGATGATATGTATCTAAAGTTCCAGATAATCCATCAGTTTGGTCAATTTTATGTCATGGGTGATTTGCACCATTCATTTAGTCACTTCAAGGTGGAATATACGAAATTTTAGTATGCAATATAATGTATCTTATGTACATACTTTTTGTACTATTTTATGAATCCTTTTTACAAATTAATACATTGGAAAGGACGGATTTAATTCCTTCCATGCTGATAAGCCCCCCGCGAGATTAAATACAGAACACAGTCCAGCCTCACGCAATAAGTGAGTTGCGACTACTGAATCAATCCCTCTTCGACAAAGGACAATTACATCTTTCTCCCTATTATCAGAGTTTAGATAATGCATTGTTTGATTCCCATCTCTAGATAACTCCTTTCGCAAATCATGGAGTGGAATATTCACTAGTGCGGCTGTGTGCTGCGAAAAATCAACGAGGGGCAGTTCAGTTAGACTAGTGGTATATACACCATCAAGTATACTAAACGAAATCATGCCAAACTGTACTCTTGAGCGCACATCTAAGATAATATGCTTCTTGCCAGTTTCCAGATAGCCTGAGGAATATTGACGAGCTGAAATAACATTATCTTCGTCCAAGTCCCCTCCAATATAGCACTTTGCTTCTTGATCTGCTAATTGTCGATAGGATTGCAATGTGATCTCGGTATCCATGAGAGAGGTTATACTGGGAGTGTCACCACATATTGCACATTGTTTATCTCGTCCAGGTAATTCGAAACAATGTGTTTCAGCATGAGCACAATCGAAAAATAACTGACGTCCAAATAAATTCGTTAAACGATCGCTACTATTTTCAACGTCAACTATAAGCTTCAAAGTTTCAATAGCCTCCCAACAACCTATCATTCCAGGAACTGGTCCGAGTACACCTGCATTAGCGCAGCTTCTGCACATTTCTGCGAATGACGGTGATGGATAGATGCACCTATAGCACGCTGTAACTTTAGGATTTATCACAGTTAATTGTCCTTCCATTCCAACTGCTGATCCTGATATGAATATTTTCCCCAGTAACACGCAGGCATCATTGATAATGTAACGTGCTTCGAAGTTGTCCGTGGCGTCGACCACAAGATCATACCCTGATATAATACGAACTGCATTATCCGTTGACAATTTTTCTTCAAAAGCAACATGATTGAGTGACGAATTTAATTCAAGAAGTCTTTCAATCGCTGACAATGACTTATTTTTACCCTCATTGCTCTCTTGATGAATAATCTGTCTGCATCGAAAATATCGCTATGTCAACAAACTGTACTCAATGCAACATTCAAAAATTGTGAAAGACAAACCTGTGAAGATTACTTCGATCTACCAAGTCGTGGTCAACAATACCGAGAGTAACACCACTACTAGCTAAATAGAGAGCTACAGTGGATCCTATACCTCCTGCTCCCACAATAAGCACCTTGCTGTCAATTATTCTCTGCTGACCGGAAGATCCAATAGTAGCCAAGAGCATCTGGCGACCATACCGCTGCAAAACTTCGCCTTTCGAGTGCATTCTAACGAGTGTGCATTGGACAGAACTGGGAACAGCTTGTCCTCCATATTGTACAATAATATAAGTGTAGAAGTATTTGCATATCCTGGATATTGTCAGTCAGGGCTCCTTTTCAATTCTACAAGTTACTTTTATAAACACTGCAGACCTAGTTAAAACTATCGATTACTATTCCTTAATTGGAACAGGGGGCTTTGCTCTTGCCAGTCAGTCGTATGATGATTTTGCAATTTGCAACCTTTTATTAAACAATATACCCACTTCAGCATACTGCATGTTTGGGTTTGGCACGATACAATACTGTTTTCGCACTTTTGTACCAGTCAAGAATACTCAGAACCTCAAGAAGAAATGCTCTTTAACTATCTGAAGCATGATCTGGTCCGGGTTGTTCCGTTGAGCTTTTTGGTTGGGGCATCCATGGAATTTTTTATGATCAAAACAGGTTTTTACGAAATTGTAACACGGAAGGAGGCAGAGAGAAGGGCAGAATATATTGCTGAGGAACAGCAAAGATTAGAGAGAATCAAACGTCTTAACCTGGACAAATATCTGCAAAACGGTGCAAATGTGAATCAGGAAGGAAGTGATAAACACTAGAACATAATGCATAATTTCTTTCCTTCTGTTTCTATAATGTAGCTATTTGTATATATATATATACTAACTTAAGCGCGATTTGTAATCCATATAATTAATAACAACTTTCTCAGATTTCTTCCATCTACTAATACGCATTTCAACAAACATTAAAAAAAAACATCAACCAACGTTGATCCCTACCCACAACATCCCAGACCAAAGCGAAACTTGGAGGGCCGAGAATAATTGTGAGAAGAGTGTAACTGTACAAGATAAACGTAATATTCTTCACAGAGCACCATGCAACCAAACATGCGAGAAATGTCATCATCGCAACTTGTTCAATGCATAGAATTGTGAAATTTAGTATACCCATTTTGCTCAAATACGGCATAATATGCGCTACAGGCATTTATGCCTCGTTGCTGCTTCTGTGGTCATCGCCACGTTCATCATCTCGACTATCGTCATTTCGATTTTCGTCTTCACGATCGTCGCCTCGGCGGTCTCTACGATCACGATCAGCATCACGATCATCATTATCGCGGTCCTTAGAACCTGATCTTTTGTCATCACGTTCATCTCTCACTTTCATTTCATCCGGCGTTTTCCTTCGATCCTTAGCGATAACAACAGTAATTCTATTGCCATCAATCTCACGACCACGAAGACGATCCATTGCATCCTCAGCATCTCTATGGTCCGCAAACTCAACAAAACCGAAACCTTTGGGGCGCTTTGTGGCAAAATCCTAAACATACAGCCATCATGACACATCAGTTTGGTGAAACGGTCTGTATAAATCAACGTACCGTAGGGATGTAGGCGTCATTAACCTTACCATACTTTTCGAACATTCTTCTCAACTCATTTGAACGGATATTTGTCGGAAGATTCCTCACCAATAGTGACATTGGGCGTGTAGCTCTGCGACGATCTCTACTGCGGTCACGACTGCGGTCACGACTACGATCGCGGCTTCTACGGTCACCACGACGTCCATTATCACGGCCACGACTGCGACTGCGACTGGGACTTCTTCCACGGCTCTCACGGCGACCCTCACGGTCGCGATCGCTCCTCTCTCTTCCTCTCCCGTAAGATGACATTTATTGTATTAATATTGAAGATCAATAATAAAAAAATTCACAAAATAGGGTGAACGGCTGAATCACAGGTTGGACTGAATTTTAGATACGATAGGTTGATGTTGATGATGATGATGATGATTCAAGATGCAAGATGCCAGAGATGCAAGATGTGGGTCCCAGATGCCAGATGAAGAAAATATGCTTCGAAAAACAATAATTCAATAATTCGATGCTCAACACAAAAAACACGATTATTTCTAGATTTTTCAAACGCTCGTCCGTCTATTTGTGTGTCTCATACACAGCAGTGTCGTGTCAAGCTGATTATTTTATGATCTACGTAGAATCATATTGTACCATCGTACTGGTCCATTCTTGTCTCCCAAACTGTTACTACTTGTTTTGTGCATAGCTATGGGCGACTATGCTAATTCGTTTTATTCAGTTTTGGCGTGATGCCATCAGTCATCCTTTCGCATGGAATGCTGTGGTGTTTCTGTTCGCTTATTCTTTCGTAATCAATATCTTATTTGGTCATCGCACCTTTTGGAGAACCACTTCAGCATTTACCAACATCTTCAATTCCATGAGAAGGAAAGTGAATAAACTCTTTGGCAGTAGACATGGACCAAAAAGCATGAGTTACTACCCACCAGTTATTTGGAAGGAGGGGCCAAAACAAACAATTTCAACAACAAAATCATCTCTTTCTAACAAACTTGATGACAACAGCTTTTTGCATTGTCTTACATTTCTCTCACCCGTAGATATTTTATCCATGGAATGTGTATCCAAAGCCTCTAAAACTCTATGCTCTCAAAATCATTTGTGGCATG
>JACCEA011785683.1_pt1 | contig 10974 bp, 8 predicted proteins | sample 7449851 | NCBI WGS metagenome assembly JACCEA01 (sample SAMN15323453, study PRJNA562643) | freshwater metagenome | isolation source: river surface water | place: USA:Blue River Watershed | collected 2017-08-18 | reverse complement strand
TACAGAAGGGTCTTCGAGACCTTCCATATCACTAAGTTCCAACTCAAGGGCCTTGGTACTTAATTGAATTTCTAAAAGTGAAAGTAATAAAGAAGCAGAAAAAGAAATTAAGCTAATCGCAAAAACAATATTTGCAGCTAACATATACTGAACATAAATAAGGTACATACAAAGGATGCATCCTAAAAAAGTAACCACGCCAAGTGCTTGCATATTTTTAATAAGCTTTAAGCGGTAGCGCAAATTTTTTATTTGCCCGTGTATGATTTGTTTTTGCTCTTGATTTTGGTATTTATCATGCAAGCTTCTAACCCTACTACTGAGTGCTAAAAACCTGTTGGTATAGGCTAGCATAATCAAACTAATGGCCGGAAAAAGAAGGGCTGGTGTATTAAAACTAATTTCCATGATACAAAGTAAGCAAGAATTTTAACGCAAACCTATTTGACTTTTAACATCGTATGCACCTGTTGCACAGACATGTTTTGCAACCTCGCATAATATACCCCAGCAGGAAGACTACCAGAATCAAATACAACCGTATAGGTTCCAGCAGCATAGTCACGATCCGTTAAATTCGTAATTACGCGTCCTAACATATCCATCACCTGAATAAGGGTGTGTCCACCAGCTGTTTTAAAGGAGATAACCGTTTTACTAGTAAATGGATTAGGGTAATTATGCACTAAGTCTTCGCCCGATAAATTAACGGCTTTCTTACATGCTGCTGCATTTACAAGTGGAAGTGTTTGAAAATTTTTGAGCATAATTTGCTGTAGGTCGGTATCTGAAACGCAAAGCCAATTGGATAGTAGCGTGGCATATACACTTCTAAAGTCAAATTCAAAAGGTACATTTTCCCCAACCGTAACGTTAGCGCCAAATTTAGGCGTAGCCCCTAATACACCAGGAATTACATTTTTTCCAAAAACAAATAATGGCGCCGCTGCACCATGGTCGGTGCCGGAACTACCATTGGATTTAACGCGTCTACCAAATTCAGAAAATGTCATACCCGCCACACGATCATCTACACCTAAAAATTTAAGGTCTTTTTGAAAAGCCCTAATCGCATCACTTACTTTACCTAATAATGTTGCATGTGCACCAGTGGTGGTGTCTGTAGCATTTACTTGAACCGCGTGGGTGTCAAAGCCGCCAAAATTAACCATGTATACACGCGTTTTTAAACCACCCTTAATAAGTCGCGCAACAATTTTTAATTGATCTGCCAAAGAATTACTTGTTGGATAGGTTACTTGTGTTGGCACTTTGGCTGCAGCATCTTTTATAACGGATGCATACTGCTGTGTTTGTTGCGCCACCATGCGCACGAAGTTTAATTCTTTTCCGGCGGGGGTATTAGGCGCCGTATCACGAACGCCATTGATTAAATTATAAAAACTAGATGTGTTACTAATGCTCATGCCCATACTTACTGCAGGGCCCTGAAATGTTAATGATGTAGCAGAACCAATTTGAATCGCTAATGGATCTGTCATTGTAGCATTGGGATATCCATTGGGAAAATTTGGAAACTCGGCATCTAAAAATCTTCCCGCCCATCCACTATTGACAACCGTATTACTATCACTCGCACTCATCCAAATATCGGTAGCCCTAAAGTGAGAAAAACTTGGTTGCGGATAACCCACAGATTGTACAATATTTAATTCGCCATCGTCATACATGGCCTGAAGACCAGTCATAGCAGGGTGTAAGCCAGCTTTGGTAACGCCTGATAATTTCAAAACTTTATCTTCCGGAATATAAATGTTAGTACGCGCTTTTACATAATTAGCAAAATTATCGAGCGGAATCACCATATTCAATCCATCATTACCGCCATTTAATTGAATGATAACAAGTACGTGATCATTTTCGATAGCGGCAGGAAGCAAGAGTGATTGTGCAATGGGATCTTCTGCTCCAAATGCCTTAAATGAAAATCCACCCACAAGCGATGGTATCACTACGCCAGCGGGGACAGTATTTTTTAAGAAATCTCTACGTTTCATGGGGGGATGATTTTAGGCTAGTTGATACTCGGCTAGATTCATTAAATATTTTATAAGGTCGCGTATTTTAGTACGAACCGATGTGGTATTGGCAGCGTTGGTTGGTGTTGATATGTATAAATCCCAGGCCTGCGTCCAATAAATATCTAGGCTTTGACCATTTAGTAAGATGTCTTTTTTTAGCTGCGCCTTTGATGCAGCAGAGATATCAAGCCCGAGTAAGCGTTCTGTTAATTCTGCAATAAATGCATTTGGATCGCCAGGATTAGCAAAGGTTTTTGCATAGGCAAGTGTATCAAGTTGAATTTTTTTACTATTAAACGTATAACCGTTAACTAGTAGCGTATCCGTAAACTGATTACGCTTTGGTAACGTATCACTATTGATCCAGATTTCATTGAATTGAGGCTCTTGGTAATAAGCCTTCCATCCACTTACATCAGGAGGATCGCCTAAGTTTTGTTGCATATTACTAAGCCAACTAACCATGTAATTATAAAATCCATAATTGGTTACATAATCTGTATCAGGCTGAAAAACAATTTCCGATTCTCTGCAAAATCCAATCACCAGTTCGGCAGGGCTTTTAATAACACAACCTCTAGACAAAGTATCAAAAAAATGTTCGCTTTTTAAAAGCATATCTAAGACCGGAAGTATTTCATAATTACTGGAGCGAAATAAATTAGCGAGTGGTGTAATAATATTTTGCTCGACTGTATCATCAATATCATAATACACAAACCACCTGTAAAGCCTTCTGCACATGTATTTGGCCACTTCTTGCGTAGCAAAAATCATATTTAGCAAATCATCTAATTCCTGTTCCCCTGCTGTAGCAGTATTACGACCGGTGATAACTGTGTTATTATAAAAAGATGAAAATGTTTTATTACCAGCGTCATGTCTAGATGCAGTAAAATAAGCACTTAATGTGGTCGCATTATTTCGCCATCCTGTTAATACCCTGGCTGCCGCTTTTACATCCGCCTCTGTATACAAAGAGTCTGGCCCTTTACCGCAACAAAAAAGTTCTTGAATTTCACGCGCGTAGTTTTCATCGGGCGCAGTGAGCGTATTATACTGCCCATTTAAATAAACGAGCATACCCGGATCAAGGGTTATATTTTTTGTAAGTGTTTTGAAATTCCCAAGTGCACTGGTGCGCAGCAAATGATGATGTTTGTAAACGTATTGCGCATTGCTAATGTCATTGGTTTCAGTGGCAAAATGATTGTGCCAAAAAAGCGTCATTTTTTCACGAATACTCCTGTCTTGATTAATAAGATTTCCAACCCACCATTTTTTAAATGATGCCCGTCTATAACTAGCAATGGTGCCATCATTGTTAATATCACCCACCCAAGTGCTTCCCGCTGCAATATTTGTATCAGGAACGAGAGTAGTAGCTGCTACTACATATTCTTTAACCGGAGGCGCCGGCAACGGCGCCGTAGGATTCAATAATTCACCAACAACCTGTGTAACAGATTTGCCAGAGAAATAAGCCATATCGGCTTTTGTGGCACCAAAAAGGGTTCTTCGTAAAAGATGCCTGAGTTCAGGTGCCCCAAAACTACCAGCATAGGGTTGCAAGCCTGTAGTTGGAGGTGGGGTATACTCAGTGAATCTGTTTTTTTCCATAGTAAAAGGGGGGCTTTACAGTATAAATCGAGTATTAAAATACTGAATTAATACGTCAATCTTACTGTTTTTCCCCTTTTTTTTACCTAAATTAGAGGTACTATCAAACCAAGTCTATGACCGAGCAAGTTATTATTGCGGGTTGCCTTCAAAATGATGCTGCTGCACAAAGGGAGCTATTTAATAGGTATAGCCCCAAAATGCTAAGCGTTTGCTACCGGTTTGCACAAAATAGAGAAGATGCAGAAGACATGCTGCAAGAAGGGTTTATTAAGGTTTTTACACAAATACATACGTTTCAAAACAAGGGTTCATTTGAGGGTTGGATTAGGCGCATTATGGTTCACACCAGTATCAATTTTTTGAAAAAGTATAAAAAATTTACGGAGAGTTTAGATTTGACAAGTGCTGAAAATTTAGAAGTAAAGGAAGAATCTATTGCTTCTATCATGCAGTCTAAACAAATAGTTGAATGCATCAGACTTTTGCCAATTGGCTATAAAACGGTGCTCAATTTATTTGCAATAGAAGGCTATAGCCATAGAGAAATTAGCACATTATTAGACATCGAAGAAAGCACAAGTAGAAGCCAATACACTAGGGCTAAAACAATGCTTTCAAATATTTTAATTAAGAAAAGAATTATTGATGCACCCAAAGAGAAATTTGAGTTGTTGTCGGTGATACCAAAATAATTACGTGAAGCGGGCAGATATGGAAAAGAGGAATCAATTAGATGCTTTTGAGGAGTTTATACTTGACGAGGTAAACGAACACAAGATGTACCCATCTAGTCGTGTCTGGACCAACATACGTACAGAAGTGCATGGGAATAAATCATGGCCAGCCCTTACCATCATTGCTTTAACGGTACTTGTAGCGCTTACGGTTTCTACATTTATTGCAACACAAAAATCCGCACCGGTTGTGCTTACGAGTAATCGTTTGAAGCCAAAAAACACAAGCCAGTCTCTTGAAAAACCTTTTACAACTTATCAATCTAGTGCGCAAATGATAGCTTCAAAACCTACCATAAAAACGCAGGTTACAAAAGCTTCGCCTACTATGCCTTCGCGTGTTAGGGATGTTGAACCTACGATCACGTTGTCAACTTCGAATGCAAGCAATGAAATTCATATAAACAATACTTTGGATGAAACTGAATCACTAACGGATACTAAATCAGAAAGCCTTGAAGCAGCAAATATTGTTACAAGTATTGACCCCTTAAATAAAATAAAAAACACTTCTCTTTTACCTGTACTTATACATGCACAGGTCAATCATAATCTTGAACTTGCCGCTAGTACTACTCAAGTTCAAAAAAAGAGAAAATACAGCGTTCAATTTTACGCTACACCTTCTGCCAGCTTTAGGGTGCTCAATGATCAAAAAGTAAAGGAATTAATTCAACCTTCACTGATTGCCATTCCAATCAATTCGCCTGTTGTCCAAACCACAACATTTAATCAGGCGGTGAGACATAGACCTGATATTGGATTAGAACTTGGATTTACATTCAATTATCCAGTTACTAAAAGATTACAATTCAAAACAGGACTTCAACTGAATATCAGACAATACCAGATTGATACCTATGAAACCGGTGCCAATGCTGCTACCCTTGCCTTAGTGAATGGCGGTAGAGTGCAAAATATTTCTGTAATGTCGAGCTACAATAACAATGTTGGCTTTAGGGCGGCACAACTTAATAATAAGGTATACCAGTTAGCCCTGCCTATTGGACTCGATTACCAGCTTTTAAGGTTTAAGAAATTTGGCATTCATACTCAGGCTACCATTCAGCCTACTTACAATGTCAATAAAAATGTTTACCTACTTTCTGCAGATTATGCAAATTATGCCGCTGGCAATGACTACGTACGCAAATGGAATATGAATACCAGTGTTGGTATTCAATTTAGCTATCAAAAAGGCAATACCATTTGGCAGTTAGGGCCACAAATCAGATACCAAGCACTTCCCACTTACAACAATCCTTATCCCATCAAAGAAAATTTGATTGATTACGGCTTCCGAATAGGTTGGAGCAAACAGTTTAAGTAATTTTACGGCATGAAATCAGTATTCATTGCATGCATTGTTTGCGTGATCGCAAGCGCCTGCAACAATAATAAAGTGTCCACCAATACGGGCAATACAAGTTCTGATACCACCAGCTTTTATCCAATTGCTGCCTATTTTAAAAGTCAATTAAAACATTTTGATAGTCTTGGGGCTAGGTATAGTATTGTTACAACAGAAGGCACCATTAAAGATAGCATTGTAGCAGATGGCGCTTCAATTACATCGATTGTGCATTCATTTATTGAATCCGATATAAGCGATAGTATCCAAAAAAAGAATTACAAAGAATCAGTATTTAGAGACGCAGGGACTGCCAGTTTTAATATCAATTATACGCCATTTAATAATGACGTTCCGGTTAGAAATATTGATATCTTAATGGATGAACAAACATCACTTATTAAACGAGTTTTTATTAGAAAACAGTTTACCAGTAAAGACACAACAAGCACAGAGCAATTGAGCTGGAAAACGAATGAGGGCTTTACTAGGTCCATAAGTAAAGAAACGACTAAGGGATACTTACTCAACAAAACGATTGCTGTTCGCGTTATACTTCCATAAATGACCCAAGAGCAGTACCAACAATTAGCACACAAATTACCGGCAGACCCTGGCATCTATAAATACTATGATGCAAAGGGGGTACTGATTTATGTAGGTAAGGCAAAATGTCTTAAAAAAAGAATTGCTTCTTATTTTACAAAAAATCAAAGCAGTTTTAAGACCATCGAGCTGGTTCAAAAAATTGATCGTATTGAATTTACCATTGTTGACTCGGAGCAGGATGCATTGCTACTAGAGAACTCCTTAATTAAGCAGTACAAGCCTCGCTACAATATTTTATTAAAAGATGACAAAGGCTATCCGTATTTAGTCATCAAAAAAGAAAGGTTCCCGCGCGTTTTTTCGACTTGGAAAAAATACAATGACGGATCCATTTACCTTGGCCCCTTTACCTCTAAAGGAACCATCAGAGAAGTGTTAAGTTTTATCAAGCAGTTTATTCCACTACGCACTTGTAAGCTTAATTTGAGCCAAGAAAATATCGACAAACAAAAATTTAAGCCTTGCCTAGAATACCATTTAGGTAATTGTTTGGCCCCCTGCGCTGCATTACAAACAGAAGCAGATTACAATGATAGTTTAGAGCAGTTAAAAGGTTTACTAAAAGGCAACATGAGTCAACTCATGAACCATCTAAAAAAAGAAATGCAAGCGCATGCAGAGGCCCTCGATTTTGAAAAAGCAGCCCAGCTAAAAAACAAAATGGATCTCTTACTTACTTACCAAGAAAAATCGGTGGTAGTAGGTAAGCACTTTTCTAATTTAGACGTGTTTTCGATTATAAAAGACGGTAAACTAGCCTATGTCAATTACCTGATGGTTCAAAACGGAAGTATCATACAAACCCATACGGTTCCATTAGAAGGTAAATTAGATGAGCCCGAAGATGAACTGCTTTGTTTTGCTATTGAAAGAATAAGAGCCGACTTTAATAGCCTTAGTACCGAAATTATTGTTCCCTATCCGGTCGACTATTTTGATAAAAACATTACCATCACTGTTCCCAAACTTGGAGACAAAAAAAAGTTACTCGACCTCTCCATTAAAAACGTTACTTATTTTACCAGAGAGCTGCAACTTAAAAAAATATTGCAACTTGAAGGTAAAACGCCATCTGAAAAAAAATCTGTACTCACCGAACTACAATCTTATTTGCATTTACAGGAAATGCCTACCCATATCGAATGTTTTGATAACTCAAACTTTCAGGGAAGCTTTCCCGTATCCGCAATGGTATGTTTTAAAGACGGCATGCCTAGCAAAAAAGATTACCGCCATTTTAATGTAAAAACCGTAGAAGGCATCAACGACTTTGCCACTATGAAAGAAGTGGTGTATAGAAGGTATAAAAGAGTACAGGAAGCAGGTGATCCTATGCCGCAGCTGATTGTAATTGATGGAGGAAAGGGGCAGTTAAGCGCCGCGCTAGAAAGCATAGAAGCCTTAGGGCTCACTGGCAGCACAACCCTTGTAGGTCTTGCTAAAAATGAAGAAGAACTATTTTTTGCAGGTGATAGCCAGTCCTTAAAATTACCTTGGGATAGTGATAGTTTAAAACTACTAAGAGGCATCAGAGATGAAGTGCACCGTTTTGGTATTACGTTTCATAGAAACCAAAGATCCAAAGGCACTTTTACAACTGCGCTAGAAAACATTGAAGGCATTGGACCAGCCACAAGAGAAATTCTTCTTAACCAATTTAAATCGGTGGCAAATATTAAAAGAGAGCCTACCCAAAATATTGCTGCACTTATTGGCGCCAAAAAAGCTGCCGCGCTTCAAAAATTTTTTGAGGCCAACCCATAAAAAAAGGGACTTGAAAAGTCCCTTTTTTTATTACGATGTTTTACAATTAGTAAGACCATAAGTCTTGTTCGTAATTGAAAATTCTTTCTTTAATATTTTCACCTTCTAATAATCTAAAGAGCGGGTTCTTAATCATTTGACTAATGAACTTGTCGTTAGGATTGTTATTACTAGATTTTACAATGTAGCTTGAGAAGAAACGGCTTTCAAACAGCTCTTCCCATGTCATACGGCCCGCATAGTTTTTTGGATTGTAGACCATATACTTATTAAGGGTCTTGCGTAAATCAGGATAGTATATCCAAAACAAAGTTTTAGTTGTAGGCTTGTTGTTGATCATGATTTTTGCAACAGGTGCAATACCAATGATTCTGCAAAAAAGTCTACTCGCCTCTTTGTCAACAATCCACTGCTCTTTTAAACGGAATGTATAAATAGAATCTGGATTTGGGGCAAACTTGGTATCAAAAATAACAGTGGTGTCATAAACATTTGGGAAATTGGCATTTTGAACCAAAATGGTGTCAAGCTTTCCTTTCATCATTTTTGTAATGTCGTCGTAAGCTAACTGCTTGGTAAAACGGTCGTCTCCACCTTCTGCAGAAAACGCTGCAACGCTGTCATTTTGAATCGCACTTAATAAGATAGAAAAGAAACGTTGGTCTCCAGTATTATCTTTACCAGGATAAATGAATGATTGATTCATCTTTTCTCTAGCGTCAATTTCACGCCAAATAAACTCTGAATACAAAAAATCATCTTCTCTTAAATACTCGTACTCTAATGGATTTTTTGATCGGTTTGTTTTACGATCAGAGACAGTTTCATTGCGCAAGCTTTTTGCAACGACTTCTCCAAAACCACCAACGATAGTAGTATCAACCGTTTTGGTTGGCTTTGGCGCCACCGCATTAGTATTGTTACTAGGTGCCACTACAGGCGCGCCTGTAGGAGTAGCAGTTTGAGTGCCTGTTTTTTTGGTTGTATCAACAGCAGAGGCTGTTTTTTTGCCTTTTAAATTACCAAAGCCTTGTGCAACAGCACCAAAACTTATGGAAGAAATAGCAACACCAATTAATAATACTTTTTTCATAGTAACCTGCTTTATTGCAATATGAACGTTATGTTTTGATCTAATTTTCTAGTGCCACCACCTGGCTCCAATACTTTAATTTCACCAATGGTAACGGTAGTTCCAGCTTGACATCTTCTAATAAGCGTCTGTGCTGATGCGTCTTTAAATGAAGCACTATTTACTTCGGCAAATTCAGGTTCATCAAAACCTTTACCTGTACAAATGAGCATGAATGACATTACTTTATAAGCAACTCCTTCAAATACGAAATCTCTTAACTCTGCAATAGCACCACTTTGCACACGAAATACGTTTGCTGGCATAGCACCACCTGCGCTACCGCCTACTACAACAATTGGATCTGGTACACGCTTAACAGGAATGGCAATACGTTGTATATTTTTCCCGTCATTAGCCACCACGTTAACTGTACCTAATTGTGTACATGTAACAATGTATTGACCTGGGCCAGCTTTTCGTAATGAAGCACCTGCACCTTCGATAGATACGTTTACTTTTTCGTCACCACCGCCACCTGTTACACTCAATGGGTTTTCTAACCCTTTGTAAAACACGCGTGTTTTATCGGTAGAAACGGTTAATCCAGCAGGTATACCCACTGTATATTTAATTTCTTTTTCTACAACAGCTGTTGTACCATCAGGTTTTGCGTAAGAAATTCTTACACGCTTAATGCCAGCACCAGAGCCACCAACACGTGTTTTGTACTCTGCAGTACCTTCTGCATTGAGTGCCACATTAGCCCCATCAATAGTAATAGATGGTTGCGCTGCTTTACTAAATGCACCAATACCAGCTGTAATAACAAGCTCTTCACCTGGCATTAAATATTGTGTATTGGTTCCAGCAAAAGCTTGGAACTGATCGTAAATAATTTCTACTTGACCAATTTGCTTATGACAAAACTCAACTGCTTTTGATTCAGAGTTTCTTACATCATTCTGAAATTTACTCAATATTGTAATGGCTGCAATCGTTGGTGTCATATGAAAATAAGCGTAAGCCCAATCATTTTTTCCTGCTTCACTAGAAGTAGGAGGAATGGTTAAATCAAGTGGCAATCCCACTTCAATTTCTTTTTTCATTTCTGGATCAATACTTAACAACTGCTCCTTGTAAGCTTTTAGTTTTTCGTAAAGCTCTTTACCTTTTCCTTTTCCTTCTGGAGCTTGCTGCACCAATAATCGCGTTCCAGCATCTAAATCATCTTCTTTATATTCTTCTTTACCATCTACTGTTTTAAGACCAGACTCTTTTTTAAGTTCTTGCTTAAGTCCTTCAATGTAGTTGTATAACTCGTCAGATATTTTTCTTGCTTGTTGCGCTTTGGGTTCCCAAATCGCTGCTTTCTCTCTTGAAGTTGGATCTTCGAGCTTTGCTTTAAATGATTTGAAGATCTCTTCATTTTTTTGCTCAGCAACACCGCTCGCAATCATCAAACTGCGATCTACGGTTTTAAAAGCGTTTAAAATTTCGGCCGAAACATTCAGTGCCAATAGTGCAGTAAGCACAAGGTACATCATGTTAATCATTTTCTGCCGCGGTTCCTTAGGTAGTGACATATTGTACTATTTAGGTAGTCTTATTAATAATGAGTTTTAAATCTTGGTTGGTTACTATCTACCCTGCATCGCAGTTAACATGTTACCATATACTTGATTTAATTTACCCAAATTATTAGCAAGGGCACCAATTTGTTCTTTTGCTTTTAATGCATCTTCTGCAGTACCGTTCATTGCTTCAGAAGCTTGCGCT
>JACCEA011079149.1_pt1 | contig 10975 bp, 7 predicted proteins | sample 7449851 | NCBI WGS metagenome assembly JACCEA01 (sample SAMN15323453, study PRJNA562643) | freshwater metagenome | isolation source: river surface water | place: USA:Blue River Watershed | collected 2017-08-18 | reverse complement strand
CTGCGATGGCGTAGGTGCCGCCACTGGTGAGTGCATCGCTGGTATTGGTCGGAAATTCACACACCTCGCCTGTGGGCACACGCAAACCCGCGGTGCCTGATTCGAGGGCTCGCAACATGATGCCGTGCCCAGGCAAGATGAAGCCACCTAGAAATTTGCCACTCGCATCAATCGCTTCTACGGTGACAGCTGTGCCCACCATCACCACCACCATCGGTTGAGGCGCGCCACCATTGACATGCCGGAGCATGCGGGCATGCGCACCAATCATGGCCACCCAGCGGTCAGCACCCAAACGTGTGGGGTGGTCATAGCCATTGGTCAAGCCCGCTTCTGCGGCAGAAGACACGGCCCAATGGGGTGTGATGTCCCACAACTCCATTTGCTCTTCCACGCGGCGGCGAATGGCCTCGCCGGCGACGATGCAGCCCAGCATGTGCGTGGGTTCAGGCAGCTCTCGCCAATCTTCATCTGCCAATCGATCGATGTTTTCTAAAAACACCGCACCGCTGCCCAGCAGCTTGGCACCGGGCGCGGGGCTGTCGTACAGTCCCCATTTGAGCCGTGTGTTCCCTACGTCGAGAGCAAGAAATGTCATAGGTATTTGATTTAGTTCTGACGCCATGGCAGGCCGCGCATACGCCAGCCGCCTTGGGTACCACGATGCCCCTCGGCATTGGCATCACCTTCGAATCCCTCGAGGATGTTGTAGGCCTCTAACCCCAACTCGGTGGCGCGTTTAGCGGCGGCAATGGAGCGCACACCGCTGCGGCACAACAGCACTACTTTTTTGCCGTTGGCAGCAGCTTTAACGCCTTCGTCAAATGCGGGGTTCATGGCCATGCCAGGCCATTGTTTCCAAGGCACCGCCACGGCACCGGGAACAAATCCAACCCAAGCCAGTTCAGCCTCGCTGCGCACATCGACCAACACTGCTTGACCTGACTGCATCCAATCGTAGGCAATGTTGGGGGTGACATCACCCGCATAGCCCTGCTCGTTATTGCTCATAGTTGTAAAGCTCAATCAATTCGGCCTTCAGTATAGAAGCGAGCGGTCTCGCAGGAGACAAATTCTGATGTTTTGCGGCACAGGCCTAGGGCAAACCCACCCCACACAACTGCTGTAACGCATAAGAATCGCAGCTCCCATTCCTGTCTTTGACAAAACCCTAGGAGACTTTCGATGACCGATACCAAAAAGACAACCGCCCGCCGCAACGTACTGAAGGGCACAGCCGCTGCTGCCGCTGGCGTGGTCGCAGCCCCCATGGTGGCTGCGCAAACCGGCCCCATCAACATGCGCTGGCAAAGCACATGGCCTGCCAAGGACATCTTCCACGAGTACGCCCTCGACTACGCGAAGAAAGTCAACGACATGACTGGCGGCGATTTGAAGATTGAGGTACTGCCCGCTGGCTCAGTGGTGCCTGCGTTCGGTTTGCTAGAAGCTGTGTCTAAGGGCACTCTGGATGGCGGTCACGGCGTGTTGGGCTACCACTACGGCAAGCAAAACGCCTTGGCCTTGTGGAACTCTGGCCCTGCCTTCGGTATGGACGCCAACATGATTTTGGCTTGGCACAAATACGGCGGCGGCGCTGAACTGTTGGCCAAGTTGTATGCCTCGATCGGCGGCAACGTGCAATCGTTCTTGTACGGTCCTATGTCAACACAACCTCTGGGTTGGTTCAAAAAGCCAATCACCAAGTCATCCGACTTCAAAGGCTTGAAGTTCCGCACCAACGGTTTGGCGATTGACTTGTTCACCGCCATGGGCGCTGCTGTGAACGCCTTGCCAGGCGGCGAAATCGTGCCAGCGATGGACCGTGGTTTGTTGGACGGCGCTGAGTTCAACAACGCCACCTCTGACCGCATCTTGGGCTTCCCCGATGTGTCGAAGGTGTGCATGTTGCAAAGCTTCCACCAAAGTGCTGAAACCTTCGAGATCATGTTCAACAAGACCAAGTACGACGCATTGCCAGCCAAGATGAAAGCCATCATTGCCGGTGCAACAGAAGCCGCCTCTGCAGACATGTCTTGGAAGGCTGTGGATCGCTACTCGAAAGACTACGCTGAGTTGCAAAACAAAGACAAGGTCAAGTTCTACAAGACACCGGATGCGATTTTGCAAGACCAACTGAAAATTTGGTCTGAAATTGTGGAGAAGAAGTCTGCAGAAAACCCACTGTTCAAAGAGATCGTGGCCTCACAAAAGGCCTTCGCTCAACGTGCAGTGAAGTGGGACCAAGACACCAATATCAACCGTCGCATGGCGGTCAACCACTTCTTCGGCGCGAAGAAGGCCTAAACACTTGTAGCTCTTAGGAGTTCTTGGGTTTTCACCATCAGCCATCCGAACAGTTTCGGGTGGCTGATTTTTTGAGTTAGCACATCATGCAAAAACTACTACTCACCATCGACAAAATCAGCACACAGGTTGGACAAGTGTTTGCTTGGCTGATCTTTTTGCTTACCCTCATGATCACTTGGGAGGTCGTGTCGCGCTACGCGTTTGACAACCCGCACCCTTGGGCGTTTGACGTCATGAGCATGATGTACGGCACTTTGTTCATGATGGCCGGTGCTTACACCCTGTCTAAAAACGGGCATGTGCGCGGCGACGTGTTGTACGGTTTTTTCACACCACGCTTGCAAGCGGGTTTGGATTTGGCCTTGTACATCATCTTTTTTATTCCAGGCATCGTGGCCTTGGCTTGGGCTGGTTACAACTTTGCCGGCGAGTCATGGGCCATCAACGAACACTCCAACGTGACGGCCAACGGGCCGCCCGTGTACCCTTTTAAAACCATCATCCCGATTGCTGGCTTGCTATTACTGCTGCAAGGCTTCGTGGAAATCGTGCGTTGCGTGGTTTGCCTACAGAACGGCGAATGGCCAGACCGCGGTGACGACGTGGACGAAGTGGACGTCGAAAAACTCAAAGAAATGGTTCACGTGAAAGACGAAGACATCGCCAAGCTCGATGTGTACGTCACTGGCGAGCAGGGAGCGCACAAATGAAAAAAGAAATTTGGTTTGGCCTGAGCATCATGGCCATGGTGGTGCTGGCAGCCTTTGTGCTGCTGCCGCCAGTGGCAGAGATGACCAACGGCCACTTAGGCTTATTGATGTTGGCTTTGGTCGTGGTGGCCATCATGTTGGGTTTCCCAACCGCTTTTACCCTGATGGGCATGGGCATGATCTTCGCGTGGCTGGCGTATCGAGCACAAAACCCAGAATTGGCCGTGACGCAAACCTTGGACTTGATGGTGCAACGCACCTATTCAGTCATGTCCAACGATGTGCTGATTTCAATCCCGTTGTTTGTGTTCATGGGCTACCTCATTGAACGCGCCAACTTGATTGAGAAGCTGTTCAAGAGCTTGCACTTGGCGATGAACCGCGTGCCGGGCTCTTTGGCCGTAGCCACGATCGTGACTTGTGCCATCTTCGCAACAGCCACTGGCATTGTGGGCGCTGTGGTGACCTTGATGGGCTTGTTGGCCTTGCCCGCCATGTTGCGTGCAGGTTATAGCGTGCAGCTGTCGGCTGGTGCAATTACCGCAGGCGGTTGTTTGGGGATTTTGATTCCGCCTTCCGTCATGTTGATCGTTTACGGTGCAACCGCTGGTGTGTCGGTGGTCAAGTTGTATGCGGGCGCATTCTTCCCAGGCGTCATGTTGGCAACTTTGTACGTGGGCTATGTGATTGTGATTGCCAAACTCAAGCCACACCTTGCGCCGCCCATGTCTGCTGAAGACCGTCTCGTTCCTTTGCCCCCCGTGGCTCAAGAAGTGTCTAGCACCTTTGGCGACAAAGCCCTACCTAGCTTGATCGCCGCCATCAAGGGCAAGCGCAATGCGCATGTCTCCATGAACGAATTGCTCAAAGAGCTCGGCATTGTTTTGCTGCCTGCCATTTCAGCTTTGGTCATCATGGGCGGCATTTACATGGCCGTGACAGCACCCGCTGCTGTAGAAGAAGCACAAGGCGTTGTGGCGATGAGCGATGGCTTTGACGAGGCGCCTGCCGAAGAAGAGGCTGGTGGCTTGGCAGAACCCGAAGGCGATGGTTTGAAAGCTCCTCCCGGTACCGACGCACCAGCTACCAAAGCGGCCGCTGAAGCAGCGCCAGCTCCTGTTGAGCCTGTGGCAGCTGCTGAATCTGTTGAGCAAGAGCGCTTGCCAGCCCCCACCACGTATTGGGTCGGCCTGGCCAGCGTGGCTGTGGCTCTGGCCATCTTCTACGCGTACTTCAGCTTCACACGCCTTGAGATTTTCAAGATGTTGCTGGGCTCATTCTTCCCTCTGGCCTTGATGATCTTGGCCGTGCTGGGCACCATCGTGTTTGGTTTGGCCACACCCACAGAAGCGGCGGCCATGGGCTCCATGGGCGGCTTGCTGCTGGCTGGTGCCTACCGCCGTCTGAACATGACAGTGATGCGTGAGTCGGTGTACCTGACGGCCAAGACCAGCGCCATGGTGTGTTGGTTGTTTGTGGGCTCCAGCATCTTCTCGGCAGCGTTTGCGTTGCTGGGCGGGCAAGAGCTGATCAACAGCTGGGTGCTGGGCATGGACTTGACGCCGACTCAGTTCATGATCTTGGCGCAAGTCGTGATCTTTTTGCTGGGCTGGCCGCTGGAGTGGACCGAGATCATCGTGATCTTCATGCCCATCTTCATCCCGCTGTTGCCTCACTTCAACATCGATCCGCTGTTCTTCGGCTTGTTGGTGGCATTGAACCTGCAAACCGCCTTCTTGAGCCCGCCTGTGGCGATGGCAGCGTTCTATTTGAAGGGTGTGAGCCCTCCTCATGTGACGCTGAACCAGATCTTTGCGGGCATGTTGCCGTTCATGGCGATCCAAGTGTTTGCCATCTTCTTGCTGTACATGTTCCCAGCCATCGGCATGTGGCTGCCTGAGACGCTGTACAAATAAGCCTGTCAGCTTCACGCAAAGCCGCAGCGCCTTCGGGCCCTGCGGCTTTTTTATTAGGGCAAATCCTCCCCACAAAATCTGCCAAGTTGCTATGATTGACGTTTACGTAAACGTAAACTCTGTTTTTTCGTTTTTATCTCCCGTTTTCCGGAGCACCGCATGTCTGACTTGTCCGCCGAATTCCAAGCCCTTGCCAACTACAAGCCCACGCAAAAAGTGCGCTTCGTCACTGCCGCGTCCTTGTTTGACGGACACGATGCCGCCATCAACATCATGCGCCGCATCTTGCAGGGCATGGGCGCCGAAGTGATTCACCTAGGCCACAACCGTTCAGTGGACGAGGTGGTCACTGCCGCGCTGCAAGAAGACGTGCAAGGCATTGCCATCAGCTCGTACCAAGGCGGCCACGTGGAGTACTTCAAATACATGGTCGATTTGCTGCGCCAACGCGGTGGCGAACACATCCAAGTATTTGGCGGCGGCGGCGGCGTGATCGTGCCTCCTGAAATCAAAGAGCTGCAAGCCTATGGCGTGACCCGCATTTACAGCCCTGAAGACGGCCAAAAAATGGGGCTGCAAGGCATGATTGGCGAAATGATCATGCGCTGCGACAAAGACTTGTCAGGCTACGCGCCAAAGGCTGTGAAAGAAATCCAAGGCCATGACGAAATGGCTTGGCGTCGCTTGGCACAGCTCATCACCGCACTCGAAAACGACAAGGCCGACGCCAAGCTGGTCGACGCCGTGCGCAAAGAAGCCGCCAAGCACAAAGTGCCTGTGCTTGGCATCACAGGGACGGGCGGTGCTGGCAAATCGTCGCTGACCGATGAATTGGTGCGCCGTATCCGTTTGGACCAAGGCGATGCCTTGCGCATTGCCGTGATCTCCATCGATCCTTCACGTCGCAAGAGCGGTGGCGCCTTGCTGGGCGACCGCATTCGCATGAATGCGATTGGTCCGTGGAGCAGCGGCTCTCGCGTGTTCATGCGTTCACTCGCCACGCGTGACTTCGGCAGCGAAATCAGCGCGGCCTTGCCCGATGTGCTGGCCGCCGCCAAGTGCGCAGGCTTTGACCTCATCATTGTGGAAACCTCCGGCATTGGCCAAGGTGATGCAGCCATCGTGCCGCACGTGGATGTGCCCATGTATGTGATGACACCTGAGTTTGGCGCTGCCAGTCAGCTTGAAAAAATCGACATGTTGGACTTTGCCGAGTTCATCGCCATCAACAAGTTTGACCGCAAAGGTGCCAGCGATGCGCTGCGCGATGTGGCCAAGCAAGTGCAGCGCAACAAAGAAGCGTGGCACACACCCACCGAGCAAATGCCCGTGTTCGGCACCATGGCCGCACGCTTCAACGACGACGGCGTGACAGCCCTTTACCAATCGCTCAAAGGTCGCTTGAGCGAATTGGGCTTGACCTTCAAAGAAGGTCGCCTGCCCTTGGTGAATGTGCGCTACAGCAGCAACCAAACGCCAGTGGTCCCCTCCGCACGCACGCGTTACTTGGCAGAAATTTCTGACACCGTGCGCGGCTACAAAAAACGTGCACGTACACAAGCCAAGTTGGCCCGCGAAATTCAGCAACTCCGCGAAGCGGCACGCATGCTGGCCGAAGGCAAACCAGACCGAGCCAAAGCCTCTGAAGCAGCCATTGACTTGGCTGTCAAACGCGAAGAAAACTTCGGCTTGGCCGAACGCAAACTCTTGGCCCAGTGGCCCGACATGCAAAAAGCCTATGCGGGCGACGAATACGTAGTGAAGATTCGTGACAAAGAGATTCGCACAGCCCTCACCACCAAGTCCCTCAGCGGCACCACCATTCGCAAAGTGGCCTTGCCTCAGTACGAAGATCACGGCGAAATTTTGAAGTGGCTCATGCTCGACAACGTGCCTGGCAGCTACCCCTACACCGCGGGCACTTTTGCGTTCAAGCGCGAGGGCGAAGACCCCACCCGCATGTTTGCGGGCGAAGGCGACCCTTTCCGAACCAACCGCCGCTTCAAGCTCGTCTCTGAAGGCATGGACGCCAAGCGCTTGTCCACCGCGTTTGACTCGGTCACTCTGTATGGCAACGATCCCAACCCACGTCCAGACATTTACGGCAAAGTGGGTAACTCAGGCGTGAACGTAGCCACGCTCGACGACATGAAGGTGTTGTACGACGGCTTTGATTTGTGCAACCCGACCACCAGCGTGTCGATGACCATCAACGGTCCTGCGCCCTCGATCTTGGCCATGTTCATGAACACCGCGATCGATCAAAACATCGAGAAATTCAAGAAAGACAACGGACGCGACCCCACCGAAACTGAAACGGCCAAGATCAAAGAGTGGGTGCTGCAAAACGTGCGAGGCACAGTACAAGCCGACATCTTGAAAGAAGACCAAGGTCAAAACACCTGCTTGTTCTCGACCGAGTTCAGCTTGAAGGTGATGGGCGACATTGCTCAGTACTTTGTGCACAACCAAGTGCGCAACTTCTACAGCGTGTCGATCAGCGGCTATCACATCGCAGAAGCAGGTGCGAACCCGATTTCGCAATTGGCATTCACACTGTCCAACGGCTTCACGTTTGTGGAAGCCTACTTGGCGCGTGGCATGCACATCGACGACTTCGCCCCCAACCTGAGCTTCTTCTTCAGCAATGGCATGGACCCCGAATACACCGTGATGGGCCGTGTGGCACGCCGCATTTGGGCCGTGGCCATGAAAGAGAAATACGGCGCGAACGAGCGCTCACAAAAACTCAAGTACCACATCCAAACCTCTGGCCGCAGCTTGCACGCACAAGAGATTCAGTTCAACGACATCCGCACCACGCTGCAAGCGCTGATTGCGATTTACGACAACTGCAACAGCTTGCACACCAACGCGTTTGACGAAGCCATCACCACGCCCACCGAAGATTCGGTGCGTCGCGCCATGGCGATTCAACTCATCATCAACCGCGAGTGGGGCTTGGCGAAAAACGAAAACCCCAACCAAGGTGCGTTCATCATCGAAGAACTCACCGAGTTGGTGGAAGAGGCTGTGTTGGCCGAGTTCGAGAAGATTGCCGAGCGCGGCGGCGTGTTGGGCGCCATGGAAACTGGCTACCAACGCGGCAAGATTCAAGACGAGTCCATGACCTACGAAATGCTCAAGCACACCGGCGAGCTGCCCATCATTGGTGTGAACACCTTCCGCAACCCACATGGCGACGCCGTGTTGGACAAGCTGGAATTGGCCCGTTCAACCGAAGAAGAAAAGCAAAGCCAGCTCAAGCGTTTGAACGATTTCCACACCCGAAACAAAGACGCTGCGGCCGTGCAACTGAAACGTTTGCAACAAGCCGTCATCGACAACGCCAACGTGTTTGAGGTGATGATGGATGCGGTGCGTGTGTGTTCACTCGGACAAATCACCAACGCCTTGTTCGAAGTGGGCGGGCAATATCGACGCAACATGTAATCGGTAATATCGGGGGATGAGCATTCGTCCCCCCTTCATCGCCCCTACCCGTCACACCGATGCCGACAGCGCACTTGCCCAAGTGCAAGCGCTGTACCAAAACAGCCTTGATCACTTGCGCCAAGCCATGCGCGAGTTTGTGTCGGGCACTCACTTTGAGCAACGCGTGCGTGCGTTTTATCCGTTCGTGCGCATTCACACCAAGACCAGCGCGTTACAAGCCAGCAGCGATGGCACGAGTTTGAGCTACGGTTTTGTGGCCGAGCCTGGCCGCTACGAAACCACCCTCACCCGCCCCGATTTGTTTGCGGCGTATTACCGGGAACAGTTCAATTTGCTGCTGCAAAACCATGGCGGCAGCTTAGAGGTCGGCGTGAGCCACCAACCCATCCCTGTGCATTTTTCATTCGCCGAAAACGATCACATCGAAGGCGAGATGAGTGCAGAGCGTCGCCAACTCATGCGCGAGGTGTTTGACTTGCCCGATCTCAAAGCGATGGATGACGGCATTGCCAACGGCACGTTTGAACCCAAAGCGGGAGAGCCTCAGCCTTTGTCGTTGTTCACCGCTGCGCGCATGGACTACTCGCTGCAGCGCTTGCGCCACTACAGCGGCACCAGTCCCGAGCATTTTCAGAACTACGTGTTGTTCACCAACTACCAGTTCTACATCGACGAATTTGTGCGTTTAGGCCATGAAGCCATGCAAAACCCGAACAGCGAATACATCGCGTTTGTGGAACCCGGCAATGTGGTGACGCGTCGTGTGGGCTTGCCCGCTGAGACGAATGACGCACTAGGCAAAGTGCCACCACGTTTGCCGCAAATGCCTGGCTACCACTTGGTGCGCCCAGACCACACCGGCATCACCATGGTGAACATTGGCGTGGGCCCCGCCAACGCGAAAAACATCACCGACCACATTGCCGTGTTACGCCCACATGCGTGGCTCATGCTCGGTCATTGCGCAGGCCTGCGCAACACACAGCAACTGGGCGACTATGTGCTGGCCCATGGCTATGTGCGCGAAGACCATGTATTGGACGAAGAGCTGCCACTGTGGGTGCCCATCCCTGCACTCGCCGAAATTCAAGTGGCGCTAGAGCAAGCGGTGAAAGACGTGACGCAATGCCAAGGTGCCGAACTCAAACGCATCTTGCGCACAGGCACGGTAGCCAGCACCGACAACCGCAACTGGGAACTGCTGCCCGACAACACCCCACAACGCCGCTTTAGCCAAAGCCGCGCGGTGGCACTCGACATGGAAAGCGCCACGATTGCCGCCAACGGATTTAGGTTTCGTGTGCCCTACGGCACGCTGCTGTGTGTGAGCGACAAACCGTTGCACGGCGAAATCAAACTGCCAGGCATGGCCAATCACTTTTACCGCGAGCGTGTGGACCAACATTTGCGCATTGGTATGCGAGCCATTGAATTGCTGCGCCAGCAAGGGCCGGCGCAATTGCACAGCCGGAAGTTACGTAGCTTTGCGGAAGTCGCTTTCCAATAAACCAAAAAGAAACCGCCTCAACAGAGGCGGTTTTTACATACGGGATCTACGACTTTAAGCGTGCGCCGCATCACCCATCTTCTCACCCAAACGCACACCTTGCGCTGCCTGCCAAGCAGGATTGAGTGCAATCGTGTTCTTAGGCCACAGCAACACCACGGTCGAGCCCAACAAGAAGCGGCCCATTTCGTCGCCTTGGCGAAGGCTCAGGTCTTGGTCGTCGTAGGTCCACTCACGCACCTTGCCTGGACGGGGTGGGTTAACCACACCGTGCCATGGTGTGGCCATGCTACCCACGATGGTGGCACCGACCAGCACCAACACATATTGCTTGGGCGTTTCACCAGCAGCTGCCGGCATGTCAAACACGCACACCACGCGTTCGTTGCGCGCAAACAAACCGGGTACACCACGGGCGGTAGCTGGATTGACCGAGAACAAATCACCCGGCACATGGATCATGCGGCGCAAGCGGCCGCTGCTTGGCATATGGATGCGGTGGTAGTCCTTGGGGCTTAAGTAAATGGTGGCAAATTCGCCGTCTTGGAACTGTGCGGCCAAAGCTGCATCGCCGCCTACCAGCGCTTGTGTTCTGTAGCTATGACCTTTGGCTTGAAACACTTGGTCGCCGTTGATGTGACCGAGTTGGCTGATGGCCCCATCCACTGGGCACACAAATGCGGCATCGGCCAAGGGGCGTGCGCCAGGTTTGAGGGCGCGGGTGAAGAAGTCGTTGAAGCACGCGTACTGCGTGATGTCGGGTTGCGCCGCCTCGTCCATGTTGACTTGGTACTTGCCCACAAACCACTTGATAAGGGCATGCGTCCATTTGCCACAACGGGCACGCGCCACAGCGCCTGCGAACTGCGTGAGAAGCTGTTTAGGCATCACATATTGAGAGAGGACAAATAAGGTATCAGACACGTCGTAGCCCTGAAGTAAGTTGCACAGATTTTAGGCGTTTCAGCAGCCTCTCTCGAGTGAGTCTTCTGGCTTACGCGCCAAACGCCGACAGGCACAATGTTGGCTATGAGCACCTCACTTTTTGAATGCAACCACCTCGTCAAACGCTATGG
>JACCEA011479461.1_pt1 | contig 10976 bp, 13 predicted proteins | sample 7449851 | NCBI WGS metagenome assembly JACCEA01 (sample SAMN15323453, study PRJNA562643) | freshwater metagenome | isolation source: river surface water | place: USA:Blue River Watershed | collected 2017-08-18 | reverse complement strand
TCTGGGCCATGTGCGACCGCACCGCCGGCGACGTGTTGGCCCGCATGGCGCTGGTGCCGCGCACCCTGGAGGCGCGCGGCCTCGACGCCACCCCGCAGATCCAGGACAAGCTGCGCGCGGTCGGTACACCGATGGCGCTGCGCGCGGTGGCAGTGCTGGACATCATCCTGCGCGACGAGGTGGGCCATGTCGCCATCGGCAACCGCTGGTACCGCTGGCTGTGCGAGCGCCAGGGCCTGGACCCGGTGGCGCATTACCCGGTGCTGGCCGGGCGTTACCGCGCCCCGCGCCTGCATCCGCCCTTCAACGAGGCGGCGCGACGCGAGGCCGGCTTCAGCGACGAGGAAATGGCCTGGCTGGAAGGCCAGGTCTAGCGGGCGTCAGCAGCAGCCGCTGCGGGCCGGGCCGCAGCAGCCGCCGGCAGCGGCCTGCGCGGCGACAGCCTGCACGGACGGCACGCAGCATGCGGACGACGCCGGCTCGACAGCCTGGGCTTCGCGGAACACCGGGATGTCGCTCAAGGTGCGGAACTGCTCCCAGGCCACGCCCTGTGGGTCGGTGACCCAGTGTTTCTCGCTGCGGGCGTAGCAGCAGGTGGTCGCGCCTTCGTCACGCAAGGCCCCGTCGGCGGCTGCGGCGCGGGCCTTCAGCTCGGCGAGTTCCTCGTCGGTGTCGGCCTGGATGCCCAGGTGGTCGACACCCAGCGGCCCGCCGCGGGCAGAGATCGCGAAGTTGATGCGCGGGTCCTCGAGCATCCACTTGGCGTAGTCCGCCTCGACGCGCGACGGTGCGGCGCCGAACAGCTTCGAATAGAAGGCGATGCTCGCCTGCAGGTCCTGCACATGGGTGTGGATGTGGAAGCGTTTCATGGCGATCTCCTTTTCAGCAGCAGGTGGAGGTGCCGCGCCGCGCGGTGCGCGCGGAAGCGGGCGTGGGGGCCGCAATGCAGGCCTGCCCCTGGCAGCAGTGATCGACGAGGTAGCCCACCAGGTCGTTCATGTGCACGAGGTGGGGACGGTAGAACAGCTGCCGGCCCTCGCGTTCGGCCGACACCAGGCCGGCATGCGTCAGCTCCTTGAGGTGGAAGGAGAGGTTCGAGCCGGTCAGGCCCAGCATGGCGGCCAGGGCGGTGGGGGTGAGGCCGTCCGGGCCGGCGCCAATGAGCGCGCGGAAGATCCGCAGGCGCGCCTCGTGGGCCAGGGCGGTGAGTGCGGAGACGGCGTCTTTTTCTTTCATAATTCAACGATAATTGAATTGATTCCGAAATTCAACTGTTTTTCGCCATGAGCCAGATCTCCTCCCTGAACGCCCCCGCTGCCGCGCCGGCCCCGATCCGCTTCTTCGAGCGCTATCTCACCGTCTGGGTCGCGCTGTGCATCGTGACCGGGGTGGCGCTCGGGCAACTGTTCCCGCCGGTGTTCCGGGGCATCGCCGCGCTGGAGGTCGCCCGGGTCAACCTGCCGGTGGGCGTGTTGATCTGGGTGATGGTCATTCCAATGCTGCTGAAGATCGACTTCGGCGCGCTGGGCCAGGTACGGGCGCAGGCGCGCGGCATCGGCGTGACGCTGTTCGTGAACTGGGCGGTCAAGCCCTTCTCGATGGCCCTGCTCGCCTGGGTCTTCGTGCGCCATGTGTTCGCGCCCTGGCTGCCGCCCGAGCAGATCGACAGCTACGTCGCCGGCCTGATCCTGCTGGCGGCCGCGCCCTGCACCGCGATGGTGTTCGTCTGGAGCCAGCTGTGCAAGGGCGACCCCTACTTCACCCTCTCGCAGGTCGCCCTCAACGACACGATCATGGTGCTGGCCTTCGCGCCGCTGGTGGCCCTGCTGCTGGGCCTGTCGTCCATCACCGTGCCGTGGGACACGCTGCTGGTGTCGGTGGGGCTGTACATCGTCGTGCCGGTGATCGTGGCGCAGGCCTGGCGCCGTTCGCTGCTGGCACAGGGGCCGGCGCGCCTGCAGGCGGTGGTCGAGCGCCTGGGGCCGCTGTCCATCGCCGCCCTGCTGCTGACGCTGGTGCTGCTCTTCGCCTTCCAGGGCGAGGCGATCCTGGGCCAGCCGCTGGTGATCGCGCTGCTGGCCGTGCCGATCCTGATCCAGGTCATTCTGAACGCCGGCATTGCCTACGGGCTCAATCGCCGGCTGGGGGTGGCGCACTGCATCGCCGGGCCGTCGGCGCTGATCGGCGCGAGCAACTTCTTCGAGCTGGCGGTGGCCACCGCCATCAGCCTGTTCGGCTTCCAGTCCGGCGCCGCCCTGGCCACCGTGGTCGGCGTGCTGATCGAGGTACCGGTGATGCTGGCCGTCGTCGCGGTGGTGAACCGAAGCCGCCGCTGGTATGAACAATCCCCTTCCGGAGCGTCCGCATGACCGTCACGATCTATCACAACCCCGCCTGCGGCACCTCGCGCAACGTGCTGGCCCTGATCCGCCACGCCGGCCTCGAGCCGGTGGTGGTCGAATATCTGAAGACCCCGCCCTCACGCGAGACGCTGCGCGCGCTGGCGGCCGCCACCGGCCAGCCCCTGCGGGCGCTGCTGCGGGAAAAGGGCACGCCCTATGCCGAACTCGGGCTGGGTGACCCCGGCCTCAGCGACGACCAGCTGCTCGACGCGATCGAGCAGCACCCCATCCTGTTGAACCGGCCGGTGGTGGTGACACCCCTGGGCACCCGCCTGTGCCGCCCCTCGGAGGCGGTGCTGGAGCTGCTGCCGGTCGGGCCGCTGCCGCCCTTCACCAAGGAGGACGGTGAACGGGTGGTGGACAGCGGCGCGCGGCTGCCCGGGCCGGCGGCCTGAGGCCAGCCCCCCGACCGATGCCGCCCGAGCCCGTGGGGTTTTGCACGGGCCGCTAGATTGCGGCCATGCGACGCCTGACCCTTCCCCTGGCGGCGGCCCTCGCGGCTGCCTGCATGCCCGCCTGGCTCCACGCCCAGGCCCCCGCGGCTTCGACGATGCAACGCGTGGGCGCCTTCGAGATCGACCGCACCGAGGTGACGGTGGGCGAGTTCCGCCGCTTCGCCCAGGCCACCGGCTTCGTCTCGCAGGCCGAGCGCGCCGGCGGCGGCCAGACCTTCGAGGGTGGCTGGGTGCAGCGCCGCGGCTGGACCTGGCAGGCGCCCTATGGCATGCCCGCCAGTGACCGCGAGCCGGCCGTGCACCTGACCTTCGACGAGGCCCAGGCCTTCTGCCGGTGGGCGGGCAAGCGGCTGCCCACCGACGCCGAGTGGATGGAGGCCGCCCACACCGAGCGCCGGGCGCAGCCGCCGGCCGGCTTCGCCACCGGCCGCAGCTACCCCTACCCCACCGGCGACTCGCCGCAGGGCGCCAACTGCGCGGAAGGGTGCGGCAACGTCCCCACCGTGCTGGCCGACCCGCGGCAGGCAACCTCGCGCGGGCGCGGCCATGCGCTGGCGGGCAGCACCCGCGCCGGGGTCAACGGCCTGCACGAGATGGCGGCCAACGCCTGGGAATGGACCGACGACGGCGCCCCGGGCGTCCAGCGCCCCACCCGCGGCGGCTCCTGGTGGTACGGGCCGGCGCAAATGCACCGCGACCACCTGCAGTCCAAGCCCCGCGACACGGCGGTGGTCTACATCGGCTTCCGCTGCGCGCGCAGCGCCGGCTGACGCGAGGGCTGACGCGGGGGCGCCCGGCCTGCCCGCGCGACTCTGCTACGCTGGCGGCTGCCTCACCGAACGCCCCCGTCCATGAAAACCGCCTACGTCTTCAACGGCCCCAACCTCAACCTGCTCGGCACCCGCGAGCCCCAGGTCTATGGCTCGCAGACGCTGGCCGACGTCGAGGCCCTGTGCCGGAAGGCCTGCGGCGAGCTGGGACTGGCGCTGGACTTCCGCCAGACGAACCACGAAGGCGAACTGGTCGGCTGGATCCACGAGGCCGGCAAGGCCCAGGCCGAGGGCAAGGCGCAGGGGGTGGTGCTCAATGCCGGCGCCTACACCCACACCAGCATCGCGCTGCACGACGCCATCAAGGGCTCGGGCGCGAAGGTGGTGGAACTGCATATCAGCAACGTGCACGCCCGCGAGGCCTTCCGCCACCACAGCTACATCGCGCCGGTGGCCAAGGCGGTGATGGCCGGCTTCGGCGTCGAGGGCTACGCGCTGGCCCTGGCCGGACTGGCCCGCACCTGAGGCCGGGCGCCGTCTGGCGCTGACTCGCCCCTCCTACTGGCCGCCCTCTCGCTGCGACGGCCCCCAGGGGCGCACCGGGGGCAGGTTCTCGTCGCTGATGCCCGGCCCCAGCGAGCCGGGGTCGCCCCGCACCACCGCCACGAAATGCCGGACGCCGGCATAGTACGTCGGCCCCTGCACGGTGCGCAGGGCCACGAAGGCGGTGTTGTGCGGGAACATGACCAGGTCGTGCCCGCCGAACTCGGAAAAGTCGCGGTCCTGGCAGCGTTCGACCATGTCCTCGGAGATGGACAGCTCCAGCACCGGCAGGTGGTCGACCCGGGCGCGGATGTCCTCCGCCCGGGCGACATGGAACACCCAGGCGTGCAGCACCTCCATCGCCAGCGCGAGGCGGCGCGCGTCCAGGCCGCGAATGCCATGGGCCTGCAGGGTCCACCGGTCCCAGCCGTTGGCTTCGGCGGCCGCCGCATCGAGCAGCGTGGCGCCCGGCAGCAGCAGGCGGCGAAGGCGCTCGCCGCGCAGGCCGGTCATGTCGAAATGGGAGCGTTTGAACATCGGCACAGCTTGCCGCAAACGCCGCGCTGCCCTCCTGGGCCGGCGGCAGGACTGACAGGGCGCGCCCGCTTAAGCGCGCGGATGGTGCCTGGCGTGCAGCTGCTTGAGGCGCTCGCGCGCCACGTGGGTGTAGATGGTGGTGGTGGAGATGTCCGCATGCCCCAGCAGCATCTGCACCGCGCGCAGGTCCACGCCGTGATTGAGCAGGTGCGTGGCGAAGGCATGGCGCAGCGTGTGCGGCGACAGCGGCGCGGTGATGCCGGCCGCCTGCGCATGCTTCTTCACGATCACCCAGAACATCGCCCGCGTCATGCCCGCGCCGCGGGCGGTGACGAACAGGTCCTCGGTCTGCTGGCCGGCGAGGATGGCGGGGCGGGCCTCGTCCAGGTAGCGGGCAAGCCAGTCGCTGGCCATCTCGCCATAGGGCACGAGCCGCATCTTGCCGCCCTTGCCCAGCACCCGCACCACCTGCTCGCCCTGGCTCACGTTCAGCACCTTGAGCGTGACCAGCTCGCTCACGCGCAGGCCGCTGGCGTACATCATTTCGAGCATGGCCCGGTCACGCAGGCCCAGCGGGGTGTCGACATCGGGCGCGGACAGCAGCGACTCGACCTGCGCCTCGGTGAGCGAGCGCGGCACCCGCAGCGGGCGCTTGGCCGAGGTCAGTTGCAGCGTGGGGTCGGCACGCACCCGCCCCTCGCGCAGCGCCCAGCGGAAGTAGCGGCGGATGACGGCCAGGCGCCGGTTGGCGGACGTGGCGCGGGTTTCGCCGTGCCGCGCCGCGAAGTAGCCCGCCAGGTCGGGGCCGGAGGCGGCCTCGAGCGCGAGGCCGCGGTCGTCCCGCAGCCAGCGCGCCAGGGCGACGAGGTCGCGCCGGTAGGCGTCGAGCGTGTTGCGCGCCAGCCCCTCCTCGAGCCAGAGCGACTCGATGAAGGGGTCGACCGCGGACTGCAGCGCGTCGGCGTCCACGGCCCGGGCGCGGTCAGTCCAGCTTGAGCTTGGCGCTGTCGACGACCTTCTTGTACACCTCGAATTCGGCCTTGATCTGCTGCGCGAATTCCTCGGGGCGGTTGCCGATGATGACCGAGCCGGTGTCCTCGATGCGTTTGCGCACCGCCGGATCCTGCAGGGCGCGCACGGTGCCGGCGTGGACCTTGTCGACCACCTCGCGCGGCAGGCCCTTGGGGCCGTAGATGCCGTAGTACGCCATGCGGTTGACCGGCTCCAGGCCCACCTCCTTGAAGGTGGGCACGTTGGGCAGGCCGGCCACGCGCTGGGGCGCGGCCACCACGATGGCCACCAGGCGGCCTTCGCGGATGAAGGGCAGCGCCGAGGGCAGGTTGTCGAAGATGATCGGCACCTGGCCGGCCACCGTGTCGTTGAGCGCGGGGCCCGCGCCGCGGTACGGGATGTGCGTGACGAAGGTGCTGGTGAGGTTCTTGAACAGCTCCATCTGCAGGTGGCCGATGCCACCGGTGCCGGAGGAGGAGTAGGAGTACTTGCCCGGATTCTTCTTCAGGACTTCGAGGAAAGTCTTGAAGTCGCGGGCGGGGAAGGTCGGGTGCACCGCGATCACGTTGGGCGTGGCGGCGATGTTGATGATGGGGGTGAAGTCGTTGATCGGGTCGTACGGGATCTTGGGGTTGATCGCCGGGTTGGCCGCGGTGGTCGACACGGTGGCCACGCCCAGGGCGTAGCCGTCGGCCGGTGCCTTGGCGGTCTCGTTGGCGCCGATCACGCCGCCGCCGCCGGCCTTGTTCTCCACCACCACGCTCTGGCCCAGGGCCTTGCCCAGGGGGTCGGAGATGGTGCGGGCCACGATGTCGGTGGTGCCGCCAGGGGCGAAGGGCACCACCAGGCGCACCGGCTTGTTCGGGTAGGACTGGGCCAGCGCGGAGCCGGCGGACATCGCCAGCGCGAGGGCGGGCAGCGCGAACCATTGACGGCGTTTCATCGACATTACCTCTGCGAACGAAGTGGACGGATGCCCGGATGTTAGCCGCAGGCGCCAACCGTACGCGCCTAGGGGCATCCCCGGTGCGGTTGCTATGCTCCCGGGGTGAATTTCGCCGAGCTTCTCCTTCCCGACTTCTCCCTGATCCTGTGCGGGTGGCTCGTGTGCCGCTACACCGCCCTGGGCCGCAGCGTCTGGCAGCAGGTGGACACCCTGGTGTACTACTTCCTGTTCCCGGTGATGCTGTTCCACGCCATCGTGCGCAAGCCGCTGGACCTGCAGGCCACCTCGGGCCTGATCGTCGCGGGGGTCGCCCTGGGCCTGGCGGCCATCGCCATCGCCTACCTGCTGCCCCGCCTGCCCTGGCTGGGGCGCCACCTGGACGCCCGCGACCATGCGGCGAGCGCCCAGGTCGCCTTCCGCTTCAACTCGTACATCACCCTGGCCATCATCGAGCGGGTCTCCGGCCCCTCGGGCCTGGCGCTGGTGGCGGTGCTGATCGGGCTGTGCGTGCCCTTGTTCAACATGGCCGCGGTGTGGCCGATGGCACGCCAGTCGGGGGCCCATTTCGGCCGGGCCCTGGCGCGCAACCCCCTGATCCTCGGCACCGTCTCGGGCCTGCTGGCGAACCTGGCCGGCCTGTCAGTGCCGGCGATCGCCGAGCCGGCGGTCACCCGCATCGGCCAGGCGGCGATCACCCTGGGCCTGCTGGCCGCCGGCGCCGGCATGGGGCTGTCGTCCCTGGGCAGCGCCCGGGTGCTGGCGGTGTCGGTGCTGGCCATCAAGCACCTGCTGCTGCCGCTCGGCGCACTGGGCATGGCCATCGCCTTCCGCCTCGACCCCCTGCAGGCCACCGTGCTGCTGGCGTTTGCCGCCATGCCCACCGCCCCCAGCACCTATGTGCTGGCCACGAAGATGGGCTACAACGGTCCGCTGGTGGGCGCGATGGTGACGCTGTCCACGGTGCTCGGGGCCGCCAGCCTGGCCTTCGCGCTGGGCGTGCTGGCGCCCCTGCTCTGAGTCACGCGGCCTGGCGAAGCGCCCAGGCCACGTGCTCGCGCACCAGCGCCTCGGGGTGCGCCTGCCAGGCCGCCAGGGCGGCCTGCAGGCCCGCCCGGTCCGCGGGAGGCAGGCCGGCCTGTCGCAGGGCGTTGCCGGCGGCCACCGCCAGGTTGCGAAGCCAGCGCGCATGGCCGATGCGCCGGATCGGACTGCCCTCGGTGCGGCGCAGGAATTCCGCCTCCGCCCAGGCCAGCAGGCCGGCCAGGCTCGCGCCCGCCAGGCCCTCCCGGGGGTCGAAGTCCGGCAGAGGGCTGCGGCGGGCGAACTTGTTCCAGGGGCAGGCCAGCTGGCAGTCGTCGCAGCCGTACACCCGGTTCCCCAGGAGCGGGCGCAGGTCCTCGGGAATCGGGCCGGGATGCTCGATGGTGAGGTAGGAGATGCAGCGGCGCGCGTCCAGCAGCCCGGGGGCCAGGATGGCCCGGGTCGGGCACACGTCGATGCAGGCGCTGCAGCTGCCGCAGTGCGGCTCCACCGGCGCAGTGGGCGGCAGGGGCAGGTCCAGGAAGATCTCGCCGAGGAAGAACATGGAGCCGGCCTCGCGGTGCAGCACCAGGGTGTGCTTGCCGCGCCAGCCCAGGCCGCTGCGGGCCGCCAGCTCGGCCTCCATCACCGGGGCGGAGTCGGTGAAGACCCTGTGGCCCAGCGGGCCCACCCGGTGCGCGATGCGGTCGGCGAGTTTCTGCAGGCGGGTACGCAGTACCTTGTGGTAGTCCCGCCCGCGGGCGTAGACCGACACCACCCCCTCGGCCGGGCGCGACAGGCGCTCCCACTCGACGGCCTGCCAGCCCTCGGGGGTGGCGGCGGGCAGGTAGTCCATGCGGGCGGTGAGGACGCTCACTGTCCCCGGCACCAGTTCGGCGGGCCGGGCGCGGCGCAGGCCGTGGGCGGCCATGTAGGCCATCTCGCCGTGGAAGCCCCGGGCCAGCCAGTCCTGCAACCCTGCTTCCGCCGAGGACAGGTCGATGCCGGCCACGCCGATTTGGGAGAATCCGAGCTCATGGGCCCAGCGCCCGATCTCGGACACCAGAGCAGCACCGTCGAACCCAGCGTGGACACCCGTGGACATCACCCGCCGATTGTAGGAACGCCCCGCGCGCTGACCTGGCGCAGCGAGGAAGACACCCTCGGCTTCGCCCGGCAACTGGCCGGGCGGCCCGGCATCGCCGACGCGTTCATCGAGCTGCGCGGCGACCTGGGCGCCGGCAAGACCACCTTCGTGCGCCACCTGCTGCGGTCGCTGGGCGTGGCCGGGCGCATCAAGAGCCCCACCTACGCGGTGGTCGAGCCGCACGAGGCGCCCCCGCACGCGCCGGGCCAGCCGCCGCTGGCGATCTGGCACTTCGACTTCTACCGCTTCAACGACCCGCGCGAGTGGGAGGACGCGGGCTTTCGCGAGCTGTTCGCGCGCCCCGGCCTGAAGATCGCCGAGTGGCCGGACAAGGCCGCCGGCCTGCTGCCGGTGCCCGACCTCGACCTGGCCCTCGAGACCGGCGCCGACGAGGCGCGGCAGGTCACCGTCACCCCCCGCACCGAGCGCGGTCGCGCGCTGCTGGAGGCCTGACGGTGCGCCGGCGCGACCTGCTGCGGCGCGGCGCCCTGGTGCTCGTGCTGGGCGCGCACCAGATTGCCCGCGGGGCGACCATCCTGGCGGTGCGGCTGTGGCCTGCGCCCGACTACTCGCGGGTGACCATCGAGTCCGACGGCGTGCTGGCCTCGCGCCAGACCCTGGTGGCCAACCCGCCGCGGCTGGCGGTGGACATCGAGGGCATCGACCTCAACCCGCAGCTGCGCGAGCTGGTGGCCAAGGTGCGGCCGGACGATCCGAACATCGCCGGCATCCGCGTCGGCCAGTACACGCCGGGCACGGTGCGGCTGGTGATCGACCTCAAGCAGCCGGCCCTGCCCCAGGTGTTCAACCTGCCGCCGGTGGCCGCCTACCAGCACCGGCTGGTGCTGGACTTCTACCCCGAGCGGGCGGTGGACCCGCTGGAGGCCCTGATCCAGGAGCGCCTGCGCGATGCCGGCCCCGGGCCGCGCCCAGCCCCGGCGCAGGACCCGCTGGGCGAGCTGATGGCTGAACGGAGCCAGCGCCCCGGCGCGCCCACCGGCGCACCGGCCACGCCCCCGGGGACGGCTTCCTCCGCCGCGCCTGCGTCCTCCGCCGCGACCGCACCCTCCGCAGCCCGGGCGCCGGCCGAGCCGCCCGCAACCGGCGCCCGTACCGACCGCCTGATCATCGTCGCCCTCGACGCCGGCCACGGCGGCGAGGATCCCGGCGCCATCGGCCCCGGCGGCACGCGCGAGAAGGACGTGGTGCTGCGCATCGCCCAGCGCCTGCAGGCGCGCATCAACGCCGCCAGCGTGGGCGGCAACCCGATGCGGGCCTTCCTCACGCGCGACGCCGACTTCTTCGTCCCGCTGCACGTGCGCGTGCAGAAGGCCCGGCGGGTGCAGGCCGACCTGTTCGTGAGCATCCATGCCGACGCCTTCTTCACCCCGCAGGCGCGCGGCGCCAGCGTGTTCGCCCTGAGCGACAGCGGCGCCTCCAGCGCCGCGGCGCGCTGGATGGCGGAAAAGGAGAACAAGGCCGACCAGATCGGCGGGGTGAACTTCAAGGCGCAGGACCCGAACGTGGCCCGCGTGCTGCTGGACATGAGCACCACCGCCCAGATCAAGGACAGCCTGCGCCTGGGCGGCGCCCTGCTGGGGGAAATCGGCCAGGTCGGCCGCCTTCACAAGCCCCGGGTGGAGCAGGCCGGCTTCGCGGTGCTCAAGGCGCCGGACATTCCCAGCGTGCTGGTGGAAACGGCCTTCATCTCCAACCCCGACGAGGAACAGCGCCTGCGCAGCGAGGAGTACCAGGAGCAGCTGGCCGACGCGCTGATGCGCGGCATCCTGCGCTACTTCGCGGCCAACCCGCCGCTAGCCCGCAGCCGCGCCATCTGAGCCCGCGGCCGCCTGGGCGCGCCGGGCCTTCCACGCCCCGAACAGGACGATCAGCCCCGGCACCAGGATCAGGGCCCAGATGATCTTGTCCAGGTTGGCCTTGACCCAGGGAATGCTGCCCAGGAAGTAGCCGGCGGTGCAGATGCCCACCACCCAGATCACCGCGCCGATCACGTTGAAGAACGTGAAGCGCGCGCGGTTCATCTCCGCCACGCCGGCCACGAAGGGCGCGAAGGTGCGCAGGAACGGCATGAAGCGGGCCGCGATCAGGGTGACGCCACCATGCCGCTCGTAGAAGGCGTGGGCC
>JACCEA010410287.1_pt1 | contig 10978 bp, 7 predicted proteins | sample 7449851 | NCBI WGS metagenome assembly JACCEA01 (sample SAMN15323453, study PRJNA562643) | freshwater metagenome | isolation source: river surface water | place: USA:Blue River Watershed | collected 2017-08-18 | reverse complement strand
TTACACACGGGACCTGATCGGTTTAATTTTCCCGTTCGTAATCGGATTATTGCAGGCATGAGTCGTGCTGTTCTTGTTGTTCAGGCTGCTGCAAAAAGTGGTGCATTAATAACGGCAGAATATGCATTACAAGAAGGCCGAAATGTGATGGCTATTCCGGGCGCAATTGATGATCCTTTAAGTGCTGGATGTCATGCCTTGTTAAAACAGGGTGCAACGTTAATTACTTCATATGATGATCTCTGTTTTGAAATAGGTTTTGAGCAACAGAAAGGTATTAATACATCTCTTGAAACAGAACAGCAAGAAGTACTTTTTTATCCTGCACAGAAAGAAAAAGATCCTCTCTTAACAACACTGGTTAGTCCACATCATCTTGAATCATTGGCTTTTAAGCTTGATTTATCGATGGATGATCTTGAAGATCGTTTATTTACTTTGCAACTTGATGGCGTTGTGACGCAGCGAATTGATGGTTCTTGGATTTGTGTTTAATTTTTTTTTAATTTTGAGTTTTCAGAACTCTTTTTTTCCGCTATGGTATTGCAAAGGTTGACCGTCAAAAAAGCTTTTTTAAAGGAGTTTTGCTATGCAACATGTTGCAATTATTATGGATGGAAATCGTCGATGGGCGCGTAATAATACATTACAAGCGGTTTTTATGGGGCATGAAAAGGGAATTGAACCAGTAAAAAAAAGTGTTGCATGGTGTCTTGAACAAAAAATTTCCTATCTTTCTTTGTATGCTTTTTCGCTCGAAAATATACATCGTTCTGAAGAAGAAAAAGCAGCACTTTTTTCGTTGTTGACCCGTGCATTAGAACAAGAGACTGAAAATTTGATCAGCAAAGGAGTTTCAGTTCATTTTATTGGTGATCGAATGTTAATTCCTGAATATCTGCTTGATCAGATTAATGCGATTGAAAAAGTAACAGCAAAGGGAAAAGCATTAGTTGTTCAAGTGATGTTTTTTTATGGTGGACAACAAGAGTTAGTTTATGCAGCAAAATCATTAGCTCAAAAAGTTAAAGAAGGTTCACTTGCGTTGGATGCAATTACGACCGAAACAATGAAAAATGAGTTGTGGACAGCGGGAGTTCCTGATCCTGACATGGTAATTCGAGCAGGGGGACAGGTGCGTCTGAGTAATTTTTTATTATTTCAATCGGCTTATAGTGAGTGGTTTTTTTTAGATACTTTATGGCCTGATTTTAACGAAGAACATTTAAATCAGTGTGCTGAAAAATTTAATCATATGAAAAGAAATTTTGGACAATAAGTATGAAAAAAATAACAGTTTTAGGTGCAGGATCTTGGGGAACAACGGTTGCACATCTTTTTGCACAGTCAGTTCCTGAAGTGATGCTCTGGTCATATGAACAAGAAGTTGCAGATCATATTAACAGAGAGCATACGAATCAACGATATCTGGCAGGATATCAGATCGCTGAAAATATTGTAGCAACAACCGATCTTTGTGTCGCATGTGAAAATACTGAAATGATTGTTGAAGCGGTTCCGATGCTCTATCTTGATGAGGTTTTGGCGCAGCTAGCAGATGGAGTAAAAAAACTTCCTTTTGTTGTAACAAGCAAAGGAGTTCATGGCACTCAATTATTGTTACCAACACAGGTTTTAGAGAAACAAGGTATCGCTCTTGAACAGATGGTTGTCTGTGTTGGGCCGACGTTTGCAAAAGAGATCATGCGAAACGATTTTTCAGGTTTTTGTTTGGCGAGTAAAAATAGAATAGTAGCTGAACAGATCGGTGCATTGTTAACGAATCAAAATATTTTTGTTCAGCAGACCGATGATTTGATTGGTGCTCAAATTGCCGGAGCATTAAAAAATATTATTGCGCTTGGCATTGGCATTTTAATGGGTGCAGGAGCAGGTGAAAATCTGCGAGCACTCGCATTGGTGAAAGGTTTTTCTGAGCTCTGTTTATATGCAGCAAAAAAAGGTGCTCGGCATGAAACAATGCATTCAATTGCAGGGCTCGGAGATCTTTTATTGACGAGCTTGAGTAAAACTTCTAAAAATTTTTCTGCTGGATTTTTGCGCGGGCAAGGAAAAAATCGATCAGAAATTGAAGCAGCTTTTGGTATTTTTCCAGAAGGGTGTAACACGGTCAAATTATGCATTGAAAATGATCTGTTTTTTCAACAGAACATGCCATTTTGTACGGCGGTGTATCGTGTTTTTTGGGCAGGTGAAGATTCAAAGGGACTGGTTGCTGTTTTACGTGCATAGTTTGAATGCATCAATGTTGTTCCACGTTCAGTTATACTTCGTTTCATTTGATAATAAGCACGCCAAAATTTTTTATCCATTTTTTGTTTAATGGTCGGTAAAATGATTTGTTCAACGGAAGTTATTGAACAGAGTGCTGCAAGCCCTTGGCAGGTCTTCTGATTTAATTTGTTGCTGATGCAGGTTTTGACGGGCGCAAGTCCATATTTTTGTGTCAGTATTTGCTTGAGTTGATATTCTACTTTTCCGTTAATGCTGCCAGGACTACTAAAAAATCCTTGATCATAAAGCATTAGTTTTTTTTCATCCGTTGCATGAATAGATAATGTATTATTAATAGTCGTTGGTTCATAGGTGTTACAGAGTCTATTGCCTAGACATATAGATAACAAATAGACTATTGTTGCACTCATAAACAGTGTTGGTTTTTTGTATAAAATATGCCACTCAGTTGTTACGCTTAAATAGATAAGAAGCAAAATAGCACTACCGGTGATGATGTGTGAACTATGAGGAATAGCAATCATCCACGAGGCTGATCCCCATTGTAAAAACCAGAGCCAGACATTACTAATTTTTTCTAAACAAAAAATTAAAATAGGGGGCGCAAAACCAAAAAGATTGCAGATAAAAAAAAGTGAACTGACTAATAAAAAAAGAGTGATAAAGGGTGTGAAAATCAAATTTCCTACAATAGTTGCACCAGAAAAAGGAATCCCCCAGCTGATTAAGAAAGGGAGTGAAACAGCAGTGATAACAAGTTGTGTTATTAGATAAAGAGTAATCCATGTTTTAAAGCGTGAAAAATAATAATGAAATTGTTGTTTTGCAGAGATCATGATGGCCAAGACACATAAAGTAATTTCCAAAAAAGATCAGAGCCACCTTGTGCAGGAAGTCGTTGTGCGAAGCTATTTAGTGTTCCAATAATACTATTTTTTTTCTGGCGAGATCGAACATGATCATAATGTTTAAAAAGTTCTTTAATATGCGTTGTTCTGATTAGATCAAAATAATGTCGTGAGGTTCGATGATCAATTTTTGTCTCACGTAAAATTTTATAAAATTGTTGTAGCGGCGGAAGGCTCATGCCGGTAAAAACTTGGCAAAGTTCAGGAATTTCAACGTAGTTTTGTTCGATTGTTTGAACTAAGCAGCGCGAAATAATGGTTGGAATAATCGCATTAATATTTTTAGTGATGATAATAAAATAATAGCCTTCGGCTGGCTCTTCAAGAAGTACGAGTAATCGATTAGCGACTGCAGGAGTAAATGTTTCAGCTTTATCAAGGACAAAGACTAAGCTTTCTTCAGTTGTTCGCGTAAAACGTGTTGTTTGAAGGAGTGATTGAATATGTTCTATTTTATATCCTTGTTCAGGAATAATCCATCGAAGATAATGATGCGTTCGATTTTTTATCATGCGACAGGCAGTGCAGCCACATAGATGTTCTTTTGATGGACACCAGAGTTTTTGAAGCGCTGATTCAACTGCTTGATGAGCAGCGTATTCTGAAGGGGCAACAAGAATCGTTGCACGATTTTTTGGATTAAGCAACATGGTTATCGATCAGCTCTTTCCAGAGTTTATGGGTTGTCAATTCAGTCATTATTTCTTGAGGATTGTTTCTTGCATTAAGGATAATAACGTTATTTCGTTTTGCAAATATAGTTTCAAAGCCGTTGGTGACGCGAAGCCAAAAATCTTTTTTTTCCTGTTCAAAACGTGTTTTTTCTTCATTGCGTTGATTGATACGTGCATCTGCAATTTCTGGATCAATTCTTAAATAAAGGGTGATTGTTGGTTCAATGCCTTGAAGTGCAATATTATTTGTTTGATTAATGATCTTGAGATCAAGTGATCGCCCATAGCCTTGATATGCAACTGATGAATCATGCATGCGATCAGAAATAATCCAGATGCCTTTTTTGAGCGCTGGCTTTACGACCGATTCAATATGATGTGCACGATCAGCTGCAAATAATAAAAATTCAGCGATGGGACTAATTGATTCAGTGCTATGTTGTAAAATGTTTCTGAGCTGCAAACCGAAGGGAGTTCCGCCTGGTTCTTTGGTTAAAATATTTTGAATGTTTTGATCTGCAAGCTGTTTTGAGAGTAGCTTGCAGATCGTACTTTTTCCTGATCCATCAATCCCTTCACAAGTGATGAGTGGAGCATTTTTTTTGTATTGAGTAATTGTTTCGTTCATACCGTTTTTTCTATAACAGAAGTAAGTTTTGGTTTTTTCATTATTTCAACTGCATTAATAATAGCATGAATTATATAATCAATCTCGTTTTTTGTTAATTCGGGCCAAATGGGCAATGCAATAATTGATTTGCTGACTGCATGACCAACGGAGCAGGTTTGATTTTGAATCGAATGAATGCGTAAAAAAGGAATTGTATTAAGTGGTTCTGGATAAAAAATACGGGTTTCAATTCCTTTTTGAGCAAGTAGTTGTATAAAAAATGCACGATCAGCTTCTGTAGCAGGGGCGGCAAGTCGTATTGAAAATTGATGAAATGTATGTGTTCCAATAATTTCTTCTGGAAGAAGAATTTCAGGAATATTTTTAAGCCCTTCAAGATATTGTTTTGCATGTGTTTTGCGTGCAGCGATATCATATTTTAATTCTTGTAATCGTTTAATTAAGAGTGCTGCTTGAATTGTATCGAGGCGACTATTGATGCCTAAGGATTGATAATGATAATGCGAGCTGCGGCCATGATTTTTGAGTTGTTTTAAATTGAGTGCATGCCGCGGGTTATGGGTAACAACTGCTCCGCCATCACCAAAAGCACCTAAATTTTTAGTCGGATAAAATGAAAAAACGCCGATGTCACCAAAAGTTCCTGCTTTTTTTTGATTGTTGTCAGCTTCTATCGATTGACAAGCATCTTCAATAATCCAGAGATGCCATGTTTTTGCAATCTGTTTTAATCTGGTATAATCGGCAAGTTGTCCAAAAAGATCAACAGAAAGGATGCCAACGACAGGAAGTTTGCTGCGCATGTGAATGGTTTGATCGTTAATAATTTGGCATTCTTGTGTAAGCCACGATTCAATATTTTGGGGTGAAAGATTAAAAGTTTTTTCATCGATGTCGATAAAAAGAGGAATTCCTCCATGAGCAACTATTTCACTGCTTGAGGCTATAAATGAAAAAGGTGTGGTGATGACAATATCTCCTGGTGCAATATTAAGTGCCGAAAGTGCCATCCAGAGTCCATCAGTGCCCGAATTACAACTAACAACAGTCGCATCATTGACGTGTGAACTCAGGGTTTCTTCAAAGCTGGTAATATATTTACCTCCAATGAATTCTTGTGATTCAAAAACATTTTTGATGATGGCAAGATATTCGGTACCATGCATCTGCCATTTCCGTTGCAAGGAAAAAAAGGGAATTTTCATAGGATCTCCTTCTATACTTGTTCACTTCTTTATATTTTGATAATTGCAATGCTTGCATGAGCATATCGAGAAATTAAGAAACTGAATAGAAAAAATATTTTCTTTATTTTTTCTTGCGTGTGATTCATTCAATGTGCTACAAGTAAACAGAATTTAGCGATGAGTTTATATCATTTTTATTCTATAAATTGTTAGAAGGTGTAAGAGTTTATCAATGATAAGACATTTTCAAATGTCTTAAGATCAAAAAGAAAGGAGCTACAGGAGTAAAAAAATTAAAAAAGTAGGAAGTAGGTGTCTGGTATCTCTGGAAAAAAAGGAGACATTAATGGAAAGTAAAGTTTTACGATCTATGAAGCTTCTAGGAGGACTCATTGTAGGCTCATTTTTTAGCCTGAATGCAGTGAATCTAGGAAATTATAAAAATGCGGTAATAACAGGAACGATTAATGCAACAACATTAATAGATAATGGTGGCGATTCTATCAATTTAGATAATCTTGTTGAAGTTGATGGTCCGGTTACCTTAAAAGCATCAGCCGGTTGTTTGCTCGATGTAAATATTGGTACAGATATGACCGTAGGAACGAATGCAACGGTTATTCGTCCTCGATTATTAGCAGAAGGTGCTGGTAATGATAATGGCCAGATTATTTTTGAAGTAGAATCTGGTGCAGAAATTCACGTTAATATTAACGCAGATACTTTTTTTGCGGGTGGAAACTATAGTACTTCCGCAGTCAGCTTAGCAGCAGCACAAGGTGCGTATGTTGCAGCAAGTTCACGAGATGCTGTTTTGACCGTTTTAGGTGGTGAAGGAAGTGTATATTTTCATATTACCGGCGGTGCAAAAGTAGCATTTGATAGTCTTTTCAAAGTAACCGGTGGTTCAATTAATGCTGATACAGCACGTTTTGAATTAAACGATGGAACCGTTGCTCTTGCAAAAGGAACCAAGTTGTATACAACAATGGATCAAAATACTGATAATATTAATATTCCAAAAGTAACTTTTGATCGTGGCTTATTTGATGCTGGTGAAACAGTTGGTAGTCTTGATGCGACTGTTCGTATCGGTTGTGATTCAACAGTAGCGTTCTTGTCAAATGATTATACCGGTGATACGGAAGATCATAATGCACACATGGCATTTGATGTTTCAAATTATTGGTATGGTCGCTTGGTTCTTGAAATAGCTGGTGGCACACAAGATGGTTTCCATGATGGTGCTTTCTTGATGTACGGTTCAGGCTTGAATAATGATTTTAGCATAGTATCAGCATATATCAATGATGTACAACTTCGTTATTTTGCTGGGCTGACTGTACTTGTTTCAGTGATTGATGACTTAGCTCGTCAAGAAGGTCTTTATCAAGAAACACTTTTGTTAACTGAAGAAAATCAATTCCCTTATTATGTTGATTTTGACACGAACGAATTATCACGTCGTGGCTTGTTAGTAGTAAATCAATGTAATTCAACCAATCCATTTGCAGCAAATACTTTTGGTGATTTTGATTATCGAACCAATCATGCAGGTAAACCATTTACGGTTCGTGATTCACAAGTTGGTTGTGTGCTTGGTGTCAACGGTACGTTAAATATTGCTCATAATACATTCTTTGATTACCTTGCAACGCGTCAATCAATCGGATATGATCCAGCAGCAATGGGACTTGATAATTTAGGATCATCGCCTGATGATTTTAAACGTCGTTCACCGGGTGCATTGATCATTGATGGTTGTGATTTCTCTGGCGGAACCATTAGTGGTAGCTTCAATAGTGTTTCACGTGCTCTTGTGTATATGCAAGGTCAGTCAGCAATGTATGTTCGTTGTTGTGCAAATGATTTTGGTGTATACAATGGAGATTATTCAACCGGCTCTGGTCAATATGATGGAACCGTTGTAAGTCATGGTAATCTTTCAGGTTTTAATGATGGTCATATGGCACTTGATGTTGCTGGTGAAGCGATTATGTATCATACAACTGATCCTGATTATGACCCAGAAGAATGGGGTATTGGTCAATTTAATGTGCCATCTTTACTGCTTGACGGAGTAGGTCGAGAAATATATTCAGGCGGCAATTTAGTAAGTCGTCCTTTGATTAATGGTGACACGTATGATACGTATCAACGTTCATATGTTAATCTTAATAATGACTTACATTGTGTAAACATGGTTTTAAATCATAGTTCTGTGTTACATAATGTTCCGCGTGATCAAGCGGGCGTTCAACCAGCAATCGTTGGTGGTGAAGCAGCAAGCTGGTATGGTGACTCTGAATTATTGCCATTCTTGGATTTAAGTAATTCATGGCTTTCATGTCACGAATCATTAGGTCTTTCAGGACTTCGTGTTCTGGTTCATGATGCGTTTGGTTTGTTAGATACTTTTGGTCAATCAGATCCTGAATTTAGCTATAATAATTCAGCAATTATCTGTTATAACCAAGGTGATGATAATGATACTGCAAATCGTGGCTGGGCGCGTGTTTTAGCTCTGGGATCAAATAATAATCAAATTTATACGGGTGCAACTGATGAATTTTTAGATTCAGCATTTGTGCATGTATATCGTGATCATAACCAATTTGATGATGGTGAATTGCCGGTACAACTTCGTCTTGATGCATTACCAGAACCAGAAGTATTCTGGGCAACAAGTTATGCATTTGACACCACACAAGAAGGCTGGCAAGTAGTCGGTCTTTATAATGATTCATATGCAGAAGTTGGCTGGAGAACGCAAGATGGATTCTTCCGTTTTGATGGAACCTTTATTCCACAAAATGCATTCCCTTGGAATACCAACGGTGGCGATTCATTCTCAAATGATTTGAATGAAAATCAAGCAGCTGAATTATTTATTGCAGGTAATGGTTTTGCATTTGAAGGATTTGATCGCCTTGGTAATGAATCTCCATCAATCGTGACTGGTTCTGCACTTCCTGGTGTTATGTATGTTGAATATGGTGGACGTTTGACTATTGCTCAAACAAATCCAGAAAATCCAGCATCACATGCATTGTTTAATCTGCCTGTTGCAACATTAGGTTTTCCAACGAGTGAGGGCGCATTATTGTATGGTGAAGTAGATCTTCCATCGTCACAAGTTGATTTTGGACATGGTTATGCAATGAATCCATATAATATTAACATGAATGATTTTTCACCTTTGTATCTTGATTTAGCACAATTATTTGCTGATCAAGGTAATGAAGTTCTCATTTCATGGAATAATATTACTCAAAGTACCGATTTCCTTCCGGTTAAATCGGCGATTGCTGGTCTTTCACTTGATCAATTTAAATCACCTAAAAAAGCAGCAGCTAAAAAAGCAGTTACTCGTGCAACAGTTCCGGTGATAACTCCTGTAGAATTGCCGCTTGCAATGTTGTCGGTTGGCGCTGATTATTATCTTGATCAGTTGCAAGTTGCTGGTGCATCAAGCATGAGCCCATTCCACTTTTACATGACCGGTGATGATCTTGGATATTCACAAATACGTGAACTCGTCTCATTTGATACAATCCCATTCCCGGTACTCGGTGAAGGTATGCATGGCGCATTGTTCCTTGATCAAGGTGCACGTCTTGGACTTGGATCACGTTCATGGAATGAAAATTCAGTAAATGCATGGAATATTCTTGGTGATAATCAAGTGACCTTGTATCCAAATGGCGATTGCGTTATTGAATTGAATTCTGATTTGATCATTAATGATTTGAATGCAATTATTCCAACAACTAATTTTGGTGATGTTCCTGCTGGTCAATCACATCGTATTACTTTCCTTTCAAAAGAAGGTCATGCGGTTCGTGTTCCTGCTGGCAGTGAACTTGATTTAAGTGCATTTGGTCAATCAACATTGCTCAATGGTGGTGATGGTGTTAATTCACAACAGATCGCTTTTGCAGGAAATGCAAAATTGATCTTTGAACCTGGTTCAACATTACGATTCCCAAGCGATATCGATTTTGCTCGTGGACCGATTTTGTACATGAATGAAGAATCAGAATTGTTGTTTGAACCGATTAAAGAACGAAACAAACCTGCAGCAGATGCCCTTGCACAACTTGATAAATATCGCGTAAAAATCAAAGGTATTGGTCAAATTTGGCTGAACAAAAATGCGAAAATGAAAGTATTTGAAGAAGCGATGGTTGGCGTTGAGTCTGATGATGTACGCACACCATTTACGTATCTTCAAATGAGCTTACAACGTGATGCACAAATGTTGATCGGTGATGAAAACAATAAAGGTGGATCATTCCAAGTGGGAAATCCATTTGAACTTGCTGATAATAACATTGTATTTTCATTACGTATCAATGGTGCTGACACCTTGGTAAATATCGATCGTTATGGCTTCTATGGTCTTGGTGCAGGTATTCTTGCTCAGCCTGAAGATGCAGTAAATACATGGAGATTGGTTGCATTGCATAATGTAATCTTTACCGAAATGTTAGTGATCGATGGAACATTCAGCCATAACCAAATATTTGATGGTAGTGGCGAAGGCGAAGGTTCATTGTTTGCTGTTGGTCAAGCTGAAGAGCATGACTTGATCATTGGTGCTAAAGTTGACAATCGCCAGCCGGTTATCCGCGGTGGTGGTAACGTGATTTTAGTAACTTTTGACGCAACTGAAGCTGATTATTTAATTCCTGATATTCAAAACTCAGCAGTTGAATTGATCGGTGATTCACTTGAAGATAATGGTCGATACAACATCCTTGGTTCAACACAGATCATTCAACAAAAAGAGGAAGTTCAAATCGCTGGATTTGCTGACATCTCAGTTATTGATGATCTGTTCCCTGAAGTAGAATTGCGTGGCGGTTCACTTTGCGCAGCTGATCCATCTGCTTTCTTTCAATACATTTGTCATCTGCCTGTTCGACATCAAACACCAAAACGTACCGTTTCATTTGGTATCAATGATGGGCAGCAAAGACATGCATATCTTGAAGGGGATTTCAATCAAGATGCTAATATTGTACGAAGTGAATTCTTAGCATTACTTGCAGAGTATGATGTTGATCGTGCATCAGCACAAGGATATTTGCAAGTAGCAACCGTTGATAGTGAAGGCGATGCAGCAGTATTACGATCACCTCGTCAACAATAAGGTTTTGAAAGGATCTTAATATAAAAAAAAGGGGCGGTTCTGACATGCCGCCCTGATTAAAAAAAAAAGAATCTAATAATGAGGAGATTACATGAATAAAACAATGAAACAGCGCATTGTGGCAGCAGCATCCTTGATCGGAATCTTTGGATCTGCATTGCAAGCGT
>JACCEA011988974.1_pt1 | contig 10981 bp, 15 predicted proteins | sample 7449851 | NCBI WGS metagenome assembly JACCEA01 (sample SAMN15323453, study PRJNA562643) | freshwater metagenome | isolation source: river surface water | place: USA:Blue River Watershed | collected 2017-08-18 | reverse complement strand
ACTTGGAGTGGTAAAGTGTATGATGTTACTCATCCAGACGGAACAGTTGAGCGAGTAGAAGGATTGCGTCAATGGTGTATGGATCGCGGATACAATGCTAATGCTTTCGCCAATGCGTCATTGCGAGGCAATAAGACACATGGTGGTTTCATGGTAAAACAGGCTTAGTCGAACCCGCGTCCAGAACACCTTTCTCTTTGCTTCATACAGCAATAGCTTATATTTAACTATCTTTGCCTAATACTGTCAAGAGTTTTGTGTGCAGAATCATGTTTTCAGTTACCAATTTAGTTATAGTAGCTAAAAGTATTAATCTATCTGCATCGGTAATATCTTCTTTGTCAAACTGCTCAAGAATACTAGCGCCGATCATTCTCATTGCCTGTTGTTGGCCGTCTTTGAAAACTCCCCAATCGAATGGGTCACCTTCTTCGTGAGCAAATGCAATATCGACTAATTCGTCTAAAGTTATTTTAGCCATCCAATCCTCTTACCTTCCGCTTTTCTGCGATCATGTTCTTCTACCGAGTTTGGATATCTCCAAGCCCATACAGCTACTAATGCCATGAATACTGCTGTGCTAATAATACCTATAGGTTTAACACCGCCTGTCCACATTAGAACTAAACTTAGGCTCATCATGAACAACATTAGATATCTAAGTTTTTGTGGAAACACACGTTTTTCATTCCAGTTGGTGAGGAACGGTCCGAATATTTTGTGATTATAAATCCAACGATGCATACGTTCTGAGCCTTTGCTGAAACAATATGCAGCAAACACTACGAACGGGCTGTAAGGTACACCAGGAGTCACTACTCCAATGTATGCCATTCCTAAACTTAAAAAGCCTAGTATATTCCAAAATAATTTTTTTATGTTATTCACGTGATGGTCTCCATAGTCCTACTAGTGTGCCATCGCCCGGAGTTCGATATCCGCTAGGCCATGATCGTGTAACTGATCCACTAGATGGATTATTATTATTTTTAGCAGAGGAACTTTGATTTCCTCCAACGAATGTGTATGTACTGCCCACAGCTGAATAAACAAAGTTAACGTGTCCGTAACTCCATAGTGCAACGTCGCCTGGTTGACCTTGATTCAGCGGTATTTGTGTTGCCTTATATTGTGCTGCTCTAGTTTGAATATCTCTAGCCCAGGCAGTTTGAACGAATCTGTGTCGTGTTTTCTTTAATACCCAATTAACAAACCCCATGCACCAAGCTGTTTGGTCAGTAGTCCATGCACCGGTGGAAGGGTAACCTAATTCTTTCCATATTCCTATGATATTTTGATTACTAGGACGGCCGCCCATTCCGGTTTCTTCCCATTGGCCTTTTGCTGCTTCTGAAAGGATCTGTGAAAGAAATCCAGTAATGTCTCCAGCAGATGCAGAAGTAGGACTAGTGTCAATTAAGCTGGCGCCAACACTAGCTGGTTGTTCAGGTGTTCCTGGATAGTTTCTTTTAACTTGGTTGTTTGATTCTACTCTGTAGTTGCTAGGATTTGCCACGTACCTATTTGTCTGTGCATCGATAGTTGCCTGCACTGCTGCAGGAATTTCAACTGCTGGCACAACAAACACAGCCGGCGTAACATCTGCTGCAATAACATTACCACTGCCTGTAGCAGCGTGTCCGCAAGTAGCCGCATCGTCTGCCCTACATATTAAAATGTTGTTAGCGTAAACTGTACTGCTTGAACCATCCATCACAGGACTGCGGTGAGAACCTCTGCCATGGGGTTCTACGTCTGCACCTTTGACTGCAATAGGAACATTATTAACAAACACAGTTGGTGCTAGGTTACCTACTATAGTACCTCCAGCTGTGTCAACAGTTATGCGGCTAACCCCTGGCATTAGAAAGCCTTTGGAATGTTACGCTGAATCTTATCTAAGTACTTGCCTAGATCGTTCAGTGCTTTAGAGACTTCTTTGTCTGAAACTTCGACGTCTCTCCACTTTAATATAGTGCCTTCTTCAATTAGTCGACGGTACGTTGTTACAAATCCAACGTACTCTAACGGACTAATCATATGAACTCCATCGCCTTCTGCTAGTTCTTTTATTTTCTTCTGATAGGATTCCATAGCAGTTTGTTTTTCTGCTATGACTGTAAGTTTTTCTAATATTGCTGTAGAATTAGTAGCCATTGTTTCTAGCGAATTTGCAATCCTACTGTAATAAGCACTGTAGTCTACAGCAATATCTTTAGATTCTGTATCTTGAATTATTGCAGCATCGACTGTTGTGCTGTCGCCGTCAATGAGTACTCTTTCTATTGCCATCTATTATCTCGCCATCGCAATACCAGTGGTACCCGAAATATAAGAATCAGCAAACTGTTTGTCAGTTGCTTCACATACTGTTACTGTTGATTTAGATATTCTAATATCTTTCTCTGGGTTGACTGTAAACAGATAAGGAGCCATACCTAAACCTTGTTGGCCAGCAGTTAATACCATTGGTTTTGAAACTTTGTAGTGCATAGGGCCGTCTTCAACTAACTTACCAATTAACTCTTCTCCGCTGGTAAGTTTAATTGTAATAACTTCACCTACTGCTACGCCTTTGTCAATTAACATTCTCTAACCTCTTTTTAAGTTCTGTAAATCCGCCTACTAATTCTTCACCTAGAAAAATCTGTGGCACTGTTCTTGCTGTTGGTACAGCTTCTAATAAATCTTCTTTGGTATATCCGTCTCCGATTTTACGTTCTTCAAACTCAATACCTTTTTGCTTTAATAACGCCTTAGCTTGATCGCAGTAAGGACAGTTGTATTTGCTCCAAACAATCGCTTTCATATAAACCTTTCTTTTCTATTATATAGTTGGTAATTCGTCGTAGTCAATTTTTTCACTCATTACACCAATGACATAATTAGTGCTTTCATTTTCTTGTAATGCTGTCTGCTTCTTACTTGTATCTGAATGTTTGTTGAACCAAGGAATTGGAGTAGTTTTTGGTGCTGGATTCCAATATTTGATTCCAATCTGCTTTAGTGCATCTAGAGCTGTGTAATCAACAAAGTCTTTAAGAATGTTTGCATTAAGACCAATCACAGGTCCTTTCTTAAACAGATACTCTGCCCATGCTTTTTCTTCAGCAATCACATCTCTGTAAATTTGGATAACTTCTTCTTGGCATTCCTGAGCTGCTTTTGTAAAGCGAGGATCTTCCTTGACTACTTGATTGATTAGATAAGCAGTCCAGCCTTTGTGTAGCAGTTCGTCTTGCAGGATCAAACTAATAATGTTGCCATTACCAATAAAGATCTTATTCTCTACCATTGCAAGACTTGTTGCAAAGCTAACCATAAAGCGGAATGCTTCTAAAGCATAGCTGGCATGTAAGGCTAGATAGATTGCTTTAATGTGTGTTTCTTCGTCAATTTTTTCGCCTGTTTCGACTAAACAATTGATCATGTGTAGCTTGTCATAGTATGCGCCTACACTTGATGCCATGTCTACAATTTCTTTAGTATCGTGGATTGTGTTAAACACTTCCTTAGGCACGATGTAGATGTTACGAATGATGTGACTGTAACTGCGGCTATGGATGTTAGTTTCAAAGAAGCTCCAGTTATAAACTAGTGCTTCTAGTTCCGGTAGGCTTACGACCGGAGTAAAGATTTGACTTGGGCCGCGACCTTGCAGACTGTCAAGAGCAGTTTGCCTAAGCAGGTTACTAGTGAAGATATGTTTAACTGCATCTGATGCATCCTTAAAATCTTGTGCATCTTTGGTTAAACTGATTTCTTCAGGAACCCAAAAGAAGCCACGTGCTGTTGTTTCAAAGTTTTGAATCTTTGGATATTTTACTTCTTCAAATCGTTGAATGGTAACTGGTCCTGCTGGATCTAGAAACATCTTACGATTAAGATAGTCTGTCTTTGTGTTTAAGTTATATTGTTGTCTGCTCATAATTTGTCTTCTTTGATATAATTATAATCGTTCCAAACATTTCTATTTTGAACTGCGTTTTCTTTTAAAATTCTCCAAGTCCTTTCAGCACCAGTTTCTGTCCATCTAAAATCAAAAGTCATTATTGGTGCTCGACCAGTATTCCTATCGTACAATTCTCTATGCTCATAGTAACTAGTTAACCAAATTAGTCTACCGCTGGTTACACGTTTAGGAAACCAAGCAAACTTTTTAGTGACCATAATTACCAGAGGCTAAAACAATTTTGCAAATATGTTCTAGCCTCTCAATATGCTCATAGGCACGCCACGGACTAGAATCTATAGCTACAACACCATGTCCTTTAATGCCAACAATGTCATAGGCAATGTTACCATAATCATCTAATTTTAACTTCTCAAAGCATTGATCTGCAAGCTCTTGACTAATAGGCGGAACATCTCCTACATTAGGAGCCACTTTAGTATAACGGCTTAATTCTGGAAAACTATCTACTACCGTACTCAAATCAATTCCGGCATGCATGGCTGCAACACAATAAGTAGGATGAACATGTACTACTACACGAACATCAGTTGAGTGTTGACCCATTGCACGTTGCAGTCCAAAGTGTAGAGGAATTTCTCCGCTTGGTCTTAGACTTTTACTAATATCGGTGTAAGGTTCGTCGGTCCACAATAATCCGTGAATCTTAATCTTTTTAAATTGATCGGGCTGTAGTGTTTGCTTACGCACACCACTAGGAGTAATATAGAAATGATCACGATCATGGTGACGAATGCTCACATTGCCGTCTCGGCTAGTGATCCAATTACGCTTGTAAGCGTCTACCATAATGTCACATATCGTTTCTAACATTTACATGATTCCAATTAATAATTTTCCACTGGTTTTCTAAATACTTTTTCTTATCGTGTTGATAATCTAGTGCCCAAGCATGTTCCCACCAATCAATTAATAAAACAATGTCTTTTTTAATTTCATGATTCTTAATTGTTTTAATTGATCCATCTTTGGCTAGATACACCCAACCACTGCCTTGTACGCCCATTGCCGTTTTTTCAAATTCTTCTTTGAAAAGATCAAAAGTTGTAAAATGTTTTATAATAAAGTCTTCAATACCGCCCAAAGGTTTATTTGATCCTGCAGGAGCTTGATACTGCTGAAATAAAATATTATGAAGGAATACTCCTGCTTCATTAAATTTTAAATCGCCTTCTCCTTTGTTATATCTTTCAGCGTAAGTCTTTGCTAACTTTCCATAATGATAATTTATGGTATCTTCAGATATAGCAGGATCTAGTTCGTTGGCTTTGTAAGGCAACTTTTTAATTTCTAATTTATCTGGACGACCTTCCTGAAGAAAGTCTTTGATAAATCGGTAACTCATAACTTACATGCCTCACAGTCCTCAATGTCTTCTGCTAGTTCTCGTTCGTTATGAAAACCGTTGTAATGCACTTCTGGTGTTAACTGTTCTTGCTTACTGCCTGCCTTATTGATTAGGCTGTAGTAGAAAGTCTTTAGTCCCCAGATGTGTGCCTGCATTAGGTTCTTAGCAATTAGTGTTGTAGGAACTTTGCGATCAATAAAGTGTGCAGGATTATAGAATGTGTTAGTACTAATACTTTGATCAACATAGACAGCCAGAACTGCTGCTGTCTTGATATATCCAACACAGTCTTTCTGCTCCCACATTAATTGATATTTGTTCTTTAGTTTATTGTATTCTGGAACAACCTGTGTAAATGATCCTGCTTTACTTTCTTTAGTCGAAATTAAGCTCATTGGCATTTCAATACCATTGGTTGAATTAATAACAACGCTGGAACTTTCAACTGGAGCAATGGCCATTAATGTAGCATTACGAACTCCGTATTGCTTCATTTGTTCACGCAATGGTTCCCAGTCTAGCTCAGGAGTAAAGTCAGCTAGCTCGTTTACACCTTGGGCTCTTCTTTCCCACGGAAACACTCCTCTTCCGTACCAGGTCTTGTCACTGTCTTTGCACTTTCCTCTTTCTTTGGCCAATTCAACCGTGGCTTCTGTGAGATAGTACGCTTGATGCTCCATCCAGGACTTGACTTCGACCAGTGCGTCTTTATCGCCATACTTCAATCCCCTCTTTGCGTGCCAGTAGGCAAGATTTGTAACACCAATGCCTAAAGGCTGAATCTCGTCATTAGACAGTTTACTCTGAATTGACAAGAAGTCTTGGTAATCAAGGATGTTACACAGGCTACGCTGTAGAATCCTACAGGCTCTACGCATATCCTCTGGGTTTCGGAACGATCCCCAGTTGATAGATCCCAGTGTACATAACGCTATGCGACCATCGGCATCGTCAAGTCTCTTAAAGGGACGTGTGGGTAATAGAATCTCACAGCACAAGTTACTCTGATATATCGTATGATACTCAGGATCAAATGGTCCTTGGTTCATGACATTGTCAATAAAGACCAAATAGATGCGACCAGTATCTGTGCGTTCCTTCAGTATACCACCCTTGAAAACGTCTTCAGCGTTCATAACCTTTTTACGTAGGTCTTTACGCTTTTCATACTTTACATATAGTTCTTCAAACAGTGCGGTATCTTTGTAGAATGCTTCATAAAGATCTGGCACGTCGCTTGGAGCAAAGAATGTAATATCTTCTTTGTTTTTAAATCTTCTCCAGAAGAAACTGCTGAGGACCACACCGTAGTCCATGTGTCTTACACGAGTTTCTTCTGTACCTTGGTTGTTCTTGAGAACAATGAGATCGTCAAATTGATGATGCCAGATAGGATAGAATACAGTTGCGCTTGCATTACGAATGCCTCCTTGTGAACAACTACGTAAATCACCAAACCATTTCTTTAGAAATGGGATCATTCCTGTGTGCATGATTTCCCCACCTCTGATGGGACTGCCTAATGGACGTAGACGACCAATCTCTAAACCAATGCCTGCACGTTTGCTGGCATACTTGGCCATCATCTCTCCACTAGCAAATATAGAGTCCAAGTCATCATCGCTGCGAATAAGAACGCAAGAACTGAACTGTTTAGTAGGAGTTCCAAGACCGGCAAGCACAGGAGTAGCAAGAGTAAATAGACCGTCACTCGCAGCATTATAATATTCCTTAATGTAACGCATACGAGCTGCGTTGGGTTCTTCTTTGTGAAACACTGTAGCTGATGCAATCATATATCTGATCTGAGGTGTTTCGTAAATTTCTTTGGTAGCGCGGTTACGAACTAGATACTTTTCAATTAACTGTTCGATAGCGGCATAAGAATATTGCTCATCCTTCTCATGCTCTAACATATCGTTCATTTTGTTCCAGTCGTCTTCTGTGTACCACTCTAGAAGTTCTGGAGTATATAAACCAACAGAGATGTTCTTCTTTACAATTTCATATAGATGAGGAACTTCGTAGTCACCATAGACATCTTTTCGTAACATGCTTAGACGTTGTTTACCTGCTACGTACTGGTAGTTGGTGTGACCAATGTCTGGATTATGTTCGATGTCAATAAGATCTACGATAGCACGTAAAGTAATCTCGTCAATCTCTTTGGTAGTAATGCCATCATAGAAATGAGGCTGTGCTTTAATTTCAATCATGCTCTGGCTAACGTCTGCAATGCCTTTGCAAACTTTAGCAACTTGAGCTTGCCATTTTTCAATCGTCAGCGGTTCTCGCTCGCCGTTTCTTTTTATTACTGTAATTTCCATCTATGTCTCTAAATTAGTTTGATATTTATTTTAAGGTGTATCCCTGCCAAATAATCTCTGTTTCTGTGTTTAAGGCGTCTAGAGCCACGACTTTTCTTGGTTCGTAATTTAAAATAAATTTATTTTCTACAAACAAGTAAAATCGCGGCTCTTGATTCTTGTGAGGTATAGACATATGTATCTCACAAGGAGTGGCCATAAACCGCTGTGTTAATTTAAGAGTATACAGCATTCCTAGCACAATTGCAAGGTCGTCCAGACGTCCGCCCAATACCAATTGCCATGGATCGGGCCAGGATTTTGAATCTTTTGGATTTAAATGAGGATTAACAAATGGGGCACGAGCCCAAACGTCGGCCACAAGTTCAAGTGGCTGATCGATTACTTCTATGCTGTCTCGTATTTCTTTCCATTTTGATAATCTCTCGTTGCCGTAGAGATCAAACACCGTATGTAATGCTGTATGAGATTGTTCCGGTAGCACCAGTAGATAGAGGATTTCTATAAGACAATACTACTGTATCTATACCGCTGTCTGCGTCGTTGTCTCGCAGTTGGCAAAAGAATTCAAAACTTGTCATTAATAATCCTCCAGGTGTAGTTGCAAATGGTGTTGAGTATGTATAATTGTCTGCGTAGGAAATTTCACCTAAGGTCTCGTCGACCATAATTGTGATTCTTCCTGCACGAACATGGTTGCTCAGTGTCAGTGTGTAATCTATGTATGTATATCTATTAAATGCACTGAACACACTTAATGGCCTAAAGCCATCTGATAGATATATTTCAGAATAATTTAAATCAGTAAGACTAGCTCTGTTTGCGTTATAAACTTCTGTGACAGCGTCTGTTGTTGCTACGGAAGTAAATCCGCCTTTCTGATGTCTGTTGCTTGAGCTTTCTAAAACAGCGTTACCTAACGACTCGCCAAAGTAAACAATATAATGAACAGGATCTGCTGCTGTGTTGGTCACGTTACCGCAATTGGTAAATCTACATCTCTGTAGCTGTGTACCGTATCCATAGTCGGACTTAAATGCATATTGAGAAACTTCTTCAAATGCACAGTCGTTGATCTGCCATTTGTTTCCTTGACCGGTTATACCGTTGATTAAAATTCCTGTGTCGCAGACAAAGAATTTACAACGGTCAAATGTTATATAAGTTTCAAAGTTTGGAGGACTGCTAGAGTCTACTGTAATTTGATCGCTACGCACACCTAATGCTGTAGATTCAAAATTACAATCTTTAAATAAAATTCCTGTTACTTTAATTCCCGGCAAACTATTTTCCCAGAATACAGATGCAGGATGATCTTCAACTGCACCAATTGAGTCGCCAAGAACATAGTTTGATTTAAATGTTACTCTTTCAACAATACTATCGGCCACGCCAGTTAATACTAATTGACCATTTCCGTGATTGACAGTTAGATTATTAATGTGAATGTTTCTAGGTCTATTTGTAGAATCAAATTCAGCAACACCTTCGCCGTCTTCTGTGACAAATAGAATGTTATTGTTACCAATATCTAAAATTGCACCGTCAGGTGTTTCACCTTGAATAATTGCAGTGCTAGGAATGTTTAGGTTTCCGTTGAAAATGTAAGTACCGTTAGGAATTAACAGCACCTTTTTAAACTTAGAATCTGGGTTTCTAAACAGTTGGTTAAAAGCAGCTTCAAAGGCAATCACGTTATCTGTGTTACCGTCGCCTACAGCGCCAAAGTCTAAAACAGATACGTATTCATCTAATTTATTCTGTAAACTTCTAGGTATGCTTAGAGTAATGCTAGGATCTACGCTGGCAAATCTATAGCTCGATGCTAGCTCTAGAATGTTGTCGTGCTCGGTAAGAATCTTAGTGTTTCCTACATAAGGAGCACCTTCTGCTACAGATCCGTTACCGATGAATAACTCTTGAGAATCTACAGCCCAAGCAAACTCAGCCGAGCTTAATTGAGGAACACCAATTCCTGATAATTTCTGTCCTCTGCGGACTTGTATTTTTGATATCTGTACGACAGCCATAGATGAATACCCTTGTTAGAGTATTTATCTAGCAGCGGTATAGTATTCTTCTACTTTGTTTAGCCAGAGATCTTGGTATTTGTTAAAATCGCTGGGCCATAGGTCAAACTGTTGGTATTCAAAGTTACGACTACACATAAAAACGTGACCTTCACGGATGTCAGTTCCGTAGACTTCATTATGTGCTAATATATAAGCAATCAGCTGAATTTTGTAATCTTCAACCCATTCTTCTTTTTTAGGCTTGTTGGTTTGCTTATAATCCATGACTGACGGATTATCTTTATAAACTCCAACTAGGTCTGTGGTTCCTGAGTACAATCCTGGAAAGTACAGACTCTGTTCCATTGCCCATACTTCGTTAACTCCGCTTAGGCCTTGTTCAATGATCACATCAGCCATTTTGTTAGCTTGGACATGAACAGGATTGTTACCAGGTTGACGTTGTAGTCCTGCAATAAAGCGTTCTAGGTTACTGTGCATAGCAGTGCCTACGCCTGCGGCTTCTGTAGTAATCTGTTTGGCCTTTTCTTCGCCTACACGTTTCTTCCATTCGTTCAGTGCTGTCATGTCTTTGGTAGCAGACAAGATAGTAGTAACAGATGGAAGGCTTTCACCGTCTGGTGTTAGATAAACACGCTTTCGAGTAACCGGGTCGTTGACCTGTGTACAAGGCTTGTATTGGAAACGTTCAACGAACGGTGGTGGAGTATATTGTATTTGCATCCTGTATATATTACAGGATTATTTTGAATTTGTCAAACCTGGGGAGTAGATTGACTTTGGGCTAGTTGTCCAGCTGCCGCAGAAGCTGCTGTTTGGTCCACAGCATCTTGGCTAGTTTGGCCACCCTGTGTTGGTTCTTTTTCGGCATCCGAATCAGGTGCACCTGGAACATTTAGCTCAATACCATCTTGGTTAAAGTTTTTAACCAAACTTTGAATAGCCGGACTAGAATCATACATTGCTTTAAATGTTTCGTAGTCAGCTGTTAGTTCAAATCCGTTGGTGCGTAACACCTGATTCAAACCATTCCAATTTAGCTTTGCAGGAGATTTTTTGCTGGCAGCACGACCAATGTAATTTCTAAGAACAATTAGAAACTTGTCGCCCTCGTCAACATCACTGCCAAATTCAAAAAATCTCATCCTAGACTCGCTAATTGTTTTCTAGCATCTGCTAGTTGTTGTTCAAGTTGTTTAATTTGATCTTGAACTTGTTTCTTTTGTTCAATGCGATCCTTAGCTGCTTGTGCTGCCTGTGCAGGATCCATTTGTCCGCCTGCTAGTCCGGCGGCAGGTTT
>JACCEA012286783.1_pt1 | contig 10982 bp, 8 predicted proteins | sample 7449851 | NCBI WGS metagenome assembly JACCEA01 (sample SAMN15323453, study PRJNA562643) | freshwater metagenome | isolation source: river surface water | place: USA:Blue River Watershed | collected 2017-08-18 | reverse complement strand
ATCATCGGACTGGGGCGCCTGGCCACAAGAAAGAGCAAAAGCCAGTGGAAGACTCAGCAGGGTGATAAAAGCAGTTTGATTCTTTTTCATGATCGTTTCCTTTTGTTAGTCGAGAAGGTCAGAGCACCTGACAAGGGCGGTTATAAGCCGTCCACGCGGACCTTGCACCTCAGGCCATCTGTAGCCTCATGATGGGATTTGACGGGCTAAGAAGTGATTATCCTATCCCACAATGACGGTAAAACCCCTCTTTAGTAAAGTGTAAACATCTAAAAACATTGATAAAAAAAATCAGGTGACGCGATAGGGTCTGCCCATCAAATCCCATCATGCGAATGAAGATGGGCTTAGCAGCGCTACGAGCATCATTTCTTTAAAAGGGGTCTGGCAGAGATGATGTTTTGAGAGGTGTTTATGATTTTCCGTCGTCTTGTATTGTTTGTGCTGATTGGTGTATCGGATATAGCGCTGGCTGATATCATAAAGGATCAGGCCTTGCACTCCCGGATTGAAAAATGGGATGCTAGTTTAACAAAACCAGGATTGGGCCTTGCATGAACAGTTCTTCCGAACATGGCAATCCCTCGCGTGCTACACTGCCTCAGCTTTTTTTCAGCGGTCGTACGGACGAAGTTCTGAAACTCACCGTTGACCAAGCCTTTGGTGATGCGATTGCGATGGAACATTGGCCCTTTGTGATCGGAGCACTCTGCTTCAAAGGGCGCACGGATGAAGCCGATATACGCTTCCAAAGTCTCTCTTCTCAATTGTCGGATGAAGAAAGGGTGGCCTGCCGCTTTTATTTGGGCATCGGTTTCGCTCGTTTGTCCCAATATGGGAAAGCTCGGGCTTTGTTCACAGAGAATTTAATCCTTCTGCGCAGCTACTCCAAGGATCCTGGTGCGGCTCGCATACGTTTTTATGTCTGGCAAGGTATCGGCTTTTTTCGTCAGCTCTGTGGACGAAAGATTCTGGCCATGAGAGCGGCACAGAAGGCCTGGCAGGCAGCCATTGCCGCCGATTTTTATTTTGGCAGAATGCTGTCCACCGAACTGTTAGGTCATAGCTTGATCGGTTGCGGTCGCATCGCTGTGGGTCTGCGGGAACTGGAAGCTGCCTACGGACTGGCCCAGAATCTGGGGCACGGAGCCTATGAAAAGGCTATCTATCGTTCGCTGCTGATGTACAAGATTCAATTTGGTTACCCGCCTTATGATGTTCTGCAGACCATACGGGAACTCCTGGATGAAAGTCGCGTGGCCAATAACTATACGGATAATGCCCTGAGCCTGGAGTTGATCCGACAGCTCATTCTACGCGGTGAATTGAAGCAGGCCAGCCGTTTGCATGAAGAGATCGGTCGATCGATCTACGCGGAACGCCATCGTCGCCATGAAATCTTTTGGCATCTGCAGGCGGCTGAAATCGCCTGGCTGCGCCGTGACCTGGCTGCGTTCCATGCGGCATTAATCCAGGCGGAAGCCGCTCTGGACCCAGAGTTTGATGAAGCGCTCCAGCTGCATATCTTCGGCCTTAAAATGCGCGAGGAACCGGCCAGTTATCAGCAGCAATGCCGACGTCTGACGCGTCGCCTGGGAAGTGATATTGCGGCCAGGATATTGGCCCGATGCGAAGGCCAACGTTGGGAGAGTATCCGAGGAGAAGATCCTTTGGGTGATATCCTTGATGGTTTGAGCAGTCCCCAGAGCAGTGTCATTCAGAAACTTGGAATGGTACTGGATTCGCCTTATATAGGGCTTTTGAGCAAGCTCCTGCCTTTGCAAGCGGTGGAGCAATCCCTTCATATTCTGATGCCCAAGGGTGCGCTGATTGTGGTGGATCATGGGAATATCTGCAAGGTGGACAGCCTTGTGTCACCCCAGACTTTGGACCTTTTACGCTTGATCAGTCAGGGTTGGGTGCAAAAGCAGCAGTTGGTGGAAGCGATCTGGGGTTACGCTTATCATCCCTTGAAACATGATTCCTTGGTTTATTCTTTGATTTCCAGAGTTCGTACCCAGCTGGGTGATGCCGGAACCTGGATTGAACATGGACCGATGGGCTACTGCTTGAAGCCTGGAGTTCTTTTGCAATTTCATAACCTACAGGCCAACGTGGTTGCCGCTCCTGTGGTCGGGGCCCTGGTTGAAGAGCAGGCTTCCAAGACCACTTTAAACTCCCGTCAACTTCTGATCATCGAAGCATTGCAGGATAGACCGGCGATCGATGTGGAAGACTGCGTGAAACTTTTCGGGACGTCCCGGATTACGGCCAGCCGTGATTTGTCCAGCCTTTGTCAGGAAGGACTCGTGGAGCGGATCGGCAAAGGCCGTGGAACGAAGTATCGTTTGAATCGAAATCAACTTTCCAAATAGGAAATTTCCATGAAGAATGCATCTCTGGTATTCGCGCTGTCCTGCGTTTTGAGTCAAACTCTGCTCGCACAGGATTATTATGTGCCGATTAAAAAGGAACTGGAGCCTGCTGCACGTTTGCCCTTGGAATCGTTTAAACTCGACGATACCGTGCTGCAATACCGTCTGCCTCAGGATATTACCGGCCGTCCTTTGGATATCATGCTGACTCGCGATACGGGAAACACAGGGCCTGGTCGTGTCTATAAAGGAGCGTTGGCCACAGCATCCTGCCTTGGTAGCGATGAACTGCCAGCCTGTGTGGTGCAACATCGCGATTTGAAGATCAACAAGGACGAACTGAAAGCCTTTGCTCAGAAAAAATATCAGGATCCAAGGCTTCTGGCCCAAATCACAGTCGTGCAGCAGGTGTTCTCGACCCCGAATGAACCCATAGGTTTTATAGCTAAACGAGCTGTCATACAGCCCCGCACGGATCTTGGAGTATGGAACAGTTCCATGACCATGGCCGACGGCAGCAAACGCGAGCAGGTGCGGGTGCAGCTGAAGGGTGATGCGGGCCTCTTCCGCTTTTCCATGCCTGGAAAAAAAGGCAAAAAGGCCGAGGACCTTTCAGGTGAACTCTCTGAAGTCTTTGCCCACGGCGCGCATATCAGCGGCCGCTGGTCACTTCAGAAGCAGAAGGGTTGGTTTCAGTGGAAACTGAATTCCGATAAATCAGGCTTCGAAGGCAGTTGGGGTTTGATAGAATCGAGCGGCCATCGAACCGTCGAGGGCAACTGGATCGGCAGCATGCCCTGACAGCGAGATTACGGCAACTGATTCAGAAACACAGTCACTTGATTGGTCGTTCCGTTGGTTACGATCGCATCCAGACGACTGTCGGCATTGACGTCGGCCAGAATCACTTTGCTAGGCCCAGTGCCGGTTCCGATGGTAAAACTTTCCGGCGACGCAAAGGTTCCATCACCAAGACCACGGAAGTAATGCAATGCGTCCGCGGCATCAGCGGTGATCGTGACCAAATCCATTTTCCCATCGGCGTTGACATCACCTGCTGCCACCGCTTTGATTCCCTTGGTCGAATCCACGGTGCTGGTTGAAAAACTCGCGGCCGTGGCATTCGTAGCGGTAGTGTTGAGAAACAGCACAGCCTTGTCCGTTCCGCTTGTGGCGCATGTGGCCACGACATCGACCTTGCCATCACCGTTGAAGTCGCTCACGCTTAGATTCTTGTTTTCGACGCAGCCCAAAGCCGTGTTAGTGTTGATTCGATTGGCTGTTTGGAAAGCAGGAGTCCCAGCGGCGCTCGTATTGTTGAGCATCACACTGAAGATGCCTGCAAAACCTCCGCCCCCGACGACATCAGGTTTACCATCGCTGTTGAAATCTCCCACGGCCACCATCCATGGATGCGCGTTACCTACGTAGACTGAACTGTCAGGATTAAAGAGCCAGTTGCTGCCAAACAGCGTGAAAGCTCCGGGCGATCCACTTTGATTCAGATAGACGATCAGCTTGTTTCCGTTCCCTTCGCCTACGACAATATCCTTATAGCCATCGGCATCAATATCGGTGACGGCTACGCCGCGTGGCCCAGAAATGCCGGGATTGTATCCGGTCGGCATATTGTTGGCGAAAGTCAAAGTCGATGCATTGGCGGTCGTGGTGTTGGTGAGGACGCTCACGAAATTGTGACCCCATGCCCCCCAAAGGATATCAGATTTTCCATCTGTACTGAGGTCGGAAATAGCAATCATTGCCGATTGGATAGTGTTATAGGTTCCTGCGGAATTGGGTGAAGACGACATGTCCTGCTTTGCCGCAAAGGTTCCATTGCCCTGACCTAACAGAAAACTGACGCCACGCCCCGTATAGAGCGCAACCGCAAGATCCACTTTGCCGTCACCATTCAAATCTCCTGCGGCCACGCCTTCGGGGTTGGTCCCTGTTGTGTAGGGAGTGGCGCTGGAAAATGCTGCTATGCTGACAGTGTAGGTCGCCGCAGCTACTTCAGAGTTGGACCATCCCGTTTTATAGGCGATGGCTTTCAGAGTTTTCGTACTCGTAATAGTCAGGGCATTCCCATAGATGGTGCCATTGCTCGCCGATGGAGTGGAACCATCCAGAGTATAGCGAATGCTGGCGCCGGCTGTGTTGGTACTGATGCTCACCGAAATCGCTGCCGAGTAGGATCCAGCGGCAACGGAAAAAGTGGGTGTGGACACGGCTTCGGCCGTCCCCGCACTGGCCTGGATTTGTTCCTGGACCTCAGGGCTTTCTACGACCGTGCTTGCTCCCGATTCAGCATCGGCGATCACCTGAGCATCGGCTCCAGCTTTCTCCAGACCAGATGAGACACTTTCCACTATGGTCTCAGTAAAGACGGAAACGGCATCACCTGTAACAATCCCAGCTGTTTGGAGACTTTGCAGACCCTCGACTGCTCCCGAACTTGCGGCCCGTGCGACTTCGCTGGCTTGATCGGTGTTGATCGCTCCTGATTGAATCAATGAACCCGCGCCCGACAAGGCTCCCTCGATCAATTTGGAGGCGATCGCTGTGGCAGCTGTGGCGTTGGTATCTCCACTGCGAGCCAGTTCCGAAACTCCTGTTTCCACAATTACCGAAATGGCATTACCGATCTCTGAGCTTTCAAATCCACCGCTGGTTAAGGCAATAACGGCCTGACTTGCTACTGCCGACATGGCATCAGCAACTGTTGCACCCGTCTCCCCGGCCAGGGATTGGGCGCCGCTCATGGAGGATTTGACAACTGCCGCGAGCGCATTTTTCTGCATTTCGGGGCTCGTGAGTCCAACTTTGGATAGAACACTGACGGCTGCACCTGCAATGGAGCCAATAGCTTCCACAGCTTTGTCTGCTGAGGTGTCATTGCTTTTGAGGCCTGATGTGGCGCCAGAGATAATGGACTCGATCGCACCGGTCTCGATGATCTTTTCAGCGGAAAGACCAGCCGCACTCAAACCTTGAATGGCAGAACCAGCGACCTCGCCTGTCAGACTTCCCAGAGAAGTTTGATCAAAACCCGGTGTATTGAGAGCCGACACAGCACCTTCAGCGAGCTTTTGTGCGGCCTCTCCCAGATTGGACGATTCAAAGCCTGCCTTCGGTAACGAACCCACTGCGGTAAGGGTCACTGCGGCCACAGATTCCTTGGAATTTTCTCCGGCAAGGTTGGCTTCCGGTAACGTCTTGACGGCAGAATTGGCTAGACCGCTCATCAGATCGAGTGTTTCCGCGGTGTTCATGCCGCTGGTTTTGCCGTTCAATGCGGCCGAAGTTCCCGAAATAATATCCTGCGCCAGCGCCACTCGCGTTGCGACGGCATCCAAAGAGGCTTGAGGGTGAGTGAGCCTAAGGAATGCTCCACGAACGATGGGGGCCGTTACGACCAAAGGCGCGATGATGGACGCACGTGCGCTGGTCAATACGAAGGGCGATGCGCGCTTCAGACCAAGCGTGCCATCGTCATTCACAATAATGAGACTTCCCACAGCAGCATTCATTTCGACTTTGGCTCCATCGACGATGACTGCCGCCAGATCGTTATCATGTTCGGTCTTAAGCTCCTGGCAAAGATCGGACACCATAGTGTTGCCAACCGCCAAGGCTCCTGCGCGGACGGCATCGGCATCCTGGGAAGGAGTGTCGCTCTTTTCCTGTTGGGTTAACCGCAAAGCCGTGGCGGCTGCACATGAATCCTGCTTTATTTTTTGAGTCGACGAACTTGAGGATTGAAAGGGATTACATCCCGACGAGACCAGGGATGCAACGGCAAGCGTTGAGAACAGCAAACGTATCTGAAGCCACATGTGCAGCGTCCCTTTGAAAGATTGGAGCTAGATTGTCATCGGAATACTGCTCGGGTACATGAGGCATTCTGCGTAAGGCATAACTTGTGCGTTTTGTGTTTGGGAACTCAGCAAAAACCATCGAATCAGGATTACATTAAAGCATCTTCGATGCAATGGATGAGGGCAGGTGACATGACGATGAATCCGATTGTGCTGAATGCGCCTCTCGTTTGAACAGTAGCATTGTCTTGTGCAACGGCCCATAGCTGTCCCGAACGGGACAAACTTGGATGTTTGGTGATTTCAAATAGTAAATAAAAACAGATATTTATGGTTTGGCCCTGTTCCTGCTCCTGAAGTCTGGTTCGTGATGCTCTATAACCCAGATCAAGGATGATCCTCATGAATTTTATGCAACACACTCTGGATTGCACCATTCCCATTCGTGCACAGACTCAGGTCAATATGCAGGACGGGGAGCTTCTCGTTCGGGTGCGGTTTATTGCCGAAGTGGTCGCCACGCGTTGTGATTCTTATAAGGCAGGCGATCTCATTGAGGGACAGGCGGTTTTGGAAGAATACAGCATCCTGCACGCGAGCAAGGTGAAAAGGCTGGGTGAAGCGATTACGAACTCCGGTGGCAGGACGCTCCAGTTCGAGAAGATCAGGCTGAATAACAAAACGTTTCAAGTCTTTTACGATGGCCTGGAGGTTGGACTTACAAAAAAAGAATATCTCCTTTTGAAACTGCTTATGGAACATCCTGAGACAGTCTTCACTCGCGACGAACTCCTGGACCTTGTGTGGGGGTATGAGTGCTATCCCGTCACGCGCACCGTGGATAACCATATCCTTCATTTACGGCAGAAACTCAGTGGCCATCTCTTTGAAACCGTAAGGGGAGTTGGTTATCGTCTGACGGCGCGACGGTTGTGAACAATTCACCTGGGATCTTTCCGTTTACGGATTCTCTTCCGCTGGTGGCGGAGGCGGTGGCACCGCTTCAAAGCTGAGCTCCGTCTCGGCTTCGGACGAACCGACGAACGTATAGACCCAGGTCAGGTTCTGCAAAGTCGTCGAGCAGCTACCATTGGAAATGCTGCCATTGCAAAGCTGGGACGTGACGGTTCCCGAATCACCGACCGTTGACAGGCGCTTGAAACCTTTAAAAAGTGAGAATTCAGCGTCTGTCGATTGATAGAGATCAATCGTTCCCGCTGCCGTACCATCGACTATTTTTCGAATGCCAGAAACGGGATCATAGTTGATGTATGAGATCGAATATTCATTATAGTATCCGCGCGACGTCACCGCTCTCACGGATTGGGATGGGTCCTCTTTCACGTAGTAAAGAGTGAGACGGGCACTGAAACCCTGTTTGCTATCGGTTGCAGACCCTGACATATCATTCGTGGAAAGGATGTACGTTTCCCGCATGATGGTTTCGGTTTCACGAGCCACAATCGGTGCAAACTCAAGAAAGCCCGGTTTGATGGAGTAGCCCAACGTATCATCGATTTGTCCTTCCACCCAATCAGGTGGAGTCGCCATGGAACCTGGAGCGGATGCCGAACCTTTGATGAAATTATTGTGATCGAAAGCCAAGGCCATTTTATAAGGCACGAGGTCGTCGACATCAGCTTGAGTGATTTCAAAGGGGCGCTGCAGGTAGAAGGTCTTGCCACCATTGGGCAGGAAAAATAATCCAGCTTCGGATGGCGCGGTTGTGATGCTGCTGCTCTTGCCGGCATAGGTCACATCGAGGCCAGATTTCCCATTATCATAGAACTCCGTGACGTTTTTGGTATAAAGTTTTACGTTATTGTTCATCTGAACTTCGGCATCTACTTTGAACGTTCTATAGAAGTTGACAATAACAGCTTCATAAGAGCCAATCGCTGTGTCGGTGTAGGTGACTTTGCCGACCAGCTCTTCAAGCGACCCTTTCTTCATGAAATCGGTCCAGGCTGTAAAGTTGGAAACGGCTGCACTGCCTGGTACGAAAGTATCGTAATCCGAAGTGGAGCGATCCTCGCTAAAAATGGTGAAAGGACGGGCATTGCAGGCGTCGCCACGCGAGCCGTCGTGGTCGCCGCAGAGTTCCATGTTGCTGATGCGGTATTGAAGGGATTTTATCCCGTCGGCCAAGCTATGGCCGAACGTTCCCGAAGCATCGGCCGCTAGAGCACTGAGCGCTGCGACAGGCCTAGGATTGCCCAGGAGTCTGGCATTTTTTATAAGGCCCAGGCTTTCACTTTCAATATTCAGTTGATTGGGCAAACCAATGGTGCTCATGGTTCCGCCTTCCTCGGACTTCGCGTTTGATTCGGTTTCGGACTTGGCGCAGGAGAAGGCCGAGGCGATGGCCAAAGGCATGACCCAGATGCGGTTCAAATGAGAGGCATGAGACATAAGATCATCCCGTTTTTGAAATGAGGTTTTCCAATGAACGCACAGTAGTTCAAGCTTCTTTCATTCTACGGAATTGGGCGGGGAGGCTGGAGATCGTTTTTTGCCTGGTCTAGCGACCGCAGACATAGCGCCAGACGGCCTCATAACATGGGCGGCCATCGGCTTCCCGTGGGGTGGCGTCATCGCTGACTGCGCAGGCATGGGGATCGGCTTTGCAGTTCGTATCAGAATCCTGGGTCGTGATTTTTTGTCCACTGGGATTGGTATAAAGGGGGATATCGGTGCCAGTACCCATACCGAGGCTTTGCCAATTCAGATTCAAATACTGCACGCCACCGGGGAGTGAATCGTCGAAGTGAGTAAAGCCATAGTATCGATTCGCAGGGGTCGCACTCGCTTCCAGGATCCAGCTCGCGGGCGTCGTCCCTTGAAGATGGTCCCAGGGCCCAGCAAACATACAGACCCGGCTCACTTCCACTTTTTTCGCGGCCCAGGCCGCCATGCCCGCGCCTTGGGAAAAACCGCTCAGAATCATCTTCCCATAAAGAAGACTGCTCCCTTCATGGAATTGATCCCATCCAAGAGTCTCAAGAGCTTTGAGCAGACGATTTTGAATGCCATCTGCGGCACTCGCCACATAAGGTGAACCGTCAGCACCAAGCACCCGGTCCCGGCGTGCCTGTGTATAGCAGTTGTCATCCGTTCCACAGAGGCTATTGAGGGTGTCATTGTTCTGATAGGCCAGCGCAATCGCACGAATGCCGGTAGCGCCCATAGTGCGAATGATGTTTTGAAAGTTGGACGGTGCACCATCCGTACCAGGCAAGAAGACGAAGAGAGTCTGATCGTCGAGGCAGTTCGAGCCGCAATCATAATAGAAATGCTCGGCTGTTGGTTTGAACGTGATTTGGCTATCGGTCGTCGCCACCGATAGGCGGGCGAGGTCATTGGTCTGTGTCGGGCTGGATTCTGAGCTTTTCTTGCAGGAGGGAAGCGAGCTTAGGAGAATCAGGGTCATGACCTTGAAAATGCGCAGCATCCTCACTCCTCAAACATGATCAGGGTATCATCGTTTGAGCTTAACGTGATCGGTTCGCAGCTGTCCACTGCCTTCCGGTCGAAAGGCCCGCCGGATGGCGGGCGGTACTCACAACTTACCACCAACCCAGAAATTGCAGGCAGCCGCTGACACAGCGGAATTTCCCTGATTTATAACCCCAGGGAAAACCCACCTGTCCTTCATGATAATTAACCTGATCGCAGGTCACGCCGTCTCGATTATAGGCTTTACAGGAATGAGCCTGGCCAACCCAGGCCAGACAGCCATTCTCACAGCGGAATTTCCCCGATTTTTCGCCCCAAGGATAACCGATTTGCCCTTCATGGAAACCCACGTCCTGGCAGCTTACGCCATCGCGATTGTAATCTTTGCAAATATCCTTCTTGCCCGGATCTTTGCATTCCGAAGGAGTTCCGTAGCAGATGTCCTGTTCATGGTCCGGGACGGGGACCGGAACCACCACAGGGTCTGCTCGCATCGGCATGGAAAACAGGAACAACGCGGCCAATAGCCCGAGTGACTTGAGCATAATTCTCTCCTTTTTTACCTTTGATTTGTTGAGAGAACCATCTGCGCAGGAGTTCGTATCGCGACTGTCGTTTATAAAAATTGTCAGGACAAGAAACTTTTTTCGCTTCGCTGATTTTCCAAACCAATCGGTCGATAATGTGAACCGGGTGGATGCCTTGCGTAGGATTGCTTTCGTAATTGTGTTGAGGCAAAGATTCGCATCAAGCTCGAGGCAAGCCCCATATGAGCTGATTCATCACGACGAGCTCAGCAAAGAATTTCGCCCGCTGTCCTTCGATATCCGAATATTCTGCAGGCAGAGCTGCGATCACAGGGGCCGAGGGGAAGCATTCTCTCCAGTAGGCGATGCCGTAGGTATAAAAACGTCTTAAGCTCAAATCACAAAAGTCCTCCGTCCACTGCGGAAAACTACGCGCAATCAATTGACAGCTGCGACGGGTCTCCTGACGATTTTTTTGGCGAGCGACCCGAACATATTCGGGTGGCAGGTTTTCTTCAAGTATGACGGAAGCCAGCGCGGTGAGATCAACGAAATCGGTGAAGTCGGCGAGACTGCGGCACATGAAAACGATGAGGCTTTGAACATCGGGTTTCTGATCCAGAAGATAGTCGCGTAAACCCTCATGCCAACGACGGAAGTTGCGGACGAGGAGTTCCATATAGATCTCCTCTTTGGTGCTGAAATAGAGATAAAGAGTGCCTTTGGCGATCTTTACTTCCTTGCAGATCTCCGCAGCTGTGTGCAAGCGTCGCTCGCGCTTGAAGAGCTTGAGGGTCGTGCTCAGT
>JACCEA012297017.1_pt1 | contig 10984 bp, 8 predicted proteins | sample 7449851 | NCBI WGS metagenome assembly JACCEA01 (sample SAMN15323453, study PRJNA562643) | freshwater metagenome | isolation source: river surface water | place: USA:Blue River Watershed | collected 2017-08-18 | reverse complement strand
CCCTAAATCCTAAGAAGCTTATCGAAGTAAATTGTGTCACTTTATCGTGTGTGCTCAATTAAATCCATCGTCTGTATCGAAGGTTCGATTCTCATCTCTCCCTGCCAAAACTACTCTCGCCAACCATATAAAGAATTTGAAGCTACCGGCGAAGCCGATCCATTCTGGTCTGAGACCCATGACCGAAACCGACGTGCCTGGTGTTCATGAGCTGTTGAATAGTTACCTTCAATCCAAGTAAGTGTGAGTTATTGTATTTTCTACTAGGGTTCTATTGAAATACCCGAGAGAGGATTGCTATATTCGCATTTGAGACGATTCATTCGTCGAAATTTTAGTCTGTTCTGCTCTCGTTGAAAATAATCCCTATATAGTTAGTTTTCATGATGACTACTTTTGGAGTTATTATGACTATTCCTCTGAGAACGACCTGGACGACCTGGTAGTGATCGATTCGGGCTACACGTTGAGGAACAAAGAATTCATTTTTGACGATTCGTCCGATCATCTTATCTTATCCACTTGTATAGGGCTAAATTGGCGCAAGTTTTCAGTTTGGAAGACATTTCCCACAATTTGCTACCTCGTAAAGATGTTGTGAATACATTTGTTTTGGAAACAGATGGGAAAATTACAGACATGTGTTCTTTTTACTATCTACCGTCGACTGTCATTGGCAACCCTTTGCATACCAAGTTGAATGCCGTTTATTCATACTACAACGTGGCAACTACAATGACTTTCGAGGATTTGATGAAAAATCTTTTGATCTTTGCTAGAAATGATGGTGCTGATGTATTCAATGCTTTGGATGTCATGGATAATGAACCAGCTTTTTCTCAATTGCAATTTGGTGCAGGGGATGGTTTTCTTCAGTATTATGTGTACAACTGGAAATGCCCACAAATGAAAGCCGAAGAAGTTGGGTTAGTGTTGCTTTAGACCTTGAAAGTGGGTAATTTTTACTCAGCATAGCATGTGTCGATTGGTAGAAAATTGGTTCACATAGTTACGTGCAAATCAAATCCTCATGTAACTTTCATAATTGTTTGTGAAATTAACTTAACTCAAACAGAGGAAGAACATCTCAAAAATTTAATACTTATACTTGGTGCTGTAATCTTTCGGTGAAATGACCAAACCTCGCCCTTTTCTTGCTCCTCTGTATACAACCTCTATAATATCTATCATTTCTTGCTTGTCGCTCAATGCCCAGTTGATTTTATTGTTATTTCCCGTTCCCAAGTCGACCATTATGTGACGGTTACGGAAGAAGAACATTACCGTACATGGGTCATATAATTCATACATGGTGTTAAAATCAGGAACTTCTGTTATATCTACCAAGTATACGACAGCAAAGTTCTTTACGTCATCTGCTATACTGAACAAGACTTCATCCATGAGCATGCAAGTCGGATCCCAATCATGGCCAAACCGCATGACCACCACACGATTTTCTTCGTTTAGAATAGCTTGATCCACTGCCCAACCAGATCGTAAATGAGGAAGTAGGTATGACATTTTGAAAAGCTTTTATTGGATTGTGTATTTATTATAGATTATAATTTATTTATTTGACTTTTTCATTTCGATGAATTGGTGAAGAAGCAGAGTATGCTGTTTTGCCCACCAGCCACAGCAGCAGACCAGCAGAGGTCTCGGTACCCGCCCAAAGCACCAGACGGCGCAGCAGCAGCAGCAGCAGGCAGGAGTCGCGGCACAGCCAGCCAGGCAGCAGCAGCAGAAAGCCAAAGCGCACAGCAGCTCCGGGGCAGCACTCTGGCGGCGCGCGCAGCAGGGCAAACAGAATAATAAAATGGCACACACGCAATGTATAATAAGTAGTTATAATTTATTTTCGCTCGTACATCAATGATCAGAATGTATGGGGCCATCCTGTCTCTCTTTGTAATTCTACTTCTTGGATTTCCGAATGTAGCAAGCTTTCACTTTAAATCGTGTGCTTCCCAGTTTCTCCGTCTGACGCGGGTGACGATGGGAAGAAGTTTGGAAGAACAGAAGGTGTCCAAGAAAGAGCTTTTTCGACGAATTCGAGATGATGTCAACAAGGCTGCATCTCAACCTGGATTCTTGGCTCAAGAGAATATTCCAGTAAGTTGGATAGCCTTGTGCTCTGTATAACATAACCTACTGAATTAGACTATCGAGCTATTTTGCAAAAGTGATCGATCTGGTCTGCAGAATGGTGACTGCCCATACTCTCAATTTATCCAGGTAATTTCGAATCCAAATTGAGTTTAACTTGAGTGAGATTGTCAAAAATAGATGGTATTGTTGAAGAAAGGTGTTAATTACGTGGTCAGGCCCATCTCACCCGCCACAATACCATCTTGGATAACCGAAAAACATGATGGAGTATTGCCTCTCATTATTCATGAAGGAACAGCAATGACTGGGCCTATGAAAATTGCCGAATTTATCGATCAACGTTACCCTCAAAACTCTCTAACTCGACATGGGGTGTGTTCTTATCAGGAGGTGTTAGAGAAAACCAAAAACTTTTTCCCTTCAGTTGAATCCTACATTTTGAATAAAGATATTCTATTGGATGCGATGTATCACGATGCGGTGGTGAAGGAATTAGATATTATTGAAGATCAGCTCGTTACAACTCCTGGAAGATATTTATGTGGGGTTGAAATGACGTTGGCTGATCTCTATCTATTACCACAGCTGTTCCATGCGATGATAGCGCTAGAAAAGTTCAAAAAATTCGAAGCGATTGTCGTTGATAGTGACTCACCTCGCCCTGTATTGGATAGCTATGTAGAGAAGATGTTGGATTTGAAAGAATTCAACAACAAGAAAGCTTACTGTGGGGTTGATAAAGTAATCTTTGGATGGAAAGTTGCGAGGGGAGAGGCTTCATATAGTTTTACCAACAATTAAGACTAAAAACTAAGATAATTGCTGAATATTTCATTAATTTCTTCATTCACTAAGATTTCAGCTCCACGTTGTATTCCAGCGCGTCAACGCAATGCATGGGATGAAATTTCTTCATTGGCGTTATTTGCTATCAACACTGCTCGATGAGACACTGCGCCTTCTTTTTGACATCGCATTACTTCGCGGTTTTTTCAATCCTTGTTGATCATCACTACTACTGCTCTCAGTGCTCGGTTCTCTTACCTTTCTGATGGGTTTCTTCTCTTCGCTACTACTGGCACTGAATGTTCTTCTTCTTCTTCTTCTAGACGCGCGATCTCCTCCATCACTGGAACCACTGGAACTTCGACGGTGCTTTCCACCACGGCTGTCACGATCACGACTATCAACACGCGATGGGCGTCGCTCACGGTTATCAGGGGAAGATCGATGCCTTCTTCCATAATCTCTGCTGTTGTCACGTCGATCACTCCCTCTGTGATGATAATCTCCATCCCTTCTTCTGTCTCGATCTCTATCATCGCGAGAAGATCCTCGTCGAGAGCGCTCATTACGGCGGCGATGATAAGAGTGATCTCTTCTATCAACTGAATGTGAAACATTTCGTCTTCCTCTCCGAGGAGATTGTGAACGACGGCGTCTTTTCATATCTCTATCTTCGCTAGTATCGGAGCGACGATCGTTATAGTTGCAAGAGGAACGAGCATCACTATCACTGTCGGAGTCATCGGTGTGACGTTTGCGAAGATTTTTCACGCCAGCTTCACTATCGCTATTGAAAGCTGTTTCAGCTTCGCCTCCTGTTGCTTTGTCAACCTGGTCCACAATTTTATGTTCCTTCTCAATATCTGATTCTTGCCTTTGTTTCTCTTTATCTATTTCCAATTCATCGGTTCTTTCTCGGTCCTTAGCTATCTCTCTTTCTCTTTCTTTCTCTTGTTGCTCGCGTAAGCGATTCATATCGCGGTCTTTCTCACTCTCTCGCTCTTTCTCTCGTCTATCCCTTTCGCGCTCTCGCTCTCGGTCTTTCTCCCTCTCTCTCTCCTTTTCTCTGTCTTTCTCCCTCTCTCTGTCTCTCTCTCGTCTCTCCTTTTCACGCTCTCGCTCTCGGTCTTTCTCCCTCTCTCGCTCTCTCTCTCGTCTCTCCTTTTCACGCTCTCGCTCTTTCTCTCTCTCTCTCTCCCTTTCTCTTTCTCTGTCCTCGCGTTCCCTCCCTCGATCATTTTCTCTGTCCTTCTCTCTTTCTTTATTTCGTTTCTCCCTTTCAAGTTCCCTCTCTTGGTCTCTTACATGGTCCCTCTCTTTGCGTCGGCGATCATCGTCGTCTTCTCTTCTTCGGTGATATCCTCTCTCTTCACGTGCATCATGCTTACGTCTACCGCGACTGTTTGAGCGACTAGTGCTATTCTCTCTTCTTTTTCGATCAAGACTACTTTCTCGGGGACGACGTTTTACAGAGGGACTTCGTTCAGGAGAACGAGCCCTGTTACGTTCACGTTGAGGAGAATTGCTATGGTTCCGCGTTCGTGATCGGGTATCGTTACTTCTCTCAGCAGATGGCAGAACAGCAGAATTACCAGTAGCTACAATTGTTCCTGCCGCTGCCTTTGTGGCGGCTGCTTCACGTTCTCGTTGCATCATCTCCTGCTTTTTTTGCTCGATGAATATGGATGGTATGCCACTTGGCTGGCTCTGAGCATCGACCAGCAATGACCACAATTCCGCTACAAATTTCCCACAATCTTGATCCAAAAATGGTTGCAAAGTTACTTGCATTCGCTTAGCATCCACCAGACGGTTACTGTCGGTACCACCTCTGCCTTTGTTTCCAGTATTGCCTTGTTCAAAGATATTCAGAATCATATTAATTAAGATCTCATCCTCCACCCCGACAATATTGATAATCTTTTGAGTTATCCAACGATAGATAACATCCAGATTGACTTTTTTAATGTCAACTTTAGTGTCTAGGATTGGTGAAAATTTTCCTTCCTTTGACATTTGAGCAAGTAATTTTTCCTCTGCTTTTCCCCAACGACCATCTTGTTCTACACTAGTTCCACGGAAAAAATTTCCAGCCATAACTTCCAAATTGTTGTTCCACGAATATAGTGGAATACAAGGATGTGACGAGGTGTTATTGATTTAAATTGTGCTTCACCATACAGCACAATTTATGATTTATGTTAAATTGATATTCCATACCATCTGCTATTTTATTTTAGCAGAGAGGCGAGGCGCTGGCTCAGCATGAGAGAGCAGAACAACGGCTGTGGCGTATTGTTGTATGGTGTAGTGCTGATGTTTACCACAATATATTATAACTTATTTTATTTCAAATTATTTTCCCCACAAGATGGGCATCTTTGAGCACAATTTTGGTAAATTGAAGAACCCACTGCTTTGGTTAATAGTTGGGAAAGAGTTAACTCTTCGTGTGAATCTACTGGAGGATTTTCTCTTGTGATGACAACGATCTCATTATTATTTGGTAAACATTAGTCCTGTCTCAAGATGGACGTCTATCCTTACTTAACTGTACCTCATAGGATTATATTTGGTGATTCTCAAGGTTGAACAGATTCTCTACTATGAGTTCTTAAAAGGTTGACTTGGACTGTGTTGTTCAACAGTTTACTGTCTGGCGGACAATTGCTTCATTGTGGAGATTTGAATGAGATTCTTCCCGTCAATGAAAGAAGTCCGTACTGGCTCTGTTGATAGGGGAATTGTGGTGGTTCGAGAGCAATAGTTTGGTTCGTAGAGCTGTGAACAAGTGTCTATTCTGCTCTATCTTGGCGAGCCTTGTTTCGTTAGTTGAATCACCTTTACCAACGACGTTTCTGGTCTTGCAGCTTGACCATCATTCTATTTATGTAATTGAAGATAATATTAATATGTTTGATGTTGTTGATGTTGGTGATCCATGTAGTCATTCCTTCTGTAATTTTTGTAAAAGGTAAGCCTGTCTTACGGCACCAAATCGCAGCCTCAACTCAACGATGAGACTATGTCTTCATATCATCTTCAACTAAATTCTTGAGATAACCACTTGTCAGCTTGTACAACCATAAGGCCTTGTATGGCATACATGCATACAGTCCATTCAAAGAAGCACCCAAATTAGGCATTGTGTATACTGCGGCGCTAGAATTCCAAATTAGGTATGCAAACACCTTCTAACCGAGTGGCTAGCAATTTACAATTGACCCCGAAAATAAAATATCTACAAATAAGTACTACAACTTGTATTAAAAAAGAACAACCCTGACTTCACTTGTTGCCTTCTTCATAGTAAGCAAGTACCCTCTCAACATCACGCTTGCATCCTACAATAACAGGGCACTTATCATGAATGGTAGTTGGCTCCAAGTCTAGTAACCTTTGGATCTTTCCTCGAAATAAACCTGTGGATGCCATTCCCCCCGCATCTTCAACAATTTTCGCCATTGGAAAGCCTTCATATAAAACTCTAAGCTTTCCATTTCCTTTCGCTGCATCAGCAGGATATAAGTAAATGCCCCCATACATCAAGGTTCGATGGACGTCAGCCACCATTGAACCCACATAGCGAGCAGTATATGCCGGCTTGGTCAACTTGAAACTATCAATTGCCGACTGCATGCTCTTATCCCAAGTCAAATAATTCCCTTCGTTTATGGAATAAATAGTTTTTGGTTCTTCAGGGATTCTCATGCGCTCGCCCGTCAAGATGAATTCACCAATAGATGGATCCAATGTGTATCTTTCCACACCATGACCGTACGTTATCATCAATTCAGTTGCACTACCATAGGCACAGTATCCAGCACAGATAATCTCATTCCCTTTTCGCAAAATATCATTGACAGTAGCAGGGCCTTCACTCTCCTAAATTAAGACAGAGGCATTGAGTAACGGAAAATTGATAGGACAATGCGATACCTTGATCCAAACGGAGAAAATAGTCCCAGTTGAAACATTGCAGTCAATATTGGATGATCCATCTAATGGATCAAATGCAACACAAAATTTTCCAGCAAGGGCGGGTTCAACAATGATAGGATCCTCGTTTTCTTCAGAAACAAGAACTGCACAAGTATGTGAATTGTAAAGAGAGTTGACCATCATCTCATTAGATAAAACATCCAGCTTCTTTTGCTGATCACCAGTGGTATTTTCAGAACCTGCAATTCCATCTAAATGATACTAGGTATGAGCGATCATTAACAAACCAATGAAGAATTATTCTCACACAATCCGGCAATACCAGCTTTTCTAACGGATCTGGTTATAAGCTTGCAAGCAGTTTGGATGGAATTCAATAACAAGACTAGATCACTATCTTTTGTACGGATCATGACCAACCGACTCAAAGTCTTCGAATCCGTATCGTTTCTGATACTGTCAGGGTGTTCAACAAAATTTGACATGTTTAATTATTTGTTCGATTGTAGTGTGCGGAGATAAGACTCAGGTGTGCTGACCCGAAACAGAGCGATAACTAAGGAAAAAGTGCTATATTGTTTATGACTATACTTGTTTACAGAAACAGGTTCACAAATCATTTAGAAGTATAATAATGTTAGATCATCCATCGTGTCGATTGAGGTTTCGTCGTGGAGGTTGAAGTAATTTTTGGCCGAATAGGGCTATTTTATTGGTGTGTGTCCTATCATTTTCCACACACCGCCCATTCTGGATTCATTTGCTATTTTAGTAATTGGAGATGGATCACACTGCGACGTGAGGAGGTTTTAGTTTGTATTATCGAACAAAAGGGTTCATTTCATCTTTTTTGCCACAGTTCCAGTTCTGGTTGTACGGAAGTACTTCAGTTTTCACTTTTATTATCAATATGGCTGATGACCTGGAAGATACAGTTTACCGCGACTTCATTAATTTTGTACACAAAAATCTGTGGGTATCGAGTCCAGAATTTGCTGGATGGTTACAAAAGAGAAGTTCTAACTGGTTATTGAGTTCCTCCTTTTTTGGTAGTAGATCATGGGCGTCTAAATGGGTTTCCCTTCATGGTGCAGAATTGGTCTACATGGACAAAGAACCATTAGTTTATAATACAACGGTAAAATCTGCAATAGACCAAGACGATTCACCAAAAAATGATGATCTTAAAATCCGACGTGCTCAAATTAATGGGGCGACTGTGCTTTTACCTGATGAAGAGAACCATGAATGTGGATTCGTTGTCCAATTTAATATAGATAACATGCCGAATTGGCATTTTCGAGCATCTTCTTATGAAGAAAAGATGAATTGGATGGTGAAATTATCTCAAGTTCAAGCGATTGTTGGTTGGCTTGAAGAATATGAGCGTGTAAAGATACTTGGTGTTGGTGGACAGGGAATAGTTTATGAATTGATACACAAAGTAACTCATACACGTTGTGCGTTGAAGGAAATTGAAATCAAAAGTGATCGACAAATGGCAAACGCGATCGCGGAGGCACAATTCCTGAAAACAATTGTAGAAACGGTATCACATCCAAATATTATGCAAATTCAAAAGGTCTTTCAGGTTGGGAGCAAATTCTACTTGGTATTTCCACTATGCACTGGAGGAGAACTCTACGATGCATTGGTAAAACGCGGTCATTTTACAGAGTTTGATGCTGCTAGGATAATGCAAGAATTAGTCAGCGCACTAAATGTTTTACATGAGCATGATATTCTCCACTTGGATATCAAACCAGAAAACATTCTGTTTGAAACCACAGATTTCTATTCAAAGATTCTCTTAACGGACTTCGGACTCTCAAAATTATTTTCTGAAGTTAATAAGGATCCTAAGGGGAAAAAATCAGTTTTCGACGACCCAGCAAATAAAGATAAAGGTTATGACGAGATAGTTCAAGATATGTACCATGGTTTCATTAACAGTGGCGACTTTGAAACGCAGCATATCCGAGGTACATACGGTTATATGAGCCCTGAATTAATTCTCTGTGGTACGTACTCAAAGTCATTGGATGTATTTGCAGCTGGTGTAGTATTATATATTCTATTATGTGGATACCCTCCGTTCTATTCCAAATCTAATCGCCAAACATTCCTTCGAACCATCCGTGGGATGTATAAGATTGAAGGTTCTGACTGGGATCAAGTTTCGCTTGAGGCTAAGGATTTGGTTATGAGGATGCTTGAGAAAGATCCAAGAAAGAGAATAACCACATCAGAAATATTACAGCATCCTTGGATAACTAGCGTAAACATGCAATTTGAAACAGACCAGCAAGTTGCTCCTACCGAAACTACAACGGCAACCTCAGTACTTCCATCGACTCCTGAACCTGAATCTGAGCGCACTGTTGGAGGTGGGAATATTCAACCTGCGACTGAAGATGTGGAGCACGATTCGGCGTTTGCAACAGCGCCATCTTCACCCAGCGAATCAAAGCTATCTAGCATAACCAGCTCAACAACTGTTTCCGCTGTATCAAGTGCGAAATTTGGAACTGGCAGGGAATTTTCAAACATGTCGATACAGTCGCCCCACAACGCTACTAATCTTCGTCAACTTTCCATGCAAATGAGGCGAAATAGTTTACGTGGCTCAATCTCCAACTTAGCTAATCATGTCGCTGTTTTGCATACGAATAAAATCGCTGCTACAGTCACGAAGATCATCTCCATGGCTGCAGATGGCACTACAGCTCATCATTCTCGTTTAGCATCTATTTATTTGAAATCTCTTTTACCAAATGACTATCTTCTGTCAAGTAAAGATATCCATAATGGGGGACTCGATTCTGCAGGATCACCTTCTTCGAGTGATAGAGTATTATCAACTTCAAAAAATACTCACGAAATTGAACTTGATATGGACACTTTTTCCTCCGACCAACTCTTCGTCCTTGTTAGTAAAGACACTAAAGCAGCACTTGGAAGAGCAATTTTTTCAGTTTTTGGTTTCAATCGTAAGCTATCATTGGAACAGTTTTTACGAGTAAGAAAATTCTTTGGATATCAACCTCTCCAAGGAACGGGAGACGTTGCACCTTCTGTCGGATCTCCTACAAAAAGTGCTGTTGCAGCTTCTTCCGGATCTTCTAAAGAAGGGAATAGCAGTAATTTAATGAGTGATGCAAACAGCTTTGTAAATCTAGGAGATCTTCTCATGGTCCGGATGATTGATCGAGATGGAGATGGTTATATTACTGCGGAAGATATTCTTACCTTGCAAATTCTATCGATGCAAAAACATGATTCGTTTTTACAAGTAATTTTTCGAATATATGCTGAAGCAGTTTGGTATCCAGGAAAGCATTTAAATATGCTTCATGCAATGCAACAAATGTCAAATGTGAACACAGATGGAAGTAATGTTGGAATTGGAGCTGGTACAAATAATGTTCCATTTCATGGCGATGACAAGTTGAATGTAATAGAGCCTCCACGATTTATTACTGCCAAACATGTTTCGGCCATTTTTGAAAAGTTTGGCTATTCCTCAGATCATGGGGCAAAGGTATTCGATATTTTATGCAATGCGCTGCAAAAACTCAAACATGGCAAGCAAATACCTCAAAACCTAGCCGATGAAGACGACCCTGATGATGCTGTCAATATCCCAACAACAATTGCAGAAGATGAAGATCCAGTTGATGAAATTGAAGGAGAGGAATTGGAAAAATCAATTCTAAAAACTCAAAATAACGCTAACAATAGTCACAATTCCTCGCACAGTCAACTTCACTCTCCCTCTTCTTTTTACAGTGGCAAAGCAGATAGCAGTGGGAAAGATGGAGAATCATTTATTGACAGATTACGGAAGCATTCTCATGCGTTTGCCAAGCTACGGCAGCAAACATTACTTTTGGCCGCTTCACAAGGTAATACAAAAAGGATGGATGTCAATGATTTTATTCGAGTTGCTAGAATTGATGATGTTTTAGTACAAGTTCTATTCCGTCATACACAAGAGATGATATATTCATTGATAAAATATTGCGAAAGAAAGGCTCAAGTTGATTTGCTGACAGCACGACAACGAGGAGTTCTCAATCCCACAGTGAATTTGGAAAGCATTTTTTTAGAGCAATTGAAGAAGTTCCCTGATACTTACCGACCT
>JACCEA010223547.1_pt1 | contig 10987 bp, 3 predicted proteins | sample 7449851 | NCBI WGS metagenome assembly JACCEA01 (sample SAMN15323453, study PRJNA562643) | freshwater metagenome | isolation source: river surface water | place: USA:Blue River Watershed | collected 2017-08-18 | reverse complement strand
CCCAATACCCCTATTTTTATATCGGTCATCATTCCTGTAAGAAACGAATCTAAGCACATTTTGAATTTGCTTCAAGATTTGAATAGACAGACGTATTCAAAGAAATTTTTTGAGGTAATTGTTGCTGATGATGATTCAGATGATGAAACGCCACAAATTTTAGAGAATTTCAGAGAAATAAGTCAATTTTTATTTCTTATCAATCGTCTTCCTGAAAAAAATGCCAATAGTTCTCCCAAAAAAAGAGCCATTGAGTCGTCTATTGGATTAGCCAAGGGAGATTTAATCGTGTGTACAGATGGTGATTGCCGCGTTCCAGAGAAATGGTTGGAGTCCATTGCCTACTTTCAGCAAAAAACGGGAGCTTTTCTCATCAGTAGCCCAGTAACATTTTATTCTACTCATGATACTTTTTTTGAAAAAGCCCAGATTATTGAGTTTGCGAGTTTGATAGGGGCGGGAGCTTGTGCCATGATGGTACATTATCCGACCATGTGCAATGGTGCTAATATTGCGTATTTAAAATCGGCTTTTTTTGAGGTGGAGGGGTTTAAAGGAAACGAACATTTAGCGTCGGGCGATGACGAATTTTTGATGCACAAAATTGCGGATAAATTTCCAGATAAAGTTTATTTCCTCAAAAACCACGAAGCAATTGTTCAGACGAAAGCCCATGACTCTGTACGTTCTTTTTATAATCAACGAAAACGCTGGGCAAGTAAATGGAAACATTATTCGAAATGGCAACCCACCGCATTGGCGGTCTTTATATTTTTAGCCAATGCAGCGGTATTGCTTGCTACATTATTATATGGGTGGAATATATTTTCGTGTTCAGATTTGATTTTAATTGGATTGTTGAAGTTTTCTGCTGAATTTGTATATTTATTTGTCTTAACCCGATTTTTGGGAAAAACCAAATTTTGGATTTATATTCCTTTTGTACAATTAATATACCCTTTGTATGTCGTTTTTTTTGGGATTTTAGCCCAAGGCAAAAATGAATATACTTGGAAAGGAAGAAGATTAAAGTGACTTTGCCTTTTTCAAATTAAGAACTATCATTCAACATATCAACCATTTAAGTAATGAAAAAACTGATAATACCCCTAATGATTTTTGCATCATTTATTTCTGAAGCTCAAATCTTCCAAAAACATCTCATGCGAAAAGCCAACAGAATCCATAAAAAAATATTTACGGTGGATACCCATGCCGATGTTCCGATAAATATGATGGAAATGGAAGGCTTTGATGTTGGAAAAAAACATAATTACGCAGAAGATGGTACTCAAATTGATTTTCCGAGAATGAAAGAGGGAGGCATGGATGCAATGTTTTTTGCAGTGTATTTAGCACAGGGAAAACGTACTCAAGAAGGAGATGCCGAAGCCAAAGAGAAGGCGTTGGCTATATTTAATAAAATTCATGAGGCTGTTAAGGCAAATGCCGAACAAGCGACACTAGTTCGAACCGCTAAAGAAGCTTATCGGAATCACAAAAATGGCAAGATTGGCGTATTTATAGGAATGGAAAATGGATGGCCAATTGGAAAAGATTTAAGCAACCTGACCTTGTATTATGATTTAGGGTTACGGTATATTACGTTGGCACATTCATATAATAATGATTTGAGTGATTCTTCGGGAGACCCAGAAGGAGAAGAACATGGAGGTTTGAGTGATTTAGGAAAGCAAGCGGTGGCAGAAATGAACCGATTGGGAATAATGGTCGATGTTTCTCACTTATCCGACAAAGCATTTTATGATGTGATAAAAGAATCCAAGACTCCTGTGATAGCTTCCCATTCCTCTTGCCGGGCAATATGTGATGTCAAACGAAATATGACCGATGAGATGATAAAAGCATTAGCAGCCAATGGCGGAGTGATTCATATAAACTTTGTGGCTGATTTTCTGAAGAAACCATCAAATGAAGTGGCTATATCGATTAAAACCATTCGAATGCAGACCATGAAAGCAGATATTTTGCCAGAAGACAAAAAAAAGCTCAATCAAGAATTACGTCAAATTAAATACAAATACCCAGAAGATGTTCCGACAGTCAAGGATGTTGTAAATCACATCGAACATGTTGTTCAGATTGTAGGAATTAATCACGTAGGGATTGGAATGGATATGGATGGAGGAAGCGATGTACTAGGCATAGAAGATGTTAGTAAAATTAAACAAGTAACGATTGAACTTCTGAGAAGAGGTTATTCCAAAAAGTCCATCAAAAAGATATGGGGAAGAAATACCATGAGAGTCTTGGAAGAAGTGACCACCTATGCCCAGAAAATGAGAAAAAGATAAATTTATCATTGAAAAATTTAATGTAAATCATAAATAATACTTGTATAGACAAATTTTCTTTAAAAAGTAGTTAATATAGAAAAAATATCTAAAATGAAATTGGATTATTCAAAAAAACGATTGTAATTAAATTTTAACGACAAAAAAAAATAGAAATATTTTGAACTTTTATATAAAGTAATTAATATTGCATCAAATAGATACAATAGTGGATTTTTGATAGAATTTTACTATAAATCTATTAAAAGAGCTTATTTTCGCTTTTGAAATATAAAAAAATAAAGAAAAACTTGGAAAAAGCGAACAAGTGTATTATAATTGTGTCAAATACACTTAATGCGAGTGTTTTCTTTATGACAATCAAATTTTCGAGCGTAATAAAGATCTTTTAATCAATTTTTTTCTAAATTTTTTAACTTAAACAAAACTATGAAACAAAACTACTTTGTTCCTATTAAGGGGGCTCTGTTTTGCGGGTTACTTTGGCTGATGTCAACGGTAGCTTTTGCCCAAAAATCCGTTAGTGGTAAAGTAAGTGACTCGAAAGGAGATGCATTACCTGGTGCAAGTATTACCGTGAAGGGAACTGCGACAGGGGCAATCAGTGATGCGGGTGGTAATTTTAAGATTAATGTTCCTAATTCAGGTGGTGCATTGGTAGTAAGTTCTATCGGTTACAAAACTCAAGAGATTAAACTTGCAGGACAAAGCACTATCAATGTCGTTATGGAAGATGATGCGGCTGTTTTGGATGAGGTTGTTGTAACTGGTTACTCAGTTGACAAAAGACGTGAGTCAACTGGAGCTATCTCAACAGTAAAATCAAAAGATTTGACAGCAGTTCCTTCAGGAAACGTTGAGCAACAATTACAAGGTCGTGTTGCCGGTGTAACTGTTGTAACAAACGGACAGCCTGGTACTGCCAGCCAGATTCGTGTTCGTGGTTTCGGTGCTTTCGGTGGTAACGAGCCATTGTACGTTGTAGATGGTGTACCTGTAGCATCTATCGAATTCTTGAATCCTGATGACATCGAGTCAACTACAGTATTGAAAGACGCTTCTGCTGCTTCAATCTATGGAGCAAGAGCTGCGAATGGTGTAATTGTTTACACTACTAAGAAAGGTACAAAAAATGCTAAGAAGTTGAATATCACTTATGATGGAACTTATGGTGTAACAGATCCTGGTAAAGGTCAAGCGATGATGAATCCAACTGATTTCGCTACTTGGACTTGGAATGCAAAGAGAAATTCAAACGAAGCTTTCGGACACCCTCAATTCGGTTCAGGTTCTACTCCAGTAATTCCTGATTATATCAATGTTGGTGGACAAGCTGGTGTTGTAGGAACTGTTGATTTGGCTGCTGCTAAAGCAAAATACAATGTTGATCCAACTGCAGGTGCAATTTACCAAGTGGTAAAAGCTAACAAACAAGGAACAGATTGGTATGCAGCGATTACTCGTAGAGCTCCAATTCAAAGACATACATTAGGATTTAGCGGTGGTGGTCCAAACAGCCGTTTCTACGTTGGTTTATCTGCTCAAAATCAAAAAGGTATTTTGATGAGTAATGAATTCAAGCGTTATGCTGCTCGTGTGAATACTGAGTTTGATATCTTGAAAAACTTACGTATCGGTCAAAACTTACAAGTAACATACCGTCAAGTATTAGGACAAACGGGTGGTGCTGGTGGAAATGGTATCGCTGCTGATGAAAATGATATCTTGCAAGCATTCCGTATGCCTTCTATCATCCCAGTATATGATGAGTTTGGTGGATATGCAGGTACTGCAGCAAAAGGATTTAATAACCCACGTAACCCAAGAGCTAACCAAGATGGATTGTTGAATAACAGAAACTTTACAGCTATTGGTATTGGTAATATTTATGTTGAATATGAACCAATTGCAGGTTTAACTTTACGTTCTTCGGTTGCTGGTAACTACAGCAATAACTATTACTGGTCATATTCTCGTTTACAATACGAAAACTCTGAGAATAACTCAGCTTTCGGATATGGAGAAGGTGCAGGTTATACTTTTGGATGGACTTTCACAAACACTGCTAGCTACAAAAAAGCTTTTGGAAAACATAGCGTAGAAGCTTTGGTAGGTCAAGAAGCATTGAATACAGGTGCTGGCCGTAACATGAACGCAAGTGGTTTGAATCCATTCTCAACTGATTTGGATTATATCACTTTAACTACTTTAGGTTCTAGAAACCAACCTGGTTCAAACTTAATTAAAGGTGTAAACTTTAACTCATATTTCGGTAGAGCAATTTATACTTTCAATGACAAATATATCGTAACTGGTGTTGTTCGTCGTGACGGTTCTTCAAGATTTGGTTCAAACAGCCGTTACGGGGTATTCCCTGCGGTATCTGCTGCATGGCGTGTGTCTTCTGAGTCATTCATGAAAAACTTACCATGGGTTCAAGATTTGAAAATCCGTGGAGGTTATGGTACAATGGGTAACTCAAACAACGTTGATCCAAACAACCAATACAGCTTATATGCTACTAGCGTAGGTAACTCTGGTTATGACATCAATGGTTCAAACTCAGGAATCGTACCTGGATACTACCGTTCTCGTATCGGTAACCCAGATGCAAAATGGGAAACTTCGGTTACTAAAAACATCGGTTTTGATGGTTCATTCTTGAGAGGTAAATTGGATGTTATCGTTGATTTGTGGCAAAAAGATACAAAAGATTTGTTGTACCAATTGCCAATTACAGCAACTGCAGGTTTCCAAGCGTCACCTCCATCTGTAAACGTAGGTCAAATGGTTAACAAAGGTATTGATATCCAAGTTATCAACCGTGGTAAAATTACTTCTGACTTAGGTTATGACTTAAATGTAACGGGTAGTTTCTTGAAAAACGAAATTACTAAAATCGCTGATGGTCAAACATATTTGACTAACGTAAACCCTGGTTTCCGTGGTATCAGCCCTATTCGTAACCAATTGGGTTATGGCTTGTCATCTTTCTATGGTTTCCAAGTTTTAGGATTGTTCCAAAACAAAGCTGAGGTAGATGCAGCTCCTGCTCAAGATGGTAAAGGTGTTGGTCGTTTCCGTTATGCTGATTTGAATAATGATGGTAAAATTGATGCGAATGACCGTACATATTTGGGAAGTCCAATCCCTAAATTCACTGGTGGTGTTACATTGACATTGACATACAAAGGATTTGATGTATCAGCTTACTTATATACTTCAATTGGAAACAAAATCTTCAATGTATCTAAGTGGTTTACAGACTTCTATCCTTCATTCTCTGGAGCAGCTATCTCTGAGCGTGTGAAAGATTCTTGGTCTCCAAGCAATACAGGTGCAACTATTCCAATCTTTGAAACAGCTTCTAACTTCAGTACAAACACTCAATCTAACTCATTCTATGTTGAGAATGGTTCTTATTTGAGATTCCAAAACTTATCAATTGGATACAATGTACCTAAGAGTGTTTTAGAAAAAGCTAAGATTTCAAGATTACGCCTATTTGCTTCAACTAACAACATCTTTACTATCACTAAATACCAAGGTTTAGATCCTCAAGTAGGTGGTAACGCAGATACTAACTTCGGTATCGACGTAGGTAACTATCCTATCACGAAGAGCTTTAACGTTGGTCTTAACTTAGGATTCTAATTAGGTGAAAGTTGATGGAGTTTAGCCTGATTTTTATAATGAAGGCTGAATTTCACAAGAAATTCTTAAACTTTTAAACTCATTCATTATTAAAATGAAAAAATATATTTTTAACAAATTAACTTTGGCAGTATCGCTACTTACTTTGGTAGGGTACTCATGTAAGGAAGATTTCCTTACTGTATTGCCGACAGGTGCAATTGCAAAAAGCCAGTTGACTTCTAAAAAAGGTTTGGAAGGGGCAGTAATTGCGGCTTATGGTCAAATGAGTGGATATGGTACTCGTATGGTGAACCCACAAAACTGGGTTTGGGGATCAATTCGTGGGGGTGATGCTAATAAAGGTACTGACCCAGGTGACTTCTCGGATATCAATCCTATCCAACGTTTTGAGTATATGTCAACACAAGGTGTAATCAACGATAACTATCGTGGATTATACGAAGGTATTGCTCGTGCCAATAGCGTGTTAGCATTATTGAAAGATGCTCAAGCAGATGTAACTGCTGATGATAAGAAACGTTTAGAAGCAGAAGCTAAATTCTTGAGAGCTCACTTCTACTTCTCATTGAAGAGAAACTATAACAACACTCCTTATGTTGACGAAACAGTTGATGTAGGTGCTGGAATTGAAAAAGTTAAAAACGATCAAGATTTGTATCCTAAAATTGAAGCAGATTTCAAATTTGCAATGGATAATCTTGCTGAAGTTCCTGGTTCTGCTGGTCGTGCAAACAAATGGGCTGCTGCAGCGTATTTAGCAAAAACTTACATGGCTCAAAAGAAATATTCTGCTGCAAAGCCATTGTTTGATGATATCATCGCAAATGGTAAAACTGCAAACGGTAAGAAATATGCTTTGGTTGCTAGCTTCCCTGATTTGTTCAAAGCTTCAAATGACAATAACTCTGAGTCTGTTTTTGCTCTTCAAGCTGCTGCTAATACTGGTAGTGTTGCGAATGCAAATGCTGATGGTGACCTTAACTGGCCTTACAACACTGGTCCTAATGGTCCTGGTAACTGTTGTGGATTCTTCCAGCCAAGTTTTGAGTTAGCAAACTCTTACAGAACTAAAAATGGTTTACCTTTATTAGATGGTTCTTATAATTCTGGAGATAACCAATTGAAAACGGATATGGGCGTACAATCAAGTGTTGCCTTCACTCCTGACCAAGGTGAGTTAGATCCTCGTCTTGACCATACTATCGGTCGTCGTGGTATCATGTTCTTAGATTGGCAAAAACACCCAGGATTTGACTGGATTCGTAACCAAGCAAATGGTGGTCCTTACTCTCCTAAGAAATATTCTTACTACAAATCAGAAAAAGGTTCATTGCAAGATAATAGCTCTTGGACTCCTGGTTATACAGCATTAAACTACCCAATCATCCGTTTCGCAGACGTTTTATTGATGGCTGCTGAGTGTGAAGTTGAAGCAAATAATTTGGAAAAAGCTCGTGAATATGTAAATATGGTACGTACTCGTGCGGCAAATCCTGCTTCTTTTGTACAACAAGACGGTGGTGTAGCTGCTAATTATGTTATCAGTACTTATAACGATGCTTGGACTGATCAAGCAGTAGCTCGTAAGGCGGTTCGTTTTGAGCGTAAATTGGAATTGGCTATGGAAGGTCACCGTTTCTACGACTTAGTTCGTTGGGGTGAAGATCAGAAAGAAATCAATGCTTACTTGGATTATGAAAGCAAATTCTTGCCAAATACGCTTCCTAAAGGTGGTGCATACCAAGCAAAACATGCTTTGTTGCCACTTCCTCAAGGTCAAATCGACTTGTTAGGTGCTGATGTATTGAAGCAAAATCCTGGATATTAATATATCCTCCTAATTCAATAAAAAGAGGCTCGTTAAACCATTTTTATTGATTAAAGATTATAAAAACGTCATGCAGAATTTAATCTGCATGACGTTTTTGTTTATATTTGCTATTAGAAACATTCCTATTGAAATGAAAAAATTATTGTTATTTTTCTCGATTATTAGTTTGATTTATCTCTCTTCGTGTAAAGAAAAAACGCTCTTCACAGAAATTGAAGCGGAGGATTCTGGAGTTACATTCTCCAACAGAATAGATGAAAATGATACGCTAAATATCTTGACTTTTGAGTATGTATATAATGGTGGTGGCGTGGCGATGGGGGATTTTAATAATGATAGTTTGGTTGATATTTATTTTACCGCAAATACCAGACCTAATAAATTATATTTGAATCGAACCAAAAAAGGTGAAAAGCTTCACTTTGAAGATGTCACTGAAAAAGCAAATGTAAATGGACAGGGTAGGTGGTCGTCTGGAATCGCTTTGGTGGATATCAATAATGATAATTTATTGGATATTTATGTTTGTGCAACGGCTAGAAAAACAGTTCAACAACGAACAAATATTCTTTATGTAAATCAGGGAATAGGAAAAGATGGTGTACCAATCTTCAAAGATATGGCGAAAGAATATGGTATAGCCGATACCACTCACACAACCAATGCTGCTTTCTTTGATTATGATAATGATGGGGATTTGGATTTATACCTTGTCGTCAATGAAATGGATGATGATAAATTACCTAATAAATTCCAAGAAAAAGATGCCATTAAGGAGTCAAAACGGACCGATAGATTGTATAAAAACTTTAATAAAGAAGAGGGTAAAATCAGATTTGCTGATGTAAGTAAAGAAGCTGGAATTTTTGATGATGCTTTTGGACTTGGAATTAATATCACTGATATCAATCAAGATGGTTGGAAAGATATTTATGTGACGAATGATTTTCTGACCAATGATTTGTTGTATATCAATAATCAAAATGGGACATTCTCTGAAAAAGCAATAGATTATTTTAAACATACTTCGTATTCTGCCATGGGAAATGATATCGAAGACATCAATAATGATGGGTTGGTGGATATTATTGCTCTTGATATGATGCCAGAAAGTAATTACCGAAAAAAGATGATGACTCCTGCAAATAGCTATGTAACGTATCAAAATAATGATAAATTTGGCTATTTGTATCAATATCCAAGAAATACATTGCAGCTGAATCGGGGAAAAAATCCGAATACTGGGCAGACGATGTTTAGTGAAATCAGTCTTTTGGCGGGTGTCGCTCAAACAGACTGGAGTTGGACTCCGATGGTGACTGATTTTGATAATGATGGATTTAGGGATATTATCATTACCAATGGATTTCCGAGGGATATTACAGATTTAGATTTTCTTGCATACAGAAATGAGGTTAACTCCCTCATGTCTAAGTCTATGTTGCTGGATTTTGTTCCAAAAGTAAAACTGAAAAATTATGCTTACAAGAACATCGGAAAAAACAATGCCATTCAATTTGAAGATGTTACAGAAAAATGGGGAATCGAGAATCCCACTTCGGCAAATGGTGCAGCGTATGCCGATTTGGACAATGATGGTGATTTAGATTATGTGGTCAATAATATCAATGATTCGGCCTCTGTTTATCAAAATAATTTAACTAAAATCAAACCTGAAGAAAGCAATTATTTATCCATTAAACTAAAAGGAAGTCAATATAATATTAATAGCATAGGTGCTTGGATAGAAATAACTTATGGCAATAACCTAAAGCAAGTCTATGAAAACAACCCATATAGAGGTTATTTATCTTCAATTGAACCCAAAGCCCATTTTGGATTGGGTAAATACAATCGTGTAAAACAAGTTAGAGTTATTTGGCAGGGAGGAAAATCACTCATCCTAAATGACGTAAAAGCAAATCAAACTTTGATTTTGGATGAAAATAGTGCCAAATTACCATTGCCAGAAGTAAACCTACCAAAAAATAATACATTTTTTGAGGAGATTACGCAAAAAGTGAAGCTGGATTATAAGCACCAAGAAGAGGATTACATAGATTTCAATGTTCAGAAACTATTGCCACATAAATTTTCTCAATTTGGTCCGTCATTGGCTGTGGGTGATATAAATGCCGATGGAATGGAAGATGTATTTGTGGGTGGCTCTAAAAATCATAAAGGGAAATTTTTGACTCAGCAAAAAAATGGTTCTTTTCAAATTTCAGACTTGCTACCAGGGAAAGATGGTTCAGAAAAGCTGTCTGAAGATATGGGAACTTTATTATTTGATGCAGACAAAGATGGTGATTTGGATTTGTATGTCGTGAGCGGAAGCAATGAGTCAGCCTCTAATTCGCCTGAATATCAAGATAAATTGTATCTAAATGATGGAAAAGGGCATTTTTCAGAGAGTATCAACGCTTTGCCTCGGTTTTTGAAAAGTGGCTCTTGTGTGAAAGCTGCCGATTTTGATAAAGATGGTGATTTGGATTTATTCATCGGTGGGCGTGTTGAACCGAACAATTATCCGACACCTGTCAATAGCTATATTTTGTTGAATGATAAAGGAATATTTAGAGAAGTAACGGCCCAATTTGCTCCAATATTGAGAAATATTGGAATGATTTGTGATGTTTCTTGGTCTGATTTTGATAATGATGGATGGATGGATTTGGTGGTTGCCGGGGAGTTTATGCCCATTACTTTTCTAAAAAATAATCAAGGAAAATCTTTTAATTTACATCAAACACAAGAAATACAATCGAAAGTAGGGTGGTGGAATAGTGTTGCATCAGGTGATTTTGATAACGACGGAGACATGGATTATATAGTTGGTAATAATGGACTAAATACTTTATTAAAAGCCTCTGAAAAACAGCCCGTTAGTATTTATGCGAAGGATTTTAATAACGATGGTTTTTTTGATGCCATTCCAACAGTTTATTACAAGGATATGGAGGGTAAAAGAAAAGAGTTTCCATTCAACACACGTGATGATTTGGCAAAACAATTCATTCAAACTCGTCAAAGGTTTCAAAATTATGCGAAGTATTCACAGGCAGGAATCAAGGAAATATTAAAACCCGAAGAGCTGAAGGATGCTATTGTGCTTCGTGCAACATTTTTTGAAAGTAGTTATATAGAAAATCTTGGAAGTGGGAAATTTCAAATAAAAGCTCTT
>JACCEA010006565.1_pt1 | contig 10987 bp, 10 predicted proteins | sample 7449851 | NCBI WGS metagenome assembly JACCEA01 (sample SAMN15323453, study PRJNA562643) | freshwater metagenome | isolation source: river surface water | place: USA:Blue River Watershed | collected 2017-08-18 | reverse complement strand
CCCAGTAGCTATAACCCCTTTATTATCAAATCCACATATTGTTTCGGACTTCTGTATTGGCACTAATTCCAAAGTGGCATCTGTAGCTATTTTTAGCAAAGTGCCTATGGAGCAGATAGAATCCCTCTACCTTGATTATCAAAGCCGAACATCTGTTCAATTGGCTCGTGTTTTATTAAAAGATTTTTGGAAAAAGGACATTCGATTTCTAAAAGCAGAAGAAGGGTATATCCAATCTATTGAGGGCAATACAGCCGGGGTTATTATTGGAGATAGGGCACTGGCTAATTTGACTGAGTTTGAGTATGTGTACGACTTAGGACAAGCATGGATTGAACATACAGGCCTGCCTTTTGTATTTGCCGCATGGATGTCGAATCAACCAATACCTGATGCTTTTAAAATCCTATTTAATGATGCCAATGCCTATGGCGTGGAGCATATTGCAGAAGTTTTAGATCAACTTCCTGCAAGAACACATAATTACAATATGGAGGAGTATTATACTAAAAATATTGAGTATCGATTAACTGATACAATGCATCAAGGAATGCAATTGTTTCTAGATAAAGTAAAGCAATTAGCTTCTTAAAAATCCGAATAATTTATTTTTCAAAAATCCTTGAACTATATCCTTTAGTTCTGGAGCAGGATTGATCCAAATAATGAGTAGATAAAAGCCAAGTAAATAGACAATTGATTTAACGGCAATATTAAATATAAAATTGGAGGTTGATGGTATGAAATAAACCAATAAGATCCATCCAATACTAAGTATTAAAAATAAGCCATGCTGTAAAGTATAGGGCTGCAATTTGAATTTCTTATACAAGAACAAAAAGCGAACACTATTGTATAGGGTCAAAGCAGCTAAATTGGAATAAGCCAAACCAATCAATGAATAATTACTAATTAAATAAAAGTTCAAAGGAATAGATAAAACAATGTAAAATAGGTTAGTGAAGAAGTCAAATCTCCAATAATTAGAAGTGCCAATAATTTGTGCATTCACCCCTGTAGCTAGGTCAATCAATTTCGCAATTCCCATGATAAAAACAATTGGCGCCAACGCTTCATAACCACCGCCTTCTTTGTGGCTAATCCAATTTAAAAATGCTACAAGGTTTTCAATATTCAACCAGATTAATCCAAATAACAATAATCCAATCGCCAATAGATTGGAAACACTTTTATGATATACATGTTTAATATTAGAAAAGTCTTTTTCCTTCCATGACTTAGCCAATATAGGAACGCTAATTGAGGTTAAACTTCTCTGGGGTATTTCCATAATAGCAGCCACATAGGTAGCAATAGCGAAAATACCTGCATCACTTAAGCCTCTTAGGCCAACAATCATAAAAGTGTCATTGGTCCTTGCTAGTAAATTAAATAACTGACCAGCAAAAACGAATAAAGCAAAATTGAGCATCTTCCACTTTAGGCGTTTTGTTACACTGCTAATTTTAAAATTTCTAAAAGACCATTCTGGAGAGGTAGATAAATTATATATCAACAATAAGGCAGGTATGACATAAATGCCACTAAAAAGCATTATAAATTGATCCAAATTAAGCCATTTTAACCCAACAGCCAGAATCAAAAATGTGGTCAAAATTCTTACGGCTGTTTCTCTCAAAAAATTTGTAAAGACCCCTTTTTGTAGACCCCACGCAAATGATTCAAGCCAATAAAAAATTAACAAGAAAAAAGTGTAGGGATAGACATAGTTAAAATAAGAGGCGAGGCTTGGAGATTTGCCTAATTTTCGAATGATGAAATCTTTATTCTCCCAACCAATCCACATAAGTAATGCAAATCCAATTAGATTAATAATTAACGTCAAAAAGGGTAATTCATTTTTTTTTGGCCCCAAGTAATGGTTGTAAAACGGGAAGAATTTATAGACTACAGGCAGTGTCCCAAGAGTACAAAAAACAGAGAGGGTTGCGCCAATATCAATCATTGCTCTGACTAGTCCTTGGTCATTTTTTGAGAAGAACATGGGAAATAGTACCAGCAAATTAACTGCACCTATCACGAAACCAATCATGATAAATATAGATGACTTAATACCTTGTTTTTGGATAATCCCCATGCTACAAATATAGTGAAAAGCTTATAGGACTTTATAGAAATGAGGCTTGTTTTGAATAATCCTTGGAGTATATAACCAAACAATTAACACGTTTTTAGCTAAGCCAATTACATTTTTTAATTCATTAAAGGGATTCTTGAATTTAAACATGTTATCAAGAAGGCTTAGAACTAAAAAAAATGGAACCGAAAAGGTGTAATTTAAAAGTTGAAAAAGAAACCATCCAATTCCATACTGTTTTCTGATTCTAAGATGGTTACTTAAAATAAGTTGTAAACCTTTTTTATCAAATAAATTAGTATAAGACTTGTCTGATGAGTTAGAATTTGAAGTAATTATTTCTCCAACAATATGAATAATTTTAATATTGCCATAAATACAAAGGTTTCCTATTTTTTTAATTCTACTACACCATTCTACTTCTTCTGCATATAAGAAAAAGTCTTCATCCATGAGGCCACTTTTTTGTAATGCATCTCTTTTTATCATTAGGAATGCGCCACTTATCCAATCAACAATTTCTATAGAGGAAGCAATTTCAATACTAGGTTTTTGGATTTTAAATAAACCAGCAATCCATTTTAGTAAGTTTCCCCAATAGGGTAAGGGTAGCAGATGGTTCAATCCGCCTTTCATAAAATGATTGCCCGAAATTTGCGGACTTAAGTCAGGATTTAACAATTGAACACCGCAGGCAACATTGGTTGATTTTGTAAATTCCTGTAAGCAAATGTTAATAGCATCGTTTAATATTATTGTATCAGGATTGAGCAATAAAATCGAGTCACCTTTTGCTAATTTTATTCCTGCATTGTTGGCTCTTGCAAAACCAGCATTGTATCCCATATCATGCCAATGTATAAACGGAAATTCAGTTAAAAGAATTTCTTTGCTTTGATCTTTTGAGTCATTGTCGATAATAATCCATTCAAAACTTTTATAAGATTCAAAAGCCATTGCAGACTGCAAACAATTTTTTATAAAATGCGACGACTTGTAGTTTACTATGATGATAGATAATTTCAATATTTATAGTTTGCCATGAGAAATGTTGTTTAAATAAGAAACAGTCATTAATATTTTTGAAATAAAACCGTTTTTAAGTATTGTGCTTGAAAATTTAGATTGAAAGTCTATTATTTGAAGGATAGAGCTTGGCCAATGGGTATTTCCAAATTGAGTTAGATCCTTTTCAGATCTAATTTGACAATTTCTAATGATACGCCACCATGCATCGAATACAATGATATTCTTTAATGGGGTAGTGCCATATTTGTCTAATAAAATGAACCCTTCTGGAATTTCAACTTTTGGCACATTAATACAATAGTTGGTTACTTGACTTTCACTTACTCCTACATTAATTAAATCCTCTTTTATGTAATATACTTCTTTTTCTTTTTTAATAATTCTAATGTAGTATTCCAAATCTACTCTCCATTTCATTCTTTCGTCATATTTTTCTAAAATACTTCTATGAAACAATGTTACACTTGGCGGCCCAATGATATTTTCTGATAACAAAAGTAAAGGCTGTTTTAAAATTCTATTTAATTGTGCCTTATTATGTCGTACTGGTTGAAGCCTGCCTTCAGTTTCAATAAAATTGCTATAGGATGAATAAATAAATTTAGGTCCTTTTAATGAGGCATCTGCAAAATTTTGTAAACTATTATTGGTAGAAAACCAATCATCGTCGTGCATTATTTTGATCCAATCTCCTTTGGCTTTTGAAATGGCTGCATTCCAATTTGCAGGAGTGCCCAAGGAAGGTCTATTTGAATTGTATTGAATTGAGTACTTAGATTTAAATGAATTTACTAAATCTAAAACCGAATCATCATTACTATCATCAGATACAATTACTTCAAAGTCTTTATAAGTTTGACTTTCTATTGATAAAAGTAGCCTTTTTAAATAGTTAATTCGCTTATAAGCTGGAATACAAATTGAGATCATTTATTTTCTTTTAAATGCAAATAAATTTAATTGAATATCAAAATTATAGTCATTCTTTGTCTCAAAAAATGGTTGATTATAGGTTGATCCAGCTTCTTTTATGTAATATTTAAATCCTTTATTGACTAATATATTTAAAATCTCGTTTAATTTATACATTTCATCATAGTTTCCATGATATTCAATAAATAAATTCTTTACGTAAGATAAATTTTCAGCACAATCTTTAATTACTTCATATTCCGCACCTTCAATATCAATTTTTAAAAAATCAACATCTTTATTTAATAAATCATTTAATCTTATTGATTTTATATGTTCATTTGACTCGCTGATTTCACCCTGGGTAATTTTACTTGCCATATTTCCATCTGATGCAAAAGTCACATGTCCATTAGAAATCCATATTGCTGCATTTTCAATCGTAATATCTGAAAGGTTCCAATTAGATAAATTCTTTTTTAACAACTTAAGATTTTTATTATCAGGCTCAAATCCTAGTATTTTTGCGTCTGGGTAATTATCTTTAAAAAATAATATACTTGTTCCAATATAAGCACCACAATCAATGATATACGGACTATTATTATCTGGAGTAAATTTATAAATTTCGTCTATAAATAATTCCCTAACCGTATACATAAATGCTTTTGGGTCAGTAAATTCAACTAAATATTTATTTTTATATAAGTGGGTATATTTTTGACCTGGGTGACTATGCTTTAATTTTTTTTCTTCAAGCCAACTAATATTAAATTTTGAATAAGGACGTTTAAATTCTTTTAAAATTCTTACTTTTATACCTTTAAGAACTTCAACTATACTTAACTTCATATTTTATAATTTATACTCAAATTTAAATGAAAATCCCAATAATACATCTTTATTCTATTTGCTATAATGAAAAAGTGCTAATGCCCCATTTTCTTGACTATTATTCAGGTTTTTGTGATAAAATCTATATTTATGATAATCAGTCAGACGATGACACAGTTAAAATTTGCGAAAAATATAATATTGTTTCAGTTTTGACTTTCGATACTGCAGGCAAAATAAGGGATGATATTTATTTGACTATTAAAAATAATATTTGGAAGAAAAGTAGAGGAATTGCTGATTATGTTATTGTATGTGATATTGATGAATTTCTTTTTCATCATGATTTAATGAATTTTTTGAATAACATTAAATCAAACAATGTTACTATAGTAAAGCCAATTGGTTTTAATATGGTGTCAGAATTTTTACCTGATAGTTCAAATAATTTATTTAAAGACTTTCAATATGGTGTTAGATCAACTAGTTTTGACAAAGTAATTATGTTTAATCCAAATTTAATTGATGAGATTAATTTTGATTTTGGCGCGCACACTTGCAATCCAGTTGGTAAAGTTGTTTATTCTACTAATGAGTTTAAATTATTACATTATAAATATCTTAATTTAGAATATATAGTAGATAGGTATAATAAAATGTCTACTAGGCTAAGTAAGTTTAATCTGAAATTAAATTTAGGCTTACATTATAGTTTCTCAAAAAGAAGAATTAGAAATGAATTCAACCATTATTTGAAAAACAAAATCAACGTTTTCGAATTAAAATAGTAATATTTAATTTAATAAACCCTTTAAAGCATCCATCCTAAATTGTATTACAGGCCAAGCTTTAGCAGGATTGCCCTGAAAAGTATATTTTAAACCTAAAACAACGGAAGCCCCAAGTTTAAATAGGTATTCAATTATTTTTTTAAAATATGCACCTTGGGATATTGCTTTTGTTCGGGTTTTCTCACCTCTGCCAATACCACTTGCAACTCTATACATATATTCCGAAGTTAATTTCTTAACTTCTACCACATGGTGCACACAAATTGCTGGGTCGTAATATATTGTATATCCTAATGCTAATATTTTATAGAATAATTCCTTGCCTTCACCACCAATTCTTAAAGTGCCTACTACGCCTGGCAATGCAGTATTAAATCCACCAATTCTGTCATATACATCCTTTCTTACAATCATATTTGACTCTAAAGGGTATTTGCCATTTTCAAAAGCGCAGGCTGTAGGAGCGTAGTCAAAATTTCCAACCAAAGAGGAGACATAGTAACTCATCCATTTTGGCTCGGAGGGGATATATTTTGGGATGATACGACCGCCAAATCCAACAGCGTCAGGTTTGGTTTCAATATGCTTCAAAATATTTTCTACATAGTTAGGGGTGGCCACTGCGTCATCATCCATAAAACACAACCATTGTCCCTTTGCAACAGCAGCACCTGTATTACGCGCAAAGGAAGCACCTTGATTTGTTTCAGTAATATAAGTGAAACTTCCATTAGTATGCGCTGCCCTCCATTGGCTAAATACTTCAGCTGTATTGTCTGTTGAATTATTATCAACAATAATGGCTTCAAATGCATTTAATCCAGCTGTTTGCGTGTACAAACTGTCCAAAGCATGGCTAATATAGCTTGCTCTATTATAGCTGCATATAACAATGGATAATTGCATTATTTAGCAGGGTTTTCTTTTTTATTCAAGTTTTTAATTCCAAATGCAATCATTGTTACCAAAGACAACCAAAGTAGGATAGATGCAACACTAGCAATTTGTCTCGCACCTGTAATTGAAGCAGGCTTGAACTCAAATTTGATAGTATGGTCACCAGCTGGCACAACCAATCCTCTTAATACATAGTTCGTTTTTACTATTGGTGTCTCTTTATCATCTATATAAGCTTTCCAACCATCCTTATAATAGATTTCACTAAATACGGCTAATTGCTTCGCATTCGTTTTTGCTTTATAAGTGATCTCGTCGTTTTTATTTTGAACCAACTGAATACTTGCGTTAGAGTCAACCTGTAATCCATCTAAATCTGCAATTTTATCTTGCTCATCCATTACCGCAGTATCTTTTGGATTGAAAAAGCTAAGATGATCCATCACTGCTCTTGGGCCTTTTTTAAATTCAATGCCTTTGACAAACCATGCATTACCCAATGCATCTGGATTAGGAATGGTATCGGATGCCATATTACCAGTGATGATGTATTTGGTATTCATCATGTTCAATGTCGGCAAACAATTAGGGAAATTGTACCATTGGTTTTCGATTAGATCTTGATAGATACTCAATTTAGCAGGATTGTATCCGCCCACTAATTTATGATGATAGGCAAGGATGGCGCCCTCATTGAATGAGTTTTGTACACCACGTCTTATGTCAATGATTCGGTAATGACTTTTGTCTTTCAACAATGCATTGTCTAATGCTGTTAACGCAAATGCATTATCATTTTCTGCAGCTTCTACATATTGACTTGGTTTGAGGTATTGCACATTGATCTGAAACAAGTCTACCAGTGATAAGATACCAATCCCTACAATAAATACGGTCTCTTGTATAGAACGCTTAATGTATAAGAAGATTAAGAAGAAGGCAATTCCAATAAAAATAAAGGATCTAGTTAAATCTGATTCAATAAATCCTTTACGGTCTTCTGCAATGGCAGTCACTAAATCACGGGCAGGAGTTTCAAATGCTGCTTTTTGATTTGGATCTTGTATTTGCATGATCTGAGTCATCAATTGTTTTTCACTTTCAGATTTAAAATCAGCGTTAAAATACAATGCCATGACTGCAACAAAAACGAGGCCTAAACTAATCCATCCAATTTTATGTTCTTGAAGGAAGTTTTTAAAATTACTTGCTTTTATTACAGCACTCAATCCATACATTGCTAAGATGCCAATTAAAAATGTTGGCACAACAATAATCATACTAGGTGCTCGGAACTTGTTATAAAGCGGTAAGTATTTTAATATCATTAAATTGAAAGATTCAAAATAGGAGCCAGCTGCAAGTAAGACGGATAGCACAATTACAGCGCCAATCCACCAACGGTTCGGATTGGCATTACTTCCAAATCCAATAAATGCAAAGAAGCAAATGATAATGCCTACATAAGGAGGACCTGCTGTGAAACCAATACCGCCCCAATAAAATTGTAAGAAGGATTGTAATTGTTGACCAACTTCTGGTTGCATTTGTTGTAAAACTTCAATTGCTTTTGATTTAGAAGGATCTACTAAATTTGGATCACTTGAAGCGCCATAAATATGTGGGAACATCATTACCAATGGCTCTGATAAGAACATGCTATAACTTAATGCATAATCTTTATTCAATCCTGTATTGGTGATTTTGCTATCCTTAGTGGCCAATGCGCTACCACCTCTTATAGTAGATTTCCCAAATTCAGCCGTTCCAATTAGCATCACTGCATTCACAGCCAAGCCCATTAATCCAGCCACTAAACTAAATGCAACAGTTTTAAAGATATGTGTGAAATCTTTTGCTTTAATCCAATGCACAAGATAAAAGACAGACATCGCTAAAACGATAATTAATCCATAATAGTTGATCTGAAGGTGGTTTGATTGTACAAATAATGTAGTTGCGATTGCAGTACAGATGGCACCTAGGTAATACTTCTTTTGAAATATTAAAAGGATAGAGCCAATAAAGAAAGGTAGATAAGCAATGGCGTGCATTTTAGTGATATGACCAACCACAACAATAATTGGATTATATGTTGCGTAGCTATAAGCCAATCCGCCAATGATACCTATGACAGTAGAGAACCCAAGCACTTGTGCTAAAAAATAAAAACAAATACTTGCCAAAAAGAACAGGCCAATAGGTTCAGCCAAATTAAGGGTGAATAAATGATCTAAGATGCCAACTGAAAATGAGGTTCCTGGTATACCAGTAATCTGATAAGCTGGCATGCCTCCAAACATATTATTCGTCCACAAAGGGGTTGTTCCATATTGTTCATTATAGTTCATGGCGTCTTGAGCCATCCCTTTCCATTGTGTAATATCCGACTGTTGCAATACTTTGCCTTCTAATGCTGGTTTACAATACACAATTGCTACAATAGCAAAAATGGCCACGGCAATAAGATGGGGTAGTGCAGACTTAAAAAGAGACTTGAACATATTCATTAATTTATAGGAACAAACCTACAACTAAATAGGCTTTTTTGTACTTTTAATCAATTGTAAATATCAACAAATGATCTCACGCTCCCCATTGTCCTTTTTTTCAAAAGTAGCAGTCATTTCTAACCTAGTTTACCTGGTTTCGACCCTATTTTTATTCATCACATGGATGAAGATCCCTCGAGATATTGCTCAATTTATTGCTGTCACAGGCTTGGAATTGGCCCCATTAATCAACCTGATTTTTGCGTTCATCCTTTTAATCCATTACCTTCAAAAAAAAGCGATTATTTTACCTACTTGGCAAACTATTTTTAACCTTGGTATGTTATTGGTGCAAGCAGGCCTATTATTTATATAAATTCAATTATGATTCATCAAATTTTAAAGGATAAACCCACCAAATTATTTTTAGGCATCACCGCATTCTTTGTGGCCAATGCCCTTATTGCAGAATGCATTGGAGGGAAGATTTTTTCATTAGAATCTGTTTTTGGATTTAAACCTATGAACTTGACTTTATTTGGAGAGTCTGGGTTGGCGTTTAATTTAACCTGTGGGGTATTATTATGGCCTTTAGAATTTGTCATTACAGATATTGTCAATGAATATTACGGACCCAAAGCAGTTAGAAGAATCAGTTTAATTGCAGTGGCTTTGATTAGTTATGCATTTGTCATGTTTTATCTAGCTATGTCGGCAGCGCCTGCTGGATTCTGGGTGGAATCAAAAATGCAAAATGGTGTACCAAGTATGCAATTGGCATTTGAAGCCATTTTTGGACAGGGGATGTGGATCATCATTGGAAGCATCATTGCATTCATGGTGAGTCAGTTAATTGATGTCACCGTATTCCATCAAATCAAAAAAAGAACCGGCGATAAAATGATCTGGTTAAGATCTACTGGTTCAACAGTGGTGTCACAGTTGGTGGATAGTTTTGTGGTACTGTTTATTGCATTTAAAATTGGTAACGGATGGGCATGGTCAACTGTTTTAGCAGTGGGGGTTGTGAACTATATGTATAAGTTCACTATGGCGATTGTATTAACACCACTGATTCATCTAATTAGAAATCGTATCGAAAATTATGTGGGCGCAGAGACCGCTGAAAAAATGAAGCGTGAAGCAATGGGTGAGGTTGCGGGGATTTAATTGCTTTATTTTGATTCCAATATTTCTAGCAACATTTTGATGGCTACTTTGTCTATAGGTAAAGTCATTGCATCTTCGGAAATTTCATCCAATGGCATCCACCTTAAATGTTCTGCTGTGCCATTGCTATCAGCAACTTGTTCAGGTAAAAAATCAAATGCTTTTTCTTTTGTTTGAATGATCGAAGTATCGGCAGTATTCACTAAATAGTAGATGGAGATAATTTGGTCTTTATTATTGAAAGCGGAGATCTGAAAAAAATCTGTGGTGTAAAAATGATCGCCTACATGCACTTCAATATTTACTTCCTCCATAAATTCTCTAGCCAATCCATCTCTTGTACCTTCGCCAATTTCTAAACCGCCTCCAGGTAATTTAGTAATGTAGTTGCCTCTTATAAATTCATCGCTTACTAGTAAACCTTTTTCAGGATCTAATAAAATTCCATAAACGCGTACATTGAATAAGGGCATACTAGATTTATTTTAAATGAATCGTCCCATTGTATACAAAAGTCGCAGGACCTTGAAGCCAAATATGATTAAAATGGCCGCCACCTTGATTGTTAAAGCTCACAGCTAATTCGCCACCAAGGGTTTGAATGGCTACACGATGCGCTCCTGTTTTATGTAAATGTGTTGTAATGGCAGCGGCAGTGACACCAGTGCCACAACTATAGGTTTCATTTTCTACGCCTCTTTCATAGGTGCGCACAAATAAATGGTCTTGTTGAAATTCAATGAAATTGACATTGATACCATCTG
>JACCEA010348862.1_pt1 | contig 10989 bp, 9 predicted proteins | sample 7449851 | NCBI WGS metagenome assembly JACCEA01 (sample SAMN15323453, study PRJNA562643) | freshwater metagenome | isolation source: river surface water | place: USA:Blue River Watershed | collected 2017-08-18 | reverse complement strand
GCTCGGGCTGCTGGTATGCAGGGTCTCGGCCGACTTGCGGACCCGATAGACGCCGGTCTGGAAGAACTCGTGCAGCACATCGTTTTCATTGGTGGCCACCACCAGCTTGCTGATTGGCAGGCCCATCATGCGCGCGATATGGCCTGCGCAGATGTTGCCGAAATTGCCCGACGGGACAGTGAACGACACCTTCTGGTCGCTGCGCGTCGTCGCCGACAGGTACCCGCGGAAGTAGTAGACCACCTGCGCGACCACGCGCGCCCAGTTGATCGAATTCACGGTACCTATCTTTTGCTTTGCCTTGAAGTCCAGGTCGTTCGAGACACCCTTGACCATGTCCTGGCAATCGTCGAACACGCCCTTGACGGCGATGTTGAAAATATTCGGGTCCTGCAGGCTGAACATCTGCGCGGTCTGGAACGCACTCATCTTCTGGTGCGGCGACAGCATGAAGACGCGAATGCCTTGCTTGCCGCGCATCGCGTATTCGGCCGCACTGCCGGTATCGCCCGAGGTCGCGCCGAGGATGTTGAGCTCGGCACCCTGCTTTTGCAGTGTGTATTCGAACAGGTTGCCCAGCAACTGCATGGCCATGTCCTTGAAGGCCAGCGTCGGACCATTCGAGAGCGCCTGTAGCACCAGCTTCCGGTTGCCGCTTTCTTCCAGCGTGCGCAGTGGCGTGATGGCCGATGCGTCGTCACCGGGGCGCGCATTGCGGTAGACCTCAGCCGTGTAGGTCTTCGCAGCAAGTGCGGCAATGTCGGCTTCCGGGATATCCGTTGCGAATTTTTTCAGCACTTCGGTCGCCAGTGCCGCGTAGCTCAGGCCGCGCCAGCGCTCCAGCTCATCGGAGCTGACCTTGGGATAGGACTCGGGAAGGTAAAGACCGCCATCAGGGGCGAGGCCGCCCAGCAGGATTTCGGAAAACGAGGGCTTGGACGCATGCCCGCGCGTCGACAAATAGTGCATACGGGAAATAGTTGAAGATCAGCGGCTCTCATTATACGGCCGCCCAAGTTTCCCAAAGAAAAACGTGCTTCGGAAAACCATTATTGCCTAAATGACATGATGACTTTTATGCATGAAAAGTGGCTCTTTTAGCATGCCTGTGGGCACGCCTTTCGGACAGTCCTAACCTCCGCTTGTCAATCCCACGAATTAGGTAGTTCGCGAATTATTCGACGCGAGCCAAGGAAAAAAATTCCCCTCGGCAAGTGATCGAAGCAGAAGGATCAGCGAACTCCCAAGCTCCATTCAGCGGTACCGGAGCCTCGTCGGATGACCACTTGGTCCCAACCGTCGTGCCGCCGCTGAGAAGGAGTCCTCCATGATCGAAGCCCCTACCCTCGTCATCGAATCCGAACGACAGTCGTTCGACGACATTGCCACCGACGATGTTTGCGAAGACGGCAGCGCCGTCCTCCTGCTGGATGATGAAGCAGTCGAAGTTGAACACGAAGAGCGTGACGACCGAGACGATAATGGCGATGGCACGAAATCCGACGTGGAGGCCAACCATGCCCCGGCCTTCGTTCCCATCCGCACGCTGTCCGTACTCGACAATCCGGATGACCTCCCACCTTTCCAGCTGGACCAGGAAAAACTGTTCAAATCCCTGATCGAGCAACACCAGCGCCGGCTGTACCGCTTCGTGATCAAGTACATCGATCATCCGGACGATGCCGCCGACATCACCCAGCAAGCGTTCGCCGAAGCCGCAAGAACCATCGCCAGCTTCCGCGGAGATTCGAAATTATCGACCTGGCTGTTCGGGATTGCAATGAACATGGTGCGCAATTACCTCAGCCGTGCACCGCATCGCGTGCACAAGTTCGAAACCGATGAAGTCTTGACGACGATCGCCTCCTGCGAACCGGATCCCAGCGATTGTCTGGTGCAAAAGGAACTTCTTTGCTTGGCGGAAAAAGCCTTCTCCGACCTGCCCGAAGAAATGAGTGAAGTGCTGGGACTGGTGGCTGTCGATGAAATTTCCTATCAGGACGCTGCCGATATTCTCGACATTCCCCTCGGCACGGTGCGCAGCCGTGTTTCGCGCGCGAGGGCCGTGCTGCGCGCGAATTTCGAGCAGGCTGGCATACGACTGCAATTCTGAGAGACGTGGATGAACGCCAGGCTGGCAGCGCGGCCTGGCGCAATCGGATCGAGCATCAAATCGAGCGCAAGGTCACCAGAGGCAGCGTATCGTCGCGGCGCTTGCGTTGGTCCTTGTCAAGACTGGATTCGGACACCGTCGCCACTTTCCCCTGATCCGCTCCCGCATGCGCTGCCGCTTCGGCCGCACCTGCCGCTTCCAGCTTTCCTTCATCAACTGAATCCTGATCGTCGCTATCGCGCCGCACTTTGCGCACGGCGTTGACGTGTTCCTTTCCCTTTCCATTATGCGCCGGATGCCCTTTGCCCAGACTTTGCGCGGCTATCTGCTGGCTGGTTGCAGCAAGCAAAGCAGTCGAGGATGCCGCGTCGATACCGGAGACTTGCATCTGCTGCCGAATCTGCATCAGCAGTTGGCTGATTGCAGCAAGCACGGCAGTCGAGGATACCGCGTCGATACCGGAGACTTGCATCTGCTGCCGAATCTGCATCACCATTTGGCTGGTTGCAGCAAGTACAGCGGTCGAGGATACCGCGTCGATACCGGAGACTTGCATCTGCTGCCGAATCTGCATCAGCAGTTGGCTGGTTGCAGCAAGTACGGCAGTTGAGGACACCGGATCTACACCCGAGACTTGCATCTGCTGCCGAATTTGCATCAGCAGTTGGCTGGTTGCAGCAAGTACAACAGTCGAGGATACCCCGTCGACACCCGAGGCTTGCATCTGCTGCCGAACTTGCATTACCAGTTTTGCTAGCCGCTCGGCATCGGCCAGCCGACCGGTGCTGGCTTCGGCATAACCCTGTAAAAAATCCAGCGCACTCTCCAGCGATTCGCCATCGCGGCTTCCCACTGCCGGCGGCTGGCGCGAGCGATTGGCCCATTGCGCCGCGATGGATTCCAGCATCGGGGCGCAATCCCGCAGCAAGCCGCGCGACTGCCCCAGGCTGAGCCTTTGCAACAGCGAACCTGCCGGGTCGGGCATGGCTGCAAGCGCTTCGCGCGCATCCACAGCGGTCTGTGCAGCCAGTACCTCATCCTCGGCCATGGTCACGGATTTTGCCATTTGCGCGGCAACCATTACCGAGGCTTCGGTGTCATCGGCCGTTGTCGAGGACAACCATGTTGCACTCTCCGGCGCCACACGCGACGGACGCGCCAATTGCGCCGTACGTGCGGATGCGCGTGCCATCGCATCAGCCAGCCTCACTTCGGCATCGGCATGGCGTCTTGCCTCCCCCTGCATGCGCCGCAGCCTGGCACGCTCTTCTTCGCGACGCACGCGTGCGTCATCGTCGGCATTGCGATCGACACTGGCGTGAGTGCTGCCGACCGGCATGCCGGTGAGAATCATGGAGTTTATCGTCTTCATCGCGGCTGTCCTTGAGGCGTATCGGTGTGGATGGTGTCCAGGCCGGATTCCTGCTTTTGGTCGGTATTGGCTTGCTTGTCTGTTTCGGCAACGCTTTCGTCACCGGCAAATTTGAGCGGCAAATTCTCACGTCGGTAATAGTCGACCAGCTCCTGGTGCGCATCGAATGCGCCGGCCACAGGATCGGCCCGCACGAAGAAAACCCGGTCCTGGTCTGGTGGCAAGGCTTGTGACGGAATACGAACGAAGCCGAGACGCTCCAGTGCGCGTATTGAGCGCCGGTTGTCCTTGTAGGCCGATGTCAGCATCAGCGGCACCCCCATGGCGGCGGCGTGCCGGAATACCAGCCTGGACGCGGCTGTCGCAAAGCCCTGCCCCTGGAAATCGACACCCGTCCAGAAACAGAAGAACGAGGCATGTCCGGAGACCGCGAGGTTCACGTAAGCCACGAAGCCATGGTCACGGTGCATGACGGCGAAGCTGACACGTCCGCGCTCTTCAGGTGCCGCCTTGATCCACTGCCGCGTTTCCTCGACCGACTTTAGTTGCGGCAGGCCAGTCATGATGGCGATCTGCGGGTCGCGGTATTGAACGAAATAGGCATCGGCATGGCTCAGGTCAAGCGGCTCAAGTACCAGCGGCAAATGCTCATCGCGCAGCTCGACCAGCCAGCCGTTGTCGCGCTGGGACAAACGCTCCTGCATACGTGTCATCACCTGCTGGGCAAGCGCGTTGCCGGGGTCGCTGGCAAGTGCTTCCCGAACCCGGCTCAGGCCTGAGGACAGTTGCCCGGTGCGCATTTCGCACCAGGCGAGGTTGGCGAGGTCGGTCGCGCTGCTGCCATGGTGACGCATGCCGCGCAGCAGCGCTTCACGCGCCAGCGGCCAGTGGCCGCAATGCATGGCGGCATTGGCAAGACGGTCATGCAGCGATATCGTGGCCAGTTCAGGCAGGAAATTGGCCCAGACGTCGTCGAGCGTCTTGCGCCAGGCAACGCGATCAAAGTCCATCGTCCTGGAAAAGGCCAACGCAAGTTCGCGCCCCATGTCGGCCAGCAGCACCGGATCGTGGCCGGACAGACGCAGCAACTGCCGCAAATGTTCCAGTTTGTGCTCTCCGCCGACAGAACGTATCGCCTCGGCCATCAGCGACTGCCGATCATGGATGGCCGTATCAAACCCGTCAGCCAGCGCTGACAGTCGCTCATGCGTATCTTCCACGGCCTCCATCATGATCTGCATCGCCTGCCCGCCGGGAAGATCCTGCTCGACCGTCGCTGCATCATGCAAGCGCGCCCAATGCGCGAGCAAACCATAGTGCACAGGCAACCGGCCCTGGTCACGATAAGTCGACACCAGGTCCGGAAAGGTGTGCAGCCGCATCCGCAATTCGCTGGCCATGCCGGTGCCGGTCGCCAGCATCAGGTAGCCATGGCGCGCGACCTGTCGCCAGCGGCGCACGGCATCGATTGCGCCTTCCGGGTAACAGATTGGCGTGCTGTTGAATTCGTCGAGGTAGCGTGCAAACACGGGCGCGAAGGCCCCCGACTGCAATACGGCTTCCACCGGTCGCCAGTCCGGACGCTCGCTACTGCCCGCCTGCTGGTCACGGATCAGCTCCAGGTCAGCCTCCAGCAATTTGCCGTAGTGGACAGCCAGCAGCCGTTGCGGCAGCCGCGCCCATCCGTCATGCGCCAGGATCACGACCGGGTTGTCGCACTGGTAGGGTCGGTCGTCGGCCATCAGTCGGCCCGGCATTTCCGGCGAGCCCATGAGGGGCAACAACACGTCCTGCTGCCGGTATGCCTGCATCTCCGGCACTGCGGAAGCTCGGCTCATCCATGCGTCATCCGGCACGACAGGCAGATAACGAAAGCGCATGGTGCGGACATGCCGGGTTGCCGCCCGCAGCGCCCTGATCAGTTGGTGCCCGTTGCATCCCTTTCCCGGCGCAAGATCGATGACATCAATGGGCCGGTCGGGGTTGATGTCGGCATGCGACAGGCCGTCTTTCCAATAAGCAAGCACCAATTGTGCGATTTCGGCTGCCACGGCCGTGCTGAACATCGCCGGTGCCCACGCCTCACGGTCCGCAGTGCGGGTCAGCGCGGGATCCGCTGGCGGGTCGGCAGGGACGCAGGTCGATGGGTCGGCTGACAGGGATACGTGTTGAACAGACATGGCAGACATACTCACTGCGCGGCCTTGGCAGGCAGCACGCTTGCAGAAATGATTTTCGGCGTAATCAGGAACAGGCGCTCGCGCTTCTCAAGCCGCGATGATTTTTTCTTGAAAAAGATTCCGATCAACGGGATGCTGCCCAGCCAGGGCACCTGATCCACCTGCTTGATGTCGGACTCGGCATTGAAGCCGCCGATCAGCAGGCTTTCCTTTTCGCCCATGACGGCCTGTGTCCCTATCGTGCTCTTGCGAATGCGGGGCAGCACCTGCTGACTTTCGCTTTCCTGGATCGCGCCATCTTCAATATCGACGATCAGGTGCACCGACTCGCCCTTGTCGGTATCGATGATGTGCGGCGTCACCTTCAGCGTGGTGCCCACCGTCACCGGTACCACATTCGCCACGCGCTCACCGACGGACTGGATGTAGAAGGTGTCGGACAAATCGATCAGCGCCCCAAGGTTGTCAACTGTCAGCACCGATGGCCGCGATACGATGCGCGCGTTACCCTTGCCCTCAAGGATGCGCACGCGCGACATCAGGAAATTGCCGGCATTCGGGATCACCGTGTTCGGGCTGACGTTTTCGCCAATGACCACCGTGCCCGTCACGCGATCCGGTACCAGCGCTGGCGTGCCGAAGCCACCCGCCACATTGCCGGCCCGGGCGCCCCAGTCGATGCCGAGTTCTGCAATGCTGCTGGTATTGACGTCGACAATCACCGCCTCGATCTCGATCAGCTTGGTCGGCACATCGAGCAGCTTGATCAGCTCTTCGTACGCCGGCATGTGCTGCGGCAGGTCCTTGACGACGATGGCATTGAGCCGGGAATCGGCCTGGATCACAGGCCGGGCCTGAAGGTTCGGATTGCGTGTGCGTGACTGCTCCGATGCGTCCTTGCTGCCTGGGGGCGGCGGTGACGACGGGCCCGAAGATGCGCCTCTGTCGTCGACGGGTTCGGACAGCACCTGCGCAGTACGCAGCGGCGTAATCAGGTTCGACAACTGCGGCAAGTTGGCAAGACTGGTTCCACCTGTCCCCCCCTGCCCGGTGACGAGGTTGCGCAGGATGGTGGCCACGCCGGCGGTCGTGATCTGCTGGTCCCGATAGGAAATGACGCGATCATTGACGGCGGCATGCTTGAGGCGGAATACGCGCATCTGCTGTTGTGGTTGCGGCAAAGGCAGCGTGGCGACAGCCCACACGACCAGATCCACATACGACGGCGGGCCCGACACCATGGCCACGCCGCGTTCCGGTAACTCACCCCAGCCGAATTTCGGTTCGACGATGCCGAGATCGGTCAGCGCCTTGCGAAATTCCGGCAGGCTGATGCCAGCCGGTGCAATCGCACGTGTGGCGGTTTCAAAATTACGGCTGACATACAACGTGCCGCCGTAGTAAAACCATTGCAGGCCATAGGCCGACGATAGCTGGTTGAGGAATTCGGTCGGACTGGCGCTGGTGTACTTGCCATTGACCCGGTCCATGCGCGCCATGACGGAAGCCGATGCCTGCAGCTCCAAACCGAAATTGCGGCAGAAGGATGCGAGCACCTCCGGCAGCTCCTGCTTGTCGGCGATGTAGGTAAAGCTGGCCTCCGGCCACGGTACGGGTGCCGCCGTGGAAAGCTGGGTCGTACCGGCCCAGCACAGCCAGGCGACCAGCCATGGCCGCAGATGCCTGAGGATGCTTGTCGTTCGCATTGTTCTCCTCCTCTTCCAAGACATCACCTGATTTGCCACTCTCGAATTGCTCCCGCTCCCGTCACAGCACCCGGAAAATCCGGCGCCAGTCAGCCAGCGAATTCGTGAATGCTTCCAGCGCCGCTTCGAATTCGTCGACCGACGCATCAGCCGGCACGCGGCGCTGGACCAGAATCTGTGATTCATCCTCCGATAGCACAGGCACCTCCGCGTGCTCGGTCATCCTGACCCAGGAAGCGAACAGGCATCGCTGTATCAGTTCGTCGGCTTCGCCGGGCCGCGCCGGCAGCTCGAGCAGGCGGCTTTCCAGCACCAGGTCCCCATGCGGCGCTGGGCGGCAATAGACGCGGTAGCGATCGTCGAGCGTGACCACGACCGCGCCATCGATCCGCTCTCTCTGTGGCACGAGCTGCCGGCGCTCGAGGAAACCGGAAAGTCCGGTATGCAGGCGGTCTAACATCACGTGGCTCCCCTGGGTGATTCACCGGCAACTTTGCGCAGCGCAATCAGAAGTTCTGCGATGGGCTCGATCAGGTTCGACGGTATGTACTGGTCAAGCTTGGCCGATGCCGTCAGTTCACGCGCCAGATGGATGTTCTGCATGACCGGAATCCCGCATTCGCGCGCGATGCGCACCATCTGCCACGCGACCTGATCCTTGCCCTTGGCCAGAACGACCGGCAACGGCGTGACCTGCTCTTCGTAGTACAGCGCCACCGCGAGGTGGGTCGGGTTGGTGACGACCACCGAGGACTTACGGGTCTTGAGCACCATCTCGCCCATCGCGATTTCTTTTTGCATCCCCTTGCGATGGCTCTTCATGTGCGGGTCGCCTTCGAGCTGCTTGTATTCCTGCTTGATCTCGTCCATCGACATCATCAGCTGCTTGCGGTGCTGGTAACGCTGGAACACGAGATCGGCCAACGCAATCGCGCCGAAAGCGATGAAGGAATAGATGACCAGGGTGCGCAGCATGTCCGCCACGGCGACGCCGGCGCTGACCAGTCCCTTGGAAGGGATCAGTACCAACGCAGGCAGCGAATCCCTGATCACCATGGCGATCAGGATGCTCAGAAAGATGACCTTCAGGATGGACTTGATGAACTCGACGAAATTCTTCATTGAGAACATCTGCTTCATGTTGCTGGACGGGTCCAGCCGCTCGCCCTTGGGTATCAGGGCCTTGAACGCCAGCAGCACGCCGGTTTGCATCATCTCGCCAAACACCCCGACGATAATGACGAGGATGATGAACGGCGCCAGTATCTTGACGAGCATCAGCAGCATCTGGTCGATTTCGATGCGTACCGCATCGCGGAATTCGAGACCGTACAACTGGGCCGGGAATTGCATGATCTCGACCAGGTCGCGCACGAAACTGTCGGCATTGCCGAGCATGTAGCCAAACAGTGCGCCGACCAGTAAGGCTTGCGTGAAGTCCTTGCTCTTGGCAACCTGCCCATCTTCCCGCGCCTTGCGGATCTTGTGCTCGGTTGGCTGTTCGGTCTTTTCGCCGCTCATGTCCCCCCCCGGACCAGCAGTGATTGCATGATGTCGATGGAGCGCTTCACGAAATCGATGTATTCCTCCCTCAGATAACCGAACAGCGTTCCGACATACACGCTGAAGACGAAGATCGCGATGGCACTCTTGACCGGCATCGCGAGGAAGAACACCTGTAGCTGCGGCACGAAGCGACTGACGATGCCCAGACCGACTTCGGCGAGGAACATCGAAAAGATCACCGGTGCGCTCAACAGCACGGCCAGCCACATCAGCCTGTCCATCAGTCCCAGCAGCACGGTCGGCATCTCGTCCGAGAATTTCGGCAGCATCTGGTACACCGGCCAGGCTTGGTAACTGGCGTAGACCAGTTCCAGCACCAGCAGCATTCCGCCCGTCATCAGCAAGTAGACCAGCGCCGCCTGGCTGAACAGCTCACCCAGCGGCGATGTGTCGTGGCCCGTCAGCGGGTTGATGGTGGAAGCGATGCTGGCGCCACGCTGGTTGTCGATGTAGGCGCCCATGATGTCCATCGCCCACAGCGGCAATGCGATCAGGAAGCCGAGGAAGAAGCCGATCGCTGCCTCCTTCAGCATCACGGCCAGCAGAAGCGTGCCATGCATGGAAACGCTCAGCGCCGGTTCGACCAGCGAGGGTACGACGAATACCGAGAATGCGAAGGCAATGCCAACGCGCAGCAGGCCGGGCAAGGCCTGCCGATTGAACATCGGTACCACCGAGAACATCGCCAGCATGCGCGGCATCGCGTAAAACACGGCGGCCAGCCATTGCGACGGATAGGTGAGCAGCATCGTTTCCATGTCAGCGCACCATGTCCGGAAACTTCTCGAAGATCAGTACGGTGTAATTGAAGATCTCGCCGCCCATCCAGCGCGCCGTCAGGTAGAGCGTCAGGCCGACCGCGACCAGCTTCACGCCGAAGGACAGTGTCTGTTCCTGGATCTGGGTCAGTGCCTGAATCAAGCTGAACAGGATGCCGACGACCGAGGCCACGACGATCGGCGGCAATGACAGGATCAGCACCAGCAGCAGCGCCTGGACGACATAAGTGACGAGATCGGCTAGTTCCATGGGGTCACCGGATATAAGTCTGAACCAGCCCGTGGATCAGCTTCGACCAGCCATCCACCATCACGAACAGGAACAGCTTCAAGGGCAGCGAGATCGTGATCGGCGATACCATCATCATGCCCATCGCCATCAGGATGTTGGAGATCACCAGGTCGATCACCACGAACGGCAGGAACAACAGGAAGCCTATCTCGAACGCCGCCGTCAGCTCGGACACCACAAAGGCCGGAGTGACGATCAGGATGTCGGTTTCACGCGCATCCTCGACGATGTCAGGCGGCCAGAGCTTGCGTGCCGTGCCGAGGAAAAACTGCCTTTGCTCTGGCTTGCTGTTCGCGACCAGGAACTCTCGCAAGGGTTCGGCGCTCTTGCGTGAGACCGTCAGCAGCGTCTTGACCGACATGGTCGGGTCTTTTTCTTCGGCCACCACTTCGGCAATTCGGTAGCCAATAGGCGCCATCACGTAGGCGGCCAGCAGGATGGCGAGTGCGTAAATGGCCATGTTCGGCGGCGCCTGTTGCACCCCCAGCGCATTGCGCACCAGCGAGAGGACGACCGCAATCTTCAGGAAAGACGTGGTCGTCACCAGGATCAGCGGCAGCAGCGCAAACAGCCCCAGCGCAAAGGCCAGTGCTACCGGATCGATGCTGCGCATGGACTCTTCCCCCTTGAATGTCTGGTTGCCTTGTTGCGCCGGCTTTTTCAGTCAGTCGCTTTCCGGCGGCGCCAGACTGAGAACTGCCACCCCGATCTGGCCATCGACATCGACCAGCTCGCCCTCCCCGATAACCTTCCCATTGGCGCGGATGAGCACGGCCCGCCGCAGTTCGCGCCCGAGATCGAACACATGCCCGGGACCGAGCGCCATCAGCTCGGATAGCGTCAATTGGCGCTCGCCCAGGTCGAAGTGCAGGCGCACCGGCAGGTCGCCAAAGCCCGTGCCCTCGTCCACGCCCTGCTCGTCGAGTTCTTCCATGAGCCCTCCCGGCTCCTCCAAGATCGTCACCAGCTTCCCGCTGATCG
>JACCEA010420218.1_pt1 | contig 10992 bp, 13 predicted proteins | sample 7449851 | NCBI WGS metagenome assembly JACCEA01 (sample SAMN15323453, study PRJNA562643) | freshwater metagenome | isolation source: river surface water | place: USA:Blue River Watershed | collected 2017-08-18 | reverse complement strand
TTTTAATAAAAGCAAAAGACAATAGTCCTTTATATAAAGGCAGTTATAATCTTCCTTTAGATACAACTATTAATGTACCTCAGCCAGCCATAACTTCTAATAGTTATATTTTAGCTTTAGTAAAAGATAATAACGGTAAAGATACTGTAAAGCAGTACGGTAACGATGGTTATTTATCTAAGACATTTTCTTTCTTGAGAAATATTTCGACTGTAGATATTTGTAAGATAAATAAAATCTTTAATTTAGATAGCTCACCTATTGTTTTGGATGGCGAGTTTCAGTTAGTTGAACCTAACTTACCGTTTATTGATCCTGTTGTAGTTTATAAAACTATAACCATAGATAAAGTAGGTAACTTACTATCGGCTAGACAAGAACAATCCCCTTTAGCTCTAGTAGATCAAAAAGACATTACAAGAGATATAGAAAATAAATTCTACTACATTGTCGATAGTTCTAAAGTTATTAATGTAAACAACAAACACGTTTATCGTTTATTTGAAAATGCAACTATTGATAACTCTTTTATTCACTCAACGCTAGATAATAACATAGTAAATATTTTACCTAATCAAACTGGTATTTTTACTATATCTAAACAAGCTAGTGACTTTGTTGTAAAGAAGTTTACCCGTGAAAGCGTGGAAGATACAAGCTTTAGCCATGTAGTGATTAGCCCAGCCGTTAACTCTGTAGTTACTTTTAATGGTTTTGTGCAGTACGGTTTAAACAACGCTGAAGTAATTAAGTTATTTGCAAAACAAAATGACTACAGTTGTGCAAGCGCTATTGACGCTACAGCCACAACGGTTGTTCGTGAAGTATCTCAGGACTTAACTGACTTTTTTAGCCCAGTAATCTTTATTAAAGAAAACGGCTCATTAGTTGAGATGAACACAGCCGCAACTAAAGTAAACAATAAAGGTATTTTTACTGGTAACAATTTGTTTTTCAATAAACTACTAAAAGATGTTAACAATGAATGCGCTATCTACGCTTTAAATAGTTTTAGTTACTTAAAAAACCCAACTATTTGCCCACTACTGTTTGATGAACAAAAGAAATTTAAACCAAACTTTACTAGCATAGAAAATAATTTTAAAGTAATAGAAATTTTAAACATTAAACAAAACTACTCTGGTTATGAAACATATTGCTTAGTTAAAACAAGCGATCATGTACAATCAATAATCATTGCTTTTGATAAAGACCACAACCAGCTATCCTATACTCTTTTAAGTGAGAGCCAAGATGTATTCATACAAGACTTTTTAATTATGGATAGATAACAATCATGATAACAATTAGCGACACCACGCACGAAGAAAGAGTTTACAGTTTAATTGAGCAGATCTTTGAACAAAACTCTATAACTTATGATTTTTCTGATTATAGTGTAACTTCTGTAGAACAAAATACATGCTTGTCAAGTACCATTTTTAATAGTTTAATGAAGCTCTCTCCAATTAATACTAACTTACAGTTACCTAATTTAACTTTAGGTTACAATAGAAGTAATCTGGAAGATATAGTTAGTAATAATAATTTAAAAATAGTTACAGCTACAAGAACAAGTACAGCTTACTCTTTACTTAAAGAGTTAAATGCTCAGCTTTTATCTGCTAACTTAATCATAGACGAGAGCGATGTTCATAATACTTTTGTAGCTAACCAGCCAAGTCCAGACAACGCTTTTTTAACTCTACACGCTTTGCCTGAGTCATTCTTTTATATATCGCAAGCTAGAGTTCCTATTGAGTTATTTAACTACGCCCTAAGAGGTGCTGTTAAAGTTACTATTACAGATAAATAAATCATGGATTCAAGAAATAGAATTCACTTAAAAAGAATACTTGCTAAAAATATTTTTAACCAGCAAGTAAAAGATACTGACTTTGAAATTTTAAAAATAGAACACTCTGGTTCTTTTGGCTACATCACAATCCAACCTAAATTAAACTCAAGAGTTACTTTTACTAAAAGAGTAGTTAGGTTTGAAAAATTTAAACTACAAGACTATAAGCTAAAAGAATCAGACAACCATCTTTTAGTTCCAGCTTCTAAAGCTAAAAATAAGATAGATCTTATTAACTATATGAACAGTATTTTCTTACATTCAGTACAAGTGAAAGAAAATAGTTTTCTAAATAGTTATCAGTTTATTTTAACTGAGCAAGATTTAAAACCATTCAATTTAAGTGACCCACAGGTTAACTCCACAATTACTTTATACTCTAAAAGTGATTGTGATCTATTCAGCGGCTCATTAACTATTAAGTTTATTTAATTAACAAGGAAAAAAGAAATCATGGCTAATCCAACCATCAATGAAAAAATTCAAGCACGTTTTAATGCACGTCGCGTAGAAAACAACTTATCAGTAGTTGACTTTACCGGCTACACAATGAGTAATCCAGAGTCGTACTCTGGGCCTCAGTCTACTTCAGATACTTTGATCTATGTAAACCCAGTGGCAGCTTCCGAGAACTTGGGTCGTCTTAAGATTTTCTTAAATAGATTAAACTTAGTCCAAGCCATTGGTATTTCTGTAACACGCGGCACTGCAACGCGTATCATTCATCTTCTGCCGCAACTATCAAACGAGTTAGGCGTTACTTTAACAGAAGAAGATATTGTTGACGACGCACTTCCAGCAGGTATTAGTTTTACTCTTACAGCTTCGGCTACTAATAAACTTTTTGTTGGTAGTACAACTGTATCAATTTCCTAAAACATAAATAATCTATTAAGAACTACTAGCTGTAAAAAGCTAGTAGTTCTTAATATAATAAATTAAAAAAAATACTTAACTTTTTATGTTATGTTAAGTAGTATTATTTTTTTGTTTGAAAGTTCTTTATGAAAATTATTAATCAAAAACCTTTCTTAGTTTTTCTCGATGGAAGCGACGGTGTTGGTAAAACTACTACTTGTGTAGAGTTGGCTAAACTAATTGCTGCTGACAATATTAACGTGGGAATTACATGCGTAATGAGATCAACTGAGATCGGCGCTCTTATTAGAGAGCAAGCAATCAGTGGTAATAACTATAACGAATACATGAATTTCTTAGGTTTTTGCTATAGCACATTCCATGGAGTTAATACTATTTACAGTAAAAAAGAACACTCTATTATTGTAGTAGATAGATCACAAGCTTCAACGTTTGCGCAAAACATTTGCTCATCTAATCTAGATGAACAAATCAAAACAAACATGTTGTCTATTTTCAATGCTCTTAATAAAGAGTTTATTAAAAAACATAAAGGCCACTACGCTAACTATCTACTAGAGTTAGATCCAAGTGAAGCTCTTAGTAGGATTAAAAAACAAAGAGACCATTTTGATAACTTTGAAAAACAAGGAATTGAATTACAAGAAAAAATTAGAAATAATTTTAGATTGTATTTTAAACAAAACAATATTGAAGTTTTATCTATTGATACAACCAATAACACCCAAGAGCAAGTTGCAAAAGAAATTTACAAAAATTTAAAAGAAAAACTAAAATGTCATATCCTTCACTCAATGGACCAAAGCAACAAGAGCAGTCTTTTGTAGACAAACAAGAAGAACAATTAATTGTTCAAGATCCATACACTGACGTCACCAATATTAAAAGACGTGCAGAAAAAGGTTTAAGAGCTTTTATTTATTACCGCAACATTGCGGCACACAAAGCCTATACAGAGCTTAAGAAAAAGGAATTTGAAAATGCTGTTCAAAGAAGAAAATAAATATCTTGAAATTGCCAACAAGATTGTTAACGAAGGCTATGTTGATAAAAGCCGCACAGGTATCGACATTAGAAAACTTCACGCTTGCAACATGGAGTTTAGTTTAGAAAATGGTCGAATCCCTGTATTGTCTAGCCGCAAGATTCCATTGAAGTCTCCAATCATTGAGATGATTTGGTTTATCTCTGGCTCTACCGATATTGAATTTCTAAAGAAACACGGCTTGTCTATTTGGGATAGTTGGGTAAAGCGCGGCACTCACCGCTATGATGACTCTTTAGATTTAGGAGTTAAGGAGCTTGCTAAAAAAGGTTTAGTTAAACCCAAGCAAGATTTAGACAATGATTTTTATCTTAAGTATGGCTCAGGTGTTGTAAATCAAGTTTTAAGCGATCTAACAGGTGTAGACGTAACTAAACGCAAACTCATTGGTGGATCCATTGGTGAGGGTGCTTATGGTGCCCAGTGGCGTAAATGGCAAGACATTCGATTGTCTCCTTATGGAGACGATACTGAAAGAAGTAAACTTGAAGAATTAGGCTATAAAAACATTGATAATGAACTCCATCCTTGTGCTCAACTTGAGGGAAGCCCTGATTTCTCAGTTTATAAAAAAGAGCACGATCAACTCCAAGAAGCTATTGACTTAATCATTTCTTCTCCTGAGTCAAGACGCATTATTGTCAGTGCTTGGAATCCAGGTAAACTCGATCTCGCTATGCTTCCAGCTTGCCATAGTTTTTATCAGTTCCTACCTTTTGAAAAGGACGGAGTTAAGTATCTTGACCTAGCGCTTACTTGTAGGTCTCAAGACTTCTTAGTTGGCACTGTTTTTAACGTGATGCAGTACGGCGTTCTTTGTCAAATGGTTGCTTTGCTCACTGGTAGAAAAGCACATAAGCTTTACTGGACAGGTAACAACACACACATCTATGAAAACCAAGTAGATATCTTTTTGCAAGAGCACAGCGAACGCTCGCCTATTAATAACCCAGACTTAAAACTTGTTATTAATTCACAAAAAGAATATATCACTATTGATGACTTTACTGTGGAAGATCTGTCTGTTATAGGTTACGAAAATTACCACGATCCTATTGCTTATCCTGTGGCTGTATAAATAATGTTAAACAATAAAACTAGAGTCTTAGTTACTGGTATGTCTAACACATTAGCTGGACTAGCTAGTATTTTAAACACCAGTTCAGAATTAAGTAAACTAACTAAAGAGTCTAAAAAACAAAACTTTAGCTATCCTTCAAAATTAAATAATAACTTGAAAAAACTAAACAAAGTTAAAAAAGAAACTCTTAATCCTGAACTAATGATTAAGGATCTTCGCCATAATGAAAGTAAGGTTTTGAAAAAGATCTTAGACAACATTATGAAAAATGAAGACCTAATTGATGTTAATGAATTCACAGGTTGGAATAAAGATTATTTAGTTCAACTACTTCAGTATAGAGCACTAGAGCTGTGCTCTATAATTACTGATCATTGTGAGGTTTTAAAAGGTAATCCTAAACTTCGAGCAGTTTACGAGCAAGGTTATAACTTAAGTGTAAGTTTAAGCTATTACGCTAATAGTTACTTAATTCGTCTCAATAGTAGCGAAGATAGGGTCTCTATATACCCTATTAATCCTGAAGGCATTAGTGCCATTAAAGAGTTAGATGCTCTTGAGGAAAGAGTTGACAAATTCTTTTTAAAGAACAAAACATTCATGGCTATTAAAAAGTAGCCAAACTATAATTTTTGAACCATATATTACTTTTGTACCTAAGATAACTTAGTGAGGTAATTATGGTTTATTTTACAAGGGTACGTTGGCATATGCAACATCAAAGGCGAGGTTACTCTAAAGTAACTAACAACACAAACCGTAACGGGTTTGTTCAATCGCTTATTAACATAGCGATTACACGTGAAGGTCTTCAAGATGCACAAAAGACTTTCATTAAAATCAAAAAGGTGACAGATAAGAAAGTTATCAAAGTCGTTAACAACCGACTTCGATCTACCGTTCTTGTCTCTTTTACTGAGAGCAAACTTAACTCCTCTATGGAAGTTGAGGTGTTCTTTAAGAAGTACCGCAAAAATACCATTGAGCAGTACGGGCTGCCTTGTAAGGACACAGTAGTTCGCAACTATGATCTTTCTAAGAAAGTAGATTGTGAAGACTTTGTTCACGATATTGAAAAGCATATGGCTGTCACGCCTAGTAATCTTAAAACGATTAACGAGGCTCTTCCAGTAAAGATGAAAAACTTTACTGAAATTGGTAACGATAGTTTATATGCTCTTGAAATTCACAATAGCACCATTGTGAAAAATAAAGACGACCTACGTAATTCAGTAATTGAATTACTATTGGTTAGTAATCAATGTGAGATAAACTTTAATGTTAATGTGAATGACATTATTCATCACAATGACATTAGTAAACTCGTCGGTATGTATGTGGTTCTTAACTACAAACATGCTTTTAAAATCAAAACCAAAGAAGAAATTCTAAGGAGTTACAAAGTAGAGGAATAAAAAAATGGCAACTAAGAAAAAACCAACAAACAAAAAACAAGTTCAAGAAGAAAAGGTAGATACAAATATTACCTTTGAAGAACGTGTTGCTCAAAAGTTAGGCATAAAGGTTCAGGAAGAAAATTTGCAAGTGACAACAAATGATAATCCAGAGCCACAAGCCGAAACATTTACTTTTGATCAAAGAGCTTTTATGCATCAGATGCAGACTGCTCCTTTATAAGATGATCATAGCGTAGGGATATTTAATCCCTACGCTAGTTCTTATGCTTGATTTTTTTGTTCAAGAAACATACTGGCTATATGAAATAATAGTTGAGCATAGCTGGTTATTTAGTATTATTTATTTTTCTTTTTCTCTAGCTAACTTTATTATTTTTGTTCATCATGAAAATTCATTACGTGATATTAATTTTTTTATTAAGCACGTAACCGAGTTTTATGACTTTAATAAAAAACATTATAGGTTCAACAGAACTATATGTACTTTTATTCTTCCTTTTGCCATTTTCAATGTTTTTTTGTCTTTATTTCAAAACTTCAACTCTTACAAATTTTTAAAACGTTATGGATGATATTCTAACTTCAGCGGCTAAAACTATCGCATTTAATAAACAACAATTGGATCTTTCTGCTTTAATCCAGCAAGAAGATGTAGAAGGTAAAAAGTTTGGTTTAGAAAACTCTAAACTAGAAGTAGAGAAATATGTTCTAGATAAAAAGAACATCATAAATGAGCTTATAGGTTTAAATAAAAAAGATCAATTAAACCTAGTATCTCTTTTTAATTTGTATTTTAATAAAAAAGCTAATCCTGTTTTTACGCTAAGTGATTTGCAAGTTATTACTACTTTCCATCCAGAATTTAAAAGTTTACTAACAAGTACCCATGTTAAATCTGGTAAATATAAAACTAACTCTAAAAGCTATTTAATTTTAGAGCTAGATGGAAAATATATTATTGGCTCTTCTAGCGTTGAGAAAAGTATTTGGTTTGTATTTACTAACGATAAAGCGGATGTAAATAACGGCATTATTTATTGTAGAGACAGCTCTATTAAAAGCATTAAACAGTTCTCAACATTTGAGATTAATGCTTTTAGTTCTTCAAAAGTAGTTGTTGAAGACAGTGAAACTAAACAAAAAGTATTAAAAGATAAGTTAACCTATATCCCTAACTGGTTAGTTAACACAGTAACCAATATGCAGCGTCATGTATTTTACCCAATCTTTAAATATTAAATAAGACATAAGTTTAGATAAGGTAGCCTATACGGGCTACCTTATCTAGTATGCCTTTTACCTTGATTTAAAAAGATTTCAATCATTTATTATTTACGTGAAACTTGGGTAAGGTATCCAAGTAATTAAATTATTTATAAGGAGTTTATTATGACTATTGAGCGTAAGAACACTTCCACTCGTACTATTGTTGCATCTGCCCCACAAAAGCAGCTGACTCCAGAACAACATGAACTAGGGAAAACTATCGCCTCTTTAGGCGGTAGCGGTGAGATCGGTAACCAGCTGGCGTCTTTACTAGGGTTTAAGAAACCGTCTCGCCCTTGTTTGAATAAAGAAGATTTTACAGTAGAATTAGTAGCTGGATATCTCCAGCATTGGGCAAAAGAAAAATGCCCAATGCTGGAGTTGGATATGAGGGATCGCATCATTAAAGATTTAAATCAAGAAGGTGATCCAGAACCTTCTTGTGTGGTCGACATTGAGCCGTTTAACGAGTTTCTTTGCCACGATGATTTCGTGGATATATTAGCGGTAATGTGGTCATATTTTGACCAAATCGTTGAGTCATGGACTCAATTGAGCCTGATAACAAAGACCAAGCTGCTAGTCAGTCTCACTTCTGCGATGAGTGTGGTTTTCTTTTCAAGGCTACGTTCTACCAATAAATACTGGTTTAGCCAGATGTTGGAAGATAAAACTGTTTTTGTAGGTCAGTTAAATTTGACCTACAAAAACATTGAGTCAGAATTTGAAAGGGTATCTTTAATAGAACAGTTTCAACGTAACCAACCGCAACAAGAAGTTGCGGCTCAACCTCAACCTCAACAGGAGCCAGTCATGGAAATCCATCAACAACAACACCAAGCTGCTGTAGAGCAGCAAAATCAGCAATTCTTGAGCCAACAGGCTCATGAGCTGCACAACCAACTGCAGCGTGAAGTTGCAGTCCAAACTCAACCCCAACCTCAAACTCAACCACAGGAGTCTACTATGACAACTACCACAACACCTGCAACAACTCAACCTACATCTCAACCAGATCTTGGGGAATTTGCCAAATTTATTGGCATGTTTGATTCCGCATCTAAGGAAGCAGACAAAATTAAGGCCACTCAAGTGGCCTTTGAGAAAAAGACCGAAGAAAGATTCGGTTCCTTAGAGAACCGCATCGCGGCTCTTGAAAAAGCTAAAACCGAGACAACGAAAGAAACCACGAAAGTGGTTATTTCTTCTGGGTCTTCCAAAGACCCGTATGTAAACGAAACCGTGGACAACGTAGCCACTGTGGTCGGCTACTCCGTAGCAGGTGGTGCAGTAGCCTATGCGGGCTACCGCATCTTCAAAATGTTGTCTGGCGACAATGATTAAATGACATAACTAACAGGTGAGCTTTACGCTCACCTGTTAGTTAGTTCTTATTTTTTTTATTTAAATCCAAGCATACCAGCAGATTTTAATTTATATTCATTAAAATCTTTTTCTTTAATAGATATAAAGTTAGTAACTTCTTGAGTAGTTTCATTAACATCAAACATCCAGAAACCTTCTTTAATAATCTCTGGACATTCTTTTGTTATTTTTTGATGTTCATTATTTAAAGAAAACTTTAAACTTTTACCCTTTTCTATCTTAACACAAACACTACAAACCTCCATAGGAGTTTTACCTGTTCTAGGAATATAAGAAACTTTGTTAATAAACATCATTCCTATTACTTGTGCAGGAAATGTTTTCGTATACTCGTTATAACTTACTAACCAAATCTCATCGGTTAAGTCTGCGTCATAAACAAGAGTTTTGTTTGGTTTAATAGCACATCTAAAAGCAATCTCATGTATATAAAAACCACCCTTATAAATAGACGGTGTAGGAGAGTTAATATTGTTAGCTCCTTTTTTAGTTTCAGGAACATAACTGGCAGCTAAATAAGCAGCTGTTGCATAACCAAACCAACACCCCATTAAAGTAGGAGCAACGTGAACCCTAGTTAAAGTATTATCTTCTTGAGCGCCAGCGCGTTTACTAATGTTAGGAAAAAACTTAGGTCTTTTTTCTAAAGCAATATGAAATAAACTATCTTGCTTTAAAGTCTCAGGAGTTACTATTTCAATATTTTTTAATACTCTTGGGTTATAAATTTTAGATATATTTTCTAACTCATGTTTATCGATTAAATAATCATCATTCATTAATAAACTCCAACATCCCAGTCATCTCCATCTCCACTAATAGCGGCAACAGTTTCACCACCTAGTTTGAGTCTAGCGCTATTTGGCTTTTCAACATCCCAAGGAATGCAGCCTCTTTTAACAAACTCATACACACGATATGTTTTATCATCAGATGGTTTAACGATACGGCGAAGCTTACCAGCTTGAACTGCTAGATAACTAACACCTTTATAAATTTCTTTATGAATATAAACTTCGGCATCTAAAACTTGGTCAATTTGTTTAGAGCCAGAAGTATAACCTCTACCAGGTAACTGTTTAACAAAGTCAGTAGCGCCTTCTCTAATTAAAGTTTTAGCATCGGGTGAGATTTGCCATGGAGTAATAAATAAAGTTTTTCTCTTAAGAAAGAACTGCCTAGCTCGCTCTAACATGTTTCTATACTCTTCTGAACCGTTATTACCAGTGCAGCCAGTTGTAGGTAGTTTAGCTAAGTAGTCAACCATACAAAGTTGAACTTCATAACCTTGTGATTCATACTCAATAATTTTATTAAATAGATCATTAAGAGTCCAAGCCATTGGATCGACTTTAAGAATCTTAATAGAAAAACCAGTAGCTGTTAATTTTTCTTTGCAATATTTAGCAATGAAAGTTGGATCGAGTGCAGCTACATCTTCTTCATCTATTACAGTACCAGTTTCATTTTCATACAAATATTTGTAAATGAACTGAAGATTTAAGCTTGCGCTATCTTCAAAACTAATGCGAACAAGTAGAGGCTTTTTAGTAGGATCAAGTAGAGTTGGTTTATTAAAAATACACGCTTGTACAAACAATGAAAGACTAAAGCCTGTTTTATAGTTATGCTGCAACGCATTAATAACAAAGCACTCGCCTCTGCGAAGCTTACCATTAAACATAGCGTTAATGTCTTGCCAACCAAACATAAATCCAAGATCACCACTGATCTCTTCAGACATAGTTTTAGCAAGATCAGAAATAGAGTTTTCGTCTTCGAAGTCTACTTCATCTGTAATAGCCGGATCATCGTCGTCTAACCTACCTTTAAAGGGTTCTAAGTTAGCTTGTAATATTTCTACCCATTTACCAACATCTGTAATTTTATCTCTGTTGTGAAAGTATTCACTGTAGCTGCCTGTAATAATTTTAGCAAGTTCTTCATTCTTATTAAAAGAAGCTAAAGATCTACGATCATTAATAATGGCTTGTTTTAGTTTAAATTCATCTAGATCTGTATTGATACCATCATACAAAGTTTCGTACAAATGTTCATC
>JACCEA010016966.1_pt1 | contig 10995 bp, 19 predicted proteins | sample 7449851 | NCBI WGS metagenome assembly JACCEA01 (sample SAMN15323453, study PRJNA562643) | freshwater metagenome | isolation source: river surface water | place: USA:Blue River Watershed | collected 2017-08-18 | reverse complement strand
TTGGTTACTACAATCGGTAATGACAATTTCTTTGAGTGCAATGCAATGACTTCTATTGAACTACCATTGGTTACTACAATCGGTAATTACAATTTCTTTGAGTGCAATGCAATGACTTCTATTGAACTACCATTGGTTACTACAATCGGTAATTACAATTTCAGACATTGCAATGCAATGACTTCTATTGAACTACCATTGGTTACTACAATCGGTAATGACAATTTCAGATATTGCAATGCAATGATATTAAAATTAAGAAATAATAAAATATCAATAAAATGTTATGATGGCATGCCATTTGTAATTGAATCAGAAAAATCAACTAAAGGGATTAAAGTATTGTTAGGATATAATTTCAATTCATATTCAAATAAAACCATAAATAAATCACAATGTTTTATAGCTTGTAAAGATGATTTTTTTGCACATGGGGATACAATAAAAAAATCAATAAATGATTTGAATTTTAAAATTGTTTCAGAAAAAATAAAGAAAGACCCTATTCAAGAAAATACAATGATTGATATTAATTATTATAGAATAGTTACAGGAGCTTGTGAATTTGGAGTAAAAGAATGGATTAAACAAAACAATATAACTAAAGATAAAATTAAAGCTAAAGACTTATTAGTTTTACTTGAAAAAACAAATGCTTATGGTTTAAGTAAATTCAAATCATTAATTAATTTCTAATCATGGGAAAAGAAGACAGAAATATTGCACAATATGTAAATCTTGCATTTTTTATATTTGTAATTGTAGTAATAATTTATAAAATATATAATGCCTAAACAGATTGACAAAATTGCTATCAAATGTGAGTTTTTAAATCGCAGAGTAAAACTCCTAAATTGTCAAAGAGAAATGATACCTATTTGGCATAATGAAGGAAGAAGCATAAACTCCATAGCAAAACAACTAAACGTAAATAAAAGACTTATTCAATTTATCATTTATCCCGAAAGAAAAAAGAAAAATATTTCAGATCGAAATGATAGAGGTGGTTGGCAACAATACTACGATAAAGAAGACCACTCAAAAGCAATAAAGGAACACCGAGAATATAAAACATTAATCTTTAAAAATTAAAAAATATGGCAACATTAATATTTTGTAGTTGTGATAGACATAAATCTAAGTCAAGTTACACACCACTATTTACATTTACAGAAGGTCAGCATAAACAAATAATAAAACATATTGAAGAAAATTTAAGTGATTATTTTGATGATGCAGACATTGAAAATGACTTCGCTTATTTCAAAGAACAAGTAGAAGAACAAGGAATAATTTTTGCCTTAAATAATAATTCAGAAATATATGCTACCTATATTCAATTAGAAAGCATTGGCTCTACAAAGACTAAAAAATAAAGACAATGGCATTTTACATCAAAAACAATACAATTAGAACAGCAGATGAACTAATGACTAAATTTAGACTTCTACGTTCAGATTGCACAACAGACTTCCAAAGAGATTATGCAGTACATGAATTTGCTAAATGGATTAAAGACGAAGGATATAATAAGATAGATGATAGTTGCGCCCTATCAAGATTTAATAGCCTTGAAGCAAATATCATAGTAGAACTTGAAAAAGTAAAAATTAGAGTATCTGAATCAAAAAATAATCTAATAAAAGAACCTAATAATTGGGGGATAATTGGCGACCTAAATCAAATACTATCTTCACTTAAAGAAATTTAATTATTATGAATGAATTTAAAGGAACAAAAGAGGAAATTAAAGTTACAGAGGTAATGCAAGGTATTGCAAAAGGAATTTATTTAAGTGGTCAAAATCAAAAACATTTTTTAGCACAAATAATTACACATGATAGACCACATGAAGAAAATTTAGCAAATGCTATTTTGTTTTCAAAATCACCCGAAATGCTTGAAATGTTGAAAACTATATATGATGCAGTTGATTGGTCATCTTATAATTGGAATTCAAATGAGGGTAGGGCATTAGAGAATAAAATAGAGCTACTTATCAAACAAGCAACAGAACTACCATGATTATAAATAATGTTTCAGAATTACCAATAATGAAATCTACTTGTAAGACTTGCCCATTTAAGACAAAAGAAAATGGTTCATGGCAAAATACAGAACTTGCATTAGTAGTAATAGAAAGAAACTTATTTAATAGTCAGCAAATTTGCCACCACCCACAATTAGAAAATAAAAAGCCTACTCATAGATGCAAAGGATATTATGATTATGCCTTTGTTATCTATGAAAGACTTGGCATGAACCCAAAAGAAAATTTAAAATGAAATTTAATAGTACATACGGATTAAAACAAGATAGTTCATTTAAAGGAGAAGGATTTTATTCCATTAGTTCAAGTTGGAGAAATGGTAGCAGACCTATTTTGAAAATTAGACTTGCAAGATGGACTCCAAAATATTCAAGAGAAAATTGTGCTATACTTTATTATGATGTACAAACTAAAGACGAAGCAATTAAAATATTAGAATCTTACAAAGACTTTGATTTTAAAGCTATTGAGAATGAATTTGAAACTATGTGGAATAAAGACAACTTTGAAGATAAAGGATATTTTAATACAGGAGAAACAGATAAATGGTGGAATGAAAAATTTTTTCCATACATTAGAAATAAAATAAAAATTATTAATCAATAAAAACAACAAAATAAAATGGTAACATTAAACGCAACAGGAATTTTAGGCAGAGATGCAGTATGCTTTGCAATGCAAGACAAATATGTAGTAAACTTTAGTATTGCTTCTAATAAAGCATATAAAGATGCACAAGGAGTAAGACAAACAAAAACTACATGGGTAGAATGTGCTTACTTTTCAAAGACAGATGCTATTGTACAATGGCTTAAAAAAGGAACTATTGTATCAGTACAAGGTAATCCCGAAATAAATGTATTTGCAAAGCAAGATGGTTCACAAGGATATTCGCTGAAATGTATTGTAAATGAGATTGACTTTTTTACTCAAAATAAACCTCAATAACAAATGAATCAAAATTCAGAAAAAGAAGTACAAGTTGACTACAAGCATTTAGACCTTTCTTTAGTATTAAAGACTGCTGCATCTATTATTGGCGTTCCTGTAAAGAAAGTTAAAATGGGTAGAATAGTTGGCAATTCAGAAGTAACCTCAAAGATTGAATTGGTTATTGAAATTTTTGTGAAGTATTGCCTTGAGAATAATTCCGATAATTATAGCCATACTAAAATAGCAGAAACCTTTAATGGTTATCGTACAAAAGTTCATGGATTAATGCACCGATTTAAAGAGAAAGGTATTTCTACAAAAAGTCAATCATTTTTTAACGAACTTTGTAAACAAATTGAAAGTAATGAAAAAGCGAAATAGAAATGTAGCACGTTTTGAAGCAGACTTCATATCTAAAAAAGTGCAACAAATAATACAAGGCTATCCAATAGTAAAAGGGAAACATTACAATACTAATATAAAGTTCCTATTTGCCAATATGATTCACTTCGCAAACCTAAAACAACAAGTAGATGATGGCACACATATTTTACTTTTAGGTAGTATTATAGAAGATGAAGACGACTTCACCAAAGAATTAAAAAAGAAGTATGAGCATGATTACGATAGAAATTTTAGAACTATCATAAATCTATCTTTCTCCGAAAATTAATGCAAGTGAACTACCTACTACCCTAAAGGCATCGGAGTTTTACGCTCCAACATTATAAAAATCCCCTATATTATTAGGGGATTTTTACTTTTACTACTAAAAAAAACTAAACTATGAAATTATTACTTTGTAAATGTAATGTATTATTTTTTATATTTCAAATATGCTTGTTCCATTTTTTTATCATAATTATTTTTCTTATACCCTTTGCCATTATATTGTAAAGCAAATTGCGCCCATAATCTATGAACTAATTCATCATCTAAATTAGAATTTATAATAAACTCTGTGAATAAACCTAATTGACAATCTTCACTTGCCATCATCTTATTTACAAAATCTTGGATAGAACTACACCCACAATTTTGATAATTATTCCCCATGATCTGAAATGCACCCCATGATGCAGACTTTAATGCTGCATCTCTATTGATAGCAACTGCTTTTTGCAATCTACCATGTTGCTCACTCATTTTGCCATAAGGTTTTGCACCCCATTCAGGATAACATATATCAGAAATAATAGGTTTTACCCCTACCTTCTTTAACTCCTTCCAAAAAACGTGTGGCTCAAAAAGTATTTTAACTTCACCACTTGGTAAGAACCCACCATTAGATGATTCTACTTCTGCAACAGCTTTAATTGTAGCTATTTCACAACCTATTTTTTTTGCAGAGTCTTTAAATGCAGATTCGTTTATCATTTTTTATTTAATTTTTGTTGATACTGAAATATTGTGATGCTTTTCATTTAATTGAAAGCTATAAGATGCTTGGTATTTTTTGTGATATTCTAATTGAACCATTGGTGCAATATCAATCACTTTGCCAAATCCTTTATCAAACGAAGCCATTACACCCAAATTTAGCTGTAAAATTGGTTGTGGCAGGATTATGTTATTTGTGATTGTTTTGGTTATTTCACGTTGTTTTTGCGCTCCATAGAATTTATATTGTCTTTCTATTATGCCACTACAATTACCACTATCTTTTAATGCTACAAAAATGCTATCATATGCCAATGTATCATTTACTATAAATGAGCCATTTACTACTTTATAGATTGTATCTTTTGTATGGATATTTTCGCCCTTCTTTACAATTGTGATTGTATCATGGCTAACTTTATTTATTGGCACTTTTACTACCTTATCTACTTCAATAGGGTAGCTTGAATAAAATGTGTCTGAAACCACTTTTGTTGATTCAATTATTTGGCATTTTTTAGAGTTATAGCCGACACCCATGCCAAATATAAAAATGGTGAACAAAGCCACCATTACCCAAAGGATATTTTTTTTATTAATTATCATCAATACTTGTATTTTTAGGCATTTTGATTTTAGCAATTTTTAAGAATATTGATTGCGAACTATACCCAAGAATTACTGAAGTTAAATATGTCAATGGATAAATGTCTGTAAAAGACTCTCTTGAAAATACCATGACAAAAATAATAATCAATGATATTATACATGATATTGTAAATGGAATCCACTTAATGTTTTCACCTCTTTCATAGGCTTCTTTTACCATTGTCAAAACATGGATTAACATACCTAAAAAGGCTAAAATAAAAAATGTAAAAAAATCTAAATTGAACATAACTTTTTGTTTTAATAATTAATAAAAAAAATTTATTCTACACGACTTGCAAAATACAAAGTTAAATATGCGTTTACTGATGCACCCCCAATCTTCACAAAATCCCCAACACTACCACATGGTATAATCTCAAATACAGATGCCAATACTATAATCAATATAAACAAGGCGTTAGTTAAACAAATGCCATATACAGCCCATTCGGGAGTTGCTTGGCTTAAGCCATAATATATTTCCTTCATTAAAGATTCCTTTCTCATCTCTACCCTTCTCCTAAATATTTTTTCAATTTTTTTGTCAAGAGTTTGATAATTAAGTCTAATATCGGGTTCGTATTCTTTAGTAGTGTTGATACCAAAGGTCTTATTACGAAAGGCGATGCTACTGATATGACGTACTTCCATGCGTTTAAATTTAATTTTATTGATATAAATAATGCTAATGCCACAACTATACAAGATACGCACCAATTAATGAAGCATAAAAACTTCTTTAATCTTCTATTATTTTTATCGAAGTAAATAAATATAATAGAAGAAGCCCCGACAACAAATAAGTTCTCGGAGTGTTTCATTAACCAAACTTGTAAATCTGTGTAAGCCAATTTTTTTTTATTTTTTAATTACCACCTAACGATTGTCACTACAATAATATTACCATCACATTCTGCAATAACTCTATCTCCATTTTGTGCTGTAAATCCTGTTGATATATTACCAGCTAAATAGGTATTACTTCCAAATCCAAATGTTACGGAATTTGTTGTTGCATTTATAACTGAAAACTCCCATTTCCAATTTTTATAAACTGTATTAGGAGATGGCAACGCTTGTGTTATAGAATTTAAAGAAGCGTCTAAAAATGTAGTTTGTACATCTAATCCAATATTTTGTCCTGTTGTAGAGGTCGTTTTTTGCGTGTTGTACAGTTTAGAAATTGGTATATTTAAGTTATTTGGTGTTGTGTAAGCTGTTACTAAATTCAAATCCGTATTATAGCGCAATGCACCACCTATTGTGGTTGATCCTACAATTGCTGTTGATGAGTTACCTCTTGGTAATGCTAAACTTGAATTAGAATTAGACAAGTCTAAAACCGTTCCGTCTAAAGGTGTAGCTCCTATTCCTATTCTTGGATTTCCTATGTACAAATTTTCTCCATAAATAGCACTTCCTATATTCATTTCAGAGTTTGCTGAAACGTTTATATTTCTACCAATAACAATCGCATCTGTATAATTTCCTGTTGACATGGCATTGTTTCCAATAGCAATACTTCCACTGGCTGTTGTAATACCAGCACCAGCCATGCGCCCAAATCCTGTCAACGTGTTTCCTGTGGTTACGTTTTTTAATACACCACTTCCAACACCTGTATTATAACCTACTGTTTGATTTGCACTACCTCCAGCCAAATCACCAACCATTGTGTTTTCTGTTGCTGTGGTGGTAAATCTTCCAGCACTCCAACCAATAAAGGTGTTTTTAGTTCCATTACTTAATAAATCGCCTGAATATGCACCAACTCCAACGTTTTCAACGCCTGTTGCGTTAGTCATTGAGCCAAAACCAACTCCAACCAATTCAATAGCGTTACAATTCACTCCAGCATTTCTACCAATTAAAACGGTGTTGTTTGCATTGGTAGAATTTAATCCTGCATGATGACCTAACGTTGTTAATCCTGTTGCTGTTGTTACTCCACCTTGAGAAGCAATGCCAATAGCTGTGTTAAAACTTGAATTATTACCCAAATTTTCTTGCGCTCCATAGCCAAATCCTGCATTACTCGAACTAATTCCGTTTAAAAGTTTTTGTACGCCCCGACCAAATCCTGTATTAGCATATCCTGTATTTGTATCTAAAAAACCTGCACCTGCTCTATACCCCACCCACATATTCCCATAAGTAACATTTCCATTCCATGCAGCAGGTGTAGATGTTGTATGTAAAAATCTACTACCATGCAAATTAAAATTTACATTCTCAAAATTTGAAGTAAATTTCTTTAATGAATCAAATATCAATTCATATCCTGTTGATGTGCTTGATGATTTACCATTGATAGTAGTATTTTTTATCAAACTTCCACCCAATTGAATATTAGGAGAACTTATTGATAACCCATTGTTTGCAGAAGAAGAACCACCACTTCCACCACCACATTCAACCCAATTAGTAGCATTTCTATAATACAATTTACCATTACTCATTTGGTAGTTAATTAAGCCATAAGTAGGAGAAATTATAGAAGCCGTATCACCTCTTGAAACTCTAAATGCTCTATTTGAATTATCTAATCCAATTTCTAGCCATGCAGAAGTATCAGTTTTTACAAACCCATTTCCACCTTTACCTATATTTACTTGTTTTGAGAATTTTGTATCAACAGAATTATATACTGTTTGACAAATTGCATTAAACGACAGCAATAATAATACTATTGCTGATGTTATCATTTTTTTCATATACTTATAATTTTATAAATTTTACTACTAATATTTCCCCATCTGCCAATCTTGATGACAATGTAATTGTACTACCTACTAAACTAAAACTATTACTTAAAGTCAGTGTACTATCTTCTATTTGAGGTTTAAGATCACGTTCGACCCATACAACTCTTTTATTTGAAACTAAATCTGTTGGTATTGAAGAAAATGATGCATCAATAAAAGATAATTCACCTATACTACTCCCATCTAGGTTATAAACCCTCTCTACCATCTGTGGAGAACTTGGACAAGAAGCAATAACATTACCTGTAAATAAAGAGTTATCAGATGTATTGTAATACTTTATAGTCATTACCCCATTTTTTATTGTAGAAATACCAAATACAGATGTATTTTGGTCTGTACAAAAAACTCCAATAAAATTACTATTACAACAACTCATTTTTCTTATTTTTAAATTTTTATTATTGAATCTCCTGTATGAGTCCCATTACTCCAACCACTATTCATAAATATCACATTATCAACTACTCCATTATATGTATTTGCTTCTGCACAAGCAATATCTTCATATCCTAATATGAATATTATTGATGGTGAAGTAATTAATGAAATATCAACAATCTCTATCTCTCCACCCGATATAGTAAATACTCCCAAAGGATTTAAAACACTTTCAAGTAATAATACAGCACTATTAGCACTTGACATATTTAATACTATTTTAGTACCATTTTGTAAAGCGTTAATATCAGAGAATATTAACTCACATCTCATTTTATCGCAACCACCAAAATCAGAATCACAATTTACATCTATAAATCTAAATCTAACAGTTAAGATATTTGAAGGTGCGGGTTGACAACTTGGAAATACAATATCATTCCCTGTATATAAACTACCATTTAAGTCATAATAAACAATGCTAAAAACACCATTTTGTAGCTTCATCCTGCCGACTACCACTTGACCACTTTGGGTACAAAATCTATTAGTAAAAGTACAACAATTAGCCACTATGTATAATTTAATTTACATCAAAAATAAATTAATTAAGAATAATCACTTTTTTATTTTTACATTTGTGATATAAAATTGTTAATTAAATGAAGGTTCAAGACAACAAAGTATTAGTCAAGATTAATAAAGAAAAACTTGATGAAAAAAGAGAAAAAGAAGGTAACTTTTATATACCAAGCCATTTACAAGATTTTACCCGAAATCTACAATATGGAGAAGTGGTTTCTTTTGGCTCATTAGCTAAAGAACTATGCCCTGAAATAGAGATTGGTTGTACGGCAATATTCCACCATACAGTTGAGTTCAAAGTAATCAATAAAAATGTAGCTGAAGGAACTGATGCTAAAAAGCAAATTGATGAAAGACTTGTAAAAGTAAGTGATGATGGCAAGTATGAATACAGATATGTATGTGTTGATAGAAACCCTATTGCTACTGAATTATTTGCCGTTTTAGTTAGAGATGAATATTTACACCCAAGTAAAGGACAAGTATTCTGCTATCCTATGGTGAAACAAACCGACTACCAATTAATAAAAGGTATTTATGTAAATTCCGAGCAAGACCTAAAAAGCATAGACGAACAATTAGAGATTGTTAGTCATGGTAAGGCTGAAATGTTTAGAGTTTTACAACAACTTCCACCACAAAATGAAAAGAACCAAATGCTTTATGAAAATACCAAGAAATCACTTGCTGAATTTGAAAAGCAAATAGAAGCACTTACTGAAAGAAAACAAAAGGTAGTACTTGATGAATTAATAGTTGCTGCCACTTGCTCAATACAACCTAACAATGAATTAAAAGAAGGAGATAAAATATTCATTGATAGTAAAAGATTATATCCACTTCAATTTATGGGCTTAAACTTTGCACTAATTAGAATGTATGATCTAATCATTGCAAAAGAAGTTGAAGGAGAAGTTGTGCCAATGAATAATTATGTGCTTATAAATCAGAGTCAATCAGGTGAAAGAGTAGGTAGTATAATTATACCTGAAAATGCAAGAGTAAAACCATTAAAAGGTATTGTGTCAAAAGTAGGCATTGGTAGTGAAGATATGCCAATGGATATTGAAGTAGAAGATTTGGTGGTTTTTAATAAGAAAGGTAATGTCGAAATCTTCATTGATGAAAAACCCTTCTTAATCGTACACAATCAAAACGTAATTTATAAATTAAATAATAATAGCATGAAAGCACAACCATTATCAGATAGAGTCTTTGTAAGACCATCTAAAGTAGAAACAACAACAGAAGCAGGTATTATCATTCCTGATGTAGCAATTGAAAAGCCATCAAAAGGAGTAGTCATTGTAGTTGGTACAAAAGCAACAGAAGAACTAAAAGAAAATGACAATGTAATTTTCCAAGTTGGAGCAGGTATTCCTATGGAAATTCAAGGAGAACAAGTATTGGTAATTAGAGAATCTGAAATTATTTGTACTATCTAAAATAAAAAATATCTAATACTAAAAAGGGGCTAACAATTTGTTAGCCCCTTTTTTTTGTTAAATTATGGTCTGTATTCCAATCCATACTTTTTGTAATTTTTATCCCAAATTTCTTTAGCTTCTTTTTGTTGTTTTTTTATTTCATTTTCTTTTGATTGTTGGGCTTCGCAAATTTGATTGAATAATTCTACTATTGAACTATCAGTTGGCTTTTTATATTCATATATTTTTTTTGAGTTATTTATCAACTCTAATAAGCCCCCACCAAGATTACTACAATCACCTACAAATACATCTCCATTACTATAACCATTTACTTCTTTATCATAGGCAATATGAACTTCTTTTGGTATAGACTTGTATTTATGTTCCCAAGGAAAATAGTTCGGATATTTGTCAATTGTAGCTTGAATTTTATCATACATTTTTTTACCTACAAGACCATCAAAATAATTCATTATTATATGACACTCTAAAACTTCTTGTGGTATATCCTCATATTGGAATAAACTTTTATTATTCATAAATGCTTTTTATTTCAGTTATAAATGGTTCTTCAATTAGCTTACCATTTTCATCAACATACAATGGTCTTTCACCTACATAGGATAAATGACATCTTACTTCTAATGCACCATATTCATAGATTGTTTTATATCCAAATATGTAGCATATTTTTTCTGCTTGTGATTTATAGTCATTTTTCATATCCTTTGTAAATACCCCCATTTCTACTAGGCAATCAAAGTCAAAAAACTCTAACATAAAATTCTTTAAAGTATCTTCATTAGTCATACTACAAATG
>JACCEA011356457.1_pt1 | contig 10996 bp, 7 predicted proteins | sample 7449851 | NCBI WGS metagenome assembly JACCEA01 (sample SAMN15323453, study PRJNA562643) | freshwater metagenome | isolation source: river surface water | place: USA:Blue River Watershed | collected 2017-08-18 | reverse complement strand
TGCCAAATGCTTGGTTTGTCTTTGGTGTTCGTTTCCGGCAAAGATTCTAGCCGCTTTCACTGGATTTCCTTCATAATTCATGTAACACAGACAATCCTGCAACAACTCTTGTGAGGTGAGTGGTTCTTGATTGAATGGATTTAGACTGATACTCCAAGTCCCAGTTGAAAGTAAAACAAATTTATCTTCGATGGTCTTGAGGTAAGGAACTAAAGCAGAGGAGCTGTCATGCAAGCCAATACCTACGAATACATCATTATCTAGTTGAATTGCCCAATCGCTCGGACTTGGTGTTTGTTGAACCGAATGTAAATGCTCTTCTGTTAGCCAAGAATGGTATTTTTTCTCATCAAAATTCCATAAAGCAGTATGACAACCAAGGCTTGTCATTTCAGATTGCGGTTGTTGCGTAAATAAAAAACTACAATATTGTGGCAAATGTAAGGAATGAGCAATCTGTCTGAATATTTCAGGTTTTGTATGTTTCAACCAATACAATTGCATCCCAGAATTAAGCATTCCTAAATCTGGAGAAGCCGTTTCTAAATAGACATTTTTGCCATATTTTTCCGTAAATGTGTCGTGCAGGGATTTTGAAAAATCTTTTAAATAATTATACAAAGGGGTGAGTATTTTTCCAGAATGATTCAAATGTACCAAACTCGCTCCATAAGCCGAAAAATTCAGTCCGACAACTTGATATTCAGAGTTTTTCAGTACACGTTCAAAGGAGCTTTGCATCCAATTTTTCAGATTTATCAAATCGTCACAGACGTAACCATCATCGTCTAAAACCTCTTCAAACTGAGATTGTTCCTCCATTACTATTTCATAGTTTTCATCAAAAAGAAATAGTTTCTTATTCGTCTTTCCGATATCAAATACTGCACACACTTTCATGGAATTTTCTATTTTATCTAGTAGTTTTGTAAATATATTTGTTTAATTCTTTGCACCGAATGTCATTTAATCGTCAATTGATTGATAAATTAATCTTGTAAACATTGCTTCAGAACCACCATCGACAGCCCCTTGCGTTTGTTTCATCAAAATCATAACGATATTTTCTTTGGGGTCTGCCCAATAATTGGTATTAAAATAGCCTCCCCAACTAAATCGACCCACGCTTCCCATTCCTTTTGCATTTCCATTCTGGTTGAGCACACTGAAACCCAAACTGAAGTGAGCATCTCCTTTTGCACCTCCGTACAATTCGCCTGTTTGGTTACTTGCAGTCAATAATTGCACAGTAGTACGACTTAAAAATCTTTTTCCGTTCATTGCTCCGCCATTTAACAGCATTTGTAAGAATGTAGCATAATCTTTCGCCGTAGAAGACAAACCAGCTCCCCCTGAATAAAATGTTTTCGCCCCAGAAATCGGATAATTGGGGTCATAAAAAGTAATCGGAAAACGAACCCATTTTTGGGTACTGTCAGGCTTATGAATCGTGACTAATCTATCTTTTTTTGAATCTGGCAAATAAAAGAAGGTATCTGTCATTCCCAAAGGTTCAAATAAATGGGTTTTCAAAAACTGGTCAAAACTCATTCCTGAAACTACCTCGACAAAATACCCCAATACGTCGAGACCTTCACTATAAGTAAATTTTTCGCCTGGGTGGTGGTGCAAAGGTAATTTGGCTAATTTTTTAATATTTTCCCCAATTTTCACCGGTTCTGTGGTAAATAAATCTACAATACCTGCTTTTTTGTACATCGCCCTGAAACGTTCGTCACCGTCGATGGCTCCATATCCCAAACCCGAAGTATGTGTCAATAAATGCCTAATTGTAATTTCTGTACGTACCGGTTCGGTAGTATAAGTAGTATCTGCAAATTTGAAGCTCTTCAATACATTTGTTTGTTTAAATTCTGGAATGAATTTAGAAATTGGGTCATCGAGCGAAAACTTTCCTTCTTCATACAACATCATGACCGCCGTAGAAGTAATTGCCTTAGACATGGAAGCAATTCGGAAAATATCATCGGTTTTCATCAATCGTTTACTCGTAAAATCAGCATATCCAAATGCTTTTTGATATACAATTTGTCCATTTTTAGTGAAAAGGGCAACCATTCCCGGTAATTTGTCTGTCTGAACCAAATCCGCCAAGGCTTTGTCAATTCGTTTGAGACGTTCCGATGAAATCCCTACGCTTTCGGGCGTAGTCGCAATACCTAATGCCCTCGCATTGACCGTGGAGCTTAGGGTAGTTTGTGCAAAACTTCGCCCCAGAAACAAAGAAATACACAAAAGTAAATAAAATTTTTTCATGGTATTGATGATTTAATTTAGGGTTGAAAAATATCCAAACATACAAAAAAAAATGCAATCAAGGCAGGTTTAAACAAGAATTGAATCATTATATCAAAAAAAACATTTCCTATCAAAAAATGCTTAGGATTTATTTTCGCCTCAAATTATCTAAAACAATGGCAGTAGCTATACCAGCATTTAGCGATTCTGCCGCTCCAAACTTAGGAATTGTAATTCTTTCTGTCACCAATTGTTCCATTTCTATTCCTATTCCTTTGGATTCATTTCCTAAGACAAGGTAAGCACTACCCGGAAAATCAAAACGGTGTACATTTGTGCCATTTAGAAAAGTACCAAGCAAATGAATTGTTTTTTGCTCGATTAATGGCTTGAAAAAAGGCAATAATTCAGTATAAAAAATCTGCACACGGCAAAACGAACCCATCGTGGCAGCAATAACCTTTGGATTATAAAACTCTACGGTAGTTGTTGAACAAATGATTTTATTGATTCCATACCAATCGGCAATACGAATAATCGTACCAAGATTACCCGGGTCTCTGATGTCATCCAAAACCAATACATATTCATTTTCCTCCGCAAAAACCATCCGATTTTCCTTCATTTTTGCTACTGCAATCGCCGCATCATTTGTTTGGAGTGTCCCCAATTTTTCTAATTCCGAAGAACCAACCTGCTCAACATGTACTTTTTTTAGCTCTTTGGCGTTTGTATTCAAAAATTCTTGAGTAGCAATGATTGCCTCAATTTCAAAATCAGACTCCAGCAATTCTATCACACTTTTGGCACCTTCCACAAGAAACCTTTGTTCTTCTTGCCGATTTTTTTTATTTTGCAAAGATTGAATGTACTTTTGTTGTTGTTTTGAAAGCATAAAATATATTTGTTTGAATTGAATCTATGATAATTAAAAAAATTGAACAAACCGTCCAATACTTCCGATTTTTAAAATTCGTGAATGTAATCCCTCATCAAAACATCTTCGTCTTATCGATGTCTATGTTTCTTCTGAGTGCTTGTTCAAAAAATATTCAATTGCAGTCGGATGAATTTAGACTGAATAACTATGAATTTAAGGGCAATAAACAAATCAGCACCGAAAACTTAGAATTGTTAATTCCCCCGACTCAAAAACCAAACAGACGAATTTTATATCTGCCCGTCACTCCTTATGTTTGGTTTTATAATATTGGCAAAAACAGACTTAACATTGATAAAATTTCACAAAAATTAAGTTATTGGAACAATAAAATTGAATTATTGCCTAATCCATTGAATTATGATGCAAAAATTGAAAAAAAACGAAGAAAATACCAAAATAAAGTAAATATTTATAAAGAAAGATTTGAAAGCAGAGAAAATTGGTGGATGAAAAATATTGGTGAACCGCCTGCAATCATCACCGAAAGTGCCATCAAACGAACGGCAAAAAGCATCAATGATTGGCTGTATAGCAAGGGATTCTTCGACGCAAAAGTATCATATACCATTGATACTTTAAATGAAAATAGACTCATCAAAGTAGTCTATCTCATGGAGGAGAAATCTCCTTATTTGTTGGATACGCTACAAATCAACATTGCAGATTCGGAGGTCGATTCTTTGATAAAAAATCATTTTTCGGAACAAACCCTCAAGCAAAACGAAAGAATAGATTTTTCAAAAATTGAAGCACAAAAGGGAAACCTAGAAATTTTTCTGAAAAATCATGGCTATTATAACTTTGTTGCCAAAAATCATATCAGTGTCGAAATAGATACCACCGATGCCGTTAGAAAAAATTATCGAGCGAAACTCAATTATCTAATTCTTAATCCAATTGGCAAAAGTTCGCATGAAAAATTTTTTATCGACTCTGTCAGCTTTATCTCTGCAGACCCTTCCGACCAAGGAAACGAGAAAAAAATGGATACCACTTCGAGTCATTTTGGGCAAATTCAATATACTTTTATCGGCAAAAAATTTCCCGTAAAGATTTTAGATAAAAAAATATTGATACGCCCCAATCAATTGTACAATGCCTCGTTCATTGCCGAAACCAATAGGCAATTGTATAGTTTAGACCAATTTGCTTTTGCTAACATCAAATTTAGCCCTTCTGCCGAAAATCGTCTGAGGGCTGAAATTATTGCTCCTACCAATCCAAAATATACTGCTGCATATAATTTTGACCTCAATAATATCAATAATATCTTAGGTGGTGGAGCAAGTGTTTCGCTTCGGGCAAGAAATTTAATCAGTAATTTGGAAACTACCGAATTGGGGCTTCGTGCCAATTTGGAAGGACAACCCGGATTGGACTCCACCACCCAACGAAGCCGAGAGTTAGGGGCTAATTTTGCAATCAATATCCCTAAAATATTGTTTTTTAATAAAATTTCTCAACCCCTAAACCTCAAAAGTCCCAAAACTCAAGTGGCATTGAGTTTTAATAATTCCAAACAAAGATTGTTTGAAAGACAGGTATTTCGTTTGGCAGCCAATTACTCTTGGCAAAAATCAAAATTTGAAACAATTCAGATTAGCCCATTTGAAATAAACTTGATTAATACGCCATACAAAGACTCTCTTTTTTCGGCAGTATTGAATACCGAGCAAAATCTTCGGGTATTATATGACCCACAGTTTGCTTCCAGTTTCAATACTTCTTATTTGTCTAACAACCAAGTTCAAGGAAAAAATATTCATGCCAAATATCTCCGAATTTTTGTTGAATCTGGTGGAACTTTATTGAATTTTTTGCCCAATAAAGACAAAATTAATTTCATAGACCAACTATTCCCTTTGGATACAAACAATAAAAGAGCTTATTTTAGGTTTATAAAATTGAATGTTGATTTCAGGAAATATTTGCCGATTAACCAAAAAGATTCATGGGCATATCGAATCAATATTGGCATAGCACATCCCTATGGAAAAAACCAAGCAATGCCTTTTGAGAAAAATTTCTTCATTGGCGGACCAAATAGTATTCGAGCATGGAGACCACGCTCCCTCGGACCCGGCTCGGCACTCGGCACAACTGTCGGCAATCGTTTTGCACAACAGCCTGGCGATATTATTTTGGAATCAAGTATTGAATATCGTAAATTTCTTTTTAGATTTATTGGCAATTGGAATGCAGGTATTTTTCTCGATGCGGGCAATGTTTGGAAATGGTATCAAATTGACAAAAAATTCGACCAAGCCAATTTCGATTGGACAAGGTTCTACAAAGAAATCGCCCTTGGTACAGGTGCGGGTATTCGACTAGATTTGGACTATTTTATTGCTCGATTTGACTGGGGCATCAAGGTTTTTGACCCAGCCAGAGGCGATGGACAAAGATTCGTGTTGGATGAATTAAAATTAGGAAGAAATAACCCCTATTATCCGGTTTTTCACTTTGCCATCGGATACCCTTTTTAAAAGATGTTTGGAATGTATTTTCCGAATGGTTGAAATTCATAATAAACGTTTAAAAATAAACCGATAACAAAATTTAATTTTCAAACACACCATTCACCACATAGAATATGAAACATTACTTTATGGCATCTATACTCTTGGTAGGAAGCATTTTATCCTGCAAAAAAGAGACAATCGAGTCGAATTGCATCGAAAAGCAACCCGACCCAGCTATCGTTTGTACGGCACAATATGACCCTGTCTGTGGTTGTAATGGCAAAACCTACTCCAATGCTTGTGTTGCCTCCACGTACGGAATTGCGGTTGTATCCAAAGGAGAATGTAAGAAGTGAAACAGTCTTGTAAGTGATTGAAAAATTTAGATGAAAATACTTTTTTTGTATGCAAAACATAGGATACCCTATCTTTTCTATCTTACCAAATGGCTGTTTATAAGCTTAATTATTGGAATTTCAGTTGGTACTACTTCTGCTTTTTTTTTGATTTCCCTAGATTGGGTCGGAAACTTGCGTGATGCGTATCCTTGGATGGTCTATTTTTTGCCTTTTGGTGGTTTTGCTGTAGGACTTCTGTATTATCATTTTGGGCAAAAGGTTGAATCAGGAAATAATTTATTGATAGAAACCATCCAGCAGCCTTCCAAAGCTCGAGTTCCATTCAGAATGTCGATTTTTATTTATATAGGTACAATTCTGACACACTTGTTCGGAGGTTCTGCTGGTCGAGAAGGGACAGCCCTTCAAATGTCAGGAGGGATTGTCGAACAATTGGGGAGATTTTATTCATTTTCTGAAAAAGACAGAAAAATATTATTGATAGCCGCCATTGCAGCGGGATTTGGAGCTGTATTTGGTACTCCATTGGCAGGAGCTATTTTTGGATTGGAAGTATTTGTCATCGGCAAAGTTCGTTATGAAGCTATTTATCCAGCTTTTGTTTCGGCATATTTGGCAGATTTTTTCACCAAACTTTGTGGTGCTACCCATACGCACTATGTCATTGATTATTTTCCCGAGTTAAATTTATCTGGTATCTTCTTTTCAATTATTGCTGGAATTTTGTTCGGTTTATGTGCCAAATTGTTTGTTTTAGGCATGAATCATTCGGTTGCTTTGTTCAAAAAATATATCCCTTACCCTCCTTTTCGACCAATCATTGGAGGATTAATCATCATTTTAATTGTATTTTTGATAGGCAATACACGCTATATTGGCTTGGGGATTCCTGTTATAGTAGAATCTTTTGAGAAACCCTTAGCACCGTACGATTTTGTATTAAAAGTAGCATTAACCATCATCACATTATCGGCTGGCTTCAAAGGTGGAGAAGTAACTCCGCTCTTTTTTATTGGAGCTACCTTAGGAAATGCCCTCAGCAAGATTATTCCCTTACCAATTGCACTATTGAGCGGCATGGGTTTTGTGGCAGTTTTTGCTGGAGCAAGCAATACCCCCTTGGCATGTATATTTATGGCTATCGAACTTTTTGGGAGTCCGATAGCTCCATACGGCGGATTGGCATGTATTGTTGCTTATTTGATTTCGGGGCATACGGGTATTTATAAAAAGCAAATCATTGGACAAAGCAAACATCCGAAAAACGATGCCGAAGAAGGCAAAAAATTAGAAGAATTGCTTTAAAAATAAAAATTTTACCCAAAAATTAGTCGATATCTTAGAAACTTGAATCGGTATTTGTTTGTTTCTATTCAACAATAAAAACCAAACAAATGGAAATCGGAATTGATAGTTTTGCTGCAACAGGAAGCGGCAGTCAAGTACAAACAAGCCAAGCAAATGCCACTATCCTCAATAAATTGATAGACAGAATCAGTTATGCCGACCAATGTGGGCTGGATTTTTTTGGTGTAGGCGAACATCATCGAAAGGAGTTTTTGGATTCTGCCACAGCCATCATTCTCTCGGCAGCAGCAGCAAAAACCAAAAATATCAAATTGGGAAGTGCCGTAACAGTCTTGAGTGCAGCAGACCCTGTGAGAATTTTCAAAGATTTTGCCACCATTGATTTAATATCCCAAGGGCGAGCAGAAATGGTTGTAGGCAGAGGCTCTTTTACGGAAGCATTTCCTCTTTATGGCTTTCGTCTCGAAGACTACGATGCCCTTTTTGCCGAAAAACTCGATTTATTATTAAAAATCAACCAACAAGAGACCATCACATGGAAAGGGAAATTTAGACCTGCTCTATACGAACAAGCTATTTATCCAAGACCTTTTCAAGAAAAATTGCCGATTTGGCTGGGTGTCGGAGGTACGCCTGCCTCCTTTGTAAGAGCTGGTACATTAGGTATTCCTTTGATGGTTGCTGTGATTGGCGGAGAAACACACCGTTTTCGTCCTCTAGTTGATTTATATCGAGAAGCAGGCATCAAAGCGGGGCATCCCGAAAGCTCCTTGAAAGTTGGTTTACACTCCTTGGGCTATGTTGCACCAACAAGTGAGGAGGCTTGTGATGATTATTTTCCAGGATATGCCAAAATGTTTACTGAAATTGGCAAAGAAAGAGGCTGGGCTCCAGTTACTCGAACGGCTTTTGATATGCAAAATACCAAAAGAGGGGCTCTATGTGTGGGAAATCCAGAAGAGATTGCTGAAAAAATCTTGCGTCATAGTCAAGCATTGGGTGGTATTGACCGCTTTACTTTTCAGATGGATGTCGGTCTTCCTCATGAAAAATTATTACAAGCCATCGAATTAATTGGCACAAAAATTAAAACTTTCATCAATAACTAAGCATTTTAAATCAATGAAAATAGAAATCTGGAGTGATGTCATGTGTCCGTTTTGCTACATTGGCAAGAGAAAATTGGAACAAGCATTGGAAGTATTTCCTCATAAAAATACAGTAGAAATTGAGTGGAAAAGCTTTCAACTAAACCCATACGCCGAATACAATCCAGAAAAAGACATTTACGATACCTTGGCAGAAATAAAAGGACAAAGCCGTGAATGGGCAATTTCGATGCATCAATATGTCAAAGAAATGGCAGCAAAGGTTGGCTTACATTTTGACTTTGACCAAGCAAAAATTGCCAATACATGGGATGCCCATCGAATGTTACAATTGTCTAAAAAATATAACTTGGGCAACGAAATGGAAGAAAGGCTTTTTCGAGCCTATTTTACAGAAGGGGCAATCATCAGCGACCACTCAACTTTGATTCAATTGGCTAATGAAGTTGGACTTAATCCTGAAGAAGCAAAAAAAATACTTGAAAATGATGATTTTACCCAAGAAGTACAAGAAGACCTGCAAACAGCCAAACAATTTGGAATCAATGGTGTGCCATTTTTTGGATTTAATAGAAAATATGGTATTTCTGGTGCCCAAGAAAGTGAATATTTCTTAGAAATGCTTGAAAAAGTTTATGCCGAAACGCTTCCACCACTTAATCAAGAACGAATAGGCTCGGCCTGTCATGCCGAAGGAGATTGTCCATAAAAATAAAAAACATTAAATACTGACATTCTGTCAGCAATATTGTATTTTTGTAAGATATTTTCAAAACAATTAAATAAAAAAGCATTTTCAATGCTTTTGATATTGCAACAAACCCATGGGATTAGTTACAGATTCATTAAAAATTCTTAACGAAGAAGATAAAAAAGATTTAGACGTAGCACGCATCAGTGAAGATGAAGTTAGCACTGCCTCTCGCAAGCTTTACATTGAAAGCTATGGTTGTCAAATGAATTTTGCAGACAGCGAAATTGTGGCGTCTATTTTAAGAGAAAATGATTTTGCCACTACTTCAAAAATTGAAGAGGCAGAACTAATTTTATTGAACACGTGTGCCATTCGGGACAACGCAGAGCAGAAAGTTCGGCATCGTCTTCAACACTTGGTTCCTTTCAAACGAAAAAACAAAAAAGTTAAAATAGGAATCTTGGGTTGTATGGCAGAACGCCTAAAAACCAAGCTATTAGAAGAAGAGAAAGTTGTAGATATGGTGGTCGGGCCAGACGCTTACAGAGATTTGCCCAATCTTTTGAACGAAATCGAGGACGGAAGAAAAGCAGTAAATGTCTTTTTGTCGAGAGAGGAAACCTATGCAGACATCACCCCCATTCGTCTAAATTCCAACGGTGTCACGGCAATGATAAGCATCATGCGAGGATGCGACAATATGTGTAGTTTTTGTGTAGTACCTTATACTAGGGGGCGTGAAAGAAGCAGAGACCCTCATTCAATCGTACAAGAAGCGAAGGATTTGTTCAACCAAGGATACAAAGAAATTACGTTATTGGGGCAAAATGTGGATAGCTACAAATGGGTCAATGAAGATACGACTATCTCTTTTGCCAATCTTTTGGAAATGGTTGCTGTTATCAGTCCAAACTTACGGATTCGTTTTTCTACATCGCACCCGAAAGATATTACTGATGAAGTACTTTATACCATAAAAAAATATGATAATATCTGTAAATATATTCACTTACCAGCACAAAGTGGAAGTTCAAGAATTTTAGAGTTGATGAATCGTACCTATGATAGAGCATGGTACATCAAAAAAATTGATAGAATTCGTGAAGTTTTAGGGGAAGAATGTGCCATTTCTCAAGATATGATTGCAGGGTTCTGTACCGAAACAGAAGAAGACCACCAAGATACTTTGTCGCTCATGCAATACGTGCAATATGATTATGGATATATGTTTGCCTATTCAGAAAGACCTAATACTCCCGCAGCAAAAAAATTAGCTGATGATATTCCTGAAGAGACAAAAAATCGACGTTTGAGTGAAATTATCGCCTTACAAAGAGATTTATCATTGGTACGTAATAAAATGGCAGTCGGAAAAGTACATAAAGTATTGGTTGAAGGATTTTCGAAACGCTCAGAAGAATTTTTATCGGGAAGAAACGACCACAACAAAATGGTTGTATTTCCGAAGGGAAACTTCCAAAAAGGCGATTATGTAGAGGTATTAGTAACGGAATGTACCGCCGGAACATTGATTGGAGAGGCTGTAAATGATGATAAAATTTGATTTTTGCTGGCAATGAAAAATAATCCGGAACTACAATCAGTCAAAAATCGCTTTGGAATTATTGGTAATGCTCCTACATTGAACCATGCCCTCAGTGTGGCTGTTCAGGTTGCTCCCACCGATTTGACTGTCCTTATTAATGGAGAAAGTGGAAGTGGGAAAGAATCTTTTTCAAAAATAATACACGCCCTAAGTAGTCGGAAACATGGCCCTTTTATTGCAATCAATTGTGGGGCTATTCCGGAAGGAACCATAGATTCCGAACTATTTGGGCATGTAAAAGGCTCTTTTACGGGAG
>JACCEA011946900.1_pt1 | contig 10997 bp, 10 predicted proteins | sample 7449851 | NCBI WGS metagenome assembly JACCEA01 (sample SAMN15323453, study PRJNA562643) | freshwater metagenome | isolation source: river surface water | place: USA:Blue River Watershed | collected 2017-08-18 | reverse complement strand
ATGGCGGGTTTGGCCAGTGAATACGATGTGGTCATGGTGGCACGTGCCGATGGCACCTTGGCCGCCGATGTGCGACCTTTGGTCCGCTTGTCGGTCACGGTCATTGCTGAACAAAATGGCCGACGCGAGGTTGGCAGTGGCGGTGGCGGTGGCCGATTTGGCATGGCTTATTTTGACGATGCCATGGTCAATGCTTATGTGGACGATGCCGTGCATGCAGCCCTCACCAACTTGGACGCACGACCTGCGCCTGCTGGCGTGATGACCGTGGTCTTGGGCCCAGGTTGGCCTGGTGTCTTGTTGCACGAGGCCATTGGTCATGGCTTAGAAGGCGATTTCAACCGCAAAGGCTCCAGCGCTTTCAGTGGCATGATTGGCAAACGCGTGGCAGCCAAAGGCGTCACCGTGCTGGACGATGGCACCATTTCTGATCGCCGTGGCTCTTTGAATGTGGACGATGAAGGCTGCGCTAGCCAGCGCAATGTGCTGATCGAAGACGGCATTTTGAAAGGCTACATCCAAGACGCCATGAACGCGCGCTTGATGGGTGTGAAGCCTACAGGCAACGGTCGCCGTGAAAGCTATGCGCACATTCCCATGCCGCGCATGACCAACACCTACATGTTGGGTGGCGACAAAGCGCCTGAAGAAATTGTGGCCAGCATCAAGAAGGGCTTGTACGCCACCAACTTTGGCGGTGGCCAAGTGGACATCACCAGCGGCAAGTTTGTGTTCTCTGCCAGTGAAGCCTATTGGGTTGAAAACGGCAAGATTCAATACCCTGTGAAGGGCGCGACCTTGGTGGGCAGTGGCCCCGAATGCCTGAAGCATGTCAGCATGATTGGCAACGACATGCGCCTTGACTCGGGTGTGGGTGTGTGCGGCAAAGAAGGCCAAAGTGTGCCTGTGGGCGTGGGCCAACCCACCTTGCGAATTGAAGGTTTGACCGTGGGCGGCACGGCTTAAGAGGGTTTTTCTTAGATTTCTTGTCAGAAAACTGCCAAAAACTTGTGCTACATTCCAAACCTATGAATACGCGCTTCAGCTTTTTTAGCTTTTATTTTGCATTCTCAGTCCTAGGCGGACGAGAGGCCAGCGCATAAGTCACTGAACCCCTCTACCAACCGCCGGACTCAACCCCCGGCGGTTTTTTTTTGCATCTCACCGAACCCATTTTTATTTTTGAACAGGAGCACACGATGAACACCAAAGCCAAAGCCAATTCGGAGCCTCGTTATGCGAACCCCACAGATCGCACTGGGCAAACCGATGACGAACGCATCAAGGACATCACCGTGTTGCCGCCGCCCGAGCATTTGATGCGCTTTTTCCCGATCACTGGAACGGCGGTGGAAACGCTCATTTCACAAACGCGTCGCAAGATTCACAACATCATGGCCGGCAAAGACGACCGTCTGCTGGTGGTCATTGGTCCTTGCTCGATTCACGACCCCGCAGCCGCTTTGGATTACGCACGTCGTCTGAAGCCCTTGCGCGACAAATACCAAGACACCTTGGAAATTGTGATGCGTGTCTACTTTGAAAAGCCCCGTACCACGGTGGGTTGGAAGGGTTTGATCAATGACCCCTACTTGGACGAGAGCTTCCGCATTGACGAAGGTTTGCGCATTGCACGTCAGTTGCTGATTGAAATCAACCGCCAAGGCTTGCCTGCGGGCAGTGAGTTCTTGGATGTGATTTCGCCTCAGTACATTGGCGATTTGATCAGCTGGGGCGCCATCGGCGCACGCACCACCGAAAGCCAAGTGCACCGCGAATTGGCTTCGGGTTTGTCAGCACCCATCGGCTTTAAAAATGGCACCGATGGCAACATCAAAATTGCCACCGACGCCATTCAAGCCGCCGAGCGTGGCCACCACTTTTTGTCGGTTCACAAGAACGGTCAAGTGGCGATTGTGCAAACCCAAGGCAATCCCGATTGCCATGTGATTTTGCGCGGCGGCAAAGCGCCCAATTACGATGAAGCCAGTGTCAATGCAGCATGCAAAGACTTGGTGGCAGCCAAACTGAAACCCACCTTGATGATCGATTGCAGCCATGCCAACAGCAGCAAGCAGCATGAGCGTCAAGTGGATGTGACGAATGACATTTCAGCGCAAATCAGCAAAGGCTCACATCAGATTTTTGGTGTGATGGTGGAAAGTCACTTAGAGGGTGGTGCGCAAAAGTTCACGCCTGGCAAAGACGACCCCAGCGCATTGAAGTACGCGCAAAGCATCACCGATGCGTGCATTGGTTGGCCTGACAGCGAGAAGGTGTTGGAGACGCTGTCCAAAGCCGTGTTGGCACGTCGACAAAAATAAATGCAAAGGACGCGGACTTTTAGACAAGGACCGTGCCTTTGCTTCAAAAGCGCCTGTTTTCAGGCGCTTTTTTTATCCAGACTTCAATGCCTTCAAGAGCTTGTCGTGAATGCCGCCAAAGCCGCCATTGCTCATGCACAGCAAATGGTCGCCGGGTTTCGCGGCGGCAAGCACTTGTTTGACCAAGTCCTCAATGGTGCTGGCCACTTGTGCTTTGGCCCCCATCTCGGCCAAGGCCGCGTGGGCATCCCAGTCCAAGCCACCGCTGTGACAAAAGGACAAATTGGCTTGTTCCAAGCTCCAAGGCAGTTGCGATTTCATGGTGCCCAGTTTCATGGTGTTGCTGCGCGGCTCGAAGATGGCCAGGATGCGCGCTTGACCGACTTGTCGGCGCAAGCCATCGAGGGTGGTGCGAATGGCGGTGGGGTGATGCGCAAAGTCATCGTAGACCGTTACACCCGCCACGGTACCGCGCACTTCCATGCGGCGCTTCACATTTTGAAAACTCGACAAAGCTGTGGCGGCCACATCGGGCGAGACACCCGCATGTTCGGCCGCTGCAATGGCGGCCAATGCGTTGTGCTGGTTGTGCACGCCGCCCAGCGACCATTGCACGTGCGCTACTTTGTGACCTTGGTGCAAGACTTCAAAATCACTGGGTTCGCCCAGCGCTGAAAAGTCACTGACGGCCGCCCCAAAGCTACGGACCTCACTCCAGCAACCTTGCGCCAAGACACGCGTCAAACTCTCTTCCAGACCATTGACCACCAAGCGACCTTGACCTGGCACCGTGCGCACCAAGTGGTGAAACTGACGTTCAATGGCTTGGAGGTTGTCAAAGATATCGGCGTGGTCAAACTCCAAATTGTTCAAGATGGCGGTGCGAGGACGGTAGTGCACGAACTTGCTGCGCTTGTCGAAAAAAGCTGTGTCGTATTCATCTGCTTCGATCACGAAGTAGGGGCGCGAGTGGCCGTTGGCCAGTTGGCCAAGGCGTGCTGACACACCAAAGTTCAAGGGCACGCCACCCACCAAGAAGCCTGGCGTGAGACCGGCAGCTTCCAAGATCCATGTCAGCATGGAGGTGGTGGAGGTTTTGCCGTGGGTGCCAGCAACAGCCAGCACATGGCGACCTTGCAGCACGTGTTCTGCCAACCACTGGGGGCCACTGGTGTAGGGAGCGGCAGATTCCAAAATGGCTTCCATTAAGGGAAACTTGGGCTCGCCCGAGGGTAATCGGCTGCGGCTGACCACGTTGCCGACCACGTACAAATCGGGTTGAAGGCGCATTTGCTCAGCCCCAAAGCCTTCAATCAACTCAATGCCCAAGGCTTCCAGTTGGTCGCTCATGGGGGGATAGACGCCAGCGTCACAGCCTGTGACGCGATGTCCCGCTTCTCTTGCCAAGGCGGCCAAGCCTCCCATGAAGGTGCCGCAAATGCCCAATATATGTATATGCATAGGGAGATTTTAGGCGGTGCACAATGGCGTCATGGCAGATTTAACAGATGAAATTGCAGCCTCGGCTGCGCAATGTGTGGTGGAGGAGGGCTTGGAGTACGGGCCTGCCAAACGCCGCGCCTTGAAAATGCTGGGCTTGCCGCCAAGAACACCCCTGCCCAACAACGATCAAGTTGAAGCGCAGGTGCATGAATACATTGCCGTGTTTTGCGCGGACACCCAAGCTGCCGAATTGTTGGCATTGCGTCAGCACGCTTTGATGTGGATGAAGCGCTTGCAAGATTTCAGACCCTATTTGGGGGGTGCGGTGTGGCATGGCACGGCCACCCGGTTGTCAGACATTTACTTGCAGTTGTTTTGCGATGATGAGAAATCGTGCGAAATTGAGCTCATCAACCAGGGTGTCGACTTTGAAGCGCGAACGGTCAATGGCCTGCATGGTGATCCTGTGGAAGCCTTGAGCATCCACAGTTACTGCAAAGAGTTGGGTGAAGAAATTGGCGTGCACTTGCTGATCAATGAATACGACGATGTCCGAGGTGCCTTGAAGCTTGATTCCCAGGGCCGCTCGCCACGTGGTGATGCCTTGGCTGTGCAGCGCTTGATTGATGCATGATCCGGTTAAATGAACGAAGTTGATGGAAAAAGAATGTCAGATCAAGAAAATTTAAAGAAACAAGCCGTTCTCACCGAAGATTTGCAGGACAGTGGCATGGCGCGCCGTCACTGGATCACGGCAGGTGTGGCGGCGGCAGCCGGTTTGGCGGGTGCTTTTGTGGCTTGGCAAAAATACCAACCACAAGGTGTGATGGATGTGGCTGTCCAGAATTTCTGGAGTCAGACCTTCGAAAAGCCTGAAGGGGGTACTTTGGAGATGAAGGCGTTTCGAGGCAAACCCCTGTTGGTGAATTTTTGGGCCACCTGGTGTCCGCCTTGCATTGAAGAACTTCCTTTAATTGATGCCTTTTATAAGGCAAATCAATCTAAATCCTTTCAAGTTGTTGGTTTGGCTGTGGATCAACCTAGTCAGGTTCGACGCTTCTTGACGCAAAAGCCTTTGCAGTTCCCCAACGGTTTGGCGGGCATGGTGGGCACTGAGTTGGGGGTTAGCCTTGGCAACGCGCAAAGCGCTTTGCCCTATAGTGTGCTTTTCGATGCAAAAGGTAGGCTTTTAGCGCAAAAAGCCGGCAAATTAGACCAAAAGGATTTGGACAGCTGGTTGCAAAAAGTAGCCTGAGCCCGGCATTTGCAAAGCGGACCTGCATCCTTGCCCTTCAAAAACTGGCTTCTTTCGGCCTTTAAGCATGGAAATGAGTGCATTTGTAGCTATTTAAGAGGATTTTTAGTGTAAATTCCACGTTTTCGACAGCAAACACAGGGGGTAACATGGATTTGCGCAAATTGAAAACCTTGATCGACTTGGTTTCCGACTCCAACGTCACAGAACTGGAGATCACCGAGGCAGAAGGCAAGGTTCGAATTGTCAAAGGTGCTGTCGCTTCTGGCGCACCTGTCCTCACGCATCAAGTCATGGTGCCAGCTGCTGCACCTGTTGCTGCCCCAGCCGCTGCGCCTACGGTGTCAGAAATTGCAGAAGCTGCCGCTGTCACCGCGGCTGCCGTAGCCGCCGAGGCTGCTGCTGCAGGCCATACTGTCAAATCTCCCATGGTTGGCACGTTCTACAGATCGTCCAGTCCAGGTGCGGCCCCATTTGTTCAGGTGGGCGACACCGTCAAAGAAGGCGACACGCTGTGCATCATTGAAGCCATGAAGATTTTGAATGAAATCGAATCTGACAAGTCTGGCGTTGTGAAGCAAGTCTTGTGTGAAAACGGTCAGGCTGTTGAGTACGGCCAAGCTTTGTACATCATCGAATAAACCACCGGGATTCTCATGTTCAAGAAAATTCTGGTTGCCAATCGCGGGGAAATTGCCCTGCGAATTCAGCGTGCATGCCGCGAGCTCGGCATCAAAGCTGTCATGGTTTATTCCGAAGCCGATCGCGAAGCCAAGTACGTCAAACTGGCCGAAGAGGCCGTTTGCATTGGGCCCGCCGCGTCCAACCTCAGCTACCTCAACATGCCGGCCATCATTTCGGCAGCAGAAGTAACCGATGCTGAAGCCATTCACCCAGGCTACGGTTTTCTGAGCGAAAACGCCGACTTTGCCGAGCGTGTCGAAAAGAGCGGTTTCCAATTCATTGGACCTACGCCCGAGTCCATCCGCATCATGGGTGACAAAGTGTCGGCCAAACAAGCCATGATCAAGGCGGGCGTGCCCTGTGTGCCCGGCTCTGAAGGCGAGTTGCCCGATGATCCCGTCATCATCCGCCGCACGGCCAAAAGCATTGGCTACCCGGTCATCATCAAAGCTGCCGGTGGTGGTGGTGGGCGCGGCATGCGTGTGGTCCACACCGAAGCAGCCTTGATCAATGCGGTGCAAATGACCAAGGCCGAAGCGGGCGCTGCGTTTGGCAATCCTGCGGTGTACATGGAAAAGTACCTGCAGAATCCACGCCACATTGAAATTCAAATCTTGGCGGACAAACACAAGAACGCGGTTTACTTGGGTGAGCGCGATTGCTCCATGCAGCGCCGTCACCAAAAAGTGGTCGAAGAAGCACCGGCGCCTGGCATTCCCCGCAAACTGATCGACAAGATCGGCGAACGCTGTGTGGCCGCTTGCAAAAAAATCAATTACCGCGGTGCTGGCACCTTCGAGTTTTTGTATGAAAACGGCGAGTTCTATTTCATTGAAATGAACACCCGCGTCCAAGTTGAGCACCCCGTGACTGAGTGGATTACTGGCATCGACATTGTCAAAACACAAATCATGGTGGCCGCAGGTGAGAAGTTGCCATTCTCACAACGCCAAATTGAAATTCGAGGCCATGCCATCGAATGCCGTGTGAATGCTGAAGATCCCTTCAAGTTCACGCCTTCTCCTGGCCGAATTACCACTTGGCATGCACCAGGCGGTCCTGGTATTCGCGTGGACTCGCATGTCTACAACAATTACTTTGTGCCACCTAACTACGACTCCATGATTGGCAAAATCATTGCACATGGCGACACGCGCGAACAAGCCATTGCACGCATGCAAACTGCTTTGGGTGAAATGGTGGTGGAGGGCATCAGCACCAACATTCCATTGCACCGAGAAATTTTGCGTGATTCCAAATTCGTCTCAGGCGGCACCAACATCCATTACTTGGAAGAGTGGTTGCGTCAACGCAAAAGCTGACCTATGTATGAACTGAACTTGTTGTGCCCCGAGGCACGTGTGGATGTCTTGAGTGAAGCACTGGATGCATTGGATGCTTTGAGTGTGTCTGTGGAAGACGCCGACGCGGAAACCGAGCACGAACAAGCTTTGTTCGGCGAACCTGGTATGCCGCCCCCCAAAGACGGTTGGCAGCGTTCCAAGATGGTGGCCTTGTTTGCCAAAGAAGAACAAGCCCAAGAAGCGGCTGTCTTGTTGGCAGCGCAAGATTTTTTTGAGTCCTGCCAAATCTTGTCCATCGCGGCGGTGCCCGATCAAGATTGGGTTCGCCTCACACAGTCTCAATTTGCGCCCGTCGAAATCACGCCTGAGTTTTGGATCGTGCCCACATGGCATGAGCCTCCCGCCCAAGCGCGCGAAGTGATTCGCCTCGATCCAGGCCTGGCCTTTGGCACCGGAACGCATCCCACCACACGCATGTGTTTGCGTTGGATTGCCACGCACAAGGTGACATCGCAGCGGGTCTTGGATTACGGTTGCGGTTCTGGCATTTTGGCCATCGGTGCGGCCAAGTTTGGCGCGTCACACATTGATGCAGTCGACATTGATGAGGCCGCTGTCACGTCCACCGAACTCAATGCGCAAGCCAACGGCGTTCAGCTCAACGCGGGCTTGCCCGAATTGGCGCAAGGCACTTACAACACCGTTTTGGCCAATATTTTGGCCACGCCCTTGAAGGTGCTCGCCCCTCTGCTTTGCAGTCATGTGCATGCAGGCGGTCATTTGGTATTGGCAGGTATCTTGGAGCGCCAAGAAGAAGAACTCATCCAAGCCTATGCGCCCCACATCACCTTGAAGGTGGCGGATCGCGAAGATGGCTGGATCTTGATGACAGCGCATCGCAATTAAGCAATGACCTACGCTGGCTTGATCGCCTGGGCCTTCTTGGGTGTTTTGGGATTGGTGTTTCAGGCCAGCTTGTTTTTCAAAGATGAGTTGGCGGCGCATCAACCTGATTTGCGGCCAGCACTTGCCCAGTTGTGTTTGTGGGCAGATTGCAAAGTGGGCCCTCTGAAGCAAGCCGATGCGGTGGTCATTGATCATGCAGCCATTGACCAAGTGTCCTCCAGTTTGGATGCCTTGGACACGGCAGTCTCTTTGCATTGGGCCTTTGAAGTTCACCTGAGGAATTCGGCCAAAGTGCCTGTGGCAACGCCTTGGATCGAACTGACCCTCACGGATGCGCAAGACCAAGCGGTGATGCGCAAGGTCTTGGATTTGTCGCAGTGGGGCGGACCGCCAGTCATGGCTGCAGGCGACATTTTGCCCATGTCACTTCAACTTAGCTTGGTGAACCCCGAGGTCAATTTCGTCGGTTACCGTTTGCTGACTTTTTACCCCTGAATTTGGCCATGCCATGAAAAAAGCCCGACGCTTTTCAGCATCGGGCTTTTGCTTTCGCTAACGTATCAACGTTGAATCAAGGCTTGGCGGCCGAAGGAAACGGCCATGCAGCTTGAGGATTCAGTGCTGTCGAAGCGGGAGCAGGGGCAGCGGGTGCTTTCGCTGCTTTCTTAGCTACTTTTTTTTTAGCAGCTTTTTTGGGAGCTGCTTTTTTAGGAGCAGCTTTCTTTACAGCTTTCTTAGCAACGGCTTTTTTAGCGGCTTTTTTAGGAGCTGCTTTTTTAGCTGCGGCTTTTTTAGGAGCTGCTTTCTTAGCGACGGCTTTCTTAGGAGCTGCTTTTTTAGGAGCTGCTGCCTTTTTTGCTACGGCCTTCTTAGGAGCTGCCTTTTTAGGAGCTGCTGCCTTTTTCGCTACGGCCTTCTTAGGAGCTGCTTTTTTAGGAGCTGCTGCCTTCTTAGGAGCTGCCTTTTTGGGAGCAGCGGCTTTTTTCACTACGGCCTTTTTAGGGGCTGCTTTTTTTGCTGCGACTTTTTTTGGTGCCGCTTTTTTTGCAGTTGCCATGATTTTTTTCTCCTTGATCAATTAGAAAAATCAACAGGGTGAAACACTTTGCAAATGTTGGAGTCGCAAAGCGATTCAAGGTGCTGAGAGTGAATCTCAACACCTTGAATGGGGAAAAACCTCACCCCGGCGCCGCTGTGAGCGGTCGTGGTGTGAGGTTTAAACAGGAACGTCATGTAGAAAGTATCAGTCCCAAGACAGGGCGCCGCCCGACTGGTATTCGATGACGCGGGTCTCGAAGAAATTACGTTCTTTCTTCAAGTCAATCATTTCGCTCATCCATGGGAAGGGGTTCTCTTCGTTGGGGAAGAGGGCTTCCAAGCCGATTTGGGTGGCACGGCGATTGGCGATGTAGCGCAAGTAACCTTTGAACATGGAAGCGTTAAGACCGAGCACGCCGCGGGGCATGGTGTCTTCGGCATAACGGTATTCCAATTCAACAGCCTTCAAGAACAAAGCATTGATTTCGGCTTTGAATTCGGCAGTCCACAACTGGGGGTTTTCGAGTTTGATCTGGTTGATCAGGTCGATGCCGAAGTTGCAGTGCATGGATTCGTCGCGCAGGATGTACTGGTACTGCTCTGCAGCGCCCGTCATCTTGTTTTGACGGCCTAAAGCCAAAATTTGGGTAAAGCCCACGTAGAAGAACAAGCCTTCCATGAGGCAAGCAAACACGATGAGCGACTTCAAAAGGGTTTGGTCAGTTTCCTGCGTGCCCGTTTTGAAGTTGGGGTCCATGATGGCGTGAATGAACGGAATCAGGAACTCGTCTTTGTCGCGAATGGACTGAACTTCGTTGTAGGCATTGAAGATTTCGCTTTCGTCCAGGCCCAAGGACTCAGTGATGTACTGGTAGGCGTGGGTGTGAATGGCTTCTTCAAAAGCCTGACGGAGCAAGAACTGACGGCACTCGGGCGCCGTGATGTGACGGTAAGTACCCAAAGTGATGTTGTTGGCAGCCAAAGAGTCGGCCGTGACGAAAAAGCCCAAGTTGCGCTTGACCAAGCGGCGCTCGTCTTCGGTCAAACCGTTGGGGTCTTTCCAGAGAGCGATGTCGCGTGTCATGTTGACTTCTTGCGGCATCCAGTGGTTGGCGCAAGTGGCGAGGTATTTTTCCCAAGCCCATTTGTATTTGAAAGGCACCAACTGGTTGACGTCGGTCTGGCCATTGATGATACGTTTGTCGGCGGCGTTGACGCGCTTTGAAGTGCCAGTGGCAGCGGTCATGACGGGAGAGGGTGCTGCAGTTACTGTGTTGACAGGTGAGCCGCTGAATGAAGACAGATCAGCGAAGCGGTCGGCAGATGGACCGCTGGGGGGAAAGCTTGGCATTGCAGGTTGCAACGCAGGTTTAGATGAATCGTCCCAGGACAACATAGAAATTTCCAATGAGTGAATTATGAAAGCTTGCGGACGAAATGCAAAGCAATGTTTTGAAATGAAATGAAATCACGCGAAGAAGTGTTGCGTTTTTGCATTGTATTTCTTCGTCGTGATTTTGAAATTGAGAAAAAGAATTTCCTGACGCTTGAAAAGTTATTGGCAAGCTTCGCAGCCAACATCGTCGATGGCTGTGAACTTCACATCGGTTGCAGGCACACCTGAGAACTGTGCGGGTGCAGATGCACTCGATGCAGATACGCCGCCAGTTGAAGAGCCAGAAGACACCGCATTCATCTGGTTGTTTGACACAGTTGATTTCTCGGCGTGTGTGGCGCTGATGGTGCGCAGGTAGTAAGTGGTTTTAAGACCGCGCAACCAAGCCAGCTTGTAGGTGTCGTCCAATTTTTTACCCGACGCGCCCGACATGTAGATGTTGAGCGACTGGGCTTGGTCAATCCATTTTTGGCGACGTGCAGCAGCTTCCACAATCCATGTGGTTTCCACTTCGAAGGCCGTGGCGTACAAGGCCTTGATTTCTTGTGGCACACGGTCGATGGGGCGCAATGAGCCGTCGAAGTGCTTCAAGTCCATGACCATGACATCGTCCCACAGACCGAGGCGCTTCAAATCGCGAACCAGGT
>JACCEA011419470.1_pt1 | contig 10997 bp, 4 predicted proteins | sample 7449851 | NCBI WGS metagenome assembly JACCEA01 (sample SAMN15323453, study PRJNA562643) | freshwater metagenome | isolation source: river surface water | place: USA:Blue River Watershed | collected 2017-08-18 | reverse complement strand
GCCGGTGATGAGGCCGCCGCTGTCGGTGTAGTATTCGGCGCTGAGGTCGTAGTTGTCGGCGGTCCAGGGTTTGAGGCCGGTGTTGCGGACGGAGATGTTGCCGGGGATGGCGTTGGGGTCGGCGGAGAACTCGATGTCGTTCTCGGTGATGGTGGCGTTGGGGACGATATTGGCGAAGTCGGGGCGGCCGTAGGTCTTGGCGTAGGCGGCGCGGACGAGGAAGCGCTCGGTGGCGTTCCAGGTGAGGTGGAAGCTGGGGTAGTAGCCGTCGTAGGCGCGGTTGGCGGAGTTGGCGCGTTCGCGGCGGACGAGGCGCAGCTCCTCCATCGAGCCGGCGAGGCCGGCCTCCGGTTTCCGGATACGCGCGCCGGCGGCGTTGCGGGCGAAGGTGCCGTCGGGATCGCGCACCCAGACGGCGGCGGGTTCGTTGAGGGGGCCGACGCCTTTGTCGTGGGTTTTCTCATACCGCACGCCGGTGAGGACGGTGAGGCGGTTGCGGAAGAAGCGGGCCTCGGTCTGGGCGTAGAGGCCGGTGACGGTCTCGCGGATGCGCTCGGAGCCGACGATGCGGCTCTGCTCCTCGGCGACGACCTGGGCGGGCGTCTGGGTGAAGAGGCGGGGATCCTTACGCCAGGCGTCGACGGCGCGGTTGTTGGAGAGCCACGGGATGTGGTCGAAACCGAAGTAGTTCGGGCGGTTCTTGTAGACCTGGCCGACGTAGGGGGCGGGGGAGAGATTGCCGTCGGGCGGCGTGTAGTTGAAGGCGCGGTTGTAGGAGCGGCGGTCGCGGTCCTGGAGGCGGTAGCGGCCGCCGATCTGGACGTTGCCGGGGATGTCGAGCACGGTGACGGCGCGGCGGAGGTCGGCGTTGTAGCCGAAGACGTCTTCCTTGTGGTCGCGGTAGTCGGTCTGGGTGGCGGTGTTGAGGCGGTAGTTGGCGATGTCGTTGAGATCGATCTCGCGGTTGGCGTTGTCGAAGGCGCGGGTGGTGCCGGGGCGGACGGCGTTGATGTCGTCGAAGGTGACGCGGACGGGGACGAGCAGGGCGGTGGTGAGGGACTGGAACGAGCCCTTCTGCTCGTAGCGGCGCCAGGTCTTGGAGTTCGAGATGCTGGCGCCGGAGTCGAAGAGCCAGGTGCCGTCGTCGTAGCGGTAGCGGGTGTTGGCGGCGATGGTGCGGGCGGCGATGTGGAGGAAGTTGCCGCTGAAGGTCACGCCGCCGCGGCCGGTGGCGCCGACGGTGCGGGTGCCGTCGTAGCTGAGCGGGGTGCCGCCGGCGACGCTCGGCGTGGCGTTGGTGCCGGCGGTGGCGGTGCGGGTGATGTTGCCGTTCTTGTCGACGTAGTAGCTGGCCTGGCCGCCGACGGAGAGGACGGAGTTGCGGGAGATGCGCCAGTCGGCCTTCAGGCTGGTGGAGTCGCGGGTATACCACTTCGGGGCGTCGATGATGGCGTGGCTCTGGAGGAAGGGACGGGCGGGCGAGGCGCCGGTGCCGGCGGCGGTGGCGTTCCACGTCATGGTGGAGATGTTCTGCTCGTTCCACTGCTTCGAGGAGAGGCCGGTGAAGACGAGGCCGAAGGTCTTGGTGATCGGCAGCGTGAGGTCGAAGTCGAAGCCGGGCTTCACGCGGCTCTCGTAGGTGTCGAAGGGGAACGGCTGCTTGCGCAGCTGCATGCCGTCGCTGCTGGCGGAGACGAAGACGCGGTAGTTGAACGCCATCCGGGCGCGCTCGAAGGCGCTCTTGCTGACCATGTTCACGGTGCCGCTGATGCCGTCGGCGGGATTGGCGGGCGTGGGGACCTTGGTGACCTCGATGCGCGAGACGTTGTTGATCGAGACCTGGGTGAAGAGAAAGGCGCGGTTGGCGGCGGAGCCGGAGGCGTTGGCGAGCTGGGCGCCGTCGGCGGAGACGGCGGTCATGTTGGGGTCGAAGCCGCGGACCGCGACGGCGTTGGGGGAGGCGTCGGAATACTCGATGGTGACGCCGGGCATGAACTTCATGAATTCGGCGACGTTGCCCTCGGTGACATCGCCGAAGGCGTCGGTGGCGACGACGTTCTTGATGTTGCGGGCGAAGCGCTGCTCGTTGGTCGCGAGCGATTCGCCCTCGGTGAGCTTGGAAGCGGAGGCGACAAAGGCGTCGAGCTGCACGACGCCTTTGTCGTTGGCGGCGGCACCGTAGCGGGCGCGGCTGCTGAGGCCGATGTCGCGCTGGGCGGTCTCGCCGGCGCGGAGTTCGACGGCGGCCTGCGCGGGATCGAGGCCGGAGTAGAAGGCCTCGACGGTGACGGGGCCGGCGGGAAGGCCGGTGATCCGGAAGGTGCCGGTCTCGTCGGTGAAGACGGCGACGTCGGTGCCCTTCACGGTGACGCGGACGTTGTTGAGGTATTGGCCGGTGGCCTCGTTGAGGATGCGGCCGGTGAGGCCGGCGTTGCCGGCGGGAGTCTGCGCGCGCACGGCGGCGGCGAGACCGAGGATGAGGAACAGGGAGACGCAGGTGCGCCGGGCGACGACCATGGCTCCGCGCTGGAGGGCGGTGGGCTGCATAGGCTGTAACGGGGTGGGGGTGACAGCAGTAGTTCGGCCAAACGCGGAGGAGTCGAGCCGCCGGGAATAGAATGTTTATGCGCGCGCAGACCCGGCCGGCGGCGCGATGTCGGGCAGAAAGGTCGGCACCGGCGACGTCGCGGCGGCCGGACGAGAGCGGGAACGGGGTGACGACGTTCCGGCGCCTCAGGGTAGTTCGTAGACCTCGACGAGCGCGACGCCGGTGGTGGCGCCGACGCCGCTGACCTGCGCGGTGTAGGTGCCGGGCGCGAGGGCGAGCGCGAGGGCCGCGTCGCGGCTGCCGGCGGTGAGGGCGAACGCCCCGACGGTGGCGAAGGCGGGACTCAGGGCGGCGTTCCAATTGTCGCTCGTCGCGACGGGGGCGCCGTCGCGGATGACTTCGAGTTTCGGATCCGCGAGCGTGCCGCCGACGCCGAAGGCGGCCAAGGTGGGGCCGACGGCGCGGATGAGGACGTTCCGGGTGCCGGTGCCGCCGACCGCGAAACCGACGACCAAAATATCCCCGCCGGTGCCGACCTGGGCGCGCGCGGAGACGTTGGCGAGTCGGCTGCCGGTCGTCGGTTCGGCATCGTAGACTTCGACGAGGGCGCCGCCGGGCGCCGTGGCGGCGGTGGCCGGCGTGACCTGCACGGTGTAGGATCCGGCGGCGAGCGACGGGAGGACGGCGGCGTCGCGGCTGGAGGCATCGAGCGCAAAGGCGCCGACGCGGCCGGCGGCGGCGGCGACGGCTGCCGCGCCGCCCCAGTTGTCGTTTTGCAGCACGGTCGCGCCGCCGGCGGCATCGAGGCGCAGGAGCGGATCGGCGAGCGCGCCGGCGACGCCGAACACGCCCAGGGTCGGGCCGACGGCGCGGATCAGGACGGGCTTGGTGCCGGTGCCCGCGAGATTGAAGCCGACGACGAGCGCGTCGGCGTCGCGTCCGGCGGTGGTGCGGACGGAGAGGTTGACGAGCCGGGCGGCGGTGGCGGCGGGCGGGAGTGCGGGCGGCGCGGGATCGGTGGTGCCGCCGGTCGAGCCGCCGCCGCCCGTGCCGGTGCCGGGAACGGATCCGCCGCCGCCGGTGCCGCCGGCGAAGGCGAGGACAACCGTGCCCCACTCGGCGGGAAAGCCCTGCAGGACGCCGCGCACCTGCAGGCCGAATTCCGAATTGTCGGCGGGCGTGTAGGAGAACGCGTTGGCCGTCACGCCGGCGGGGTCGCCGGCGGTGACCGCGCGGACGCCCGTGAGCGCGATGTCGTCGAGATACCAGCCGACGCCCGGGTCCGTCTGGGTGAAGACGGTGCCGCTGTTGATGAAGGTATAATTGAAGCGGACGCGGAAGGTGCGGGCCACGACCTGGTCGAGCGTGACGGTGTGGGTGCGAAAGGCGGTCTCGCCCGCGGAGCCGTTGCCGGCCTGCACAAAAACATCGCTCCACGAAGTCCCGTCGTCGGTCGAGACCTGGACCCGCGCCAACTGGCGGGCGGTGGCGTAGCCGAGCCGGCTGGCGAAGGTGAGCACGGCGGGCGTGTCGCCGGCGAAGTAGGTCTCGGGCAAGGTGAGCGTCTGCTCGCGTTGGACCGGCGCGGGATGGATGAGGCGGTAGGCGGCGGCGCCGGACGCGCGGCTGTCGGTCACCACGGGAGCGTAGGGGCCGGTGTCCGCGCGCAAACCGCCGAGGGGTTCGGAGCCCTCGGCGTCAAACCGCACGGTCACGGGCCGGAAGCGGAGCGAGCGCCACTGGGCGCCGCCGAAGAACGCGGGCAGCGTGACGCGGTAGGGGTTGGCCTGGCCGATCACCGGGGAGGCGGGGCCGGTGGGCGTGAGCGGGCTCGTGCCCGGCGCGGGTTGGTCGGGGTCGAAGACGGTGACGGTGTAGCGGTAGGACTGGGAACCGCCGCCGACGAGCACGTTGGTGACCTCGACGGCGTAGGCGGTGTCGGCCGAAGGCCGCGGGTGGGTCGTCACGGCCGCGGGGTCCTGGTTGTCGATCGACCACACGATGGTGTTTTCGCCGAAGCCGGCGGCGACACTGTCGATTTTCACGGGCAGGGCGGCGCCGCCGCGCCGCACGGAGACGAAGGCCTGCGAAAAGTCCGCGCCGGCGACCGAGAAGGACCAGCGGGGAAACACCAGCGGGTAGGGGACGTAGCCCGCGGGCGGCCACGCCACGTAGGGCTGGCGCGTGGCGGGGCGGGCGCCGCCGGCGTTGGCATCGAGGATCCAAAGCGCGTTGGCCGAGTTGAACGAGCCGGACGACGGGACGTCGCCGGAGCCCATCTCGCGCGTCTGCGGGTAGAGCACCCAGCGGCGGTGGCCGACCTGGACGTTGGCGCCGGCGTCGCGGATGTAGTTCGTGATGGCTTCGGGACCGTTGGAGATGAGCGCGAGGTTGGACTTGCCGGCGGCCTCGGCGGCCTCGGCGCTGTAGAACCGGGCCGACGAGGGCGGCGAGTGCGAGATGGAGTTGTTGGCGGCGGCGACGAGCGCGGCCTGCTGGCATTTCGCGTTGAAGGTCGCGGAGAAGGCGACCTCGCCGGGAATACCCGCGAACGCGCGGAAGAAATTCACGCGCAGGCGCACGGCCTCCTTGAAGACGCTCGACGTGTCGCCGGCGCGGCCGGCGGACGTATCGCCGGTGAAGCCGAGCGGCACGCCCTCGGACGCGGCGTAGACGGCGCGGAAAAATTGGCGCGATTCCTCGCGGGAGGAGAGGTCGACGGAAAGGGCGGCGGCGGGGAGGGTGGCAGGAAGACCGGCGAGGACGGCGGCGAGCGCGGCCAACGCCATGGCAACCGGCGACGGGATTTTCCGGCGGGCGGTCCGCCCGAGCGCGGGTGAATTTGCAACGTGCATGGCGCGGAAAGGATTGCGAGGCTCCGGCAAAATTGCGTGCCTAGGCGGGCAAGGCGAAATTTTTATGAAGAAACTTTCACGGACGGCAAAGGCCCGGGCACTCGGGGCGGGCTGGCTGCTCGGGGCGGCGACGGCCCTCGCGCAGGGCGCCGCGCCGCTGTCCGCGCCGGGTCTGAAAGCCCCGGCGGCGGCACCGGCACCCTCGTTTGCGCGCACCGCCGACGGCGATGCGACGGGCATCACGCCGCTGGTGGCCCTGGGGCGGAGCGAACTGCGGCAGGGCGGTTTCATCGATACGGCGGAAGCCCTGCAGCGGGCCGTGCCGACCGTGAATTTTCCGCGGACCGCGATCGACGACGGCAGCGCGCACCTGCCGCCCTTCTCGGTGCGCGGACTCTCGCCCGACCACACGCTCGTGCTGGTGAACGGTCACCGGCGCCACGCGACGGCGCTCCTGAACGTGAACAACACGATCGGCCGCGGTGCGATGACGACCGCGCTGGGCAGTGTGCCGCTCGGCGCGCTGGAGTCGGTCGAGATGCTGCCCGACGGTTCCGACGCGCGCTTCGGCAGCGGAGCGGTCGGCGGCGTGATCAACCTGAAGCTGCGGGAAGACGGCGGGCGCGGATTCACGGGTTTCTGGGGGCAGACGCGGGCCGGCGACGGCGACGTCTGGCAGGGGGTCTTCGGCGCCGGCGGCCGGCTCGGCCAAAACGGCACCCTCAACGTCACGGTCGCGGTGCGGGAACGTTCCGGCACGGACCGGGCGACGCCGGACACCCGCCAGCAGTATTTCGGGACGGATACAGCGACCGGCGCGAGCACGCCGGTCGCCGGCAGCGTGGGTTCGGGCACCGGCGTGCCGGCGACCGGCACGGTGTTCGATCCGCGCGAAGTCGCCGTCGACCGGAACGTGCAGCGATTCGGCGACGCCGAGCTGCGCAAGCAGGCGGCCGCAGTGAACGCGCGTTTGCCGGTCGGGGCGGCGAGCGAGGTCTATGCGTTCGGGGATTTTTCGCTGGTGCGCGGCGAGAGCGCGGCGTTCTTCCGTCGGCCGGGCGACGCCCGCACCGTGCGGGCGCTGTGGCCGGCCGGGTTCCTGCCGCTGCTGCAATCGCGCATCGCGGACTGGTCGTTCGCCGCCGGCTGGCGCGGGCGCAGCGCGGGCTGGACCTTCGACCTCGGCGCGATCGCGGGGTCCAACACGATCGCCTACGACGTCACGCAGACGAACAACGCGAGTCTCGGGGCGCGCAGTCCGCGGGAGTTCTACGCGGGCAAGCTCGGCTATGCGGAATCGACCGTGAACCTGGATCTGGCCCATGCCCTGCACCTGGGTCTGGCGCGGCCGGCGGCGGTGGCGGTGGGCGTCGAATATCGGCGCGAGAACTATCGGATCGCACCCGGCAGCGACGACTCCTGGCGCGACGGGCAGGCCGTTGTGCTGGACGGGCCCGATGCCGGGCGCGACGCCGCGCAGGGCGCGCAGGGCTTTCCCGGATTTCGCCCGGTGGACGCGGTGGACCGGGTGCGCAACGTGGGCGCAGTGCACGTCGACGTCACCCAGGCGGTGAACGAGCGGCTGCTCCTGGCGCTCGCGGCCCGTTACGAGAAGACCGACGATCTGGGCGAGACCACCGACGGCAGGGCCTCCGCGCGACTGGCGCTGTGGAGCGGCGCCGCGCTGCGCGGGTCCGTCGGCACGAGCTACCGCCAGCCCCACCTCGCGCAGCAGTGGTTCTCGTCCACCGCGACGAACTTCATCGGCGGCCTGCCGTTCGAGAACCGCACCTTTCCGGTGGCGGATCCGGTGGCGCGGGCGTTGGGCGCGCAGTCGCTGCGGCCGGAGCACGCCACGACGCTCGGCGCCGGTTTTGCGTTGCAGCCGTCCAAGGCGTGGAGCCTCGAGGTCGATTTCTACCGGGTGGACCTGCGGGACCGGTTGATTCTCACGTCCAATTTCATCGGCAGCACCGTGGCCACGTTTCTGGAAAGCAAGGGCGTGAGCGGCGCGACCGGCGGCCGCTTTTTCAGCAACGACGCGGCGACGCGCACCGAAGGCTTCGACTTTGCCGCCGCCTGGCGGCACGAGTGGAGCGCCGATCGGCGGCTGCAGTTGCGGGCCGCTTACAACCTGAACCGTTCCCGCCTCACGCACGTCGGGGCGACGCCGGCGGGATTGGCGGCGCTGGGCGTGACGACGCCGCTCTTCGACCTCACCGAGGAGATCCGGCTGACGCGCGGGCAACCGCGGGACAACCTGCGCCTCTCCGCGGCCTGGGATATCGGCCGTTTCCAGGCGTTCCTGCGGGTCAGCCGTTTCGGCGAGTGGGAGGCGGTGGCGCTCGGCAACACGACCGCCGAGCAGATCGCCGTGCTGGCGCCGGGCTACCGCACGCGGGCGGTGACGCAGACGCTTGCTCCGGCCTCCGCGGGAGGCGGCGGAGCGCCCGTCCTGGGCGGGCCCACCACGGTCACCCAGCTGGTGCAGATCTTCGATGCCAAGTGGGTCACGGATCTGGACCTGCGCTACCGTTTGACGGATGCGATCCGTTGGTCGGTGGGCGCGGCGAATCTCTTCGATATCTATCCCGGGCGGAATCTGGGTTCCCGGGTCGTCAACGGCCGGGCCTACGCGGGCAACGACAACGGCGGGACGACGCCGTATAGCTCGATGGCGCCGTTCGGATTCAACGGGGCCTTCTTCTACTCCAAGGTCGACGTGCGTTTCTGAGCCGGGAGCCGCGGCGCGCCCGGGCTAACGGCCGGGCGGCGCGGGCTGGAGGTCGCGCAGGCGCAGCCGGTGCTCGAGGCGGGCGCGGCCGTCGAGGTCGACGATGCGCCAGGCCAGGGCGGCGTCGCCGTCGGTCCAGTCGATGCGGAGGTGGCCGACGTTCACGTCGTGGTAGGTTTCGGGCAGGGCGCGGTAGCGGTTGGGCGAGGGCGTGCCGCGCGCGTGTTTCTCGGTGAGCGCGCTCGAGGTCAGGTCGTGCAGCGGGTAGCCGGTGGGGCCGGGCATGCGGGAGAGTTCGCACCAGTGCCGGTCGCCGCTGACGAAGAGCACGCCGCCGGCCCGGGTCTCGCGGAGCAGATCGAGCATGCGCTGCTTTTCGAGCGGGAGGTTGGCCCAGGCCTCGGCGCCGGAGAACTCGGACACAAACTGGATGCTGCTCGCGATGAGGCGGAGTTCGGCGGGGCGCAGCAACTGATCGCGCAGCCAGCGCCATTGCTCTTCGCCGAGCAGCGTCGCGGCGGGATCGGCGAGCGGGCGGTAGGCGCCGCCGAGGAGGGCGGGCTCGCCCTTTGCGGCGCGGCGGAGCGGGCTGCGGAAGGTGCGCGTATCCAGAAGAATGATCTGCACGCGCCGGCCGGGCGGGCCGACGAGGTGCGCGTCGTAGACGCCGGCCCGGCGGCGACGGGCCGAGTCGGCGGGCTCGTCGAGCCAGCGGAAAAATTCGGCCTTGGCTTCGCGGATTTTCGGGTAGTCGGCGCCGGCATCGTTGGCGCCGAGGTCGTGGTCGTCCCAGGTGGCCAAAACGGGCACGCGGGCGCGGAGCGTGCGGAAAAAGTCGCTGGTCTTGAGCGCGTCGTATTTCGCGCGCATCACGGCCATGTCGGTCGTGTCGGCGTAGATGTTGTCCCCGAGAAACAGGAACAGGTCCATCGGCAGCGTGAGCACACGCGCGAGCATCGGGTGCGCGGGGTCCTTGAGGCAGGAGCCGAAGGCGAGGTCGGTCAGCTCGCGGGCGGGGTCGAGGGGGACGGCCGGGACCGCGTCGGCGGGAGCGGGCGCCGCCGCGGCGCGGGGGCGTGCCGCCGAAAACGCGCCCGCGAGGGCCAACGCGGCGGCGAGGAAGCGGGGGAATCGGGCCACGAGGGGTGCGGGCGGGACGGCGGCGGCGGCGCGGCGTCGACGGAGGGCTCAGCCCTTCTTCTTTTTCTTGGCGGCGGGGGTCTCGGTCACGGGCACATCCGGCCAGACGTGCATGGTCGTGACGAGTTCGCGGTGGAGCGCGTTGAATTTGGCGGCGAGGGCGCGGACGCGCTCGGGTTCCGCGGCGGCGAGGTCGCGGGTCTCGCCCGGGTCGTCGGTGAGCCGGTAAAGCGAGAAATCCGTGAGCGCGGCGGCGCGGGCGGCGGGGGCGGTGGCGACCGTGAGATTGCTGGCGAGGGGCAGGCGGCCGCCGTCGAGGCGGGCGAGGAGCTTGTAGGGGCCGTCGCGCAGGGCGGCGCGCTGTTCGTTGAGGGCGTTGTAGTAGACCCAGAACAGCGGCTGGGCGCGCGGGATGTCGCCGCCGGCGAAACCGGGGCGCAGGTCGGTGCCGTCGAGCTTGCGGTCGGCGGGAACCTTGGCGCCGGCGAGTGCGGCGAAGGTGGGCAGCAGGTCGAGCGAGCTGACGGGCGCGGCGCTGACGCGGCCGGCGGCGACGCGCCCGGGCCAGCGCAGAATGCCCGGCACGCGCACGCCGGCTTCGGTGGTCCAGAGTTTCATGCCGCGCAGCGGTCCCGGGGTGCCGTAGGAGCGTTTGGAGCCGGGGTAGCGGAGGTGGGTCTCGGGGCCGTTGTCGCTGCTGAAGTAGATGACGGTATCCCCGGCGAGGCCGAGGCGGTCGAGGGTGGCGAGCAGCCGGCCGACGGCGCGGTCCATGTTGGTGACGTTGGCGAAATACTGGGCCTCGTCCTCGTTGCGGGCGACGGCGCGGTAGGAGTCGACGAGGTCGGCGGGCGAGGCGACGGGCTCGTGCGGCTCGTGGAAGGCGACGTAGAGAAAGAACGGCTGCGTGCGGGCGGCGGCGGTGTGCCGCTCGAGCCAGGCGCCCGCTTCCGCCGCGACCAGGTCGCAGCTGAAGCCGGTCTGCGCGCCGACGGCGGCGCCGTTGCGGACAAAGTTGTTCGGGTTGGCGTGCGACGGCGCGGCGTTGTTCTGCGTGGCGAACCAGTGGTCGAAGCCGGCGTCGCCGGGCTGGGGTTGGGCGGGGTCGTTGAAGACGGCGTTGGCGTGCCACTTGCCGGCGAGCGCCGTGGCGTAGCCGGCGGAGCGGAGCAGCGCGGGCAGCGTGAGCTCCTCGCGGCGGAGGTGGGTGAAGTGGCGCCCCTGCGCGGTGGCGGCGTCGGGGCGGGCGGCGGGGATCCAGTCGAACACGCCGGCGCGGTTGGGGCTGCGGCCGGTCAGCAGGCCGACGCGGGAGGGCGAGCAGACCGGCGCGGCGGAGTAGGCATCCGTGAAGCGGATACCGCCGCGGGCGAGGGCGTCGAGGTTCGGCGTGCGGATATGCGGATGACCGTAGCTCGCGAGGTCGCCCCAGCCGAGGTCGTCGCAGAGGATGACGAGAAAGTTGGGCCGCGCGGCGGAGGCGGCGCGCAGCGGTGCGACGGGAACCAGCGCGCAGGCGAGAAGAGCGAGGCCAAGGATGCGGAGGGAGGGGCGGGGCATGGCGGGGACGGTAGGGACGGGGAGGGCGGCGGCGCGAGCCTGCGGTGGCGGCGGGATGCCCGGGCGGCACGCGGCGGTCCGAGGGCGCGACGGCACGCGGCGGGCTCGGGGCGAAAGCAGAATGCGGCGATAACACCGCGCGGAGCCGGAGGCCGGAGGG
>JACCEA010690476.1_pt1 | contig 10998 bp, 10 predicted proteins | sample 7449851 | NCBI WGS metagenome assembly JACCEA01 (sample SAMN15323453, study PRJNA562643) | freshwater metagenome | isolation source: river surface water | place: USA:Blue River Watershed | collected 2017-08-18 | reverse complement strand
TCTCATTAACATAGTTCACGCTCAGAGTGTTGATGCAAAAGTAAATTCAGTAATTGGAAAGATTGTAAGCAATATTGTCTATCCAATTATCACTGTTATGTTTGCACTCGCTTTCGTGATGTTCGTATGGGGGGTACTCAACTTCTTTAGGAGTGGAGATGATCCTGCTGCTCGTGAACAAGGTCAGAAACATCTATTGTGGGGAATTGTCGGTATGGCTATTATGGTATCCGTATTCGGCATTATACGCCTTGTGGCAAGTAGTGTAGGACAGTCATCTGCTCTAGGGTTTTAAGGTAATGTGAAGCTGTGTGGGAAAAGAATAAAGGGAGGGGCTGTGAGGCCCTCTCCCTTTTTTGTTATTTCTCAAATGTCCTGAATCGAAGCGGGGCACTGTCTACCCACTTACTCGGGATCATTCTAAAGGAAATCTTGTAGATTCCTTCACCAAGTTGTGGACTGTTCGTCCAGTTGTTGGTGTAAACGACAGAGTCGTTTACGACGATGAGGTAGTCAACCGCACCCTGAACTTGAAAGTTGAATCCTTCGCGTGCAGGGTCTATCCTGATATTTGTCCACCTGTCTGGACTAATCTGGTACCCCTTCACAGAGCGCTTGTAGTCACCCCAGAAGTACAGAATGAGAATTACGAGACCAATTCCTATGATTATCCATTTCTTTTTTTTCATTTTCCTATTCCTCCACCAGCGATGACTAATCTGTCCTTAGGAGCTCCTCGGAACTCTTGAATTAGCCCATCATCGGTTCTTTGCTCTTCAAGTATGTCCTTTCGAGCCTGTTCAAAGGAGGGGATCGGCTGTTGTTTGCTAGGTTCTACCCCCTCATTCATCTTCTTTATAGCTGCTATCCTTGCAAGAACCCGACTTGCTAACGCATCTGCACTGAGCGCTTTCTGCTCAGCTTCGATTGTCTTCTTATCCTTGATAAGACTGAGGTTGAACTTTGTTATTACAAATCCTAGCCCCCTTAGATCATTTGTCTCGTTGCTGTCACCTCGGATTCTTCCGCAGGCTTTGGCTAAAACATCTCCTTGAAGCTGATGTTGCCTTCTTACAACTTCGTCGACGGTTCTGTCCGCGACGGTTTCTTGAAGTGCTGCCCTAATGGCGTCATCTATCAATTTAAGGGCGCCGTCATATCTCCCGGCATCATCAAATTCTCCAAGAGTGGTTCCACTTGAGGCGTCGGGTTTGATTCCAACTTCGAATTTACCCTCAATGGCCCCAACCTTACACTGAACAGATTTCAGTTCGTATGGTTTTTCCTCAATTTTGATGGGGAATTCAATGACATCGACTATCGGTTTTAGAAGGAATACTAATCCTTCTTGTGTGTACGGAGTTCTTTTTCCGAGGAAAGATATTACCCCAACCGTACGGGGTGAGTCCTCGAGGATCCGAATGTTTAGGGTAATTAAGCCCACAATTCCACCGCATATAACTGCGAGGACTATGTGTCCAGTGAGAGCAAAGGCCCCCATCAAGACAATTGTTCCGATGAAAAACATCAGAAGTGTAAAAGAATACGGATTTTTCATATTTTCGACAAATGTTTCTACAGGTTTTCAAAGATCACATGATCTTTACGATACTGTATTCTGAGTATGATGATATCATGTTTTGTGTATAAAGTCAATAGTATTATTTTCTGTTTGTAAATGAGGCGATTATTGCTCATATATGAGCTTTTTGGTCCATATTAAAAAGAAAAGGGGGCGACATCGTATTGATGTCGCCCCTTTGTTGGAGTTTCTATTCCTTCAGGAAGTAAAGAATCTGGCAGAGCTCCTTCTCTCCAGCTTCACATACACTTTCAAGGGACCTTTGTCGTCCTTGCGATTCCTGATACGGAAGGTCTCACCGTTAGTGAACCCTGATCCTGTTGGAAGACCTGTGACAGGAATTCCGTCTATCGCGTAATCAGGTCTACGCTCGAATGGATCAAATCCAGGCTGAGCCCGCCATCCTTGTGGAACGAAGAATTCTGCATCTTCGCCATACTTGAGAACAAACTCAAGTATTTCAACCGACTCATCCCCAACTCTTGCATTCACATTTTGACGCAAGATTATGTTGGTTGACGGTGGAGTGTTTGTCGGCCAAAGAGACCGTTCTTTCGAATCGTCTCGATGGTTGTAGTTGTTGATGATCGACTGAACATTAATGACATTGCTGTTCCCAATGTCACCGAACGTTGTGATCTGACTTCCGCTTCCTCCTCCACTCCCACTTCCTTTGTTAATGACATTGGTTAAAAGTCCAGAGATAGGAGGATCGTCATTCACCTCATCCACTTTAGTTCCCCTGTTAACCCACCAGATTATTCCGCCAATCAATACAGATACAATCAGGGCAATACCCAAATAGGGCAACGCTTGAAGGACTCCTTTTTTCAGAGATTCATTGACCCCTTCATTAATATGGAGAGGGATGGTGACCCAATCGCCGTAATCCGGCGAAGGGGGAGTACCCGTTCCACCACTTGGATCCTTAGCTGCGACCCTCGCGGTATATAGCCCGGGTTTCAATCTCGTCCTTGATGGGTGATCGAGATCAATGCTTTTTGCTCCCACGATTTCTTCGCGGAACAATTTCCTTCCTTCGAAATTGTGTATCTCGATGACAAAATCAGTGGATGTATGGTCCCATGATAGCTTTGTCTTATTTGTTACTTTCAAGTTGCTCGGAGCTGGATAGCTCATAATTTAACCTTTCTGTGTTTAACCGATATACGATACCGGTTTCTAATATAAAAGATAGCATAAAAAATGCCCAATGTCAATACCTCTATAGATTAAGAAAAAAGTGCCGGGAAGAGGACTTGAACCTCCATGGGTTACCCCGCTTGCTCCTAAGGCAAGTGCGTCTAGCCAATTTCGCCATCCCGGCATAACGCAAACAAAAACCTATTAAAACCGAGTGCGCCCAGTAGGGGTCGAACCTACGACCTTATCCTTAAGAGGGATCTGCTCTACCAACTGAGCTATGGGCGCATGTGTATTGCTACCAAAAAAATATAACAGAAATTGCTAATATTAGCAATGTCATTGTGTGCCCGAGGTGGGAATCGAACCCACATCCTGTAAGGGATACGATTTTAAGTCGTACGTGTATACCAGTTCCACCACTCGGGCAGTGGGAGGCGTAGACCGGGCTCGAACCGGTGAATGGCAGTTTTGCAAACTGCTGCGTTAACCAACTTCGCCACTACGCCATCAGACTATTCTATAACATTTCGAGCTATTTCGTCTATTTTTTGACGATTCTTCTCTCCTTTATCAATTTCAAAGTCAAAGAAGGGAAGAGCTCTCATACGAGCTTGTTCCTTGAAGAATTCACGGAATTCTGCACGCTTTCTCTTTGTAAAATCAAGTGCCCCCTTTTCTTTTTCTTGGGGAAGTACGGTGAAGAAGATGGTCGCTCTATTACTTCTATCAGACAGAGATACATCGGTTACGGTAAGGAGTGAGGTATAGTTTGATTCTCGCTGAAGGAACTTTGCAGCTGCTTCCTTGATAATATCTTTAAGTTTTTGATCTCGTGATGATGTCATATGTTATTTCTTCTCTACGGTGATGAAGCATTGTACTTTGTCACCAACCGCTATTTCTACCTTAGATTCAATGAGAGTTCCAAATTCATACCCTTCCTTTACTTCACCTGATTTAACTTTCTGCTGTTGAAGTTCCTTGATCTTACCTCTTCCAATTTCTGCATCTCTTCGAAGTATCTTTACCTCAGAACCTACAACAAGTGACCCTGTCTGAACTTTTCCTCCAAGTATCTGTTTGTCTTTGGTCTTGCTGAATACGGCAAGAATCTTTGCAGTCCCTGTTGCCTCCTCTATATATTCCTTAGGAATCTTTGAAACAACAATTTCTCGAACGTACTCAATGAGATTGTAGATGATATCAAATGATTTGTAGGTAATTGTTGATCGTTCAAGAATACCTCGTGCCTTTGCATCAGCACCTGTATTGAAACTCACCATGACAATATGGGGATCACTTAATGCTGTCTTTACATCACTTTCATTAATTACACCAATACCTTGTGATACAATTTTGATCTTTACCTTGTCGAAATTAATCTTTGCAAGTTCATGCTTGATTCCGTCGAGACTACCAATTGCATCTGCTTTGATGACAAGAGGAACTACAACAACATCATCTGTATGTCGCTCATTCTGAACAGCTTCATGTGGTCGTAACCTATATGAACTTGCCTGAACCTCTGCTTCTTTCTTGTTGTTACATGCAGTAAATATTGAACCTACTACAGGAATCTTGCTAAAGCCAATGACTCGTACTGGACTTGAGAATGTTGCAGTCTTAATTGCCTTACCTCGGAAGTCTTCGAAGATACGTACAGGAGACACAGCATCACCTGATACTACGTACATACCTGAATTAAGGGTCCCATTTTTAATGAGGAGAGTTGCGGTGATTCCTTTCTTGCTATCAAGATGAGCTTCTATGACAGTACCTTCTACCGTTCCTCGTGTATCAGCTTTCAAATCCTGAAGATCTGCAACAAGCATAATCATATCGAGAAGATCTGAGATGCCTGTACCCTTAAGTGCAGAGATGGGAACTACAGGTACATCACCACCATATCCCTCAACATATATTTCATTTTCTGCAAGACTTTGTTTTGTCCTCTCTATATCAGCTCCTGGTTTGTCGATCTTGTTGATGGCAACAATGTAGGGAATTTTCTCAGAAAGAATACATTTAAGTGCCTCAAGAGTTTGAGGTCGTACTCCATCTTCAGCTGATACGACAAGAATGGCAACATCTGCAACACGTGCACCACGTTCTCGTATGGTACAGAATGCTTCATGTCCTGGGGTGTCGAGAAATGTAATCCTGCTTGTAGCACCAGTCTCACTTCGCGTGTGCTCTACTTCATATGCACCAAGATGTTGAGTAATTCCTCCTGCCTCATGAGATACGATGTTTGATTTGCGAATGAAATCAAGCAAAGTTGATTTACCATGGTCAATATGACCCATGATAACGACAACAGGTGGTCGCTGTATACTATTCCCTTGTGAAGTTGTAGGGGTAGGGGATTTCATGTGGCTTAAAATATGAATCTATACTGTATCAGAAAAAGTCCATATTGGCTAGGTTGTGTGGTATTAAACAAAATAGCCCCGTCTGGACGTGTTCCGGATATACCGGGGGTACCAGACGGGGGTTGCTCACGCGGAGACAGCGCTTGGCTAGGACAGCCAACCTTCGGCGATACGACCGACAAGACCACGCTATCCCTACGGACAGACAAGCAACAAGCTCTTTCGAGGGAGCTTCCATACGACATACTATCATATAATGTGGGGGGGTGGGAGGTAGTGTAAGGGGGTAGAAAAAAGAAAGCCACCCGAACCTTGATGGCTGCGGTGGCGGTTTTTAAATTTATTCTCACCTATATAGTAATTATAGGATTATGGGCATGGATCAGATGAATTTCATTCAGATCGGCCCATGTTATATTTCCATTATGTCGAGAATCTTCAAATTGGTATGGAAATTGAATTTCTACGGCCATGTGTGAAGTGTAGAATGCATACGCCCCAGATGCTAAATTTAATTTTTTTCGAGACAAAATCGTACAAAAAGAATTATTCAACGGTTGTCGTGACGGGTGGTCAGAACGGAACCAAATTCTGGTTCCGTCGATAGGAAGTTGATCTATTTTCATAAGTAATTTTTTTGTTGTCTCAATTCATACTATATAAGCCTCTTCCATGTGTCAAATTTAGGAGATGGTGGTCTCATCGAGTTTAAAATCTGAACAGAATTCTATACACAAAAAAAAGACACCGCCTAAGGATTTATATCTAGCTTCGGTTGATAGCACTGAAGCGTTGATTACCTTAATAGCGGTGTAAAATGGCCTTTTAGGGCCCTTTTTTGAAGGGTGCACGTAATGCGTCCCACATAAGTAGTCTCCTTTCTTTGGGTATGTGCTATTCATTTAATAGCTTAGCAGATAATCAAAATTCTGTCAAGGGGTATGAAGATAGCGGTACCATAGAGTTTAAAATCTGAGAATAAAAAGTGGACTCACCGAAACGAATTTCAGTGAGCCCGGTCAACCTTTTTCTCATGTTTCGCTCGCCACTACTTAGATACTCAAGGCTGTGAATTTAAAATATCATAAAAATTGAGTACGAGGAAGGGGATGCTACAAAGCCTAAAGCAATTATTGCTACTCCCTCAAAGCTTTGAAAGCTGTTTGCAAAGCTTCCTTCTCCTCTCCTGATAGGTCATATTCAGATACTGTCTTCTTTACTGGCTTTGAAAAGACACTCATATGTTCTCGAGAGTATATACTTGATATGACAACTCCATCACCATCTTCATTGATGAAGGCGGTAGCAAAACTCTGATTTCCTCCTGACCCTGTTCCTTTAAAGGGATTGAAACGTACTGTGTGTACCGACTGAACACTTTTCTTGAGTCTCTTTTCTACGGTTGTGAGATATGTTTCAAGTTCTTTTCTAAATAGTTCAAGGTCTTTCACTGATGTTGTGATGGTTGTAATAGATTCATCAAGATTTGTTGATGAACTTCCGATGAGAAATTTCTTCAATTTTAAATGGAGATATACAACAAGACCAATGAGGATACAGACAACACCTCCAAGTACGGTAATACTTACTATCAATGTCTCATTTGTAAAATTCATATCACAAGTATAGAATACTTTTATACAAATGAAAATACATTTTTTTAAGAGAAAGAAGCATGTATATCTTGATTATGCCTCCCTCACTCCTGTTCTTGAGGGGGTTTTTTCTGTAATGAAGAAATACTCATCACCAGAGTATGCTAATCCCTCTTCACTTCATAGTTCTGGAGTACGTGCTTCACGAGCACTTCTCGATGCAGAGAAGCGTAGTGCACATATCATACACGCCCATGCAGATGAGATTCTCTTTACCAGTGGAGGAACTGAATCAAATCATCTTCTCTTCAATTCATTTAAACCAGAAGAATGTATCATCAGTGCCTTTGAACATTCTTCAATTATGAACTATGCTCCTCTGAAGAAAATTCCTCTTCTTCCTACGGGTGCTGTGAATATGGAGGAGTTAAAGAGATTGATAACTCCTGATATTAAATTGGTATCAGTAATGATGGTAAACAATGAGGTTGGTACTCTGGAAGATATTGCTTCGATTGCAAAGGTCATACGTCATATACGTAAAGAGAGGGGAAGTGTATATCCATATTTTCATACTGATGCAAGTCAGGCTCCTGTGTGTATTGAGATTGATGTTGAGAAATTAGGAATTGATTTTATGACTCTTGATAGTCATAAGGTATATGGACCACGGGGCGTGGGGCTGTTGTACGTAAAGAGAGATACACGAGAGCTTACGAGAGGTGGTACTGAAAACCTTCCTGGTATCATGGGATTTGTATATGCACTTGAGAAAGTCGATGCGATGAGAGCTCGAGAAACCCTCCGTATACAGAAGTTACGTTCAGTATTCCTTGATGGTCTTCGTGATATATATCCTTCTATGATAGTGAATGGGGGAGTAACTTCACCCCATATCATTCATGTATCTTTACTGGGAGTTGATAGCGAATACATGGTTTTTCAACTTGATGCTCGGGGTATCGAATGTTCAACAAAAAGTGCTTGTCTCAAGGATTCTGATGAATCATACGTAGCACATGCACTCGGTATTGATTCAACGTCATCTCTACGTTTCTCTCTCGGTATTTCTACAACTCTTTCAGACATACGGTATGTACTTAAGGTGCTGAGAGATATTCTAGGGAAATGAAAAAGGCAGGATACCTTTTTAAAGTCAACCCATCTCATTTTTGACATATTCTCATTTTTTCATTACTATAACCCCATGCCTCCATTTGTAAATTTCACGACAAAAGCAAAGGAAGCCCTTCGTCGATCACATGAATTGGCGATAGAGCGTGGTATCAACCACGTAAACCCTGTACACCTTCTCTGTGCTCTCATTCTTCAAGAAGAGAGTATGGTTGCTTCCATACTTGATAAGATGGAGATTGATGTTACTCTCCTTACCGATCTCATTCTCGAACACATTGAAAGTCCTGAAGCGAGTAAGGTACTTTCTCCGTCATATCAAATATATATAACTCCTGAACTTGCATCAGTGCTTGAACAAGCAGGAAAAGTTGCTGCTGAGCTGAAAGATGAGTTCATATCGACTGAACACCTCTTCGTTGCTCTCTTTGATGTTCAGAGTCAAGCTCGTGATATTCTCACTCGGTTTAAGATTGATCGTGCTGCAGTTATCTCTGTCATCGATGAGCTTAAGAGTAGCGATACAGTGACTGAACAAAAGCCGAAGCAGTATCGTGCTCTTGCTAAATACGCTCGAAGTCTTACTAAACTTGCTAAGGAAAACAAACTCGATCCTGTCATCGGTCGTGATAGTGAAATACTTCGTGTCATTCAGATTCTTTCTCGAAGGACAAAGAACAATCCAATTCTCATTGGAGAAGCTGGGGTAGGAAAAACAGCTATCGCTGAAGGACTTGCTCTCCGTATTGCACAAGGAGATGTTCCTGAATCACTGAAAGACAAGGAACTCGTATCTCTCGATCTTGGTTCTCTCATTGCAGGAACTAAGTATCGTGGAGAATTTGAAGAAAGACTCAAGAATATCCTTAAGGAAGTTGAACGTTCAGAAGGAAAGATCATTCTTTTCATTGATGAAATACATACAATCGTAGGTGCAGGTGCATCTGAGGGATCAATGGACGCTTCTAATATGCTTAAGCCATCACTTGCCCGAGGTGAACTTCGCGCTATCGGTGCAACAACCCTTAAGGAATATCAGAAACATATTGAGAAAGATCCTGCCCTTACCCGACGTTTCCAGCCTGTATATGTTAATGAGCCTTCTCTTGATGATGCCATTGCCATTCTTCGTGGTCTTAAAGAAAAGTATGAGCTCTATCATGGTGTTCGTATTACTGATGATGCGATTGTTGCTGCGGTAAATCTCTCTGCTCGATATATCTCAGATCGTTTTCTTCCTGACAAGACTGTTGATCTCATTGATGAGGCTGCTTCTGCTCTCAAGATCTCTCTTGAAAATATGCCCCCACAACTTGAAGAGACACGTCGTAAGATTATGCGTCTTGAAATTGAACGTGAAGCACTCAAGAAAGAGACTGACAAGAATGCTAAGGCTCGTATGCAGAAAATTGAATCTGAAATTGCAGATCTCAAAGAAAGTACGGGTGAACTTGAACTCAAGTGGAAGAATGAGAAGGACACCATTAGTGATATTAAGAGAATTAAGAAAGATCTTGAGAAAGCTCGTATTGACGCTGAATCAGCAGAGGCTCGCTCAGATCTCTCGTATGCAGCTGAAATACGCTATGGTCTCATTCCTTCTCTTGAGAAGGAGCTCGAGACAAAGAACAAGAGATTGAAGAAATTACAATCATCTCGACGAATTCTTAAAGAAGAAATTACAGAACAAGATATCGCAGATGTTGTATCACGATGGACTGGTATTCCTGTAAGTCGAATGTTGGAGGAAGAAGCTCGAAAACTTTCTCGTATGGAGGAAGAACTTAAAAAGCGTATCATTGGTCAAGGAGAAGCTGTTACCAAGATTGCAGATACTATCAAACGATCTCGTGCAGGTATCGCTGATCCTCAGAGACCTATCGGATCATTCATTTTCCTTGGTCCAACAGGAGTGGGAAAAACTGAACTTACAAAAGCGTTGGCAGAATTCTTGTTTAATGATGACAAGGCTCTCATTCGAGTTGATATGTCTGAGTTCATGGAGAAACACTCAGTGTCAAAATTGATTGGTGCACCTCCAGGATATGTAGGTCATGATGATGGTGGAGGGCTTACAGAACTTGTACGTCGACGCCCCTACTCAATCATCTTGTTTGATGAGATTGAGAAAGCACACCCTGAAGTGTTCAATATACTTCTTCAGGTTCTTGATAATGGAAGGTTAACGGATTCGAAGGGAAGAGTTGTTAACTTCAAGAATACCGTAATTATCATGACATCAAATATTGGAGCACAATTCATCCAGAAAATGGAGAAAATTGGTTTCTCAAAGAATGATGATACGGTTGAGAAGGAAAACTATGAACATGCAAAAGAGAAGGTGATGGCAAGTCTTAAGGAATATTTCAGACCCGAGTTTCTTAATCGTGTAGATGATATCATTCTCTTCGATATCCTCACTCCAGAGGCAATTGAACAGATTGTGAAAATACAGGTACAGATTGTTGTTGACCGTCTTCAGGTCAAGGATATACACCTTTCAGTATCTTCTGATGTTTTCACCTATCTTGCAAAAGAAGGATATGATCCTCATTATGGAGCACGACCTCTTAAGCGACTTATACAAAACAAGATCCTTACCCCCATCGCATCTCTCATGATTAGTGACAAAGTATCACGAGGAGGATCTGTTATTGTGGGAATGAAGAATGGAGAATTTACCTTCGAAACTCGAAAGAAAAGAAAGATTGAAAATCAGATTATTGTCTCAGATATTGAGTTGAAGAAGTAAATCTGGTAGACTCATTGAGGAATAGTTATTTGCGCAGGTGGTAGAGCGGTCAATTACAAGAGACTGTAAATCTCTCGCCCTTTGGGCTACGGGGGTTCAAATCCCTCCCTGCGCACAGAATATTCTTATGTGAAGTACAAAAAACAGCGACTGAGGTTGCTGTTTTTTGTACTATGGGGTATTGCCCCCCATTCATAGCCTTGTTGCAACAGAGATATCACACCACCACTCTCTTTAAATGATGAGGAATATGTACCGCTATCTCGTAAGGTATGACTTCACAATCACGTGCACGTGAGATGATGGAGTTCTTGTCTTCTTGTATATCACTGATGACAATTACTTCATCACCTCTCTGTACATGAGAACATTGAGATATATCGATGGTTGTAATATTCATACTTACTTTTCCAATGA
>JACCEA012271069.1_pt1 | contig 11003 bp, 9 predicted proteins | sample 7449851 | NCBI WGS metagenome assembly JACCEA01 (sample SAMN15323453, study PRJNA562643) | freshwater metagenome | isolation source: river surface water | place: USA:Blue River Watershed | collected 2017-08-18 | reverse complement strand
GCAAGGCCAGCGGGTCCAGGGGCCGCAGGGCCGCCGCCGTGGCGCTGGGCGCCACGGTCCCCGCGGTCACGTTCGCGCGGGCGGCGGCGTCCCGCGCCGGGCGCCGGGGGCTGGCGCCCTCGTTGGCCAAGGTCTTGAGCACCGGCGCCGGCTCGGGCACGTCCACGCGGGCGGCCACGGGCGCCAAGTCGGCACCGGCCGGGGCTTTGAGCGGCTCCAGCGCGGCGCTGCGGCGCACAGGCGGCTTGGGCAGGGCGCTGCCGCCCAAGGATTTCAGCACCGGCTCGTCGGGCGGCAGGTCCACCCGGGCTTGGACGGGCGCCAGCTCGCTGGCCGCTGGCGCCGGCCGCGGGGCGGCCAGCGGGGCTTGGCTGCGGGCCACGGTGCGCAGCCGGCTGGGCGCTTCCAGCGCGCGCAGCACGGGTTCAGGCACGGGCAGGTCGACCTGCGCGGTCGTCGGGCGCAGCTCGGCGCCCGACAGCGTGCTGCGCGGGGCCGTCACGGCCGGCGTGCCGCGGGTCAGGGCCTGCGGCGCGTTGGGGTCCACCAGGCTGCGCAGCAGGGGGTCGGGCAGGGCGACGGCGGCGGTCACCGGGGCCAATTCGGCCGCGGTCGGGGCTTTCAGCGCCTCCACCGCCGGGGCCCGTTCGAGCTGCGGGCGGGGGGCGGCCTCGGTGGGCAGGGTGCGGGTCGGGGTGGGGCTCGCTTCGGCGTCCTCGGGCGGCGGCGTGTTCGCCTCGGTGGGCTTGGGCGGCACGTCCGCAGGCACCACTGCCTTGGCATCCCGGGCCTCTGGTGCCGCGCTGGTGTCGTCGTCGGGGCGGTCGGGGGCCTCGGCCACCTCTTGCGATTGCCAGCGCCCTTGGCGCTGGGCCCCGGGGCCGCTGTCCGGCGGCGGCTCCTGCGTGCGCACCCGGCCGCCGTGCCGCGGGCTGGGGGCGTCGCCCAGGGGACCGTCATCGCGCCACACCGTGGGCTCGGCGTCGCCCTGGCCCTCGGCCAGTGGGCCCCCCAGGCCTTGCAGGGTGATGGCCAGGTCGCCCCAGCCGCCGCTGCCGGGCACCACGGGGCCGGGCCGGTTGCCGAGGGTCAGTGCCAACCAGACGTGGACCAGCGCCGCGAGCACGAGGCAGCGCAGGAACAGGTCGTCGCGGGGCGGGCGGGGCAGGGCGGTCAAAGGGGGCGGCGCAGGAAGGCGGCGCAATGCCAGGGTGCAGGCGGGCATTGTGCGCAAGGACCGCGGTGCTTGCCTTCGCGTCGCCGTTGGGTGGGGATTGGCGGGCCCAGGTTAGGAAGGATGTGGGTGCCTGAGACGCACGCTGGTCCCTTCGGTGCGAGCGGCCACGGACTCGGCTTGACACAGTTCTAGACTTCGACGATAGTAGAAGTATGGATGAGCAAACCGTGATCAAGGCCTTGGCGGCCCTGGCCCAACCGCTGCGCTTGCAGGCCTTTCGGGCGCTGGTGGCGGTGGGCCCGCAGGGCATGACCCCCAGCACCATCGCCGAGGGCCTGGGCGTGCCGCAAAACACGCTGTCCTTCCACCTCAAGGAGCTGACCCACGCCGGCTTGGTGACGCAAGAGCGGGTGAGCCGCCACATCATCTACCGCGCCGACTTTGCCCAAATGAACGCCTTGCTCGGCTACTTGACCGAGAACTGCTGCGGCGGCAGTGCCTGTGGCCCCGATGCAGCGGGGGCCACGTGCTGCTGAAGCGGACCTGGACCGATGCCGTGGCCCGTTGGCTGTACGGCATTGCCGTGGGCGGGGGCCTGGCGCTGGTGCTGCTGGAGCCGCTACCGATGGCGGCTTGGGTGGCGGCGTGGAGCGCGGTGGTGCTGGCCCTTGGGGCTTGGCTCTCGTGGCGACGACCCTTCGAGGCGCGCTGGCATGAGGCGCAGGGCGACGTGGCGGTGGACACTGCGAACGCAGCCCTCATCGTGGGCCTGGTCGACCCACTCTTGAAGGCGCTGCTGCCCGTGGCCGTGGTCGCGCTGTCTGGACCAGGCGAGGCTTCCTGGCCGGTGGCTGGATGGGCCTGGGGAGGGCAGGTCGCGGTGGCCGTTCTGTGGATGGAGTTCGCCAAGTACTGGTCGCACCGCGCGCACCACGAGTGGGCGCCGCTGTGGCGATTTCACGCGTGGCACCACAGCAGCCGGCGGCTGTACTGGCTGAACAACTTTCGCCTCCACCCTGTGAACCACGCGATACAGGTGGCGCTCAGCCTGGGCCCCTTGTTGTGGCTGGGCGTGCCCGACACGGTGCTGCTCGGGGCGCTGGCCCTGACCCAGCCGGTGGTTGTGCTGCAGCACCTGAATCTCGATGTCCAACATGGTCTTTGGAGCCGCCTGTTCAGCACCTATGAATTGCACCGCTGGCACCACTCGACGGAGCCTGCGGAGGCCAACGCCAATTACGGCAGCGCCCTGGTGCTGTGGGACCAAGTGTTCGGCACGTACCGACGCCACCCAGCGGGCCAGGGGCCGGCCAAGGTGGGGCTGTTCGATGCGTCGCGGCATCGGCGCGGGCGCTCCGAAGGATTCGGTTGGCCCGGCTGCTGCGGCCCCGTTACTTGACGTTCTTCCCCTCGTTCGGCCCATGGCCGCCTTGTTGTTCCCCCGTCAGGAGTTCGCCATGAAGCGCTTCCACGTTCACGTTCACGTCGCCAACCTCGCCCAGTCGGTGGCCTTCTATTCGCGCTTGTTCGGGGCCGCGCCGGTGCGCCACGAGGCGGACTACGCCAAGTGGATGCTCGACGACCCGCGCATCAACTTCGCCATTTCCGCCCGCGGGGGGGCCTTGGGCGTGGACCACCTGGGCTTCCAAACCGACGACCCGGCGGAGCTGGGGGCCATGCGTGCGCAAGCCCAGGCGGCCGACATGGCCCTGTTGGACGAGGGCGAGACAACCTGCTGTTACGCCCGCAGCGACAAGTACTGGCTGACCGACCCCCAGGGCGTGGCCTGGGAGCAGTTCCACACGCTTGACAACATCCCGGTGTTCCGCGAGGCCGCGCCGGCCGAGGGGGCGGCGGCCTGCTGCGCTCCGTCATCGGCCCCGTCGTCGGCCAACGAGGCAGCCCAGACCGCCGAGCCGCCCAGCGCCGCAGCCTGCTGCACCCCGCGCGGCAAGCCGGTGGGGGTGGCGGTCAAGTCGTCGTCTTGCTGCTGACACGGAGGCCGACCTTGAGCTTCCACGTGTTGATCCTGTGCACGCACAACTCGGCGCGCAGCGTGCTGAGCGAGGGCATGCTCAACCACCTGGCGCGCCAGCGTGGCGTGGACGTGAAGGCGCACAGCGCGGGCAGCAGCCCCTCGGGGCGCTTGAACCCGTTCGCGCTGGAGGCCTTGCGCAGTGCTGGCATCGACCCCAGCGCCTACCGCAGCAAGAGCTGGGACGAGTTCACCGGCCCCGAGGCGCCGCTCTTGTCCCTGGTGATCACGGTGTGCGACAGCGCGGCGGCCGAGGCCTGCCCGGTGTTCATGGGCCGCGCGGGTGAAGCGCCGCTGCGCGTGCACTGGGGCTACCCCGACCCGTCCAACGCCGAAGGCGGCGACGAGGGCAAGCGCCGCGCGTTCGAGCTCACCCGCCAGGCCATCGGCTACCGGATGCTGCAGCTGCTGGCGCTGCCCTTGGATGGCCCGGACCGCTTGGGCCGGGCCGAACTGGCCGAGGCCCTGACCGCGATCGGGCGCAGCTGATGGGCGGCGCACGGGCTTGGGGGGCCGAAGCCCTGGGCACGGCCTTGCTGCTGTGCACCGTCATCGGGTCGGGGGTGATGGCCGAACGCTTGGCCGGCGGCCATGCGGCGGTGGCGCTGCTGGCCAATGCTTGGGCCACGGTGGGCGGCCTGTACGTGCTGATCGAGGTCTTCGCACCCCTCAGCGGCGCGCACTTCAACCCCATCGTCAGCGCGGTGCAGGTCTGGCGGGGCGCCTTGCCCGCCCGCGAGTGGCTGCCCTATGCCTTGGCGCAGTGCGTGGGGGCCGTGCTCGGGGCCGTGTTGGCGCACGCGATGTTCGAGCTGCCGCTGCTGCAAGTGTCCAGCCACGTGCGCAGCGGCCCTGGGGCCTGGTGGGGCGAGGCCGTGGCCACCTTCGGGCTGCTGCTGGTGGTGCTGCGGGCCCCGGCCGGCCGGGGGGCGGCGATGGTGGCGGCCTACATCGGTGCCGCGTACTGGTTCACCTCGTCGACCTCCTTCGCCAACCCGGCGGCCTGCCTGGGCCGGATGCTCACCGACACCTTCGCGGGCATCGCCCCGGCCAGCGTGCCCGGCTTCGTGCTGGCGGAGATCCTGGGCGCCGTGGTGGCCGTGGCCGTGGTGGCCTTTTTGCGGCCCGAGGCGCCGCCGACCCCAGCGGGCGATTGAGACCGACCCGGGGCGGGCAAAGAAAAAGGGCTTGGTGGTGAACCAAGCCCTTGTTTCGTAACGATCTTGAGTGGTGGAGAGGAGGAGGATCGAACTCCCGACCTTCGCATTGCGAACGCGACGCTCTCCCAGCTGAGCTACCCCCCCACCGAAAGAGGCGCGCACTCTACCACGGGCTTGGCCGGCTCGGTCGGCGCCGGGCTGGGGAAGTCGGCGTCGTGCAACAACCGGGCGACGATCAGTCGCATCACGTGAAAGCCCAGCTTGGGGCTTTGGAAGTAGAGCTGCTGCAGGGCGTCGGCCGACAGCGCGTAGAGCACACAGTCGGTTTCACAGCGCAGGCTCAGGGTGCGGCGGTTGTCGGGGGCGAAGAGGCCGATTTCGCCCACCAGCACCCCCGGCTCCAGCGTCTCATCGTGCTCGACGAGGCTCAGGCGGCCGCTGTGCAGGTAGAGCATCTCCTGCGCGGGGTCGCCCTTGTGCCACAGCCATTCGCCGGCCTTGACGGTGCGGCGGCTCATGTGCGGCAGCAGCCACTCGGAAACCGGCGTGTTGTCTTTGGCCTGCTCGATGGCCTTGATGAGGCGCTTGAGCTGCACGGTCTTCTTGATGTTGATGGGGATCAGCGCGGCGTACAGCAGCAGCGTGGGCAGGGCCTGGGTGAGGGCGCCGTAGGCCACCAGGCACACACAAGCGGCCAGGGCCGCCAGGCGCAGGGGCAGCATGGCCTTCATCATGTAGCTGGCCAGCATGAGGCCAGCCCCCAGGAAGCCGATGGCGTAAGCGATGGAGAGGGTCATGCGGTGGCGGCGGGTGGAGAGGAAGGGAGATGGGGGCGCAGGCGTTCCTGCACCTCGGGGCGGGCCAGCACCTCGCGCGCGTGCGCCAGACCCTGCTCGCGCGCGGCGTCCAGGCGGTGCCAGTGCAGCAGGCCGATGCCGTCGACCGGCGGCTGGAACAGCACGTCGCTGTTCGCGTGGGCCGCGCCTTGGCGGTTCAGGCTGCTGATGATGGTGTTGTTGAGCAGGTAGGCCACCAGCGAGGGCAGCTTGTAGCGGCGCTGGGCGCGGGGGCGCAGCCGGTCGCGCAGCAGGGCCCAGGGCCCGGGCACCTCGTCGAAGCGCAGCGTTCGCGCCTTGCGCGCGAACAGGTCCACGCCAAGGACCAGGCCGATGCCCCGTTGCTGGCGCATGACGTCGGTCGGGAAGTTGTTGAAGCCGCCACCATCGCAGTACAGCTCGCCGTCGAGCACGACCGGGGGCAAGGCGCCCGGGATCGCGGTGCTGGCACGCACCGCCCGTTGCAGGTCGCCACGGTGGAGCACGGCCTCGCGGGCGCTGGAGTAGTTGGTGGCCACGCAGAACGCCGGCCGCCAGAGGTCTTCGAGTTGGGCATCGTGCCCGCACAGCTCGTGCACGGCCGCGCGCAGCGCCCGGCGCAGGCGTTGGCCTTTGATCAGGGACACGAGCGGCAGCAGGCTGAAGTCCCCCGTGGGGTTGCGACGGAACGCGCGACGCGCCACCGCCACCAGGCGCTCGGGCGGCGTTTGCGTGGCGGCCAGGGTGGCCATGAGCGCGCCCATGCTGGCGCCGCCCCAGGCATCGACCGGCACGCCGGCCTCGTTCAGGGCTTGCATCACCCCCAGGTGGGCAAAGCCCCGGGCGCCCCCGCCCGCCAGCACCACGCCCACGCCCTGGCGGGCCAACAGGCGGGCGACGCGGTCCAGGTCCTCGGGCCGCCCGGCGCGCAGGTGCCAGTGCACGTCGGCCCCCAGCGCGTCGAGCCAAGCCGCCGTGCCCCGCGGGTGAGGGCTGCCCTCTGGGTGCACCAGCAGCAAGACCCGGGGGGCTTCGCCGACCCGGGTGGGCGGGGTCGCGGGCGGGGCTTGGCGGGCATCGGCCAGCAGCAGGGTTTCGTCGCCATGCTGCAAGCAGGCCCGCGCCCAGGCCGGCGGGCCGCCTTCGCCCACCAACAGCACGAAGTCGTTGTCCGCCTCCCATTGGGCGATCTGCCAGGCCGGGTTGTCGTCGCCCTCGGGGGCCAGGGCCAGCTTCACCCGGCCCCAGCGGCGCAAGGCCTGGGCCAAGGCCTCGGCAAAGGGCGCCACGGGCAAGCTGGCATGCAGGCCAATCAGCGCCAAGGTGCGGGGCGCCGCCCATGGGGGCGCCAGTTGCTCGCTGCGCAGCCGCGACACCACCAAGCGCGTCATGGCGATCGAAACCTCCGGGCTGAGCGCCACCAAGGCGTCAAAGCGGTCGCGGTCCAGGCGGGCGAGCAGGGACTCCCGCACGGCCACCACGTCGGCGGTGCGGGGCTCGGACGTCAACAAGCCGATCTCGCCCACCAAGGCGCCGCGGCCCATTTCGCGAATGCGGCGCGCAGGCCCGTGGGGGCAGGGCAGGTCGGCCCGCAGGCGCCCGCTGACCACGAGGTACATGGCGTCGCCGGGCTCGCCGGCGCGCATCAAGGGGGCCCCGGCGGGCAAGGCCACCCAATGCAGGTGCTCGAGCAGCAGCTGTCGGGCGGGGGCGGGCAACTCGCCGAAGCGCTCGGCAATCAGGGTGCTCAGTCGCGCATCGCCATCGACAGGCTGGGGCTGCTGCATGCGCCGACCTTAGCGGATGCCCGTCCAAAGCCCAAGCGGGCAAGCCCGCGGGCGCCGGGAGCGGCAAGCACTGGCATCGGGCCGGCGATTGGGATAGCGTGACCGAGCGGGTTGGCGTTGGCGACCCGCCTGAGCGTTGACGCAGGAGAGCGACCATGGGCTTGAAGGGATCGAGGACGGAGCAGAACCTCAAGGACGCGTTCTCCGCCGAGGGGCAGGCCAACCGGCGCTACCTCTACTTCGCCAAGCAAGCCGACATCGAAGGCCAGAGCGAGGTGGCATCGCTGTTCCGGGCCACCGCCGAAGGCGAAACCGGCCATGCCCATGGCCACTTGGAGTTCTTGGAGGCCGTGGGCGACCCGACCACCGGCCTGCCCATCGGCAACACCCGGCAGAACCTGGCCGCCGCGCTGGCGGGCGAGACCCACGAGTACTCCGACATGTACGCCAGCATGGCCAAAACGGCGCGCGACGAGGGCTTTGACGAGATCGCCGACTGGTTCGAGACCCTGGCCAAGGCCGAGCGCTCGCACGCCACCCGTTTCGCCAAGGCCTTGGCGCAGTGGTCGGATTGAAGGGCCCCGAGCGGGACGCTTTGTCCAAGCCAGCCTGCCTGGCGTGAAAACCCTGGCCCTCGGGGTGCGCACGCGGCGCTGACGGGGGCGCGCGACCACCACAATCCACCTCGGCGCCGGAGGGCCGGCGCGGGACGACGGAGCGCGGGCGATGGCGGCAATGAAGTGGGCGTGGGGCGGGACCTTGGTCTGGGCCTTGGTGGGCGTGGCGGGCGCGAGCGACGCGCCGCCCGTGGCGGCCAAGCACCCGCGGGACGTGACGGTGCATGGCGACCGCCGCATCGACGACTACTTTTGGCTGCGCGAGCGCAACAACCCCGCCGTGATGGCCCATTTGCAGGCCGAGGCCGCGTACACCGCGCGCTGGTTCGCGCCGCTGCAGCCCCTGACCCAGCAACTGCGCGAGGAGATGGCGGCCCGCGTGCCGCCGGCCGAGCTCAGTGAGCCGGTGCGACAAGGGGCCTGGTGGTACAGCACCCGCATCGCGCCCGGTCAGCAGTACCCGGTGCACGTTCGGCAGGCAGCGGTCGGCCCGCAGCGGATGCTGGACCCTGCCGCCCCGGCCCAGGTGCTGCTGGACCTCAACCAATTGGCCGAAGGCCGCAAGTACCTGAAAGTGGCCGAACCGCGCGTCAGCCCCGACGCTCAGTTCATGGCCTATGGCATCGACGAAACCGGTGCCCGCGACGTGGCCCTGAGCGTGCGCGACCTGGCCCGTGGGGTGGACCTGACCTGGTCGGCGCCCAAGACCGACGGGCAGGTGGCCTGGGCGGCCGACAGCCGCACCTTGTTCTTCGTGACCACCGACGCGGCCAAGCGCAGCCACCGCCTATGGCGCCAGCGGGTGGACGTGGCGGGCAGCCGGCCGGTCCTGGTGTTCGAGGAGCGCGATCCCCTGTTCAACCTGCAGCTCGGGCAAACCAACGACGGGCGCTACCTGGTGCTGAACAGCGTGGCCAAAGACCGCAACGAGTTGCGCCTGCTTCCCAGCGACCGGCCGCTCGGCCCTTGGCAGCGGCTCTTGCCCCGCCAGCCGGGCTTGGAGCTGCAGGTGGAGCACCAAGACGGCCGGCTGTACCTGCTGAGCACCGACCGCGGCCCGCAGTTCCGGCTGCTGCGCCTGCCCGCCCAGCCCTTGCCGCGCCAGCGGGCGGACTTGGCGCGCGCCGAGGAACTGGTGGCGCACCGCGACGACACCTTGTTGGAAGGCATGACCCTGTTCCGCAGCCACCTGGCCCTGCAGGTGCGCGCGGGCGGCTCGGTGGGCCAGCGCCTGATCCCCCTGGCCGGCGGCCCTGCCCGCGACGTGGACTTTGGCCACGGCGGCAACTTCACCGCCACGGCCGGCACGGCCGCGTTCCCCGAGCACCCTTGGCTCAACCGCGAGGCCGAGGCCCAGCACCTGCGCGTGCTGCTGCAGTCGCAGGTGCAGCCGGCGGCCACCGTGGACGTGGACCTGGCCACGGGCCAGGTCACGGTGCGTCGGGCGCTGGAGGTGCCAGGCTATGACGCCTCACGCTACGCCACCGAGCGCCTGTGGGCCACGGCGGGCGATGGCACCCGGGTGCCGGTCTCGCTGGTGTACGCCAAGGCGCTGCGGCGCGGCGCGCCCCAGCCCCTGCTGCTCAAGGGCTACGGGGCCTATGGGGCGCCGTCCGACCCGCGCTTTTCCCGGGTGGAACTGAGTCTGCTGGACCGGGGCGTGGTGATCGCCATCGCGCACGTGCGCGGCGGTGGTGACCTGGGCCGGCCCTGGTACCAGGCGGGCAAGCTGGATCGCAAGATGAACAGCTTCACCGACTTCGTGGCGGTGGCCGAGCACTTGGTGGCCACCGGCTGGACGCGGCCCGAGCAACTGGCGGCCACCGGGGGCAGTGCGGGGGGGCTGCTGATGGGCGCCGTGGTGAACCCGCGTCGCGACCTGTTCCGTGCGGTGGTGGCCGAGGTGCCGTTCGTCGACGTGATCAACACCATGTTGGACGAAAGCCTGCCGCTCACGACCGAGGAGTTCATCGAGTGGGGCAATCCCAAGAAGCCGCGGGAGTACCGCTGGATGCGCGCCTACAGCCCCTACGACAACCTGCAGCGCGGGGACTACCCGGCCATCTTGACGACCACCGGCCTGAACGACAGCCAGGTGCCTTACTGGGAGCCGGCCAAGTACGTGGCCAAGCTGCGAACGCTCAAGACGGACACGCGCCCCTTGCTGTTCGACATCAACCTGGACGTGGGCCACGGCGGGGCCTCGGGCCGGTTTGACGCGCTGGAGGCCGAGGCCAAGATCGCTGCCTTCTTGCTGACCGAGCTGGGCGTGGTGCCGCGCCCTCAGTGAGCCGGGCCCTCAGGTGGGCAGGGCGATCGCGTCCAGCAGTTCGGCCTCGAGCTGCAGTTGCACCCGCGCCTGGGCCAAGCTGGCGCCCTTGACGAGGAAGCTGTCTTCCACGCGCTCGCCCAAGGTCAGGATCTTGGCGAGTTGCAGGTCGATGCGGTGCCGCGCGAGCACGCGGGCAATGGCGTAGAGCAGGCCAGCGCGGTCGCTGGCGCTGACGGTCAACACCCAGGCCTGGGCCCGTTCGTCGGGGCGCAGACTGACGCGCGGGGTGGTGGGGAAGGACTTCACGCGGCGGCTGAGGCGCGCGCGGCGCGGCTCGGGCAGGGGCGTGGTCTGCGTCAGGGCCGATGCCAGGCGTTGCTCCACCATGGGCACAAGGTCGCGGTGGTGGGTGTCGGGGTCGTTGCCCAGCACCTGGAAGGTGTCGAGCGCGAAGCCGTCGCGCGTGGTGTGGATCTTGGCGTCCAGGATGTTGAAGCCGGCGCCGTCGAAGTAGCCGCAGATGCGGGCGAACAGGTCGGGGCCGTCGGGCGCGTACACCAGCACCTGCAGGCCTTCGCCCACGGGGCTGGGCCGCGCGAACACGACCGGCGTGGCAGTGCCCAGGTGCCGCCACAGGCTGCGCGCGTGCCAGGCCAGTTCGGCCGCGTCGTGGCGGGCGAAGTAGCTGACGTTCAGCGTGGCCCACAGCGGGGCTTCGGTGTCGGGCAGGGCGCTGCGCAGGGCCAGCAACTGGCGGGCCTCGGCCTTGCGGTGCTCGATCTCGGCGTCCTGGCTCATGGGGCTGCCGCCGAGGTGACGCAAGGTCAGGCGGTACAGGTCTTCCAAGAGCTTGCCCTTCCAGGCGTTCCACACCTTCGGGCTGGTGCCGCGGATGTCGGCCACGGTCAGCAGGTACAGCGCCGTCAATCGGCGCGGCGTGCCCACGGTCTTGGCGAAGGCGGCGATGACGTCGGGGTCGGACAGGTCTTCCTTCTGCGCCACGCGGCTGAAGGCCAGGTGCTGGTCCACCAGCCACGCGACGAGTTCGGTGTCGTCCTTGGGCAGCTTGTGGGCGCGCGCAAAGCGGCGCACCTCGTCGGCCCCCAGGGTGGAGGGGTCGCCGCCGCGGCCCTTGGCGAT
>JACCEA010368538.1_pt1 | contig 11005 bp, 8 predicted proteins | sample 7449851 | NCBI WGS metagenome assembly JACCEA01 (sample SAMN15323453, study PRJNA562643) | freshwater metagenome | isolation source: river surface water | place: USA:Blue River Watershed | collected 2017-08-18 | reverse complement strand
GTATAATTGAGCGAAAAATTCGGTATGAGCTGCGTTTAAAAAGGAAAACCTATCCATAATTATTGATTAATATGCTTTTTGTTTAATTTGTTGACAAAAGTACAATAAACCAATCTATTTAACCTTATTATTTAACTACTTTTACGTTAAATTTTGTTAAAAATTGTTGAAACACCGATGAAAAAAATCAATTTTGAGCGCATATGGAATCCAAAAGCATTTGTAACAATCCCAATTCTTTTTCTTTTTTCTTTTTCCTATTCGCAAACGATTGCGGAAAATACCCCAAAAGAATTCTGGAAACAACTACAATATGGTGGCGGATTTGGATTGAATTTCGGAACTGGTTATACCGAAATTACTATCGCCCCGAGCGCTATTTATCCTGTAAATAAATATGTAAGTGTAGGCGCTGGATTAATTGGAAGTTTTACCAATTCCAAAAATTATTACACTACTGGTGTACTGGGTGTAAGTGGTATTGGCTTGTTTCAACCCATTGAAAAAATTCAACTTTCATTAGAGATTGAACAACTAAGAGTGAATACAGAATTACAAATGATACCCAATCCCGTTACCCAAAAATATTGGAACACCGGATTGTATGTTGGTGCCGGTTATCGCAATGGTAATGTTACCCTTGGTGCACGCTACAATTTATTGTTCGATAAGGATAACAGTATTTACAGCGATGCCCTAATGCCTTTTGTTCGATTGTATTTTTAAGAAAATTATTGGTATTTATTTCGAAACCAAACTTTCATCCATTCTCTTTTTAAGATTAAGAACGCAACTTGCTTAGCTAACTCTGCAATATCCGAACCATCCAATTTTTTAATTTGATCTTCGGGAACGTCTACTATATAGAGTAAGTTCAAATATTCAGCAAACTTATACTGAATCAATCGGTAAATTTTTTCGTGTAATTCATTTTTCAACTCCTCTGGTTGAATGTCCTGAGGCAAGTCGATCGATTCATTGGCTAAATTGAAATCTTTATTAATTTGCTCGATTAAATTGAGATACAAGTTTTCGTTAGTAGCTTCAAGAAGCAATACCTCTGTATTTAAAGGCGCGATAAACGAATTGGAATTAGACATTTCGATTCATTAAATTCTCTCCAAAAGATTTCAATATCGCTTTTTTATCGGCACTTATGTTCATTTTATCTAAGGTAGCAAACGCTTTCAAGGTGTAGTCTTGTATAGCTTGTTGCGTAGCATTTGAAGCGCCAGACGTATTGAAAATAGATTTCACTGCTTCGATTTTGGTTTGGTTTTCTTCAAGTGAGACCGAAAATAACTGCAATAATTTGGCTTTCTCTTCTGCCGAAGCAAATTCAATTGCTTTAAGATACAAATAGGTTTTTTTATTTTCGATGATGTCGCCACCAATTTGTTTTCCAAAAGTGGCTGGATTACCAAACGCATCCAAATAATCGTCTTGCAATTGGAACGCCAAACCTAAATTCAATCCAAAATCGTATATTAATTCGCCATTTTCAACTGAAGTTTCGGCTACAATAGCACCCATTTTCATAGCTGCTGCAACCAAAACTGCCGTTTTGTATTCAATCATTTTCAAATATTCCGGAATGGTTACATCGGAACGGGTTTCGAAATCTACATCCCATTGCTGACCTTCACAAACCTCCAAAGCGGTCTTGCTGAACAACTTGGCTAATTCTCTAAAAATAGCAGGTTCGTATTGCTCAAAATACTGGTACGCCAAAATCAACATAGCATCTCCTGAAAGGATGCCGGTGTTAATATTCCATTTTTCATGCACCGTCACATTTCCTCTTCGCAAAGGCGCATCGTCCATAATGTCGTCATGCACTAACGAAAAATTATGAAAAACTTCTACTGCTAATGCTGCTGGAAGTGCTTTAGAATAGTCGGCATCAAAAATTTCGGCACTCATCAAAGTTAGTACAGGTCTTATTTTTTTTCCGCCAAGACCTAATATATATTGAATAGGTTCGTATAAATTTTTAGGCTCACGCAGCTTGGGTTGTGCGTTAAGAAAATCCAAAACAAAATCTTGATACTGTTGAATGGAATGCATAGCTTCTTTAATTCTTATTTACTATGCCCCAAATATACAATTCCCATCTGAATAATTTGTTCCAAAAAAAGCGTAGATTTTTAGAATCCCTCTTTTCAATAGTACTATTGGTAAAAACAATGGAAACTTTTTTGGTATTCAAAGTTTCCTTTCATACATTTGCACCACTTTAAAAAAATTATGAAAGAAAAAATCATTGCAAAAGCGACCCAGCTCTTTTTGAAACTTGGTTTCAAAAGCGTTACCATGGATGATATTGCCAATGAAATGTGTATTTCTAAAAAAACCATCTACAAGTATTTTTGTAATAAAGAACTATTAATTGCAGAAACGACAGAGACAATTACTCATACTATTTATAGCACAATAGATGAGATTGTAGCTAAAAAATACAATGCAATTAAAGAAAATTTCGAGATCATAAAAATGATCAAAGAAATGTTTGTTTCTATTGAAACTTCTCCTTCATATCAGTTAAAAAAACACTATCCCGAAATTCATGAAAAATTAACTGAAAAATTGCAGTCAGAATGCACTACCTTATTCAAACAAAATATTGAAAAAGGAATCCAAGAAGGTTTGTACCGAGACACCATAAACGTGTCGAGTTATGTCTACTTTTATTATGCATTGATTTTTACAATTAATGAAAATACAAGCTCAGAAAAGAAAGCAAAAAAATTAGAATTAGAAGCCTTAGAATACCATATTAGAGCCATGGCAACTCCCAAAGGAATACTAGAATTAAACCAATACATAATTTCAAATCAATCCTAATCATACAATGAAGAAAATCCAATTAATTGTCCTCTTAACTCTTAGTTTTGTGTTGCAGGCACAAACTAACACCCTCAAAGAATCCTATTCTTTTAACTTAAACGAAGCTATTGATTACGCTTTAAAAAACAACTATTCTGCTATCAATGCCGGTCGAGATATTGATGCGGCTAAAAAGAAAAAATGGGAAACCACCACTATAGGTTTGCCACAAATCAATGCGTCGCTTGGATACCAAAACAATATTGAATTGCAAAAATCCTTGATCCCAGCTGAATTTTTTGGCGGAACAAAAGGTGAATTTGCCGAGGTGGCTTTTGGAACCAGACACAATATGTTGGGAAGCGCAACAGTTAGCCAACTCCTTTTCAATGGTTCTTATTTGGTTGGATTGCAATCGGCAAAAGTGTATTTGCAAATTTCAGAAAATGCCAAAATCAAAACCAATCAAGAAATTCGTGAAATGGTAGTCAATGCGTATGGCAATGTATTGCTAGCCAATGAGAGTATTGCTATACTGGAAAAGAATAAATTGAATTTGGAGAAAACCTTAAATGAAACCAATCAAATTTTCAAAAACGGTTTGATTGAAGAAGAAAATGTAGAACAACTTCAAATTACCTTGACTACGATTAAAAGTGCTCAAGAAAACATCAAAAGACAAAAGGTAATTGCTACCAATATGTTGAAATTAATTCTTGGAATTACAATTGACAAAGAGTTGGTTTTGACTGAAAACCTAAACAACCTTAGTTTAAACAATATCAATTTTGAGTTAACTACTACCCCTTTTCAAGTAGAAAATTCTATTGATTTCAAAATTCAAGAGAACCTTGTTCAAAGCAAAAAATTATTGCTTTTATTGGAAAAAAGTAATGCACTTCCTTCTTTAGGAGCAGCCTATAATATTGGGTATAATGCTTTTGGAAACCAATTTCAGTTTTTTACCAACAATCAAAAATGGTTGAATTTTGCTAATGTTGGAGTCAGTTTGAATGTTCCTATTTTTAGCAGTTTAGGAAGAAGTGCTCGCACACAACAAGCTAAGATCGCTTTGGAACAAGCCAAAACACAAATGTTACAAGTAGAACAAAGTCTTAAACTACAATTTGAGAAAGCCAAAAGCGATTACGAATACAGTTTAGAACAATTGAACACCACAAAAAGCAGTTTAGCTCTTGCTGAACGCATTGAAAACAAACAACAAATCAAATTGAAAGAAGGTTTGTCGTCTAGTTTTGATTTGAGTGAGGCACAACGCCAATTGTATTCTACACAACAAAACTATTTACAAGCCATGCTTGACGTTATTAACAAAAAAGCCACTTTAGAAAAAATCGTAACTAAGAACTAACAGCACCATATTATGACACTTAATAGAACACCCATGACAAAACAACTTTTCGCATTATTGATCGCAGCTACACTAGTTGTTTCTTGCGGAGAAAAAAACAACAATCAAACCGTAGATCAATTAATTGCGGCTAAAAACAATAAAGAATTACAAGCAAGAAAAGCGGCTATACAAGCTGACTTAGCTAAGATTGAAGCGGCGTTAGCTACTTTGAATGTAAGAAAAGAAGAAGCTTTAGTTTCGGTTGCTACTTTGAAAGATACTGTGTTCAATCACTATTTGGATATTCAAGGAAGTGTTAACACAAAAGAAAATATATTGATTCAACCTGAAATGCCAGGAACTTTAGTAGCACTAAATGTAAAAGCGGGACAACGCGTAAGCAAAGGACAGCTTTTAGCTCGTGTAGATGATGGTGGCTCTAGCCAACAAGTTGCTAGTTTAGAAACACAATACCAATTGGCTAAAACAACTTTTGAAAGACAAAAAAATCTTTGGAGTCAAAAAATTGGTTCAGAAATTCAGTATTTACAAGCACAAACACAAATGTTGAGCTTACAACGTTCCGTAGCACAAGCCAAAGCTATGTTGTCAAAAACGGAAATTCGCGCGCCATTCTCTGGTACCATTGACGAAGTTTTTGTAGAAAGAGGACAAGTTGTTTCAGCAGGACCACAAGGTTTAATGCGAATTGTTAACCTTAATAATATGTACGTTTCCACTTCGATTCCTGAAAGTTATATTGGCAAGTTGAAAGTAGGAACTCAAGTTGATGTTTTCTTGACTTCATTGAATAAAAATTACAAAGGGAAAGTACGTCAGATTGGAAATTTCATCAATCCAAACAACCGAAGTTTCGGAATTGAAGTAAGCATTCCAAATCCTGAAAATTTATTGCGCCCTAACCAAGTAGCCAAATTAAAAGTAATTGATTACACTGTTAAAAATGCAATTGTTGTACCTTCAAATGTTGTTCAAGAAGACGGTAAAGGAAACCAATTTGTTTTTGTAGCTGCCAACAGCAATGGAAAAACTGCTACTGCTAAAAAAACAATGGTAACTGTAGGAAAATCATCTGACAATCTAACCGAAATCCTAAGCGGCTTAAATGCTAATGATATCATTGTAATTGAAGGAGTCAATACGATTTCGGAAGGAATGAAATTGAACTTTTAGTATTTTAATTCTAGAAAAAACAAACTATGTCACATCAAAATAAAGAATTCGGCATTTCAAGTTGGGCGGTAGACAATCGTGTTACCGTTTATATCTTGACTTTCATTATTGTCATTGCAGGTTTGACTGCATACATTAATATGCCTCGTGAAGATTTCCCTGAAATTATCGAGAACAAAATATACATTTCCTCTGTGTTTCCAGGAAACTCAGCTGAAGATGTTGAAAAATTGGTCATCAAACCCCTTGAAAAACAAATCAAAAACATCAGTGGAGTTGATAAAGTAACATCGAGTTCATTTCAAGATTACGGAATGATTATCGCTGAATTTTCAGATGATGTTACAGTAGAACAAGCCAAACAAAAAATTAAAGACAAAGTAGACAATGCTAAGTCAGATACCGATTGGCCCAATATGGACAACGGTAGTAAGGTAGAGCCCAATGTTTTTGAATTGAACATTTCGGAAGAAGTGCCCATTTTGAACATTAATTTGCAAGGAAATTACACCACACAACAGTTGAAAAAATACGGTGAATTATTGCAAGATGACCTCGAAGAAATTTCAGAAATCAAAAAAGTTGACATTCTAGGTGTCGACGATAAAGAAGTTGAAATTGCGGTTGATATCTTTAAAATGACAGCCGCTCAAGTAACTTTTGACGACATTCAAAATGCAGTGAAATACGAAAACATGACCCTTTCGGGTGGAAATTTAACTTCACAAGGATCTCGAAATAACATTCGAATTGTAGGTGAATTTAAAGACCCAAAAGAGTTAGAAAACATCATTGTGAAATCGTTTGGTGGAACCGTCTATCTTAAAAACATTGCAACTGTAAGCTTTAAAGAAAAAGAAAAAACAACCTACGCTCGTGAAAAAGGAACTGAAGTAGTGATGTTGAACGTTAAAAAACGTTCCAATCAAAACATGATTTCGGCTATTGATCAAGTAAAAGAAAGAGTTGCTTTAGCACAAGAAACTTATTTGCCTAAAAACTTAAAAGTTGAATTAACAAGTGATCAATCGTCTCGAGTAGAACACCAAGTAGATGAATTATCTAACCACATTATTTTCGGAATCATTCTGGTAATGATTGTGTTAATGTTTACTATGGGATTGCGTAACTCATTATTTGTAGGCGCTGCCATTCCATTGTCTATGATGATTGCCTTTGCCATTCTTTCCATGTTTGGTTTGACCCTAAACACTATGGTGCTTTTTGGTTTGGTAATGGGATTAGGAATGCTGGTAGATGACGGTATTGTAGTAGTGGATAATGTGTATGCCAATATGCAAAAAGGAATGACCCGAATTCAGGCTTCTAAAGTGGGAATTGGAGAAATTGCTTGGCCGGTAATTTCGTCAACAGCTACTACATTAATGGCCTTTTTACCTTTTGCCCTTTGGCCAGGAACCATGGGTAAATTCATGAAATATTTCCCAATCACCTTGACGGTAACTTTAACTGGATCTTTATTTGTAGCGATGGTTATCAACGCTGCTATGACAGGTGGTTCTATGGCGTTAGAAGATAAAAACATTACTAAAAAGAAACTGAAATATTTTACAAAAATATTTGCTTTGCTTATTTTAATTTTCGGAGTTCTTGGTTATAGACTTACTGGCTTAACAGTTTCATTTAGTTTTTTAGGAATTACTATAAACCAAACTGTTCAAAAAGCAATCTGTAATTTATCCCTAATTTCAACTCTGTTAATGTGGTTGTACTATTGGAAAGTATTCCAATGGACCCAAGATTTTCAGTACAGTTTCTTTCCTAGAATGGAAGAAAAATACAAAATCTTTTTAGCCAAAATTTTATCTGGAAAAACAGCTTGGAAAGCCTTTGGAGGTATTATTGTTTTACTTTTCTTCTCGTTTATACTTTTGGGAATTTTCCCTAGAAAAGTATTGTTCTTCCCTGATAATATTCCGAACCAAGCCATTGCTTATATCGAATATCCACAAGGTACAACGATCGAAAAAACCAACAAGGCGACTTTGTTTGTAGAAAAACAAATTATTCAAATTTTAGAAAAATATGTTGACCCTACTACCAACAAAAATTTCATGGCGGAATCGATTATTTCGCAAGTGGGTGTGGGTGCTGGGAATCCAAATGTAGATGCTGGTTCTGCTTCTGAAACCCCTTACAAAGGAAAAGTAACGGTAAGTTTCTCCGAATTTAAATTCAGAAAAGGAATTAACACCTCTGATATTTTAGAAGAAATTAGAAGTAAAGTAACTGGAATTGCTGGAGCGACTGTAACCGTTGAGAAAGATTCAAACGGACCTCCTGCTGGTTATCCAATTAGTATTCAATTAACCGGTTCTGATTACGAAGAAATGTTGAAAGAAGCCGATAAAATGATTGCATTTATTGACTCAAAAAACATTCCTGGTATCGAAAAATTGAGCATTGATATCAACAAAGAAAGTCCTGAATTGGAAGTAAAAGTAGATCGTGCCAATGCCGGAAGTATGGGAATTTCTACTGGACAACTTGGGTTTAACCTTCGTCGTTCGGTTTACGGACAAGAAATATCAACTTACAAAGAAGGAGATGATGATTATAATATTGTCATGCGAATGCAAGACGACCAACGTAAAAATGAAAACATCCTTTTCAACCAATCGATGACGTTCAGAAACCCAAGTAATGGTCAAATCATGCAAGTGCCTATTTCTGCGGTTTCGCAAACGGAAAAAACCAATACGTACAATCAGATCAAGAGAAAGAATCACAAACGAATTATGACTATTTATTCGAATGTGTTGACCGGTTATAATGGCGATGAAATTACCAAACAAATCCAGGAAGAACTAAAAAGTTACAACCTACCCAAAAGTGTGACTTATTCGTTCTCTGGAGTACAAGAAGAACAAGGTAAAAACCAAAGTTTCTTGATGTATGCCTTGTTTTTAGCCTTGGCTGGAATTACCATCATTATTGTATTGCAGTTTAACTCCGTATCAAAAACCATGATCATCATGTTTACCGTATTGTTGAGTTTTAGTGGTGTATTTTATGGTTACGTAATTGCCAATATGGATTTTGTAATCTTAATGACCATGATGGGAATCATTTCGCTAGCTGGAGTTGTGGTGAAAAACGGAATCGTATTAATGGACTTCTTTGTCTTATTATTGGACAAAAAAGTAGCAGACAAACAACTGGAAAGCCATGACGATTTAAGCTTGGAGGAAATTAAAGAAGTAATTATTGAATCTGGAAAATCAAGATTGCGTCCGGTATTATTAACCGCTTTAACCGCAATCTTGGGATTAATTCCATTAGCAATCGGATTGAACTTTGACTTCTTTACTTTGGTAACTGATTTCAACCCGCATTTCTTTATGGGTGGAGATAATGTGATGTTCTGGGGGCCTTTGGCTTGGACCATTATCTTCGGATTGACCTATGCTACAGTACTAACTTTAGTAATGGTGCCAGTAATGTTTTATTTGGTAAAACGAACTAAATACTGGTTGCGTGACCGACGCAATAAAAGAAATCAAGAAGCTTTATCAGAATAAAAAATGTTTTAAATAGAGTGAATAAAGAACCTGCAAACTAAAATTTGCAGGTTTTTTTATTCTTATAATTTTATCCTGCATTTATTCATAATTAGTCCTAAATTTGCATCAAATATTTTTAATCATGTACAGAAGTCATAACTGTGGCGAATTAAACGCCTCACATATCAATACAGAAGTAACACTTGCGGGTTGGGTGCAAAAATCGCGCGATAAAGGATTTATGAACTGGGTCGATTTACGCGACCGTTATGGAATAACCCAGCTGATTTTTGACGAAAGTCGTACTGAAAAAGCTGTTTTTGAATTGGCTAAAACCCTTGGACGCGAATTTGTAATTCAAGTGAAAGGAACTGTTATTGAGCGTGAATCAAAAAATACAACAATCCCAACCGGAGAAATTGAGATTTTAGTTTCAGAAATGACCATTTTAAATGCGGCCTTGACTCCTCCTTTCACTATTGAAGATGAAACAGACGGTGGTGAAGACATTCGAATGAAATACCGTTACCTTGACATTCGAAGAAATCCAGTAAAAAACAGTTTGCTTTTCCGTCACAAAGTGGCAATGGAAGTACGCAAATACCTTTCTGATTTGGATTTTTGTGAAGTAGAAACTCCTTATTTAATCAAATCGACTCCGGAAGGAGCACGTGATTTTGTAGTGCCTTCGCGAATGAATGAAGGACAATTTTATGCTTTACCCCAATCGCCTCAAACTTTCAAACAATTGTTGATGGTAGGTGGTATGGACAAGTATTTCCAAATTGTAAAATGTTTCCGTGACGAAGATTTACGTGCCGACAGACAACCCGAGTTTACTCAAATTGACTGCGAAATGGCCTTTGTAGAACAAGAAGATATTTTAAATGTTTTTGAAGGACTAACCCGTCATTTATTAAAAGAAATAAAAGGCGTTGAAGTAGCTAAATTCCCAAGAATTACCTACGATTATGCCATGAAAACCTACGGAAATGACAAGCCAGACATTCGTTTCGGAATGGAATTTGGCGAACTGAATGCCGTAGCACAACATAAGGATTTCCCAGTATTCAATACCGCTGAATTAGTAGTAGGAATTGCAGTCCCAGGCGCTGGAAATTACACTCGAAAAGAAATTGATGCTTTAATTGATTGGGTAAAACGCCCACAAATTGGTGCTTCAGGAATGGTGTATGTAAAATGCAACGACGATGGGACCTACAAATCATCTGTAGATAAATTTTACGATCAAGACGATTTGGCACACTGGGCCAAAGCCACACAAGCACAACCAGGCGATATGATTTTTGTCTTATCAGGACCTGCAAACAAAACCAGAGCACAACTTTCGGCTTTACGAATGGAATTAGCGACTCGTTTAGGTTTGAGAAAACCAGACGAATTTGCACCATTATGGGTGGTTGATTTCCCATTATTAGAATTTGATGAAGAAAGTGGTCGTTACCATGCAATGCACCACCCGTTTACGTCTCCTAAACCAGAAGATATTGACTTATTAGCAACTGATCCAGGAAAAGTACGTGCCAATGCCTATGATATGGTATTGAACGGAAATGAAATTGGCGGAGGTTCGATTCGTATTCACGACAAAGCCACACAAGAATTGATGTTTAAATATTTAGGTTTTACCCCTGAAGAAGCTAAAGCCCAATTTGGGTTCTTGATGGATGCCTTCCAATTTGGCGCTCCTCCTCACGGTGGATTAGCCTTTGGATTGGACCGTTTAGTTGCAATTTTAGGTGGGCAAGAAACTATTCGTGATTTTATTGCTTTCCCAAAAAACAATTCGGGACGCGATGTCATGATTGACGCACCTTCAACTATTGATGACGCACAATTGAAAGAATTACACATTCAATTGAATATTCAAGCGTAGTAGAACTGATAATTTAGTCAGAAAACGTTGAAAATCAATATTTTTGCAAAATAAAAATCAAAAACGCATTTCGTATTATATTTAATACTACATTTGTTCTATTATAAATTATTATTACTATTACAATGCGTACAGGTACAGTTAAATTTTTTAATGAATCAAAAGGTTATGGATTCATTACGGACGAAGAAACAGGAAAAGACATCTTCG
>JACCEA012547145.1_pt1 | contig 11006 bp, 13 predicted proteins | sample 7449851 | NCBI WGS metagenome assembly JACCEA01 (sample SAMN15323453, study PRJNA562643) | freshwater metagenome | isolation source: river surface water | place: USA:Blue River Watershed | collected 2017-08-18 | reverse complement strand
TCCTGGTGCTCTCGCTTTATTGATGCCTTTATTATCTGCTACAGGATCTACATTAGAAAAAGATCCAAAAACAATTGGTCAACTCTTTACATTTAATGCGGTGATAGGATTCTTTGGATACGCACTCCGTTTCTATGTCATTCCTCGTGTTCCAACCATTGTATTTAGTCTTCTATCTTTTGTAGGTGTTCTTGCATCATTTATCTGGGGCTCTGTGTTTGTAGGTGAAAAGCCAAATTGGATCACTGTTTCTGGTGCATCTGCTATTGTTCTTTCTTCTGGCCTACTCACTTTAACTCGCAAATACCAATCATAGTTCCGCCACCTCCACGAGACTCACATTGACAAAACCCTCCTGGTGAATTGCGGATCCGTTCTATTTCAGCCTTCAAAAGCCTTGCTTCTTCTTCACAATCAAACTTTAATGTTTGCTTAACAGGTATATTCAATATACCAGGAAGGATCATTCCTTGTATATGTAATTTCTTTTTATTTTGAAACATTCCTAGAATTCGTTTACAGCAAAAGGGATTGAACGGTGACATGGTTGTAGATTTACAAGGGAAAGTTTAAACATCAATTTTATATAGTATATTAGTATATAATAATGTATCTGTATAAGCGTTTTGATTGTGGTTGTGTGTACAGACTAATACCAAAGGGCCTCGATACACCGCGCGATTTAACCATTGAAGCCTGTTGTGAAAGCTGTTGGGATTCACAGGAAGTAGTGAAACAGTTTAATCAGTATCACAATATGCTCCATAAAAAAGCGCGCCTTGAAGAATTTCTAAAAGAAGGCTTTGTAAAGGGTCCAGCTTTTGAAGCTGAAGAGAGTCTTCAGAAAAGGGCGACAATTATGATGGATATTCTGAATGCTTTATAGTTTTACAAATAAAACTTCACCTTTGTTGAATAGGTTGCGCGACAAGTCATACATGCCTTATCTTTGGATTTCTTGATACAATCAGAGCAAAATGTATGTCCACAGGGCACCAAGCATTCACGAACCTCATTTTCCCAACAAATCGTACATTGATTGGGTTTTACATCAGGGCCCACCATCTCCTTAATTCCAGTCTTCATAAACTCAGAATAGGTTGATAATTTTATAGCTACATTATTATATTTTATTTCAAGATTCATTTTGTCATTATTTAAATGAAGTAGTATCTTTTCAAAACCATTGTGAACTTCTGTTTGAATCTCGTGAGACTGGTTCAAAATAGTTTTCACAGTGTCAACGGGTAATAAAGCCATAAATCCAATATGTGATTTCATTTCTAGAAGTCCCTCATTAAACTTCTTTTCTGCTTCTTTTACATCAGAAATATTCTTTTTACAAGTTTCAATTTCATTCTTCAAACTATCCAGAGTTGACTTTAATTGCTTAAAATCATTCATAATAAGTTTCACATCCATTTGAAGTTTATCTTCATGTGCTACTTCTTCTGCGCTATTCATCATACTTAATTTTATAAAATCATAGCTGAGATTACCAGAAAGATCAGAACGAGGAATAATAGGTGCTAATCTCATATCACTCAGAAATCCACTTGACATTTCTATACCCCCACTCATCACAAGGTCATCATCATTGCCATCCAATGGAGCCCACTGCATTTGTCTCAATAAAAATAGTGATTATCTTTAAATATTTAATTCTTTTTTTTATAATAGAATGACATCAATATTACGAAACTATTCAGTAATTCCCGGCCCTGCGACAAAGTTTTTTGATTTACTTACTGCTGGATATTCAGATAATTATATAATAAATGGTGATGTTTTTGAGATGCCTATACCTTATACAGTAGTAAATCAGGTACTTGAGATTAATGTAAATCAAAGCCCAGATGTTGAAGCATTTGTTAGTAATGGATCAACTCCAACTAATATAATAGATATACAAGCAAAATTAATGGGTGGAACAACTTTAATTAAATCATTTGGACCCCATATGACTACTTGGTTACGAAATCTTATTCAAAATGAAGAGTCACTTGGATCACAATATTCTGGACCAATAGTCCTCTATAACAGGCCAACAATGACAAAGATTCAATTAGCCGCTCCAGCACAAGGTGTAAGTCCTTTAAACTCAGAAGATGTATATGGAATAACTACTGAAGCGCCGACTTCTACAGAATTTATTGGTGGTGGATTTAATCAAAACTTTTTTACAACTTGGGTTTTTAGATCACCATTAACAATACAATATGAAGGGGCAAATGGAGCATATAAATACCTCACAATGACAAGTCAGTTTACTGCTAATTAAAATGAATAATTTTTAAAACTTTATAATAAGATTCGTTTATATTTTTATAAAGTTAAAGAGATAAGAATATAGAAATTAGAATGTATTCACTACTATCATTTCTATTTGGTCTATTTGCGTTCGCTCAAGTAAGTGAACTCAATCGCACACAATATCTTGGAAGATGGTATCAGGTATATTCAGATTTATTTGTGGATGCAACATTTGAAAACAGTTCCTATTGCGATATCGCAGATTATGGTATTTATCCGAATAACACAATTAGCGTGTGGAATCGTGAGCGTCAATATAATATAACTGGCCCAGAAAGACAGATTTTCGGTTGGGCAGATACACAGGATCCCACGAAGCCTGGTGAACTCACAGTGAATCTACAAACAACAGAATTTCCTGCTCCTTATTGGGTGTATCAATTGGGGCCTGTTATCAATGGGCTCTATGAATACAGTATTGTTTCGGATCCTCTTAAACTTACACTTTTTGTTCTCGCAAGAAATGTGAGTTCTTTTATGAAGCTTTACAATACAAATGTAAGCGCTTATCTAAAAAAAGAAGGATTTGATGGTGTGCTCAATACACCGATTCCAACCGCACAGATGGGTTGTCTACCTTATGAGTAAGCTGATATCAAATGACTATCTCGTGGAACATTCGGATTTGTAAAAGGGTTGTCTTGTTTGGGTGCGCCAGTACTGGATGTGGCTTGTACAATAATTCTTTCCCTCTCAGGCTCCACACAACCACAACATTTAAAAAAGTGATACCAACAACAACCTTGTGCGGTGATTCCTACACAGAATGAAGCCGCGGCCAAAGCCAATTGGAGTGCTTGCATTTTGCAGAAGTATGGTGAGCCACCTTTAATCTAGTATAATTTAACATAGTTGTTCAAACTGATTATAGATTTTGAGATCAATTTCTGGAACACTCACAGATTTATAATTGAGTACAACTGTGCGGAAAAACATGAGTTCATAAAGTCCAAGGAGAAAGACAAGGGCAAAATTCTCAGCAAATATGTGTGACCAACGAACAGGGATTTTTAAGTAAATAGCAGAAGATGTCACTGAGAAAAAGAGAATAAAGAGAACTCCAACATATACCCACGAATAGGTAATGAGAGTTGAATTGTAGCTTGAGCGAGTTGTGAGAGCATAGGTTTCAGCATTCTGAACGGTAGATGAATTAATGAAAAAATTAAACAATGAACGGATGTTTTGCTGGTCCATATAGGTTAAATTGTCACATGTACTCCAAATTCCTTGGGTATATGTGTCAATAAGTGTAAGAAGAGCATCATCTTCCTGAACGCTTACGAATTGCCAGAAAAAAACAGTTTCGAAAAAAGCGACAAAGGATAAATGGAGGATAAAACGTAAACCCCATTGATGAGCGGTCCAGTACCACGGATTTGGTTTTTGTTTTTCTTGTGGTTTGACTATAAATTTTTCTGAGAGTCGCAGTACGTCAATATCCGACTCTGAAAAAGATACGGGTCGTTTTGGTTCTGAAATTCGTATTTGAATATCCGATTCAGAAAAGGATATTTGTCTTTTCATTTTCATATGTTCAGCACAACCACTAATTAGATTAGAATCAGGGCTTTATTACACTTCTTACGTAAGTTCAAGCCATACTAAATTTACAAGGAGTGGACCAGTCCCTGCTGCTGCTTTCGCAGCAATTACTAATGTATCACAATTTCCTTTGATATCCGAACAATAAGATGGTGCTGTGACTAAATCTTCAATGGAAAAGGAATCTTGAAGTGTTGTGCCTTTTGACACAAAAGAAGAACGGGTTGGGGTTCCTCCACTAATTGTGTAAGCAGAAACTGAATATGATGGAAAGTAATGATATTGTGTCATTGACCGAGTGTCAGGATGATTTACCCAAGTAAAAGCTGCTCCACTAATCGTTGGATTTTTATACACTGTAAAGGCAACATTTGTTGGATTTGTATCTGTATTCAATATTTCAACAGATTTTAATTTCAATGTTGCACGACAGAATTGTTGTTGTAAGCGAATTGCTAGTAAAGGACGAACAGTAGTATCCACTGTTATAGGAGTGCCTGCAATATCTGCTGGTATACTAAATAAACTACCAAAAGGTGAATAGGTTCCTAGCACATGAACTGCACCACAAATAGAAGCGACAGAAGCCGATGAAGCAGAACCACCAGCCACCTTTTCAATTTCCCATCGCAAAGGGAGTTTCGATAGCTTAGTAAAGGGTCTATTCACTAAACGGTTTTGAAAGGTATGACAAAATACAGGGCGACCATTGAAATAGGCTCCCATACGTACTGCACCGACTCCTAACCATTGTCGCTCTATAAAGAAAATGATTGGTTTATCATTTGGAAGTATATAGCCACTTGGTGATCGTGTGCGATCACCATTCAATGTGTCTACATTCCAATTGCTTTGTCCAATACGATTCACATTCACAATATTATTACTACTATTTCCTCTTTCTACAACAAACCATTGATTCCCACTGAGCTCAAAGAAATGGCCCATACTTTCCTGATTCACTTCCATACCATTTCCAGGATTGGTTGAACCAGGTGTATTCTTATCACGATAATCGTCAAAAATTCCTGCGCGAATTGCTACCGAGTTATCAAAAGTCCCTGAATACTGAGGAACCATCGTAAATGTAAAAAGCTGAGGTTTCCCTGGCTGATAGAGAAGATACTCACGACTTTGTCTTACTGCTCGTCCACCAGAACCTAATGCAGATAATGTAACAATGCTATTACTCACATCTACAAATACTGTTCCTGTCCCTGTACTCACGTAATCAATAATTGTCCTTTGATTTGTAAATTGTGCCTCTGTTGTAAAAATAGTCGTTGGTGTTGTCATCACAACTCGTCCAAAAGCGTCTCGTGTAAAGCCTGTTGCTGGAGTTGTCAGAAAGTTTTCAAAGGTTCCAGGTATATTTTCAGCTAACGCTCGTTCCATGGCACTTTTTCTATAAAGCCCCGACAGAATGAATACAGGATTTCCATTTCCAGTAGACCCAGTGCCTACCATATTTTCATCCGGGCAAGAAGTGACCGCTCCCTACAGAGCTCGTTGTGAACGGAAAGAAAGGACTGTGTATGTCGAAGTGAATTCTCGTGACCGGAATGTAAGGTCGTATCCCAATCCAAGTGAATTCCGAATTCGTCTTTTCAAACCCTTGAAAGATATCACCTCTATACGCATTTGTGGTGGTACAATTCCTTCCACACCTTACAATATTAATGTAGGTTGGAATTCTTTTACTTTACTGGAAGGCACAACAAAATTTACCATCACTATCCCACCAGGCCGCTACACTTATACACAACTCGCAACAAGTATTGCTGCAATTATTAATGGAACATCAGGAATAACAAATTCTTATAGTGTACAATTTAGCAATATTACTGGAAAGATGACACTAAGTCGCACTGCGGGTGCTTCCACTTTTTCTCTTTTGTTCTTGACGGGTGACTTTGTGGATGTTGTGGATAACAACAATACCATCCAAGAAATCAATAGCCCTGCGAAACTTTTTGGATTTGAACGCGCAGACTACGCAAGCAATGCGAGCAATGAAATACAGAGTCCCAATTCTGCAGATTTGAATTTCCTAACCACTCGCTTATATGTCTATTTCAATCATGACAATGCGCAAGATATCGGTTGTATTGACCGCTCTATTGGAAAACATCAGCCTCACACCATTGTTTATATGGATGATCCTGGCCAGAATCACAAGTTTCTGAACAAAGAAACTTTTGAACCTATGTTTGAATCTTATCCTTCACCGATTTCTCGTATTTCCACACTAGATGTCGCATTACGTGACGAGTTTGATAGACTGATTGACTTAGCTGGACGCGACTTTACTCTGTTGTTAGAGATCTGTTATCTGGATTGAGCTCTGCTAACAAAGCGCGTATTTTCTCCTTGTCTTCTTCATTAAAATACTGATGATAAAGCATTGAAAAGAAGTCATCTAGATCGGTCGCGACCATGAAATGAATAGATTCACCATCACAACCACCACTGGGGCATCGTGAAAAAAAGAATTGGACTCCTTTTACAAGTCCATCTTCTTTCCAAAGAATTGTAAAGAATTTTGCATACATGTGATATGCGGATTTCGTATACACAAAAGGAAGTGGAATGTTATCTACAATTTCTTTTGCTAAAATCTGAGGATTTTCTTCATCCTCAAGCAGCTTTTCATAATAGCTTTCTATTCTTTTTTTCATACGCACAGAGCTGGGAACACGAAGAGAATGAATCACAGCTGCTAACTGATAGGGACTGTATTCGTAGTAAATAGGATATTTATCTATCATTTTTTGTTTTTCTTCATCAGATTTTACTGAACCTAACTTTAATAAATGAACATTCCACCTACTCATTCCTACTAAAAATTGATATTTGGTTTAAGGTATTCCATACAACAACAAAATAAAATGATGGAGCGTATTCACCCCTTATTGTTTGAAACATTGAAGAAGATTGTAGATATAATTCCAGAAGACTACACTAAAATTACCGCAATAGTCTATGAACATGACGATGTTGAGCTGGAGAATGGTATCAATGTAAGAGTCACAGGCGCAGAAATGACATTTCCAAATCGGCAGTTGTTACTGGATTATTTCCCACAGATTCGCAATCCAAAGAATGTTATCTTTAAGAAAGGAGATTGGAGTGGCGAGATTAACATTTATTGCCTAGGAAGAGAAGTTACTGTCACTGGGCGACCTCCATCTCTCACATATGCAGATTTTGAGCGGATTGATTTGGCACAAACAGGTAGAGAATATGAACTCAGAAAGGTCACTATAACTTGGTAAAAATAGCCCATCCATTTCTATCCCCACCTTCCTCCAGCACTTTCCAGGCTGAATCTGCTTTTAGCTCCTCATACACTTTTCTATTTTTCATACATCCAGTGTCATCTAAACAAACAACAGAAGGATTGAGCGGTTTCACAGCGAGCCAATCTGCATATCCAGCAAACTCGCCACCATCCAGAATGACAATATCTATTTTTTCTTCCAGGGTAGAGGGATTTATATAAGGTGCTTCATCATAATCCTTCACATCCTGCTCATACCAAAGGTCGTAATGACAGCAGATGTCCTCAAACATCGGACTACCCTCTATTTCTTCACGCGTCATCATAGAATTCTCGTGAATTTTTGCATTGTATATTTTCAGAAAAGGATAGCCTTTGGGAGCCCAGAGATCCGTGGCCTCCTTAAAAAATGTGGGATTCGTCTCAAAACTGTGAAAAATAATTGGATCCTGAGGATTTGCTTCATACCGTTCAATAAGACCCTCCATCACACACTTCGTAGACCCATTTCCTTTCCATGTTCCTACCTCCAGATATCTTGTATACTTGGAATCGTTCGCTAGAGTATACAACATATAACCAAATTTCGTATTAAGGTGAATCTGACCGTTTTCTTCCATCTAGAAAAAAGATATTTACTTTTTTTACTTTTTAAACGCAAGTAATCCTCCACCATCTTGCGAAAAGGCGATGTTCTCGGATTTAGAAATCCTCGACCATCTTGTGCTTCCAGCAGAACGATGGTTTTGGATTTCCTTAGAAATCCTCGACCATCTTGAACGACATGTCCTCCTTCTTCTTACCCGCTGCTGCCTTTGCATAGGTGCTCACACGCTTCTCAAAGAAGTTGTCCTTGTTCTCCATACTAATCCGCTCCATGAAAGAGAAGGGATTCTGGGAGCAATAGATCTTAGGATAGCCGAGCATCAAGCAGAGGCGATCAGCCACGAATTCAATGTACTGCGACATCAGCTTCGCATTCATGCCAATCAGATCACAAGGCAGAGACTTCGTGATGAAATTCTTCTCAATCTTCACCGCCTCGCGAATGAGCTTGTGGACCTTCTGCTTGGGCAGCCTATTGACAATCTTACTGTACAGAAGGCAAGCAAATTCCATATGTAGACCCTCATCACGCGCAATGAATTCATTGCTGGTTGTGAGACCAGGCAGCAGGCCACGCTCCTTCATCCAAAAGATTGCGCAGAAAGAGCCAGAGAAGAAGATGCCCTCTACCGCTGCAAAAGCGATCAAACGCGTAGCAAAGTCAGCCTCCTTGCTGTCAATCCACTGAAGAGCCCACTCAGCCTTCCTCTTCACACACGGTATAGTATCAATCGCCTTCAGAATCTTTCCCTTCTCCTCCTTGTCCGTCACATAGTAGTCAATCAAGAGTGAATAGGTCTCAGAATGAACTGCTTCCATATAAGTCTGATTCGCGTAGAAATAACGGGCCTCTGGCCACATCACTTCGCGACTAAAACGAGTAGCCAGATTCTCCATCACCAGGCCATCGGAACCAGCAAAGAATCCTAGGATATTCTTGATAAAATACTGCTCATTTTCATTGAGCTTCTCCCAATGTGTCATATCCTTGCTCAGATCAATTTCCTCTGCAAGCCAAATCACAGCCTGCTGCTGCTTACACTTTGCCCAAATGTCATGATGGCGAATAGGGAACAGTACAAGACGATCCTCAGAATCCGACAGTAATGGCTCAGGCTTTAGGGGCTCCTTTACTTCTACTCCCTCTGTATCAGTCGCTTCTGCGACCGCCACCGCCGACTCATTTAGTGTCAGAGGTGGTGGCTCATTATGAATAGAGACCTTGCGAGGAATCTTGTTCGGGGAACCAACTGGCGTCTTCGCCTTGCGTCCACGAGACACTGCGCGTTCTTTTGTGTCAACTACAGTATTAGTATTAGCGATAGCAGTATTTGTGTCCTGGTTTTCCATTCTGGTAAGAGGCGTCGTATTTTCAACTGAGAAAGAAACATTCATTTTCGGTGAAAATCAAAAAAAATAAAGTGGAATCAATTTTATCACATACAGCGACTTACTTAGGAACTCCCCAATATGCCTTCAATGAAGCCTGAGTGGTTTTCACTTGAGGTTCCTCATTATCATCATCAAAAGCATACGTTGCTTTTTTGCCAGACAATGACTGTTTCGGTGGTGTCTTTCGCTTTACTGTTTCTTTCACAGCAGAATCTACAAATTCATTCTTTTGTTCCTTCGGCTCCTTAGCCTTATAATTCCCCTTATAGAATTCCTTCACCAGAGGGTGAGCACGGAAAGCAGAAGGCTCTACATCAAACACATAGAGACCTTCGAGGCTACGAACACGAGACAAAGCAACATAGGCCTGGCCATATTCAAATGTACTAGGACCAATATCTACAAGAGCACAGTCCAAAGTAGCACCTTGTGCTTTGTGAATTGTCAGTGCATAGGCTAGGCGAAGAGGAACCTGTTGTCGCTGAATGGGGGGAACATGCTCTGATTCCCATACGTGAGGTTCAATCACAAGTTTCTCTCCATTCTTAAATTCAACAATAGGCCAACGCGTGGCATCCTCCTTGAAACCTGTAACAACACCGCGACTTCCATTCACCAGTCCTTTATCCTGGTCTAAATTAATAAGAAGCATAACTTGTGCTCCTTCTTTCAGAATAAGTGTTGATAAATATGTAGCGTCCTTGTCCAATCGCTCCACTGTACGTGTAATTTCCTGAACAGGATACTCAGAAGGAAGTGTTTTTGCTACAAATGTATGCGCCACTCCTTTCAGTTCATCCAAATGTGTGCGATTCATCACTTCTACATCGACTTTTCGTGTAAAGAGGATTGTCGGTTTAATTGTGTCCTTGGAATAATCAATACCTTCACGAGCCTTTAGAAATTGAAGTGATTCTTTCGAAAGTTCACCCATCCGCGCCTCATCCAGAATCTTATGAAATGTTGGATCTGCTTGACGGAAAATGCGCTTGAGTTCAATCGTTCTATTTATCAAAGCAGGCCAAAGAGAACTTTCAAATACGAATTTCGGTGGACCATCCTTCGATACAGGAGGAAGCTGATAGAAATCACCAACAAGGACAACTTGCATTCCTCCCATAGGACTTGAATTCCTCCGCAGAATCTTAGCAATTCCGTCAATCAATTCAAGAAGTTCTGGTGTAAGCATACTCACCTCATCAATAATAAGAAGACCAGTTTTTCTCCATCGCATTGCGAGTTGTGGCATTTTCCGAATATTCTGCGCATGATACTCTGCTGATCCTTTTCCAAGACCAATTCCTGCCCATGAATGTAATGTCTTTGCGCCGTGGCCGATGAGAAGAGCAGCACATCCTGTAAGAGCAGTAATTGCTACTGGTTTTCCAGTCAATTCTGGAATCTTTTCTGCTAGAACACCTATCAGAAAGGATTTGCCTGTGCCTCCTGGTCCTGTTAAAAGAACACTCTCACCACGAAGAATCGCATCAAATGCTTCTTGTTGTTCTTTTGAAAGCTGCTTCTTGCACGAATCATCGTCCATATTGTTTGGCTAATAAAAAAGTAGTGGAATTGAGTCGTTAATTTTTAGTGGATTTAGTGAAACAGTGATGGAATCTCTACTAGCACTGTAAAGATAGATACTGGCTGTTGTTCAACTTGTTTGAATAACTTCGCCTCCTCCTTTTTCATGACAAGTGTAAGTGATTCATAATCTAATGACTCACAGTAAGTTAGAAAGAGCTCAAAGAATGTCTCAAAGGAAATAGTTTCATCTGTATATCCCTTTGATTGTAACCATGTCGCAAGTGAGGGTTTCGGTGTCAAAGGTGTATCAGGATAGACATCTCGCTTCATCCGTTTTACAATT
>JACCEA012207332.1_pt1 | contig 11009 bp, 13 predicted proteins | sample 7449851 | NCBI WGS metagenome assembly JACCEA01 (sample SAMN15323453, study PRJNA562643) | freshwater metagenome | isolation source: river surface water | place: USA:Blue River Watershed | collected 2017-08-18 | reverse complement strand
GCGCCTGTTAACCTGACTCTACTTGCTACTGGCGATAAAAACTTTAACTGGAAAACAGATACTATATTCTTGGATAGCTTCTTCGGCACGCCGTCTAACTTTGATGCTCGTACATGGCAGAAGGTAGAGGAAGATTTACAAGAACGCGCTCAGCGTATAAACATGCTGAAGGACAAACCTGATAAGTACTACTCTTATCTAGCTAAGAATCCTATGGATGCAATGTTAGTGGACATGTACAACCACGACGTTAACGGTACGTTAAAAGAACTACGCGCAGAAGCTAATAAGTACCGCGCTATGGAAGGTATATCACCTAAAGAACGTAAAGCTATTGTCGATATATACGTTAAGATGGCAAACGTAGAGAAGTACCGCCTAGTAGAAATGTACAAGGCGTACGGGATTAAACCTTAGCGTACCTTCCACACCCTGATACCCAAGTGACCTTCTTTCTCGCAGGTGAATATCTTAACTCTCACCTTCGATTTCTTAGCGGCAGTATCTACCGCATAGGTCATTTGGGCAGGGCGTAGCGTGGGGATGAAGAAGCTCTCCCCCACCACCATATAATCAAACGGAAATATCCACTCAGGCTCCTCCGTCGTCAGGGAAGAAGGTATCTGGGATTGCTGATGCAAAGACATAGGTGTTCACATTCATGTTTTTGTCTAATATACTCAATGCCTGTTTCCAACCAGAATCGAGACGCGACTTCTTAATCTCGAGGAGAATCTTTTTCTCTTTCATATTCTGTTCAAACTCTCGTGAGCTAACGTTCTTCTCAACTAAGTACTTCTTGAACTCTGTTGTAGATACATAGATTAAGCCTGTAGCCAGATCAATACGCCCGACCAAGCTAGTGCGCGGCTCCATCGTGACCTTACCATCATTGATACCTAAGAATCCGGTGTAGTATTTATTGATGTAGTCACCAATCAGCGATGAGTAATCTGTCTCACCGAGCGTTATCACCTTGTCACGGATGTTGATCATCTCGCCACAAACCTTTGTGTAGATGCGCTCTAAGTCATAGTTGATGATGCCAAACTCATTACCTACCATGCCCCCTGCCATAGTTGAACCAATGATGTTCTCATAGAAACGGTAGATAGCATCGTTACCAAAGTCTCTTTTAAATCTAGCAATCCACTCGTCAACCATCTGCTTCAATGCCACCTCACCGTGAGCGAAGTAAGCTGGAATAAGTTTACGTGACGCATGACCATAGTTGTACTTCAGTATGTCAAACACTTTGGGTCCGAAGTCTGGCTCGTCCATTAACAGCTGCGGCTTCATTACAAGGAACTCAATCATACGTGCCATCTGACCTGTAGCCATAGAGTTCTTAGACATGATCATATCCAGTAGCGGCATGTTACAAGTCATCATTGCAATTGCCGACGCTAAGAGTTCGTGTTCCCTCTCTGCGTTAACTGACCCTTGCAATCTGATCTTAGCTTTACCCTGAGAGATAGCGTGAACCATCTTACTTAGTTCTTCTATCTTACGTTCGTGTGCCTCATCAACACCAAACCCTGCGTTCTTTAATGTGACGTAGCGTTGGTTCAAGCCATTACTTGTAGCGTCAAACACAGATATACCAACAGGGTTACACCACACACTTAGGTTGGCATATAACGCACCAGTCTTACCATTACCTGATTTACCAGTATAACTAACGACAGCGCCCGGCGTAGATGTCAGCGGCATAAGTGGTGAACCTAAACCAATCAACGTACCAAACGCGTGCATCTCCATCGTCGGTCTATTAAGTTGTTGTATAGCTTCCTGCCAAGTCTCGTAACTTCCTTTCGGCTCAAAATGTTTTGCAACACTACGTACCATTGGCGACGCCGGGGTAGCTACTAAACTTCCGTCTGGCTTAATTAAACTATTACCGATGACATACGCACGGCCCAGCCTCTCATCGCCAACTGGCTCGGTCCATCCCATCTGTGTCTGTACTAACTCTGCTTCTGCCTGAGTCTGTAAGTAATGTCCCCACTTCATTATGTATCCTGTTAAATGTTGCAGCTTGTCTGCATTGCCTGTAATACCCATGAATCCGATTACCTTCTTAAACTCGTCTGTAGCATTTAAGCTGCGAGTAGTAATCATAAAATCACGAGGCGTATCCTTAGGCAATATAAGGCGCATCATTAAAATCTCACCATCCATCTTGCTGTACATACGACGGATAGGGAACAACTCATGTGGATAAATTAGTTTCGCTTCTTGCTCTTGCTTGTTACCTTTCTTGTCTATCTTCGGTGGCGGCTGATAATAGATGCCGCCTGTCTCACCTCTGAAGTACGGATACAACGCTTGTGGATGATCAGGTATTACCGTTCTCTGCGTTTCGAAAGTGGCACTCTCCGTCTCCCGTACTGACTCCGCTTTGGCGATCTTAATGACCCTGCCAAGTGCGAGGGGGTTGGTGAACTTTCCTCTGTATTTACATGTATCACATATTCCGGGGTTTTCATTATCGAATGTAGTGCAGGAGTAGGGCTTTCCTTGCCTAAGTGCAGCTTTTCGTTCCGTTGCTTCGCGACTGTATCCAGCATGATCTTCTGATAGTTTATGTATTGCATCATCTCTGTCGGTACAATGCTGAGCGATTGAAAGAGCTGCTGTCCAGATTGGCTCAGTAAGAGTTGCTGCATTTTCAATGGCGAATTTGATTTGCTCACATCCGTCTCCTTCTAAGCTACGTATAGCTATCTTCTCAAACAGTGTCTCCTGATTATCTAACTTCATCAGGGCTTTAGTGTCGTCGTCTAATCCTTTAGGTATGAGCTGAAATATATCCTTAGGTTCTTCTATTATCCCTAAGAACTCTTTGAACTCATCGAATGAATAGACAGGTAACTCGTTAGAGATTACTTCGCACTTACTAGGTGGCGTAGTCTTGTAGTTAAATGTTTCAGGGCAGCGCATGATACGCGCCACATCTGCCGTGACAACCGGATCAATGTGTAATTCATTCTCAAGGCAGAACGCTTTAAACTTCTCGGCGTATGGTTTCCACTCTGCTGTCGGGATGTCACGATCAAAAAACCAATATGCATGAACACCTGTGCCTGAGTCGACAATGACGGGTTCTGGTAGTTCGGTTCTAGCCAAGAATGATTGGAGTGCGATGTGGGCATCAGCTTTGGTTGGGTAGCCTCTATCAATCGCAGCCTTTGAATCTCCGACGTCCAAGTCAATGAAGAATGAGCGTAGGAATTGCGAGTCCTCAGCCTTTCGGCTATAACCGTCGAAGGAAGATAACGCCACGTAGACATTGTTTTCTTCCATTCCAAACTTAGCTGCAATAATCTCAAGGTCATCTATGCTCTCCGCAAATTCCTGTATCGTCCGTTTAGCGGGCGTTATCTTTGCAACACAATAGACACCCTGCGAAGGTAATGCTTTCTCGTAAAATTGTTTTATCATATCCGCAGAGACAAGAAAGGCAGGATTGCTCCTGCCTAGTTAATGGGCGGGGTACTCGCTACGTCTGTGGGTTGTATCCATCTCAACCTTGACTAGTATCGGGATGACTATTCACAGCATCCGCTTTTCCCCGTTAAATCGTACGACCGATCATCTCCTCGACATAAGCCTTTGCACCCTTCACAGATTTGGCAGGTAGAACATTATCTTCTAAGTCCTTTTGCACAAGTTTGATAAAGGCTAGAGCTATATCTTCATTCTTACCACGCAAGACCGCGCCGCGAAACCAATTGTGAATAGTCGCCCGTGAGACACCCATCGCAACAGCTACATACTTGGCAGGTAGGTTTGCTTCTACACAAAGCTTTGCCATCTTGTAACCAATGCGGTAGGTATCATCAGCAGTCTCCAGTCCACTAAGAAACTTATTACTATAGGGGCGCGACATAGTTCTCCTTATTTCTTAGCCCACTTCTTAATTACATCAGTGGCGTCAGTTGCTTGTGCCGGAGCGCGTTTAGTTGACTCACGTACAGTTGGTTCAGGAGAAGCTACATCAGTTGCCTCTTCCTTCTTCTTATATACAGTTAACTTAACAGCAGCTTCAGCAGCAGGTGATTTGCTTTGACGAGTTATTACATCATAGTCGCCTGTGTCGACTGCACCAGCGGGAGAGAATAAAACTTTAGGGAACTGTACTTTCGTGTCAAAAGCAACTTTTGTAACCACACGTCCTGCCGCAATGTTGTTGCTTGCCAACATGCCGACATAAGATTTGAAAGGCCATCTTCCATTCTCTTCTTTGCCAAAAGTCGACGCTGCGGGGATAACAAATTCCAATATGTCACCACTTGGGTCCTGTGGGAGTACGACAGCTGTGCGCCATGACAACTTGCATTTCGCACCAACGCCAGAGTCATTTGATCCTTTGGCGGAATTAGGGCAAGTGTCGCAAGTAGGCGCGCACGGATGTTCGACAGCCTCATCCGGCTTAACTGAATCGTTGGACCAACAGACTGGGGATACAGCTTTGCCTTCTTCGTACGTACCTTCATAGCATTGTCTCGACGCTGAGTGTGCCATCTTTACAAAGATGATGTTCATGTGACGATCTTCGATAGAGCCGACTTCTTTACCGCCAGACATCTTACGAAACACGCCGCCCTTGATTGATAAACGCTTAGTTTGATTCGCACCGCCGCCACCTGCAACGGCAAGAGTATCTTCATCAAGACCTGTTTGAATAAGGGCTGGGTTGTTTGCGATTAGGGTAGCTAATTCATTGCTCATGATATTTTCCTTTGACTAAATTAAACACTAACTTTTACTGTGGGTTTACGTACTGTGACCGTGAATTCACGCATCACATTCACACCGGGCGGCAAACCATCTGCATGACGCTCAGCCATGAATTGTTTAAAGTTACCTTGATGTAGACGTGCTTCAAATAATTCAACAGCGCCCGTCTCTAGTACGAACTTGTTGAAGTTGTCGCGGTCTGAACAAGTGAACCTTTCTTTCAATGATTTAATAACAGTACCGTTCGGGGTACGAATACTGTCTGCATTTATTTCATTACAACCTGCGAGTAACGACTGTTCAATGACTGCCATCTCTGCTTTCAATGCGTCATCTTGTGCCTTATACTCAGACTCTATCTTTTCACGCTCGTTTCGAATAGTCAAGTAGGTTTTAACTAATTCTTCCATGTTATTCATAGCTTTCTCCTAGTACTTCTGATTTATATAAATCGACAAGTTTCTCGTGTGAATCTATTTTGCCTTGCAACATCTTGTACATCTTCTTCTCTACATCAGAACCTTGTATGTGAACTACTGTCATACGGTTCTTCTGCCCCATGCGATCAATACGTGCAACGCATTGCAGATATGTTTCAACACTCATAACAGGTGACCAAAATACTATCGTGTCTGCTGCTGTCAACGTGACCCCATGTGATGCTGATTGAGGTTGTATGACTAAGACTCGTGGCTCTGCTGTAGTTTGAAATCTGTTAACGATACGTGAGCGTTCACCTGCTGACACATCGCCATTTATAATCTCTCGTGACACACCTTCTTTATCTAAGAAGTTAGCAACTAAATCTATTGTGTGTCTGAACGGTATAAATACAATTACTTTATTCTCTGTCTCATCAAGCACTTCCCTTAACGCTGCAAGGCGCGGCGCTATGTCGAACTCAACTACTTCTTTTGTATCTGAATAGACCGCGCCCCCAGATACTTGCAAGAGCTTAGATAACTGTGCCGCTGCATTTACTGCACTTACCTGTTCGCCAGCGGCTTCGATCATCATCTCGTCTTTTAGTTTCTTATAGTATCTAGCTGCTTGTGGTGTGAGAGGTATCTCTCTGGTCTGATATAAAACTTCTGGCAGGTCTAGACATTCTGCTTTCGTAAATCTTATAGCAGGTTGCAGTGCGTCAAATACAGTATCTCTAGCTGATGGTTTGGGTAGCCACTTAAAACGTGTAACTTGGTTCATGACTTTATCTCGCCATGATGTAACGTACTTAGGAACTCTGGATGGAGAAACTAATCTAGCAATACCGAACGCATCCATCGGTGACTGTGACGCAGGTGTACCTGTTAACATCCATAGTCTAGTGTCGGACTTAATTAATTTCGCCATCAACTTCCAGCGCACGGTGCTGACAGACTTGTAAGCATTTGCCTCGTCAACAACTATTAGATCAAAGTCATCCTGCTTTAAATCCTCAAACAAGATACCAATACCGTCATAGTTAGTGACTATGAAATCGTACTCACCGTTTAATATTTTCTTACGCTTTGCAGCGGGTCCATATGCCACACCAACAGAGCGGTGCATTGCTGTCTTAAACACATCGGCTTGCCACGCTGAATACATAATTGTGAGAGGGCATACCACAAGCACGCGTTTAACCAATCCCAACGACATTAAATAGTCAGCTGCCCAGATGACTGAGGAAGTCTTACCTGTACCCGCTTCGTTGAAACAGAACGCGCGACGTCGGCTTGCTAAGAATGATGCAGTAGTTTTCTGGTGGTCGAACGGCTTATAAAGCCCCGGCCAGTTGTAGTCTTTCAGTATGGGTGATGGGATATTGTTATAGCCGAAAGTCTCAGCCATGAAGGTAGTCTCTTCTAATCCCCAGTACATAAGAAGCTGTGTGGTGTCATCATCTCTATCTAAGATTTCACACTTCTCTACGTACTTCAGCGCAAAGTCGGCGCTTGTGTTTGGTACTCTAAAACTTAAGGCGGTGTTGTCCACCACTGTAAACTTAATGTCACTCAATTTGACCTCACTGTAAACTTAAACGGGACCCCTTGCGGGGGTTAGTCGGCTACATCCACACCGGAGGTAAATCTAGAAAGGCTGATGTTAAGTAGCTGATGCGGTTTATGTAGGATTACCTAGAACCTACGCCCACTCACACCTTATGGCAGTGATCTTACTTCTTGCGTTCTTTCTTACTCGTCTCCGATACCATAGCGCCTGATGAAGTGCGCTTGAACGAACGATTCTTGGACGGCGATTCTAATCTAATACCGTCGGCATTGCTACCACCTTTTGAAAGCGCTTTGACGTGGGCTACATCTTTACCTTTACGGTTAACGCCTTCTGCATCTAACTTACGTCTTGCACGTTGGCGTTCCATCCTATCAGGATGTTCGCCGCGCTTCTTTTCCATCTCGTATTCGTGCTTATACGGTCTTGGCGTCTTTGTGTATGGCATTTAATGCTCCATGTGTGTATGAGTTATGTGCTTTTGATCTGCGTAGCGCACGCTTAAACAATTGACTTGATAACTTATGTTTACTTGCTTGCAACGCCTCTGCTAGGTGTTTCGTATAACGAGCTGACAAATCGTCGTAGCTGTTTGTACTCGCAGTCAGGGTCATCGTGTACTCTTCCGGTGTGTAAGTACTCATTAGATATTGCTCCCTTGCGTATGGTTTTCTGGAGGTGTTTGATAGCCTCGTTCAATGACTCTTTGCTCAAGTTCTGCTGCTCCGTGGATTTGTTTGTTTCTATCATACCTGCGCTCGTCCCCATATTTTCTATACTCTAGACCGAACAATTCGTTAAGTCCGGGCAGTAGTTCTTTTAATAGTTCCTTGCGCGATATCGCCATCTTCTGCTCCGTGCATAAAATCATTAGTTGCTATGTATCTACCAAACTCTGTTTCAATTGCTCTAACAAAATGTGAAGTGTCATAACGCTTCGTGGCTTTGTAAACTAGGGTATCTGTCAGATGCTCCGTGTAAGTAGTCGTTTGTGAATTCACTTAGTTCTCCTGTATCTGTATCTTCTATTAATCTTTTATAGAGTAATTCAAACGTAGGTTTTGTACTGTAGCCACCTCTATAGTCGTTCCAACCAACCGAGCGCTTTTTAGGTGCTTTATAAACTCTTATCATCTGTCTCTGTAATGTTCACAAGTATTAACCGGACACCAACCGCACAGTGGCGTAGGATTCTTCTGCCACATATCTGTCTCGTAAGACATCTTCAAGCGTTCAATGTCACCCTTAAAACTATCCCACAACTTATCTTGCTGGTCTCTCGTATACTCTTCAGGTATGAAATTATTATGCAATATAAACATAAGCCCAGCCTTGACGTTGTTCACCTGTGGGAAGTGCGCGAACGTCATAAGCGCCATCAGTCTCAACTGCTTCACATCTGGGTACTTATCACTGCCTGTCTTGTAGTCAACGATGAACGCCGTGTCGCCTGAGATAATCATCAGGTCAACAATACCTCTCACCCAATATTCTTTCGCCCCAAAAGAACACGCTTTACCATCTTCTGTAAGCGCCATCCTATGTTCCGGATACCTCTCACCGTCGATTTCCAACAGTGGGTCCACCATAGCAGCGAACCTCTTGTAATTGTGGGGTAAGTCTTTACCACTCTTTGCGTATTCTTCCAACGCGCTATGGACATCAAGCCCGTATAACATTTGATGGGTCGGTTTGGTTTCATACTTTTTTAACACCTTCACTTCGTAATATTGATTAGGACAATTTATATACTGTTTTAGACTTGAGAACGACCACTTGATTGGTTGCATAGTTTCCTCTATTTGTTAACACTCTCCATAACTATGCCCGTATTTTGCCTCACATGCAACCGGTAAAGTAGTCGCCCACGATGGTGGCGTAGACATCTTCTCAATAATGAAACTCATCGCTTCGTCTTTGACTGCTTCTGGTACAACGATCACCGCTGCGTCATGTACTGTCAGGACAACTCTATAGCGTTCATTGATTGCCAACATCTGTTCGCCTACAACAATTCTAGCTAACGCTTGGACTACATTCTCAACTACTGCGCCGCCCCAAATACTTATCTCGCCTTTGCGTGACTTGTATTTATATTGGGACTTCTCACCTTCTGTATCGAACCGTAGCTTTGGGTAGCGAATCAACAAACCGTTCGGCAGGTATATACCTTCGCCTGTCACCTGTAATACTTCATGTTCACCTAGATAGTATGGGTCGCTCTTCTCATCCCAATTGCATATCTCTTCTAACGCTTTATCAGATTCTTTCCATAGATTAATAATATCGCTATTAACTTCTCGATAAAGATTTACTATAGCCTGACATTCTTCATCATCTATCACAGCTCCGGGGGGTTGTGTCTTTAGTGTGTGCTGTAACTTTCTCCAGCCAGTGCCATAACCCAACCCCAACACGCAAGTCTTACCAACGAATCGTTCTACTGGGTCTGCCTTAGTTATAGTACGGTTGTAGACTTTGGAAGCAAAGATCGAATATACATCCTGATTTGCTGCGAATTGTTGAACAACATCATGCTGTCCTGCCAACCAAGCCAACACCCGTGCCTCAATTTGGGACGAATCGCAGTTAATGACCACAAAGCCTTCAGGTGGTAAGACTGCGTTTTTGAGGGCTTTCTTTTTCTTATCTCGGCTAGGTAAGTTCTGGAAGTTAACCTTGTCACTACCACTCCATCGTCCAGTATGTGCACCATAATATTTAAGCGGGATGGGTAGTAAACCTTTGTTGCGCTTTCCGATGTCAATGAATCTACTGATTCTAGATTCTTCCAAAGTAGATTTAGTTCCGAGTCTGACAGCGCACAACTGTTGTATAAATGTATCTTCATGTTCCGAGAGTGCGATAAACCCTTCATCGTTTTTTGCCAAAGCAAATGTCTCTTTTCCAGTAGTAGGGCTGACTTTTGTTGGGGGAGTAATCCCATGCTCCGTAAGAAGTCCTGCAAACTGTTTATTACTCGCCAACTTCTTTCTAACAGCTTCTTCATCATCGCATTTGAGCCTTTCTTTTAATGTCGATAGGAGATCATGCTTCTCTTGTTTGAGTTCTTCTAATCGTTCAACTAGCAACGCGTCATCTACCTTGAACGCCGGGAATATGAACATCCTTAGCGTCATATCAATAAGTTTTATCTCATCGGCAGGAAAGTTCGGAGCCATCAAATGAAACAACTTGTACGTCAACTCAACGTCGTTCTTACAATACTCACCGTACTGTTTAAGATCAGCCGCCGTGAAGTCCTCTAGCTTCTTGCCTTTAGCATCTTCAACTTCTGTACCTTTCTTACCTATGCCATATCTTTCAGACAACGCTGCGAGACTTCCACCCGCATCAACGCCGTGGAGCGCACGAGCCATGCTCAGAGTATCCAGTAAGAAGGCGGGCTTGATACCAAACCGCCACGCTAATATCGCACCATCAAAGAGAGTGTTATGACATAGCAACGCCGCATCCGACCAGTCAGTTAGTTCCGTCAGATGTTTTTTAATTTCCTCATGCGTACCTGTAACCCAGCGTGCCGGTTCATCATCGACTTTAATGCCAACGCCAATTTCTTGAAAGCGTTTGTCACGGATGTACTCTTCGGTCGTCATAGTACGAAAGCCAAAGTCCTGTGCGTAGTACGTCTCATAATCCAATGTAATTAAACTCATTCCTGTCCCGTTGCTTTTGTAATAGCTGCTCGTGCATTTGCTACCGCCTTAACTGTCTCGTCGTTTATCTCAAGGTCATAGCAGACATTTAGCATATCTATAAGAGCGTTCAACATATCTGGTGCGGCGGCAATCAACATAGCGTTTGCCCGTTTTTCTGTATCTGGAATAGAACTACAATTCCTCATAGCGGCGATTGTAGCTGCATGTACTCCTCGCTTTCTGCACGTAACAGAAAACGGATTTGTTTTCCAATTCCATCGAGTGTTATCGTTGAACACCCACTTTTCTTTTGTATGATTAAATTCATTCATTTTCCACACGCCCTTTTCTTCGCTTCTTTTAAGTTCGATTGAAACAACCATTGCATACATACTTCATTGACGTGCTTGTCGCTAAGTGAATCCGCTCCGTCTGCATACCCACGACTATATTGGTTCGCCATCTCGTCTAAGATAGCCCAGTAACCACCTATAACTATCATACCTATGCCAATCCAAAACCATTTTTCACCTTTCATTCTTTTCCCCTCAAATACATAAACATCTCAGCGTTTAGTTTTGCCCGCTCCCACTTCTCACGCCCACTTATCTC
>JACCEA010135401.1_pt1 | contig 11009 bp, 10 predicted proteins | sample 7449851 | NCBI WGS metagenome assembly JACCEA01 (sample SAMN15323453, study PRJNA562643) | freshwater metagenome | isolation source: river surface water | place: USA:Blue River Watershed | collected 2017-08-18 | reverse complement strand
GGCAAACAAATCCTGATCCTCCTCGGACAGCAGCCGCTGATAGAGCAATTGATCCACGCCGCCCAATGTTGGCAATTGTCTTTGCACAAAAGGCAAAAGCAACAAATCGAGCTCCAGCATTCCTCTTCTGCTATGCCAGGCAAGTTTCTTGTACTCAATTTCTGTTAACATGTAAAAACCTGAAGTACTCATCAATCGGTACTTCATGATATCCCAATTCGCTGATTTTATCCGAGCTAGATCCATGGCAAGCATGCTGACTGACCTGAACAATTTTGATCTGATTGCCGTCAAGGGCGCAGATGCCGCCACGTTTCTGCAAGGACAACTTACCGGTAATATCGATCACGTAACACCAGCAATGAGCATTGTTGCCGCTTACTGCGATATCAACGGCCGAATCATTAGCGACATGCGCGTGATTGGAATGAATGGAGATCTCTACCTTCTTTGTGCACGCGGCATGGGTTATGCGCTGAAGAAAATTCTCGATAAATACATCGTCTTCTCCAAAGCAAGCACCAGCATCGAGACCAGTCAGTATCAGCGGTATGGCGCTTATGGCGAAAAAGCACGAGAAACATTGCTGTCCTTGTTTGAAAATGCCCCCGAAAATCGGGGTCAGGTTATGCAAATCGAAGGAGGTGTTGTCTACAGACTCCCAGACGCCGAACCACGCTATGAAGTGCTTATCTCTGCCGACCAGGAGGAGACAATCGACAAGCTGGAGGACTTCGGCGTAACGGATGATTTGGAAGAGTGGGAGTTGGCCGATGTCCGTCAGGGCATTGTCCACATAACCCCCGCAATTCAGGACACCTACACGCCGCAGGTGCTGAACTATGACCTTAATGGGACTATCGATTTCAAGAAAGGATGCTACACCGGTCAGGAGATCGTAGCTCGAATGTACTATAGAGCCGCCGCCAAGAAGCGCTTGTATAGGATTGCGGTAAACGGCATGAGAGTGTCGCTGGACACCACAGTGATGCACAAAAGCGAAGTTGTCGGTGAAATTGTCAGTGTGGCACGCACAGAAAATGGAGCTTATGAACTCTTGGCCATTTTGCCGTGCGAGTTAGTAGATCAGAAAGTTTCTCTGGAATTGTTCAATGAGCCCGGCGACTCTCCGAGTGACAGGCAAGACAAGGCCGTAGCGAAAGTCCTTACTTTACCGGATCTCGCCGCACAACCACCCGTGAACTGAAATTCGGGCGGCGGGATTCTGAATAAGACATGCCTGCCAACTTCAGCAAGCCTATGAGCTACAGGATAAAGTTGACGCCCCTGGCTTGTTGCGAGCCCACTCAGGGCGCTTTTGGCCATAGTGAGAATAGCCTGGTTGCTCCGCATAGGGCTGCATGAGAACTTTGTGCAGCTCATGCAACATCCCATAATCCCCGACGTGCGCTTTATCGATGACTTCCTGCGCCAGATAATTACGCAAGACAAAGCACGGGTTGACGCTGTTCATGCGGCTCCTTCGTTCTTGCCAGGGCATCTCGTCTCGCAATAAACGGCGTGCATAGTCCTTTCCCCAGGCATTGAGTGCCGCGCCCTCTTCTGAATCTGGTGCGACCGGAACATATAACGCACTGGCTATGGCGTTCAGCAAGCTGGCATCAGATTCTTTCGGATCAAAATCGGCCAGTCCGCGATAAAACAAAGTCATGTCGGTTTCTTGTTGTTGCAGTATCTTTTCAAGGCCAGCAAATAAATCCTCATCCCCTTCGTCCTTGTCAAATTTTCGAAGACCGAGCTTGGACGCTAACATGCTTTGCTTCCCAGTCTCGTAATAATTGGAAAATCGCTTCAGACTCATCTCTAGAGCCCCTGTATCTCCAACGACACCCGCAATCGAGTTTGCCAGCTGCCAAAGATTCCAGTGCGCAATAACCGCTTGGTTACCATATCGATACCTCCGCATCCCCGAATCTGTAGTATTGGGAGTCCAATTCGGATCATAGTTGTCAACCCATCCATATGGACCATAGTCGATGGTCAAACCAAGAATCGACATGTTGTCGGTATTCATTACTCCGTGCACGAAGCCCACTCTGAAACATTGTACGATCATGTCTGCCGTCAGTTGGCAGACTTCATCGAACCAACGACAGTAGAGTTCACTTCGGGAGTCGACCGCAATTGAACCTGACAGCAAGTGCTGAAAATTGTCAGCAATCGTAAAGTCAAGTAAGCGGCGCAGCAATTCTTGCTCGCCCCTCGCCGCACAAAGCTGAAAATGTCCGAAACGAATAAAAGATGGCGCCACTCGACAGACGATCGCACCGGGCTCTTCTACGGGATTGCCATCGTAGAACATGTCTCGCACGACTGAGTCACCCGTTACTACAAGACTCAGGGCCCTCGTCGTAGGTACGCCAAGATGATGCATCGCCTCGCTGCACAAGAACTCCCGAATGGAAGATCTTAAAACCGCTCGACCATCGGCACCTCGCGAATAAGGCGTCGGGCCCGCTCCCTTGAGTTGCAGAGCAAGAGAGCCAATGTCCCGCCGAGAAACCTCACCTAGATTGATGACACGCCCGTCACCAAGTTGTCCGGCCCAGTTGCCAAACTGGTGTCCCCCGTAACGACTCGCATATGGACACATCCCAGGCAGCTGTTTATTGCCTGCAAAGACTTGCGCGAATTCGGGACTTTGACAGAAATCAGCATCGAATCCGCAACTAACAGCCACATCCTGTGACCAAATCAACGTCCGTGGTGAAGATACAGGAGACGGCAACACCAATGAGTATAAGGCGTTATACACCTGCCTGCTGTAGTTCGCTGTCTGCAAGTCAGCCGGGAACATATCCACAAATTGACTCTTGAAAGTTGTCATATAACTGCACGCCTTACCTATCGGATTTAAATTCAAACTATATGCCCAATCCAGCGGCCGGCAAGCATGACACCAATCCACAATGCTATCGACGATGCGGCCACCAGGCGCAGAGCGGGAGCGACGTCTTCAGCGCTTAAATCGATATGACGTGGAAAAACCATCAGATGAAAGACAGCCACATTGAGGCCGGCCAAGACAAGCAACAACATTTTAATCTGAAAGGCGGGATTGACCGCATGCGCACTGGCTCGTGTGATAAACATGGCGATCCCTGTCACACTGGCGATGCCGAGAGCGGCAGCAGACCACGGGACCAGTTCACGCGTCATGGTCCGCACTGGATAACGAATGGCCGCAAGACCAAGCACTCGCAAATCCAGCATGAGTATCGCACCAAACATCAACGTAACACTGACTACATGCACGGACTCCATCAGCGGAAACCACCAAGTCGCGCCTATATGCTGAGCCAGGGGCAAATATTCCAAACTCAAGAAGAATTCATTCAACACTGAAGTTCACTCCTCACCCCGGCCAGAATAGATATTCAGAATAAGCTATCCAGCGTCCTGCCATGACCACTCCCAGCCACAGCAGCAACGATACAAGCGCATAGGCTTTTGCTATAACAGCCTGCCTCCCGGAGCCATGCCAGATATTAATTTCGTTGGCACTCCAGCGGTAGAAGATGAAGGTCAGTATCAACGCCACTGCAAGCAGCCCAAACTTAATCTGAAAAACCGGATTTGAAAAATATCGACCAGGTCTTGCGAGTATGAACCATACTCCAGACAATGCGGCTCCGACTATTCCCGCCAGCGTCCAAGGGCTGAGGCGGGCAACCATTTCATCAATAGCTTGACTGGGAACGGCAAGACTCAAAATACGAAGATCAATCATCACAATCGAGGCCATGATCGCGACGATGCTCAAAAGATGCACAGTCTGCAATACGGGCGGAAGACCAGGGATTGATGACAGGAGATTCGCTGAAAACTCTCTGACAGGTGATTCCGAAAGCCAATCTGCCAGCTCACTCATCATTTTGTGCAATTTCCCTTTATTGGCTGGCGGAAGGTTCGATCCCCAGCACCATCGTGAGATAGCAGGCTATGGTAGGGGTAAACTGAGCAGGGTTAAACTGAGCAGGGTCAAACCGGAAAGGCATAAAGCCGGACAGTCTCTGCAGGAATTCCCGCAGAGACTGTCGGAGAGATGATCAACCAAGCAGTGCTCGTTTAGCCAGGCTGTCAACGAGGTGCAGTTTGAAACCATTGTGATTCAATGGCTGAGCACCTTGACTGGCAAGGGTTCCCAACGACTGCGCTGTGGCCTCTGTACGAGGCTGCCCACGGACAGCACTTTCCACATCCAGCAATCGTCGCGGAGTACACTGCACGGCACCAGCTACAAATCTGGCGTCCTGAATTACCCCACCTGATTCGCGAATAGCCGCTGCAATGCTGACCAATGCGAAGTCCCAGGCGTTTCGATCAGCAACTTTCTCAAAATAAAAAGTCGCGTTAGCCCAGGTCGCAGGCAGACGAACAGATGTCAGAATTTCACCTGGCCGCAGCACAGTTGTATGCCGAATATCCACGTTCGGGCCAATAAAGAAATCCTCCGCTGCGACAACTCGCTCGCCGCTTTCACTTCTAATGACCATGGATGCTTCAAGCGCCACCAGCGCGGGGGCTGTGTCTGAAGGCGTCACTGCCACACAACGGCTGGCACCGAATATGGCGTGTTCCCTATTCATACCTTCCGGGGTATCGGCGTAGCAAAGATTTCCGCCCGCTCGGTAGCAGGAAAGGCCTCTTCGGTAATACCAGCAGCGCACATCCTGAGCCACGTTGCCTGCAACTGTTCCGACATTGCGGATCTGAGGGCTTGCAACCCTTTCAGCTGCCGAAGCAAGGAGTGAGTAACGCTCCTTGATCAACGGATTATTGACCAACTCAGTCAACGTTGTCAGGGCGCCAATCTCGACCCCATCAGCTGTCTCACGAATTCCTCGCAGAGACTCAATACCGTTGAGGTCAATCATAGCCTCAGGAACTTTGGCACGGTCCTTTAACCAGCCATAAGTATCCTGCCCTCCACCCAAGAGCCAGCCTCTGTCGGCCAGTCTGGTTGCAAGCGCTAGCGCATCCTCTACCTGCACCGGCTGGTAGAGTTCGATATCCGGCATAACGTCATGTGATGGCATAATAACCTCAGAATGTATTTATTTTCAGTGACTTGTTGTTGTAAGTGTTTTGCGCCACGTGATCGATAATCATATCTGGCGTTACTGGGGTCCGGTTGAACAAATGTCCGCCCAATGCGTCCGCGATAGCACTCATCACTGCTGCGGCTGCACATCCCATCGCCGGTTCGCCAATACCTCTGGCGCCGATCGGAGTTTGAGGATCTGCCATATTGACGGCGGCATTCCTCATTGCTACAGGCACATCGAGGAATGTCGGTGGCTTGCTCTGATATAGCCCTATGTTGGCAGGTAGACCGTTCTGAGGATCGTAAACGTGTCGCTCAAAACCAGCCATCCCCATACCCCAGATGCCACCACCATTCATACCGTGGGACAGCCCCTTCGGATGGACAACCGTTCCGCACTCAGCAACGCCGAGATAATCCCGGATGTCATATTTACCTGTGTCGAGGTCAAGCTCAATTTCCGCAAACCCAATCGCGAGCCCGGGAGCCGTGCCGTTCTTTTCAAGATTATCCTTCGCGACACCAATCAACCCGCTGCCTGCAATTCTCTGCACTGCAAGAGCCGTGAGCTCGTTGATATCGTCGGGATACTCCGCACCGCTGTAACGACCACCGAGGGTGATTGCGCGCTGAGCCGCCTCGGCGTAAGTGAGACCTTCCGCCGGCGTGGCGGTCTTGAAGACGCGCTCTTCCCCGATACTATAGTCGTCAATCGTGCCGCCAAGCTCAGCCGCCGCGATCTCCTTCAGTTTGCCAACAGCATCCATCGCGGCAACATAATTTGAGCGGGTGTGCGTGAAAATGGTGTTACTTCCACCCTGACCGGAGCTGTGCGGCAATCCAAGATCGCTATTGCCGCGCACAATCTCGCAATTTTCCCAACGGCACTGCAGAACCTCTGCCGCCGCTCGAACCGTTGCAGCATAAGAATAGGTTCCGAGGTTTCCGACGCCGGTGTGCAAGTAAATCTTGCCATCCGGCCCGATTCTAACGATGCCATCAAACCCATTGTTGCCAGCACCGTGATAAGCCATGCCAACGCCAACCCCGATAACCTTGCTTCCATTGCGACGCGGCTGGTTAATTTTTGCCTGCCAATCAAACAGTTGAGAGCCCATATCAATGGCTTCTCTCATATAGGCGCTGGTTACCGGCCCCTGATTAGCCTCAACTTTCGCATTATTATCCGGCGCATTCAGGCGCCTGAAAGCAAGCCTGTCCATTCCCAGCTGGTTGGCTGCCTTGTCCATGATCGGCGCCAGGACAGCGTGCATTTCGTTCTGGCCAGGACCGCGCTGCGCTCCACGAGGTGTGGTATTAGTGAAAACGGAAACACCACGGAATCGCATGGCAGTTGGCTGATAGACAACCGAAATCGCACCGGCAGAAGAAGAACCACTACCTGATCCACTGGCCCCACCGTCGTTCACAATTATCACATCAACAGCCGCTACTTTGCCGTCAGGCTTGAGACCGGCCTTGATCCAACCCTGCATTCCCGATCTTGCGGAACCAATGAAGAACTCCTCTTCACGAGTAATGCGTACCTGCACGGGACGATTCAGATTTCTTGATAGATAACCGGAGATCGCCATGAATGGATATGGCCCAATTCGCGAACCAAAACCGCCCCCGGTAGTTTCATTGATGAAGCAGAGATCTTTCAGCTCGATTCCAAGCATCCGCGCCAATGGCGCGTTGGCGGCACTCTGACTCTGCAACGAGCCGTGAAAGTAGCAACGACCATTTTCCCAATATGACATGCAGGTACGAGGCTCAAGGGAGTGATGCGGGTATCCCGCTGTCACGAAAGGCTCCTCTACAATTACACTGCACTCTGCAAAAGCGGCATCGAGATCGCCGTAGGACCACTCTGTCGTATATTCAACATCTCCGGGATCACGTCCATTGCGGAACGCCTCCACCGACTGAGGTGACCACTTTAGCGACTTGAGAGCCATCCCATCAGCAGTCCGTGCCATCACGTTACCTTCCGGATAAGCATCCGGCCCACCGGCGGTCAGACTCACCAGTGGATCTACTACGAACGGACGACGCTCGATATCAAGCTTGATTCTCTCTAGAGCATTTTCAGCAATCTGCTCAGAAATCGCGACGAGTGCGAGAATGGGCTGGCCGACATAAGTCAATTCATTACTCAGCGCTGGAACACCCGGCCGTGGAGCGGCTGGGAGATCATCGGCGGTGAGAATCCCGACCACACCATCCATTCTGAGCGCTTCAGAAGCATCTATATTGCGAACCATACCGCTGGGGACAGGGCTTGTTAGCAACCTGGCAAATACCATTCCTTCGCGGCGAAAATCCTCGGCATAACGAGCCTGACCAGTGATCTTGCCTTGGGCATCGGGCGGAGTGAAATCTTTTCCAATGTACATAAATGTCATGACAGTTGCCCCGAGGCGCGCATGACGCCATTCAAATAGTGATCGTATGCGCCACAGCGGCAAAGATTACCCGAGAGTGCCTGGCGTGCCTGTTCACGAGTGGGTTTGGGATTGGATTTCAAAAGAGCTACAGTAGCGACTACCTGACCAGGTGTACAAAATCCGCATTGCGGACCCAGTTCATCCAGGAAAGCCTGTTGGACGGGATGCAACTGCCCATCGGGAGATTGCAGCCCCTCTACGGTCGTCACAGACCTCTGCTTCACGCTATGTGTGAGGGTTGAGCATGCATAGTTGGTGACATCATCTATAAGAACGGTACAAGCGCCGCATTCCCCTCTATTGCATCCGAGTTTGGTCCCGGTCAATTCCAGCTTGTAGCGCAATGTATGTGCCAGGGTCTCCTGCGGCAACACATCGACTCTTCGGGTACGTCCATTGACGTTAATCGAGATCAGCCTCTCAACTGCAGCAGCGGGTCTGGATTGGGCGTTGGCGAGGTAAAAACCTGCACCGGACATGGCGGCAGCACTGGAGTAGATAACTCCTTTGATGAAACGCCTTCGTGTTAGTCGTGGGTTCACTGACTGGGTACTCCGATGTTTTTAGTTGTTGTTGGGAGGCGCGCAACCGCACGCTGCGCACGGTCTTCTTAAGGCTATGTCCTCTCGAAGACTACACGTTTTTCTAAAAAGGTCAATTACGGTGGGGCGAGTATCTACAGAGCTGACGTTCGAGGAATTCAGGGCATTGCGGGGATAGAACCATTATGCTTTCGAAGCAGATCCAGCACCTGCAATTCGTCGACAGGACGCGAGTAAAAGTAACCCTGAGCCATCTCGCAATCCAGCTCTTTTAACATCGTAGATTCCTCAAACTCCTCTACACCCTCAGCGATGATTTTGATATTCATATTCTGACTTAGGGAAAGGATCGACTTGACCAGACCAAACACCATCAGGTCTTCGCGCATTTTACGAATAAAACTTTGGTCTATTTTAAGAGTGTCAATCGGGTATTGATGTAAATAGCTGAGGGATGAGTAACCAGTTCCAAAATCATCTATGACGATCCCCATGCCTCTTGCTCGGCAGCTGTCCAGCGTCTCTTTCACGTTCTTGGGCTGCTTAAGCAGGAGTCGCTCGGTAATCTCAATGTGTATCCGGTGTGCGGGGATGCCAGTCTCTTCGAGAGTGTCGTAAAGATTATCGAGAAAATTCTCGTCATCAAAGTCAGTGGCCGAAAGATTTACGCTGACATACAGATGTTGCAGGTCTGGCCGCTCCTTATCAAGACGATTCAGCATCTGACAGACCTCCCGCAAGGCCCAGCGGCTTGCATCCACAATCAGGCCGCTGTCTTCTGCCATCGGGATAAACATATCCGGTGGAATTAGCCCCCGTTCCGGGTGCTGCCATCGCATCAAAGCTTCAAAACCAAGGATCTGACCAGATTCTATGGAAAGAATCGGCTGGTAATTCAAGATAAGTTGCTGACAGGCAATGGCGACTTTGAATTCATTGGCCATCTTGATGGCCTCAACAACATTGATCTGTTCTGCGTACTCACGCTCCAACTCTTCGGGCGATGGACTGTCTGCGCTGTCAGCCAACAAGGTCTGAGACCGCCTCAAAATATCTCGATAGCGCATCAGGATAACCTGAGCAATCAGCCTCACAATGGGGTCAGCACCTCGCACGCTACGAGCGAAATCGTCTTTTGTAATTTCCAAAAGTGTGCAGTTCTCAATCGACTTGATCGTTGCACTTCGAGGCTGATTATCAACGATCGCCATTTCACCAATAATACTGCCCGGACCGCGCGTGCCCATATGCAACAACTTTCCATCCGACTTCTCAACGACGATCCCCACCCTCCCCTCTTGAATGAAGTATGCGCACAACCCGGCATCCCCTTGGGTCATAATCACTTCACCGGCCTTAAAAACCTTTTCAGCCTTCAGAGTTTGCATTCCGAGCAACACCTTGATTGAAGTTCAAATACGAAAGATTGCGTTCAGGAAGTCCAGCTTCTCCAGATACTCGTTCATCATAAAGCATACATTTTGCTAAAGAAACAAGCTGAACACACGAGGTTAGAGGGTTCGACATGCGGCAAATGCGCTTATGGCTCTCTCGATATCCGACCTGGAGACATCAAGATGGGTCACCAATCGAATGCGACGCCCCGAACTAATCTTGATGCCGTGGCAATGCATGCTTCGGGAGAAAAATTCCGCGTCTGAATCTCCCATGTCCACGAAGACCATGTTCGTTTGAGCCGCTGAGGTCTGATAGCCTAGCGCACTCAAGCCCTCCTGTAGCAGTCTTGCGTGAAAGTGATCCTCTGCGAGCCTTTGGACGTTATGCCGCAAGGCATATAACCCGGCCGCCGCCAATATGCCGGATTGGCGCATTCCGCCACCAGTGACCTTACGCCATCTTCTCGCCTCCCTGATGAACTCCATACTTCCCAGTAACACCGAACCAGCGGGAGCCCCGAGCCCCTTGGAAAGACAGACTGACACGGTCGTAAAGTGCTTGGTTATGGCGTTCAGATCCACTCTAAGTGCTACAGCAGCATTAAAGACGCGCGCCCCATCTAAATGAAGTGTCAAGTCTCTGGCACTGGCCAGACGATTTGCATCTATCAGGTACTGAATCGGCAGTACTTTGCCCTGCATGGTATTCTCCAAACACAAGAGTCGCGTGCGTGCAAAATGGTCATTCAGTGGCTTAATCACATCCTCGACCTGCCGTAGGTCCAATCCCCCAAACTCAGAAAAATCAAGTGGTTGAGGCTGTATACCTCCCAGCACAGCAGCACCGCCACCTTCATATTTATAAGTGTGCGCCTGCTGCCCGACAATATATTCGTCACCACGGTCACAATGTGCCAGCAAGGCGACCAGATTTGACTGCGTGCCGGTTGGCAGAAAAAGCCCTGCCTCCTTGCCCGCCATCTCGGCGAGAGTCCGCTCGAGGCAATTTACGGTTGGATCTTCACCGTAAACATCATCGCCAACATCAGCACTCGCCATAGCGAGACGCATGCCTTCGGAGGGTTGCGTGACTGTATCACTACGCAAATCTATAAAGTTTCCGACACTCATTTTGGGTGCCAACTTCCACTGGTCAACTTCGGAAATCCTTTAAGCGCGCCGTTATAAAGGTAAATCCAGGCAACTCCAAACCTGGTATCACATTGAGCGCGCCGATAGAGCCCCTTTTCAGGTATCTCTTGATCTACCTCTTCCAGTTTATCCAACATCGCCAAAACCCTTTTCGACACCTCGTAAACTTCAACATGGATTCCATCAGACTGCTCCAACTGCCCCGCCGGAAACTCTTCAAGCTCATACAAGACAATATCCACTAGCCGATCATCACCCAGGAATCGTGAACCGATCAGCAACCGATGATTAACCATTCCTCGCTTGAGGGTACCGTACACAGCTACAAGCATTCACCATCCTCGCCAGACATCTGATCCACCAATGGTACACACGCATCAGTACTCAGTGTATTTCTTGG